>Ga0180300_10001475_pt1 | contig 10874 bp, 11 predicted proteins | sample GuaBasSediGuay15_FD_121798 | JGI IMG/M metagenome (GOLD analysis project Ga0180300, IMG submission 121798) | Subseafloor sediment microbial communities from Guaymas Basin, Gulf of California, Mexico - Guay15, Core 4569-2, 21-24 cm | ecosystem: Environmental > Aquatic > Marine > Hydrothermal... | reverse complement strand
TGTGTACAGAATAACGGCGATCGGACATAGATTTTTAAATGAAGCCTTAGATCGATTTCAAGAGCTTTGCGACATCATCTCGAGGCTCGCGGACAGATACGAAAGGTTGGAGCGGAAAAACGAGGGGGGAGAAGATAAAAAATGGTAGAAAGTAAGTATGGACAAAGCGGTGAAAATATTAAAATGTTAGGAAGAAATTTAATTATAAGCGAAAGGAATGGTCAGGTTATGCCAGCATTAAAATTTGGAGTAAAAGCTTGGAGTGAAAACCCAACAAAGACTGTAGTCGAGGCAAGAGGGTTTGAGATGATTATCGATGAACCGGAGGGCCTCGAAGGAACCAATGATGGTGCCAATCCGGTAGAGTATTTGTTAGCGGCACTTGCCGGTTGTTTGAATGTTGTTGGGCACATTGTGGCTAAAGAGATGGGCTTCAGCCTCAGAGGAATTGAACTTGAACTGGAAGGTGATCTGAATCCTGCCAAGTTTTCTGGAAAAGATACGGATGAGAGAGCTGGTTACAAGGAGATCAGGGTTGAGATTAAGCCTAATACCGATGCTGATGAGGAGACACTGAAGAAATGGTTGGAGACAATCAAATCCAGGTGTCCGGTAAGTGATAATATTGCTAATCCTACTCCGATAAAGATAACTTTGAAATGACCTTCTTCCGTTTACCTGGATATTGCTGAGTCGATGGGCTAAAAGAGGCTTTGATGCCTAACCATCAAGAAGGCAACTCGGACGCTAGTGAAGGCGTTGTTGGTAACAGTAGGGTTTGAAGGAAGTCAAGAAAGAACGTGAAACATGGCGAAAGCGAACCAGGGATGACTATTAGAGTGGGTAACCTTTTGGACGAGAAGCTGAGCGAACTCGGTGTCGCGAAAGATGAAGTGGAAGATATGAGCGAAACGTGCTACAAGATATCAAAAAGCCTGTCGTAGATAGGACACCGGGGAGTCTCGGTGTTGAAGATCTGGTACGGATAACAGAGATGGCGCTTTGCAAGATGGAAAAAACGGGGTCCGGATCGTTTATCATCTTGACAACCAGCCGCCGTCCACCACCACGACACTTCCGTTGATATAATCAGAAGCCTCGCTGGCAAGAAAGACGACAGCACCTATAAGATCTTCAGGTTTACCCCATCTCCCCGCAGGAATTCGAGAAAGGATCTCGCGATTTCTGACAGGATCTTCGCGCAGAGGTGCTGTCATTTCTGTCTCCATATAACCGGGCGCTATGGCATTCACGTTTATGCCGTATTTCGCCCATTCGTTTGCCAGCACTTTGGTCAACCCAAGCACCCCGTGTTTGGAAGCGGTGTAAGGTGTGATCAGAATCCCTCCTTGGAAAGATTGCATCGAAGCTATGTTGACGATCTTCCCGCCTTTGTTGTTTGCCACCAGCTCCCGCGCAAATGCTTGCGAGAGAAAGAAAACCGACTTCAGATTCACATCTAAAACCTGATCCCAATCCTTTGGTGTAAACTCCAAAGCAGGTTTTCTTAAGGTGGTACCTGCGTTGTTGATAAGGATGTCCACGCTTCCAAATCGTTGCTTCGCCAATTTCACGATTTCGTGGAGGCTGTCGAAATTCCTAAGATCGAAGGCCATGGGGAAAAACTCTCCTCCTGTTTCTTCCACGAGTTTCTTCGTTTCCTTTTGGGAACTTCGAGCCACACCAACCACGTTGGCCCCAGCTCTCGCCAAACCTACGGCAATGGCTTGCCCCAATCCACGACTGGAACCTGTGACGATCGCTACCTTTCCTTCTAAAGAAAACAAGTCCATACTCTCACCCCTATCTATTTGTTATCTTCTCATTCTTCCTCGTATGCAATACCTTTCAACAACTTCACAAGGTTGTCGTAGTCGTCCATGCTTATCGTTTCCACGGTCGAGTGAAGGTATCTGACTGCAAGCGTGATGGGGACCATAAGAGAACCGCGCTCCACAAAGATTGACCCATCGGTTCCTCCGCCAGTCACTCCCATCTGCAATGGTATGCCCAAGTTGTCTGCCAAGGTGGTTATGTGTTTCACTTCATTCCAAGAGGCGATGGCACTGTTGTCAAAAACCCTGAGAACGGGTCCTCCTCCCAGCTTTACCTCCCCTGTCAGTTGTGAGCAGCAAGCGAAAGAATCGACGGCGTAGACCACATCCGGCAATTCGTTTCGGGCAGCGTAGGCTTTCGCTCCTTTTAGCCCGATTTCTTCCTGTACCGAAAAGACCACAGTCACTTTCCTCTTTGGTGGGTCGATCTTCAGCTCTCGCAGCAGTTCCACCAGAGCCAGACAACCGAAACGATCATCCAAGGCCCTTGAGGCTACTAATCTTCCATTCAACACGGAGAACTGCTTTTTGAAAACGGCGAAAGTGATGGGTCTCACTCCAAGCTCCTCAGCTTCTTGAGCGGATTCTGCGCCAATATCGATAACCATTCGCTCCGCTGTGGATGTTTGAACACCCTGACGACTCAGGTGTGGTGGCAAGGGACCGATTATTCCTTCCAGCTTTCTCGAAGGAGTCACAACGATTAAGTGACTTCCCCATAAGACCTTGTCATCTACACCTCCCACTTTTCGAAAGTTAAGTGTTCCATCCGCGTTGATTCCTGTGACTACCAGCCCTATCTCATCCATATGGGCCATAAAGACTATTTCTTTTTCACCTTCACCAATGGTGTAAGCAAGGTTACCTATTGGATCGACACGATACGGCAGATCGATCTTAGAAACGATCCACTCCTTCACTTGGTCTTCAAACCCAGAGATTCCCGGAATCTCGACGATTTCTCTCAGCTCTTCAATGTTCACCGAACCTCTCCTTTCTTGAACAGGGTTCTCGATGCGCTTTGGTCTCGGGCATAACTGTAGTTTACAAGGTTTGTGCTTTTGACCTTTGCGAACGCAGGATTACTTCAATGCGATTGTATCATCGATGTTCGAATGATTCGTCTCTTTGCTTTTTATAGAAATGGGATGGACGATTTTCTGGTCGTGATATAGTTGTAAACGCGATGGTGTAACCAAAAGCGTTTCAACCTACAATATGGAACCTTGGAGGTTAAAGGGAGGTATGGGCATGAAACAACGATCGATTTTCGTTGCGATCGTTTTCCTGCTGTTGGTGTCCACAGTTTTTCCCCTAACTCCTGTGATGTTGGAACACAACGACGTGCAATTTTTGTATTTTCAAGAGTGGTTCGAGCAACTCACTCCAGAAATTCCCTCGACTGCGACCGTATTGAAGTCCATCGATGGAGACACGATAATGGTGAAACTCGCGAACGTTCCAGAAACCGTCCGCTTGATAGGTGTTGACACGCCTGAAACGGTACATCCTGAAAAACCCGTGGAGTACTTCGGCAAGGAAGCTTCGGATTTCACTTCATCCTTGTTGAAACCGGGTGGCTTCGTATGGCTCACCTACGACTTCGAGCATAGAGACAAATACGGTCGTCTTCTCGCCTACGTATGGTTCAAAGCAGAGAATCGGTGGGTGCTCCTCAATTTGGCATTGATACTCAATGGATACGGCAGAGCGTACACCTATTTTCCATTCAGGGATGACTACATGCAAGTCTTCACCAGTGCCGAAGATTACGCTTCCAGCCACGCGTTGGGCATGTGGAAATACCCTGAACGAATAGGATTGCCGGCTTCCATGAAATTTCCCAGAACCTCGGACACGATCACCATCGCTCAAGCACGATCCCTCCCTGATTTCACCCGTGTGAAAATCCAAGGTGTTGTCACCGTGCCTCCTGGTCCCTTCGGTGTAAACATGCTTTACATTCAGGACGAAACCGCCGGTGTGGCGGTTTACGCAAGAGGCGTAGATTTGAGTAAGCTCGACATCCAGTTGGGAGATCTGGTGGAGATAGACGGCAGCATGTATACGCACAGAAAAAATAGGGAGATAACCATCAACACCTCCAATCAAGTAAAGAAACTCAGTGAAGCAGATGTTCCCCAAGCTCTGAAGATTTTCACTGGCGAGATCAACGAGGAGAACCTGGAGGGACTGCTAGTTTGGGTCTCTGGAAAGATCGTGGAAATAGATCCGCCGAAATACTACATCGACGACGGCAGCGGAAAAGGCATGGTCTACATCCGCGAGAACACAGGAATCGACCTCTCTGGTGCCAAGGTAGGATTGATCGCGACAGTAACCGGAGTTCTTGGACAGTACGAGTGGCAACACGAGCTATGGCCCAGATGGCCGACGGATGTCGAAACGACGGACATCGAGCCGCCTCGCATACTCTGGGTAAATGTGAGCGGAACCAACACGGTAGATCTTTACCTGAACGAGTCGGTGATGGCAACCAGTGTGCAGCCGAATCGAACGGTCGTTCTCAAGAGTATAAAGCTACGAAGCGCGGAGGTTTCTCCCACTGGTAGGGTTGTACGTCTGGTAGCTTTTGAAAGCGTAGATGCCGGTACGGTCTTTTTAAGGGGTGTCAGAGACCTTCGGGGGAACATGACGCTGATGTTGAAGTTCGACTTCACACGTCAACGCGCGCCGAGGGTGCTCTTCGATGACGCACACGGACAACGTGCCGGCAACGCTGATTGGACGATAGATGGTGGGTACTCGGATTTCGCCGACGCTTTGAAAGAGAGGGGATACACAGTAGATAGAAACGTATCACCCTTCGTCGATCCGCTACTCTTATCCCAATACGACGTCGTGGTGGTTCCTGAACCCAACGAACCGTTTCGTCAAGAGGAGATCGAAAATCTCCTGGCATTCGTGAAGTCGGGAGGTGGCCTCTTCTTGATAGCAGATCACGGTGGTGCAGACAGGAACGGCAACGGATGGGATGCCGTTAAAATATTCAACACCTTCGTCGAAAGTCTAGGATTCCGATTCGACGGCAACGATCTGGTCGTGGCCCCCACGAGGGAAATTGTGCCTTCTCCTTTGACTGAAAGTGTGGAAGCTGTGGGAGTGTGGAACGGTAGCACTATAACACCTGTGGCTACGAACGTTTCGATCGCGGTAAAAGCTTTGGGAAGACCTTACGTAGTATATGGTACGTACGGATCCGGAAGGTTCGCGGCCATCGGCGATAGCTCACCTTTTGACGACGGAACGAGTCCCACGGGCAAGCCCTTGCACAACGGCTGGATCATGTACGACGATGCAGAACTGGCACTGCGCACTGTAAAATGGCTCCTCGGAGATTGAAACGACCTTCAGAGATCTTTTGGGTCTGCTGGTTTACCTACTTTACAGCGTACTTGTGTCGTAGTAACTTTTCTATCGCTCTGCCTGAGATGATCGAAGAAGGTGTCGTCGATTACGTCCAAGCAGCGATGATCGGTAGCGTTTTCTACTGGGTGTATGCATTCGGGCAGCTCATTAACGGCAGACTTGGCGACAAGCTCGACTCTTCCAAAATGGTGGGCGCTGGATTGACCCTTTCTGCAGTTCTCAACCTGGTAACGGGATCCGTAAGGGAATATTTTCAGATCCTGGGAGCGTGGTCCGTAAACGCATTTGCACTTTCCATGCTCTGGGGGCCAATCATGAGAGTTCTGAGTCATGTCACTCCACAGGAAGCACGCGGGCGCACAGCATCCAAGATATCCACTTCCATGATAGCAGGATACATAGCAAGCTGGGGTGGAATAGGATGGTTGTTGCGCTTCTCTTCTTGGAGGTTGGCCTTCTGGCTACCATCAGCGGCGGTCGTACCCGCTCTCACGCTCGTGAAACGCCTTAGAACTGTTTCAAAACCGCTCGAGGTTTCTCACACACACGTCAAAGATGAGATTCGTGTTGTTTTCAAAGATCTTCGATTTCATCTCCTCATCGGTCTGACGGTATTTCAAGGGATCCTCAGAAACGCCTTAATGCTGTGGATTCCTGTTTTACTTCGCGATGTTTACAGCGCCAGTCCGAACTTGATTGCCAGCTCCAGTGTTCTCATCCAGTTGATAGCATTTGTTGGAATATCGACAGTTGGGATACTTGAGAAAAAAGCCAACCTTCGAGATTCTTCTCAATTGATCGTTTTCTTCCTTTTGAGCACCATCTCGTTGGTGGGATTGAGTGTGGAAAAAGGAGGAAATTTACTCATCGGTGGAGGACTCTTGGGGGTATCTTTGGCCACCATGTATGGAGCCAACACCGTTTTGTTGGGATCCGTGCCCTTGTCTTTCGGGAACAAAGGTATGGCTTCTACGGTGGCAGGAGCACTAGACTTTGTCTCCTACGCCGCTGGCGGTACTGCCATCATCGCGCTCTCTCCCATCATCGAAGAAGCGGGATGGCACGCGATTGAACTCATCTGGGGTGTGATAGCGTTAATGGGCACCGTGACTGCGTTGTTTCTGAATCTTTCACGTAATGTATAATAAGATAACAAGAGGATCGTCAATTGGAGGTATGAAAATGGAATATCGCAAAGTTGGAAAATGGGGTGTACGGATCAGTGAGCTTTCCTTGGGTTCTTGGCTTACTTTCGCGAATCAACTCTCGCTGGACAACGCCAGAGAGTGCGTCAAAGAAGCTTTTGAAAATGGTATCAATTTTTTCGACACCGCCGAGGCATACACGCGGGGTGTGGCAGAATCGATGCTTGGCGAGATACTCAAGGAATACAGACGGGAAGATATCGTGGTATCCACGAAGATCTTTTGGGGGGGCGAGGGCCCCAACAGGCACGGACTTTCAAGAAAGCATCTTTTAGAAGGCACTTGGGCTTCTTTGAAGAGACTTCAGATGGATTATGTGGATATTCTTTACTGCCACAGACCTGACCCAGAAACTCCCATAGAGGAAACTGTTCTCGCCATGGATTATCTTGTCAGAAACGGATACGCACTCTACTGGGGAACTTCGGAGTGGAGTGCTGAGCAATTAGAAGCAGCACATCAAGCTTGTGACCAACTCGGATGTGTGCACCCCATTGTGGAACAGCCACAGTACAACATGTTCGTGCGTGAGCGCGTGGAGAAGGAATATCAGCCGATTTACGAAAAATACGGAATGGGCCTCACAACGTGGAGTCCCTTGGCATCGGGACTTCTCACCGGCAAGTACCTAGAAGGCATTCCCGAGGGGAGTCGACTCAGCCGATTCGAAGATTTGAAGAAACATCTCGAAGAAGCTGGTCTTTTTTCTCGTGAAAATCTCGAAAAGGTGAGAAAGCTTAAAGGAATAGCAGGTCAGCTCGGTGTTAGTCTTGCACAGCTGGCGTTGGCTTGGTGTTTGAAGAACCCACACGTGAGCAGTGTTATTCTTGGTGTCAGCAGAGTGGAACAGTTGCATGAAAATCTGAAGGCCGTGGAGGTCAAAGAAAAGCTCACAAAGGACGTAATGAAGTCCATCAAGGAGATATTGGTTGATTGAAATGGAGGTACTTTATCGCAAGTACAGACCGAAGCGTTTTTCTGAAGTTGTTGGACAGAGAGGCGTTGTTGAAACTCTGCGCAGGGCAGTTGAACAAGGCAAAGTCGTGCATGCCTATGTCTTTTCCGGACCGAGGGGAACGGGAAAAACCTCGGTAGCTCGTATATTGGCAAAAGCGGTCAACTGTCCCAATACCAATTCTGGGGAACCCTGCAATGATTGTGAAGTATGCCACAGTGTGGATAGTGGCACATTTTTGGATGTAATAGAAGTGGATGCCGCCAGCAACAGAGGTATAGACGAAATACGCCGGATTCGTGATCAAGCTTCTTACGTTCCCGTGCAGGGAAAAACGAAGGTGTACATCGTGGACGAGTTCCACATGTTGACTCGGGAGGCGTTCAACGCCCTGCTCAAGACACTTGAAGAGCCTCCACCGAATGTGTTGTTTGTGCTGGCGACGACGAACATCGAACGAGTACCGGCCACGGTGTTATCGAGGTGCCAGATTTTCGCGTTCAGGAATCTGCCAGAAAGTGCTATCTCTGCGAGACTCAAGGAAATATGTGCAGCTGAGAACTTCAAGGTAACAGAATCGGCACTCGAGCTTCTTGCAAAGCTTGCAAAAGGGAGTTTGAGAGATGCCATATCTCTCCTCGAGCAAAGTGTTGCCTACGGTGGAGAAGTACTCGACGCGCGTGAAGTGAGAGACGCGTTGGGACTGGTACCCGAAGAAGTCATGGATGGTTATGTTGACGCTCTTTTAGGTGGAGACACGGACAGGGTGGTGGAGATAGCAGAGAAAATTGAGAGTTCTGGACAAAACTTCGAAACCTTTCTTGAAAGTATTCTTGAAAGATGTCTCGAACGCTACAAATTCACCTTGGATGTGCGCTTCCTCGATGTTGGAAGGTTTGCCTGGAACCTCAGCCGCCAGCTCAAGTACGCAAATGAGAAAAGATCGCTTTTCGAAGCGGAGTCTTTACTCCGCTGTCAAGCAGCACGCCGATCCAGTATTTCGGAGAAGGTGAAAGAGGAAAAGCCTGCCCCTCCTCTGAAAGAAGCGAGGGAAACGTCGAAAGGCGAAGTGCAGGATGAGGCGGTAGCCGAAACGCGAGAATCCGGGCTGGTGGAAAAGGTCCTGAGGTATTTACGTGAAGAAGGAGACATGTCGCTTTACATCGCGCTTAGTATGGCGAGGGTAGATGTGAGTGATGGAGAAGCTACCATAAAAGTACGAAAGGATCACCCCTTCAATTTGGAGATCCTACGCAAAAGGCAGGACGAAGTGAAACTGGCTTTCGCAAAATTTTCTGAAGGCCCAATAGAGGTGTCAGTTGAGGTTGACGAGCAAATTTCGGATAAAAAAGAACGAGAAAATTCCTCTGTTAATCGGCACCAGCTGGAAGAACTCAGTGAGGAGGAGAGGGAACTCGCAGAAAAACTCCTTCGGCTCTTTCCAGATCGGGTTAGAATAGAAAAAACCAACGGGCGGTGAGGATATTGGCTAAGAAAATCAAAGGATTCGGAGGCAAAAGTTGGGGAGGCGGCCAGAAAAAGAATCAGCCGCAGATGAATCTGCAGCTTGCAAAAGCCCAACAAATGCTGTTAGAATTGGAGGAGAAACGGCAAGCTCTGGAAGAAAGCTTTAGCGACCGAACTGTTGAGGTCACCGTAGGTGGTGGCGTGTTGAAGTTGACCGCTACCTTGACGTACGAGCTGAAGGGAATTGAGCTCTTAGATGAGGATCTAACAAACGACTGGGAAACGCTGAGGGACCTCATAATTGCCGGCGTGAATCAGGCAATGGGAGAAGTCACTAAATCCAGAGAAGAAGCGTACGAGGAGCTTCAAAGTAAGTTCTCACCCAATTTGCCGGGAATTTAATGTGACAAGGAGGTGCTGAACGTGGCTTATAAAGTTGCGATCAACGGATTTGGAAGGATTGGAAGGATTGTCTTCAGAGAAATCCACAGAAGAAACCCCGAGAACTACGAAGTAGTGGCCATCAACGACATAACAGATGCCAAGACGTTGGCAGCGCTCTTGAAGTACGACTCTGTCCATGGGAAGTTTGCAGGAGCAGTCTCTGTAGAGGACGGAAAGTTGGTTGTGGACGGAAGAGCGATACCAGTGTACTCAGAAAGAGACCCAGTTAATCTGCCGTGGAAGGATCTGGGAGTGGACGTTGTCATCGAATCGAGCGGGGTCTTTCGTGAGAGGGAAAAGGCCGCCAAGCACCTGGAAGCTGGTGCGAAAAAGGTGATCATTACGGCTCCAGCTAAAGGTGAAGACATAACTGTAGTCATCGGTTGTAACGAAGACCAGTTGAAAGCGGAACACCAAATCATCTCCTGCGCTTCTTGTACCACCAATTCCATTGCTCCTATTGTAAAGGTACTCCACGAGAAGTTCGGTATAAAGAGTGGACTGCTGGCCACCGTTCATGCTTACACCAACGATCAACGCATACTCGACCTCCCACACAAGGATCTGCGAAGAGCCAGAGCTGCTGCCATAAACACAATACCGACAACTACCGGTGCGGCCAAGGCGGTGGCACTCGTAGTGCCCGAGATGAAGGGGAAGCTCGATGGCATGGCACTCAGAGTACCCGTTTCCGATGGATCTATAACCGACTTGACGGTGGTACTGGAGAAACCAGCCACCGCACAAGAAATAAACGCTGTCATGAAGGAAGCCAGTGAAGGAAAACTCAAGGGGATAATTGGATACAACGAAGATCCCATCGTGAGCGGAGATGTCGTTGGGTCGTCATACTCCGGTATCTTCGACTCCACTCTCACCAAAGTCATGGGCGAAGCTGCCAAGGTCTTTTCTTGGTACGACAACGAATATGGTTACAGCTGTCGTGTTGTAGACACCATAGATCTCGTGTTAAAGATGCTCTGAGTTTTTTGGACGATTCTTGGACGAGAAAAAGGCGCCCACACACGGGGCGCCTTTATTTTGAAATATGTCCAAAGGTCCCAGAGGGAAGAAGACATACTTCGTTAACGCAATAACGTTAGTAGAAAGACCGAAGAAAGCCTTTGCAGAAAGACATCTAGGGAGAATCATTAAATTCCACAAATCACTTGATCTACTGATAATGGACGAGTTAGGACACTTGCCGTTGGACACAGAAGGGGCAAAAGTGTTTTCCGAAGTAGTGAGTCAGGAATACGAGCAAGGGAGCATAGTTTTGACACCCGACTGTGTCAAGAAATCGCTGTAAAAAGTCCCTGTATCCCATCATAAGTTGCTTTCCTCCATATCAAGGTACCTTCTTCCCATTAACCGTTCTTCGTTCATGTCTATCAGCATCGCAACTGCGAGCCTTATCAACGATCTTTCATTTGGAAATGCTCCTGCTACTCTGCTGCGTCTTTTCAGTTCTTTGCTCACCCTCTCCAATATGTTCGTCGTTTTTATCCTTTTCCAGTGCAATGTAGGAAACGATCTGATCCCCACCACTGTCAAAAGTGCTTTCGTCTTGTATCTACC
>Ga0180300_10001474_pt1 | contig 10875 bp, 27 predicted proteins | sample GuaBasSediGuay15_FD_121798 | JGI IMG/M metagenome (GOLD analysis project Ga0180300, IMG submission 121798) | Subseafloor sediment microbial communities from Guaymas Basin, Gulf of California, Mexico - Guay15, Core 4569-2, 21-24 cm | ecosystem: Environmental > Aquatic > Marine > Hydrothermal... | reverse complement strand
GAGCTTTGCTTGAGGGCAACGCATGCTTCCGGAAGCCTGAGCGGTTGCGGGGGTTGTTCCAATGACGCCGTAGCCGTGAGGGTGGAAGGAGCATGCGTCCTTTGTTCAGAAAACACCATACGGGTGCTTGAACATTGATGGGAGTGCACAAGGAGGAGATTTGGGCTCGGAAAGGGTGTCGGGCAAGGAGAAAAGTCAAGAAGGCAAATTGAGTAGTTTTTGAAAAAAGGGAGAAGGCCAACCTCCGTGGGGCCTCATTGCCACGGAGCAAGAACATTCCCCGGGTTCGAATCCCGGGGCCTCCTATTTTTTTAAGCTAATGGAGGTGGTAGGATGAAAAATATTGCCAGGGCTATAGAAATGATCGAAGAAGCGATTGAGGGGTATAAAAGCGAAAACATCAAATGTGATGATCTTCTGGATTTTTTAGCGGATCTGAAACAATATCTGGAAGGAATATAAACTTAATCGAATATTGGAGGAGGAATTTGCCCCTCCTGCGATGGACAGGGATTTGAGAACTTTTAGGGCCGATGGAGGCTTGATATGATGGAGTTTGAAGATAGGGCAACGGAAAAAGGTTTAAGACTTGTGGCAGTTAACATATCTGAAACTGTTGATGCAATAGAGATTAGTCTACACCGTACATCGAAAGAGGGGGATTTTATAGTTGTAGAGTCTATAAAAAAGGGAGAAGATACTTATGCAAATTCTTTAGTTTTTAAAAATTACGGGGAAGTAATAGCTTACATAACTAAAACATATGGTGAAAATAATCTCGATGAGTTTAAAGAGAAAGCAGAGATATTACAGAATGAAATGTATTTAAATAAATATATAAGGCAATGGAAAGGTAGAAATGAGCCTTTTTGATCTTAATGGGGGTGCAAATCCCCCACCCTCCTTTTTTAAGCCGGTGGAGGGGATAAAGATGGAATCTGAATTAAAATATAAGGCAATAGAATATATTTGCTCAGGAGATTATGAGCTTGCAATAGATGTTCTGAAAGAGCTTTTAGGTGAATTACCAGAGGCTGAGGTAGTTTAGAGTAAAAAATTCTTAATATTTTTTGTCATGGGCAGGTTTTCGGGGCTGAAAAATGCTCCCCTGCCCTTATAAAATTAGGGGAGGGATTAGAAATGGAGGAATTGAAAGTTAAGGTTTTAGAAGCCCGAAGTGGGCGTGTGGTTGTTAAGCTTGGAAGAATGAGAAAACCGGATTCCCTTCTTGTAATGAAGACCGACAAGGGCAACCTGATCGCTCAGGGCTCTAGAATAATCCTAAAGGTAGATCCCGCAACTCGGAAGGGAGTTTACAACACCAAGGGGAGCTATTTCCCACACCTGAGCCCGGTTTTAGGTGCAAAAGAGGCAGTTTTCCCAGAGGAGTTTGTTAAACTACTAGAAGAGGCAGTAATCAAGCCCGGAGAGATTCTGGGCTACCTCGACGGAGCTCCTGTAATTTTCGGCGGTGCAGAGGAGATTTAAAGGTGATGCATATGGAAGTTGTTGTAGGGAAAGGAGTTTTAGAAACTAAAACTGGAAAAAGAGACCTCCTCAGGACTGCTACAATAGATGAGAGAGGAGAGATAATAATTAATTGGTATATAAAGTGATCTCCTGAGGTGGTTTTATGGTAAAATGTAAGATTTGTGGAGAGGAGATTAAAGAAGGACATGAGCTATATTCAGATAAATTAGATGCCACACTTTGCGAATATTGCTTTGATGCAGAAAAGGACTACCCCCAAGGAACTGTGATTGTTTTTTACCCAAAGGAAGGTACTGTTGACAAATTTATTATTTACTCAGTCGAAGACGTACACCTTTCTCAGAGCATATCTAGCCTAGACGAGTACGACGATCTTAATTTTGATATTTTGATGGAGGAAAATAGCCCAATACAGTTTAAATGGGTGTCTACAGATCCCTGGAGAGGATACTATGAGCCTGTAGCGGGTGAATGGGTAAAAATACATGAAGATGCAATTCTTCACGGCTCGAAAGATGCAGAGTATCTTGGAAGGTTCTATGAAAACCTCAAGAAAATCTTGTGGGAGGCAAAAATCGACTTTGCGATTGTTTTTGGAACGACGAGCAATGTATTTTCGACTGGGTTCGATATTCTTGTTAAAAAAGAGGATTTTGAAAGTGTTGTTGAGCTAATGAAACTTTATTTCAGGGTGCTAGAGCTGAAGGAGAAGTATAGAGATACTAAGAGGTTTATTCTTACGGCAATAACTGGAAAAAATGATTTTGATGAGACAGATGATAAGTTGTATGCTATTTTGAAGGCTCATGCATTGGTATAAGGGGGATTATTATGATAAAGATGGAGAAAAATATAAGCTATGAGCTGGCTGTTACACCCAGCCAACTTAAACAAATCCTCAGCCTCAAGGCTGGGGATGTGGAAAGGAAAGAGGAGCTTGCAGAGGAGATTTTACAGCAAAATGGCTATGATACGTCCGTGTTATCCCAATATTGGGACTTCACGGACTGGGATGAGCAGTCGCTAACAGTGACTTTTCGATGGAGTGACAATCCAGCGGATTTTTAAAGGGCGGTATTTCAGGTGGTGAAAAATGCAGTATAAAATTAAGCACCAAAACACTTGGTTTTGGTGCGACATAGAGTGGTTAAACCCTGAGTATGTTATATTCAGGGTTAAGAAGGAAAACGAACCCGAATCCAACAAAAAAGTATACCACGTTGTCAACGATGTGGTATACTGGGAGGATGAACACTACATAAAACACAAGGCAGACGATTACACACAGAAACTCTACAAGAAATTCAAAGAGTTCTATGCGTTCATAGAGAGCATCAAAGATATGCGAGACCTTAATGGTAAAACTATTGTACTCCGCAAAAAACCCGTTTTCTTCGTGAAACGGGTCAATAGCAGAGCACACAAAATCAGTGTTATCCCCTCAAAAGGGGTTAAAATAATCCCCTTACCAGTTATGAGCGGGGATCTCAACGCCTCATCACCGTACTTTAAGATCATATTCCCCGGTATTGGGGAATATGAAATAGTAGAGCACTACTGGAATAAAGATTGCTATAAGGTCAAGGTCAAAATAGTTGTACCTAAATTGAGGAGGTGAAAAAATTGGATAAAATATGTAAAAAATGTAAAATAAAAATAACACAAAATTTATACGACCTGCTGTGCACATATTGCAGGTCGTTGGACGACAGTAAGAGAGACATCTTACTGTCAGAACTATATAATCTAGGATTTTCTTGAAAAATTAAAAACTATTAATTTTTACCCCCTGATAGGGCGGATGGTTCGCTTAATGGGACTTAAGCGAGTTGTCTGCCCCAGGAGGGATAAAATGAGTGGGAATGGTTTTAACGGAAAAAAAGGGAATGGAAAGCCAATTTGTTTTACGATAGTGGGAGCTCCGCGGATTTTCAGGGTTTACTACTTCTCCAACCTAGATTTGCTCGTTAGGGTTGGAGGAGTAAAGGCCATCGAGGAGTTCTACGGCTTCCAGCCCTCTGAGTTGAGGGTTTTGGAAAAGGATAAGTTTGAGAAGATTTTAGAAACCTATGAGGTGATATAATGGAAATAAAAAACAAGATATTTGAGTTGAATGAAAGATGCCAAAATTGTGAGGGCTGGAGAAACCATTGTGTGGATTGTAAATACGACGACCTCGTTAGTGAAGTCGTTGATGCCGTTGAGGCAATTCCGAATTTCTGCGCAAACTGTGATATCAACGAATGCGATGCTTGCGGAGCAACAGCGTATTCGCCGTGCCCGATAGGTTATGCGATAGACAGATGCTTTTTACTACCCGACGACTTTCGCATATGCTACGCAATCGGTTGCGAACTTTTTTCATGCCCTAAGTACAGGAGGTGAGAGTATGGTTAAAAAAATAACAAGCTTCTGGCCAAGTGATTGTGAATGGTGCAAAGAAATCAGGGAGAAATACAAGATTAGGCAGCAAATTGTACAAAAACTTGAGCTACAGCCATTCGCCGATTATCTAAGTACCTACGCAACCTGCCCGTTCCATAAGACGACAGTGTACTTTGGGTCCAAAAAATATCAAATTTTGATAAATGATGAAATAAATCAAGTAATTGCCGAGTGGTGGACTATCAAGTACGAGTATAAACTAACGTTTGATCTTGAAGCTAGTAAAGTCGGCTGGACAACGAACCATAAACCGAGCCACGATATTCCACTAGAGCTATTTGATTTTGGCTCACTGTTGAAAGAACTATTGATGCTAATGAACAAGGAACAACTTGAGAAGGTTCTAGAGATTCTAAATAACATAAAGACGGATTCAGTGTTGTACATTGTTCAGAGATTCCAGGAGAGAGGGAAGAAGCTAGACGGAACGATAGAACTTCAAGACAAAAAAGTCGAGTACACAGAAGTTCTAGAGCTAGAGTGCAAAGACAAACCAATAACGTCAAAGGTACAGGGATTCTTTGAGCACGAAGGACAGAAATACTACAAGATGGGCAAATTCGTTTACAAACTCAGGGGATGATAAAAATGGGAGATATTTACTGCGCTAAGTGTGGGGAGCCGTGGGAGGCATATGGCGTTTACCACGGCGATTTGGAGCCCGATGAGAGGGAGAAATTCTTAAACGGGGAAGGATGCCCCTGTTGCGACTTCGGCAAGAAATGCCCGGCCTGCAACGGAACGGGAAAGCAGAGATGCGAAAGATGCTGGGGAGAGGGAGTTCTAACTTTTTACTACCCTGAAAGACACACCGAGCCATGCCCGGTTTGCGATGGGAAAGGCTTCCTTGATGAACCATGTGAGAAATGCGGAGGATCTGGAAAGCCCGGTGAAAACAAGCAGGAGTTTTTAGAGTCTGCCCTTGAAAACACCGATGAGCCCGACGAACTCTTGTTCAGGTTTTTGTGAGGTGGTAGGATGAAAATAGGAGGTAGAAATACTGGTAGAGGAGCTTACACTTCTGTTAGAAGAGTTGAAGGAGATGTGGAAATCATTGAGACAAATTTCAGCAGAACTGGCAACCACTGGGACATCATTGTCGAAGGTACTGGCATCATTGACATCATCGATATAAGTAATACAGGAAAACACTACTGTAGAAGAGTCAAAATAGAGAATGGCAAAGAGACAGAAACGCTCTTGAAGCCTGAAAGGGGGTATTGGGACATCTGTCCAATCTGCTTATAAGCCCCCCTGCTTGTTGGTGAAACCATGAGGGGAGTTTGTGAGAACCCAAATTCATATTACTACCACGAGGCCACGGATGATGATTTCGAGCCTGAGGAGTGTGGATTCAGAAGATGCGGGACATGCCCGTACTGGGTTAGCGAATACGAGTTGGAAAGAGAGGCTGAAGAGGAGGCTAGAAGGATAAGGGAGTTGAGGGGAGAGTCGGTTGCAATGAGGCACCACATCCACTTTAGGGCGACCTATGTGGTTGAGGCCGAGACGAGAGAAGAAGCCATCAAGAAAGCTTATTCCCTTCTTGAGAGAGACATTAAGAAGGAAGGAGTTCGCAAAGTCTTTGAGTGTTGATTATGACTCCTTTTAGGCTAGGGTGATAGTATGGCCATGAAGATTGTAATTGGAGATCTTCCTGAAAATAATCAGTTCCATCGCCTGTGTATCTGTGGGAAATGTGGGATAATGTACCTAGGCAAGGTACACCTCCAGTTCAGGAGATTCTCAGTAAGGTGGGCAACTAGTATGGCTGATCCCAGTGATGGCTGCTATATTTGCCGGGAGTGTGGCCGTCCTGTTTCTGAAGAATATGTGGTAGTAGAGAGGGAGGAATCATGAGGGAAATTGAGGAGATAAAGGAATTAATCCCCAAGCTGGAAGAAAAGGGGTATGAAGTGACTTTCAACGAATCAAAAACCAGATTCAGAATTGAAATCCGCAAGGGTAGCTTTCTCCACGGTGGAACCTTCATCAAACACTCCAGAATTCTCAGGCAGATCTTATTCGATGTAAAACACCTGCTGGAGGGATAGAAATGGGATATACCCACTATTGGTATAGACCTAAGAAGATCCCGAAGAAGACATTCTCAGCAATCGTTGAGGATTTTAAAAAGGTAGCTGAGGCTATTGAAAGCATGGGAATAAAGCTCCGTGGGGGAGATGGAACGGGTGAGCCTGAGATTTCAAACGATGCTGTCGTTTTCAACGGCGATGCTCTCTGTGGACACCCAAAACGTGATCTTATAATTCCGTGGCCAACTGAAGAAGCTGGTGGAGTTGTTCTCTCCAAAGCAAAAGACCCGAGGGAGGGAGTATGGTTTGCCGGCCACTTGATAAAAGCAAGGACATGTGACGGAGATTGCAGCTATGAGACATTCTGGTTCCCGAGGGTTGATGAGGATGGTATGGTGATCGGAAAGATTGCCTACTATGATGCAAGTGGCAGACCGGTTTACAACGATTCCAGAAAAGTTGGTAAGGTATTCGGGTTCTGTAAAACAGCCTACAGGCCTTACGACATAGCCGTAACGGCTTTTTTGATAATTGCAAAGCACCACCTGGGCGATAAAATAATCATCAGTAGCGATGGGGAGATTCAGCACTGGTACGACGCTATGCACATTTGTCAGGATGTCCTTGGCTACGGTGAGGATTTCGAGCCCGACTGGTATTGCGGGAAAGAGTAACATGACAACAATTCTCTGGCTAAGCCGGCATGAACCCCTGCCGGCTCAGGTTTCAGCCCTCAGACGAAAATTTGGCGAAGTGAAGATTGTAAAATACCAGAGGCCACTATCCACGGCAGCTGATGCCATCCACCTTGCCAAAGAGTGCGGGGCAGAGTATATCATCCCCGTCCTGCCCCTTTCCTTTATTGCCTACCTAGTTGATCAGGCATCGAAAGAGGGGATAAAGATCATCATGGCTAAGATGAAGAGCATCCACGAGTGCTACCAGCAACCCTGCCCGCAATTCATGGAGGATTATGATACAATCATAGAAAGCAGGGACTACAACAGTGGGATTAAGATCTACCGCCACTACAGGTTTGAGAAGTTCTGCATACTCGAGGGAATCAAGTTTATAGAAAGAGACTTGTAAATGACATGTAGGTGATTATTGTGGACGAGCAGGTTGAAAAGCTAATTTCCTACCTGAAGCTCTACGGGGGGAAAATGGCAATAGGGGTAGGAGGAAAGAGGAAAATGGACTATTATGATGATTACTACCCGGGAACCGGACTGAGAGCCCCTGGAGCCCCGCTCTACGGAAAACCAAAATCCCACAGGGTGTCAATTTTGCGCAGAGCAATTGAGGAGGGATTTATCGAGGCTGAGGGAGATCTAACCTCCTCAGATACAATAATTCGCCTGACTGAGAAGGGAAAGGCCTTTGTCGTAAGATGTAAATGCGGAAAGCCAATGACACCTTATCTTATCACCGCTTACGTTAAATCTCCGCGATTCTCAACGGTTAAGAAGTACAGAAGATGGCTCTGCGAGGTCTGCGACAGGGATGAGATTGAGGAGGCGAGAAGGGAGGCAGGAAAAGCCTTCATGATGGTGAGCGGGGTTGCCTACTCCTACACTAAGCTACTCCTACACTAGGAGGTGGTTTGATACCTTTACTTTACCCGAATTTTGATGCTGAGGATTTGGAAGTTAAGGAGAAGCCACCATGTTTGAACTGCGAGCACTATTCAGACTGTAACACTTTTGAGAAGTGGAGGACTTGCGCAGTTTTAATCAACTACCTTCAGTTTTCTGAGATGAACCTTAAAATCTCAAAGGGTAGACTTGAGAAAGAACTCGAGAAGATTAAGAAGGTAATGGAGAAGAGAAAATGAGGATAGATTGGAATGGTTAATCTTGAGCAAAATTAGGTGAGGGATAAAAATGAGCCAAACTAGGTGTTTGTGGTGCGGGGAGCCCTTGCGCTTCATCCCCGGTAAGGGATGGGTGCATCAGGATGGTAAGCTCTACAAAGAGGTGAGAAGGCAGCACTGTCCCTACTGCAAGTCGAGGAAAATCATCGACAAGGGAAAGACTGGACTGTGCTTGAACTGCAACTCCACTTTTGATTTATACTATGATGACCATTGTGCGATGCCCGACAGGCGATCGCGTTGAGGAGGAATATTATGGGATTTGAAGAGTATATTTTAAGCAAATTGAACGGATTGAAAGTTTCTATAACCCTGAAGGAGCTTTTTGACCTGTTTCCCTTAATCGATGAGCTCTGGTGCAATGAGGAATGTCCCCTGAGACAAGAGTCTGAAGATGGCGAGTGCTACAACCTCAAATGTTTAGACATCCTGAGCAGAATGGAGAGAGAGCACATAGTAGGTCTTACGATTTCTATTTTTGATTTAGACACAGAAGCAGAGGCAGAGGCAGAGGTGGATCATGCCGATAAAACACGAGCCACACAGGCAAATATTCCGCCTTAACAACCACAGGGTTTACAGAAAGGGAGTATCGATTTTCTTCGACAGGTATAGGGAAGATGATGAATTCTACTATTTTTACAAGGGTGAGGTAATCGTAGGAATTTTGGCAAAAAGGTATTGTAGGGTGGTGGAAGATGCAGGAGGTAAAATTTAGACTTGATCCTGAGGTTTTTGGAACGTTTGTTAAGGCTGTGGCGTCCTTGATTTATGAATCGAGGTTGCACTTAGACGAGGACACAATGAGGGTGTTTACAACCTCGCCGGATAATGTTTGCCTAGTCGATGCCATGGTTAAACACAACTCACAACTCGAGGAGAGAAAGGTGGTTGGGGTAAACTGGGAATCTCTCGATGGGTACCGGCTGGATGGAGTCTTTGACTGGAAAACCAACATCCAGGTGACAATCTTTGACGAGTGGATGGAGATTAGCCCAGCATCGGGGGAGGATGTTATCAAAATATCACTCATTGATCCCACCGGGATAAGAAAAGAACCAAGGAAAGAGGCCCTGGCTAGGCTTGAGAAACATCTCACGACGGAGGTAGAGGTGCACGAATTTAGCAAGATTATATACAAACACTCTGCGTTTGGCGTTGTTCTTAAGGTTACATCGTCTGAAGGGGTGTGCTTCTTCGAAACGGAGTGTGAGGATTCAATTCAGACAAACGTTGGAAGAGCTGAGGGAGAAGACGCCACTGCATTTTACTCTCTGGAGTATTTGAAGGAGATCGCAAACGGGTTGGATTTTGCCGAGTGGGTTAAGATAAAATATGCTACAAATAAACCAATGATTGTTAGCGCTGAGAATGATGACTTGAGAGTAAGGTACGTGTTAGCTTCAAGGTATGAGGTAGAGTAGGTGAGAAGATGTTCTTGGTTTTGATAATCCAGAACGAGTACCAGCCGAAGCTGGAGAAGTACATAGAGAGGGTGAACTACGAGCTTTTTGATGATTACGACGAAGCCGTCAAAAGGGCGAGCCACATCTGGCTTAATGACCTAGATGAGGGAGATGCCGTCTTCGTTGTGGAGTGCTTTGCTGCATTCGTCCCAGATAGGCAAACCCCGACTAAATATTTAGTAAAATAAAAGGTGGTAGAATGAGGTGTGCAATCTGTGGAAGGCCCCTATCTAACCCTCAATCGCTCAGGAGGGGGATAGGGCCTAAATGCTATGCCAAATATTTTAAGAGCGGAGAGTTCAAGAAGGATAGAATAGAGGAGCTGAGGAGGAAGGCCGCCAAAGAATACCACAAGAACGTTAAGAAGTATCCCCTGCAGGAGGGAGAAGTAAGGTGCAAGAACTGCGGCAAGCCTGTTGTTTACAAGGAGTCAGATCCTTGCCCGGATGCTTTCTGCTGCACTCCTTGCTGCCCGTATGCGACAATCTCACCATGTCCGTGGGAGAAAGAGAGAGGAAGGGGCAGCCTCGTCAACTCACTGGCAAAGCCAGGGAAGGTTTTGGTTCAGAAAACCCTAGGAGGTGAATGAAGTGAGGAAAATATATGTGCTGGCAGCTGTAGTGTTTATAGCTTGGTTTGGATTTCTCACATGGGCAATCCTTTCTCCAACTGCTCACGAGATTATTGCCAAGCATGCGGCGGAAGACTACACGGAAGGTTACAAAACAGCAAGAGAACACATAATGGTCGAGGTCTGGGGAACTCCCAAAGAGAATTACTCATGTCACAAACTTGAAGAGCTTGAAAATAAAACCTCAGCTCAACAGGCGTTGTTCGTTGGTAAAGACTTTTGCTTCACAGCAAGGGTTGTTGACCTCGACATAGAGTGCGCAATCTCACATTGCGCGGCCAAAGCGTGGTTAAACACGAGCGGGACAGAAGTGCTAGTCTACGAGGTTTTACCAAAGGGCGATGAGACTCTCGACCGTCTTAGGGAGATCAATAAGGGAGATGAAGTGTTCGTGAGGGCAGAGCTAATTCAATATGGAAAAAGACTAATTTTTGGAAAAGCGTGGATTTCGGAGGAATAAAAAATGAAAGTCGGTGAGATTGTTGAGTCTGAGATCACGGACATTTTCGAAGGAGGATATGTCTGCACGGGGAGAGAACCCTTCTTCGATGATGTTTTGAAAAAGTGGATAACTGAGGCTTTGAAGAGGAAAAAGGCCCTTAAGAGTGGAGAGGAGGTGAGCATTCAGCCGGGGGCTTCCCAGGACATAAATTGCAAGAATAAATTCTACCAGTTTGACTTCTCCGTATACAGGGAAAATGAGGGTGTAAGGGGATGGACGGTTTACGGAATGGTAAGCTGTGACAAGACAAGGTTTTTCAAGACGGAAGATCCTTGCGATGTATATGCGGAGATTTTCGACGTTTACGGGGAGTTTCAGCGGCTAGCTTAGATTTGTAAGTTTGCTAAATGGAGTGAAAGTATGAAAAGATTTGAAAAGGTAGGGGTTTTGGTGATTACTGCGTTTTTATTTGTGGCTATAGTATATACAGG
>Ga0180300_10001473_pt1 | contig 10876 bp, 11 predicted proteins | sample GuaBasSediGuay15_FD_121798 | JGI IMG/M metagenome (GOLD analysis project Ga0180300, IMG submission 121798) | Subseafloor sediment microbial communities from Guaymas Basin, Gulf of California, Mexico - Guay15, Core 4569-2, 21-24 cm | ecosystem: Environmental > Aquatic > Marine > Hydrothermal... | reverse complement strand
TTGTGGATGAGTACAAGCTTCCTGATGGCAGGAAGATTTATCTCCTCGCAGAGGGAAGGCTTGTCAATCTTTCTGCTGCTGAGGGGCATCCTGCATGTGTTATGGACATGAGTTTTTCCAATCAGGCACTTGCGGTTGAGTATATTCTCAGGGAAGGAAAGAACCTGGAAAAGAAGGTTTACATTCTTCCCCCAGAGATAGATGAGCGAATAGCGCGCCTGAAACTTGAAAGCATGGGGATAGAGATAGACAAACTCACACCCGAACAGCTGGAGTATTTAAGTTCATGGGAACTGGGAACCTGAAGGAGGAGATAAAGAGTCTCGTTCCTGAACTCCTTATTGGGGTTGCATCCGTTGAGGATATTCCCTCTGAGTATCTCTACCCTGAGATAAGAAAGGTGAAATATCCACGTGCAATTTCTCTTGCTTACCCTCTGCTCCCTTCCGTCCTGGAAACCATAGAAAACGAACCCACCCTGATATACAAACACCACTACAAGGTTGTGAACTGGTTGCTTGACCAGGCGGCGCATAAGATTGCATATTTCCTTTGTAAGAAAGGATACGATGCCCTTCCCATTGCGGCATCCCAGACGGTTGACTGGGAGGTCCAGCGAGGACACATATCCCACAGGTTCATAGCCCATAAGGCAGGGCTTGGTTGGATAGGAAAATCGGGTCTGCTTGTAAATCCTCAGTATGGTCCGAGAATAAGGCTTGCCACGATATTTACCAGTGCACCACTTGAGCCTGACTCTCCATATGAAGGGGAGTGTGGAGATTGTAAAGTATGCATTGAGGCATGTCCTGCGGGGGCGCTCAGTGATAATGGATACGATAAGGAAAAGTGTTTACAGCAGTTGAAAAAGTTTGCATCAAAAAGAGGGATAGGGGTGCTCATATGCGGAGTGTGCGTGAAGGTCTGTCCGGTGGGAAGGCAGGAGTAATATTTTTACTCTTCTTCCTCTTCGTAGTTTTTGATTTCTTTTCAACCTTTATCATCCTGAGGTTGAGATACGAATGGGAATTCCTTGAAAGGGAGAGGCTCAAACTTGTTGCAGAGACTGTAAGGGTGGGTAAAAAGATGGATTTTGAGGATGTTGATGGAGTGTATGTTTTTTCAAAAGATGGAACATGCATATTTTCCACCCGTTCAATTCCTCCCTCTTTTTCCTCCTTTCCCGAGACAACATCTTTGGTGGATTCAAGGTATCTTTTCTATCCTCTGAAGGATACGGTCATCGTGATAGAAACCTCTTCATTTTTCATAAAGGGAATAAAGGGATACCTCCATGGATTTCTCATTGTAAGGATACTCATTTATCTCACCTTCCTTATATCTTCGCTTTATCTTATTTTCTCTTTAAAGGAAACCAGGATGGAAAAAGAGGAAGAAGAGGAGAAGAAGCTTGATGAAAAATTTCAGGAATTGCTTGCAGAATACCGGATAAAACTGGAAAGGCTTGAAAGGGAAAAAAAGGAATGGGAGAGGAATAAAGGGTTTGTTGTACTGGGAAAGAGTGTGAGTGACCTTTTACACGAACTGAGAAACAGTCTTGGTGCGATAATGAGTCTTTCAGGACTCATGGAGAAGAAACTTCAGGAGAAGGTAAAAAGAGAGGTTCTTTCCTTAAACAGACTTGCAGACGACCTCCTATTGCTCACGCGGGATTACGGTAAAGGAAAAGAAAAGGTGAATGTAAAAGAAATTGTGGAGGAAGTTCTTGAAAGGGAAGTCCCGGAGGGATATAATCTTATAAAGAATCTCAGGTCTGTTTATCTTTATGTAAACAGGGAATTCCTATCAAGGGCTTTTGGAAACATTGTGAAGAACGCAGTTGAGGCAACGAAGAAGGGGAAGAAGATAAAGGTGAAATTATCTCTGGAGAATGGCGATTGCGTTTTCAGGGTGAAGGATGAGGGGAAGGGAATGGATAGGGAGACATTAAAGAGGATTTTTGACCCCTTCTTCACAACCAAAAAACGGGGAACAGGGCTTGGTTTATCCATAACCCGAAGGATTGTTGAATACTACGGTGGAAGGATTGAGGTTGAATCAAAACCCGGTAAGGGAACAACGGTAACCGTGAGGATTCCATGCCAAGAGTCCTCCTCATAGAGGACCACGAAGGGCTGAGGGAAAGTCTTGAGTTAAATTTTAAGCAAAAGGGATGGGATGTTGTATCCACATCTTCGGGAGAAGAAGCATTGAAATTGCTTGAGGAGGAAAAGGTTGATGTGGCTGTGATTGACAAAAAACTCCCTGATATCTCAGGAATTTCACTTATTGAAAGGGTGAGGGCTTTTGATGATATTCCGGTAATTATAATAACCGCATACGGAAATGTGGAGGATGCAGTCAATGCAATGAAGAAGGGTGCCTGGGATTTCATTGAAAAGCCTTTTGAGCCTGAGTTTCTCATAAACAGGGTTGAGCGGGCACTCAGGGAGGTGAGTTTAAGAAAAAAGAAGGAGATTGAGGAAGAACCGGAAATAGTTGGAAGGTCACCATCCATTGTAAAGGCAAAGGAACTCGCACTGAAGGTTGCCCCTGCGGATACAACGGTTCTTTTGCTTGGGGAAAGCGGGACGGGAAAGGAACTTTTTGCACATCTTATTCATAAAAGGAGCAAAAGAAGGGATGGTCCCTTTGTTATAATAAAATGTGCTGCAATCCCTGAAACCCTGCTTGAATCCGAACTTTTTGGAATAGAAAAGGGAACTGCAACCGGTGTTGAGGGGAGGGTTGGAAAGTTTGAGGTGGCGGATGGTGGAACTGTTTTTCTTGATGAGATAGGAGACCTCCCACTTCCACTCCAGGCAAAGCTTTTAAGGGTTATAGAGGAAAAGTCTTTTGAGAGGGTTGGAGGAAGGAGAAGAATAAAGGTTGATGTGAGGATAATTGCGGCAACCAACAAGGACCTTGAGGAGGAAATAAAAAAGGGAAATTTCAGGGAAGACCTTTACTTCAGGATTTCCACCTTTCCCATTCATATACCTCCTTTGAGGGAAAGAAGGGAAGACATCCCGGTTCTTGCAGAACATTTTCTCAAAAAATACAGTGCTGCTATGAGGAAAAAAATAAAGGGAATAAGAAGGGAGGCAATGAAAATCCTCATGGAATATCCCTGGCCAGGGAACGTGAGGGAGCTTGAAAATGTTATAGAGCGTGCGGTTATACTTGCTGAGGGAAATTACATAGAAAAGGAGGAGATAATACTTCCAGCAGGTGAGAGAAAAGAAGAGATTATCCCGTTAAAGGAACTCATAAAGAAGGTTGAACGGGAGGCAATCCTGCATGCAATTGAGCTCTGCGGTGGGGATAAGGAAAAGGCGGCAGAAATGCTTGGAATAACCTTAAGGACTCTTTACAATAAATTAAAGGAGGTGGAGGATGGCTCCTGAGGTAAAAAGATACTCCTTTGGAAGGATTGAGATAGATGATAGGGTTTACACATCCGATGTTATCATAACCCCCGAAGGGGTTATGCCAGGATGGTGGAGAAAGGAAGGTCACAGGCTATGCCTTGAAGACCTTAAAGATGTTTGGGATAAAAATCCAGAGGTTATAATCATTGGGACAGGGGCGTATGGGGTTATGAAGGTCCCCCAGGATGTTGTGGATGAGATAAAAAAACGCGGAGTTGAGGTTGAGGTTGCAAGAACAGGACATGCAGTGAAACTGTACAACGAAATGAAAGACAAAAGGAGGGTGTTTGCATGTTTGCATCTAACCTGCTGAATATTTTCAGAAAGCCAAAGGTTGGAATTGCCCTTGCAGGTGGTTCTGCAAAGGGACTTGCACACATAGGGATTCTTGAGGTTCTGGAAAGGGAAGGGCTACATATTTCAACAGTTGCAGGGACAAGCATAGGGGCGATAGTTGGTGGGCTCTATGCGTTAAATCCCTCTGCGTCTTTTCTCTATGAAAAGGCCCGGGAACTCGTAAACTCTGAAGCATACCGGGACCTTCACCTTGACAGGTTTTCAAGAGAAGAAGGAGGTGGATGGTTTGCAAGTCTGAAAAAGAAGATGAAGGAGACCGCATTGCTTGCAGAGATGTTCAGAAAGCGCTCATTGATTCCACAGGAGCCCACAGAAAGAGTGTTCAAAGAAATATTTGGTGAGGCAGAATTTAAGGATACAAAACTTCCCTTTGCTGCGGTTGCCCTTGACCTGATAACGGGAAAGGATGTAATAATCACTGAGGGACCTCTCTGGAAGGCAGCGATGGCGAGTGCTGCAATTCCAGGGGTCTTCCCTCCTGTTGAGTGGGACGGAATGCTCCTTGTGGATGGAGGTGTTACTGCAAATGTTCCAATAGAGGCCGCATTCAAACTTGGTTCACAGAGGATTATAGCATCCGTTCTCGGCAAGGAACCTTCAAAACCTGGAAATCTTAACTCTGCAATTTCAATATTTTTGAGAGTGGATGAACTTGCAAAGTTAAAACTTTTCAGGATGCTGCTTGAGAAGGCACACTGTGTTGTGGATATTGAAACAGAGGATATTCACTGGACCGACTTTGGAAGGATAGAGGAGTGTGTTGAAAGGGGAAGAAGGGCAGCAGAAAAAAGTTTAAAGAAGATAAGGAGGATGTGGAGCAGGATATGAGGATGATGATTGAGGAAGAAGAGATAAAAAGAAGGGTAAAAGAACTGGGGAAGACCATAGGGAAGTATTATTCCGGGAAAAATCCTCTTGTTGTCGGTGTTTTAAAGGGTGCCTTTATCTTCATTGCAGACCTCATAAGGGAGATGGAGATACCGTGTGAGGTGGATTTCATAGATGTTAAGTATTACCGGGGGAAAGAGCCCAGAATGGAAGTAAGGATAGAAAGGGATATAAAGTATCCTGTTGAGGGAAGGAATGTCCTGCTTGTTGATACGGTTCTTGATACGGGTGAGACCCTATCCTTTCTTGTTGACCACTTTAAAAAACTTGGAGCATCGTCGGTTGAGGTGTGTGTTCTTTTGAAGAAGAAAAAGGAAAGGAGAAAAGAGATAAAACCAAAATGGGTGGGATTTGAAATCCCTGATGTTTTTGTTGTTGGATACGGGCTTGATGAAAACGAGTCCTATCGCAACGCCCGCTCCATTTTCCAGGTTTGATTGATCACTCACTCAGTCTGAAAACAACCGGGAAGGAAACGTAAACAGGAACAGGTATGTCCCTCTGTTTTCCGGGCCTGAACCTCAGATGATACGCAAATCTAACTGCTGCCACGTCACATGCCTCGTGAAGGCTCTTTAAAATTTCAACCTGTTCAACCTCCCCGAATTCGTTCACAAGCAGTTTGAGGAAGACCGTCCCTTCAATCCCTGCCTTCCTGCATATTTCAGGATATTCAAGATATTTCCTTGCCTCTTCCATGTTCAGGACCTCCGGCATCTCTTCAACGATTGTAAAGACAATCCTTTTGACCTCTATCTCTTTATCACCAAAACTCCCGTCTTCCGGAATATTTTTCTCCATGGTCTCACTATCAGGTGTTTTTGATTCAACCGGAACTTTTACTCTCTGACGCTCCAGCGGTTGCACGATTTTTTTCACCTTCTGCGCAATCCTTTCAACCTTAAACTCATGGGTCACCCTTCTTTTCTTTATCTCCCCTGTCTTCTTCACGGGTGCGAACTGGAATGCAAGAATAAACAGAACTATGGTTGTCAACAATCCTATCCTGAAATGTAATGGAAATGACTCCTTAAGGTTTATCATCTCACACCTCCCTGTCTATTAAAATTTACAAACGAAATCAGGAAAATGCAAGTAAAAATTAACCCTAAAGCAAAAGAACGGCTATTATACCCACAAGAAAAATACCATCAAATACCCCTGCACCACCTATGCTCAAAACCCCTGACCCCATCCTTTCAAGGTCAGGAAGGTGCAAAATGTCAGCTCCAAGCAAAACTCCAAGGGTTCCTGATGCATAGGCAAGGGGGGCTGGATTTTCTGGTAAAAGAAAAAGGGATACAAGTGCGCTCACTATGGGTGGAATAAAGGCAGGAAGAACAACTCCCATTCCCTTAACAGGTCTTGAAAAGGCATACGCAATAAGGGCATTTATCCCGAGGGCTATAAAGAAAATGGAAAGAGGCACACGCATGAGAAGATAGAGGGAAAGCAGAACAGGGATTATTGCCCCACCGAGGTTCACTGCAATTATCTGCTTCCTTATCCCTGCAAGCCTGAAACCGAATAAGGAAAGGACCGGTATTTCCTCCTCAACCTCCCTTTCATAAATCGGGATATTTATCCCGCTTCCTGCAAGCGAAAGAAAGAAAAGGAATAAACCAAGTGATGGGGGTATGCCGAGTTTTGCAAAGGCAAACCCGACAACCCCCATCTGTATCATGAGAAAGATGAAAGGAAGGAGTAAGAGAAAGAAAAGAAAAAGACCTAAGGAAAAAGGAAAGAAAAACACTTACTTCTTACTCTTCATGCAACGCTGTTCCTTTGCAAACTCTGAGGCAGCCTTCTTTTTCTGTCCCATTGCCCTGTAAACCTCTCCCCTCCATCCATACGCCTCACACTTGGAGGGATCAATCTCAAGACACTTAGTGAGGGCATCCAGTGCCTTCTTATATTCCTTCATCCGGTAGTAAACCCTTCCAAGCAGAAGATATGCATCGGCATCCTTGGAATCAATCTCAACAACCTTCTCAAATGCCCGGGCTGCCTCCTTGAACTTCTCAAGTTTCACCCTGGTAACCCCGAGATTAAACCACGCATCTTTATTTTTCGGGTCTATTTTTGTTATTTTTGCGAAGGTAATCTCCGCATTTTTGTAATCCTCAAGATTTGCGTAAACCTCACCGAGTTCAAAGAGATAGTCTGTGTTTGCAGTATCAAGTTTTGCAGCCTCTGCAAGATGCTTTGCTGCGGATTTATAGTCCTTCTTTTTCTTGTAGTAAACCGCCAGATTATAGTGGACATTGGGATTCCTCGGGTTGAGTTTAAGGGCAGTTTCAAACTCGCGCTTTGCCTCTTCTTCTTTTCCTTCGTAGGCAAGTATGCTTCCCAGGAAACTGTGATAGAGAGAGGAATCAGGAGCAAGCTCTATTGCCATCCTCACCTTCTTTTCCGCCGTTGCATAGTCTTCCTTCTGATACGCCTGAATTCCTGCATTGTAGTAGAAGAGGTCGTAAGGATATCTTCTCCAGTCATCCTTCTTCATAAGTTCCATCGTGCGCTCCCTGTCCATCTCAAGCGCCCTGTCAAACTCGTTGGTTCCTTCCAGGTACTTCCTGAAATGAGAATGACAGTAAACCTTACCCATCCAGAGATAAACCTCGGGATTGTTGGGCTCAAGTTCCTTAGCCCTTTTGCACTGCTCAAGCGCACCCTCAGGGTCGTTAAGTTGTTCAAGGGAGATTATACAGGAACGGAGATGAGGACTCCTCCCTGTACATCCCGCAACCACTAAAAGAACAAGAACAACAGCCACAAACTTTCTCATTATACCTCCTTTCTTAGATGTTTGGATAGACTGAAAGTGCGTGCATCCACTCTTTAAGTTTTTCAACGCGCTTCTTTTTATCCTCGGGCAATTCAAATGGTCTTCTTCCCCTTGCATCAATGATTATACCAACAACACCTCCCTCAAGTGTTGCCTTTATGCGCTTACCCCTTCCCTCTCCCATATCAAACGCCTTCTCAGGAATAATCTCAGCCTCAACCTTCTTCCCCACCTCAAGGGGAATGAGCGCCATCTCACCAAAGTTCACCTTTTTCTCAACCCCATCAAACTTCACGGTGACGCAGGGCTGCCCCTCTTTACCCTTCCCTATTGGGGCTATACATGTTCCAAGCCTTATGAGGCAGTCCTTGTCAAATACCTCCATTGCAGCCTGCTCGTGAACCGTGGAAAGAACCCCAAGATGGGGCATCATGAAGATTGAGTCAACTGCAAGTTTTGTAACTCCCTCGGGAAGGAATGCATCAATCATCATCATTGCCGCCTGGACCCTTCTCGGAGCGTGTGAAAGGATACCACCTGAACCTACTATGAGATCAAGTGTGAGAAGGTTCACAAGGGTCTCTCCTGTTCTTGTCTGTGCAAACGCATCTGATATGGTCCTCTCCTGCTGAACGCCTTTCAATCCAACCGCCATGGTCTTGTGCTGTTCGAGTGCAAGTCTCAGAGCCTCCCTTGCTATTGCCTGTTCTATCATCAGTTCTTCCAGAGTCTGGGGAATTGTCGTGGGTCTTATCATCTTGTTCCTTATCCTGTTCCTCAGGTCCTTTTCGTCTATATCAAAAGGAACCCATCTCATAACATTCTCAACCCCGGTCTCTGCAAGAACATTTGAGATTGAATAACTCATCCCCAGATTTGCACTCACCGTTCGGTTAAAAACTCCCTGGAATACCGAGAAAATATCGGTTGTTGCACCACCTATGTCCACTCCAAGAACCTCTATCCCCTCTTTCCTTGCTATCATCTCCATGAGCATTCCCACTGCACCGGGAGTGGGCATTATGGGAACATCAGTCCATGCCATGAGTTTTTTGTATCCCGGAGCATGGGACATCACGTGCTCCATGAAGAGTTCGTGTATCTTATCCCTTGCAGGTTTGAGGTTCTCTCTTTCAAGAACAGGCCTTATGTTGTCAACGATGGAAAGGTCAACCCTTTCTCCAAGGGTTTCCCTTATCTTATCCCTCGCATCCCTGTTCCCGGCATAAATCACAGGGAGCCTGTATCCCGTTCCAAATCTGGGTCTGGGGTCTGCTGCTGCTATTATCTCGGCAAGTTCAACAACATGGGTTATCGTTCCACCGTCCACCCCTCCGGAGAGAAGAATCATATCCGGTCTCAGTCTTCTTATGAGTTCTATCCTCTCATGCAGCATCCTTCCATCGTTGGATGCTATCACATCCATAACAATTGCACCTGCACCAAGAGCAGCCCTTGCTGCACTTTCTGCAGTCATTGTCTTCACAACTCCTGCAACCATCATCTGCAATCCTCCACCTGCAGAGGAGGTTGATATGTATATATCCACTCCCTTTTTTCCCTGAGCAGGCTTCATTATCTTTTCACCCTCCAGTATCTCAAGCCCTGTTAACTCCTCAACCTCCCTTATCGCATTGAGCACTCCCTTTGTAACATCCTCAAAAGGAGCCTCAACCGTGGTTGGAGCCTCTCCCCTCACCACCAGCCTGTACTCCTCCCCGCGCTTCTCTATGAGTATCGCCTTGGTGGTTGTACTCCCGCAATCAGTTGCGAGTATCCTTTTTATTTCTTCTTTTTTCATCGTTCCTCCTTTCAATCTCCTGTATCAGAAGTTCAACATTTTCTCTTTTTTCCATAAGAACGGTAATTTCCCAGTATGCCTTAGAACCAAAAATTAACTGAACCATTGGATTTGCCATCACCATGAGCTGGCTTCCGATAAAGGAAAGGGGCTTTGCGAGTTCAAGGAAGAATATGGCAGGGGCAACCATACCCCTGTCCACTATCTCCTGTGCTATCTTCCCTATTATCTCGCGCTTCCTCTCCTCCGGGATATCTTCAGCAGAGTGTATCCCGTAGGTGTACGGGTCACCACCCTGTATCCAGTTCCCGTGCTGCCCTTGCCTCATCAAGCCTCCTTACCGGAGTTTTCTCAGGTGCATTTTTCAACCTTTCAGGATTCTCTTCAGCCTCTTTTGCTATTTTCTTCATGGCATCAATAAATCCATCAAGGCTTGAGAGGGGTTCGGTTTCTGTGGGTTCTATCATCAACGCCTCATGAACAATGAGGGGGAAGTATATGGTTGGGGCATGATATCCATGGTCAAGCAATCTCTTTGCAATATCAAGGGTTCTCACACCGTGTTTCTTCTGGCGGTCTCCAGAGAGAACGAACTCATGCATGCAGGGTCCTGGATAGGGGAGTTCGTAGGTATCCTTGAGGTGATGGCAGAGGTAATTTGCATTTATAATCGCCTGCTCTGCAACCTCCCGGAGCCCCTTTCCTCCAAGCATTCTTATGTAGGTGTATGCCTTGACCATCACCCCGAAGTTTCCATAAAAGGTGGCAACCTTTCCTATGGTGTGGGGGACATCCCACCTGAATCTATACTTATCACCATCCTTTTCTATAAGTGGGACGGGAAGGAAGTCCTTTAAAAACTCCTTCACCCCAACTCCTCCACCTCCGGGTCCTCCTCCACCGTGGGGGGTGGAAAAGGTCTTGTGGAGATTGAAGTGGACTATGTCAACCCCGAAGTCTCCGGGGCGTGAGATTCCAAGGAGGGCATTGAGATTTGCACCATCCATGTAAACCAGGGCATCATGGCGGTGCATTATGTCTGCTATTTCTTTAATGTGGGTTTCAAAGAGACCAAGGGTATTGGGATTGGTTATCATTATACATGCAACCTCATCGTCCATCACCCTTTCTATCTCCTCAGGATGAAGTATCCCATCCTCTCCTGAATTCACCTGTATTACATCATAACCAACAAGCGCGCAGGAGGCGGGGTTCGTCCCGTGGGCTGAATCAGGGACCATTACCTTTGATTTTTTATTCTTCTTATGCTCATGATATGCCTTCACAAGCAGCATTCCTGTCAATTCCCCGTGTGCCCCTGCAACGGGCTGGAGGGATACCTCATCCATTCCTGAAATTTCTTTGAGATACTCCTTCAACTCATACATGAGTCTCAATGCTCCCTGAACATACTCCTCCGGGGTGAAGGGATGTATGAAGGCAAATCCAGGGAAACGGGAAACATCCTCATTTATTTTGGGATTGTACTTCATGGTGCATGAACCAAGGGGATACATCCCCAGGTCAATGTGGTAGTTCATGTTTGAAAGACGAACAAAATGCCTCACCACCTCCACCTCTGAAACCTCAGGCAGAGGCGGAGGCTCCTTC
>Ga0180300_10001472_pt1 | contig 10881 bp, 7 predicted proteins | sample GuaBasSediGuay15_FD_121798 | JGI IMG/M metagenome (GOLD analysis project Ga0180300, IMG submission 121798) | Subseafloor sediment microbial communities from Guaymas Basin, Gulf of California, Mexico - Guay15, Core 4569-2, 21-24 cm | ecosystem: Environmental > Aquatic > Marine > Hydrothermal... | reverse complement strand
GTCACCCCTAGAAAGGCTACTTTCAACTATCGACTTTTTTGCACGGGCAGGGTGCTCTCGCGGGTTGAATGAGTGTTATCTCACTTTTAAGTTCTTATTTGGCAAACAGGGAGAGTATGTGAGCAATTTTGCCACAAATGAGATACTTGAATCACCTGAAAATCCAAGGGAGGAGAGTGTGGGTGTGCTTGGTAAGGTGCTAAACCTACTCGACTATCTCGCCATACAACCCTCACAGCCAAACGAGGCTAGCCCCAAGCTCTCTCCTTCAGAGCACACTGCAAGCGTGTCCCGTGTCTTGGACTCCATCCTTCATTTTATTAGGGGCTACTGCAAGATATTGGGTTCTTCTGCTCAAAATATAGATGAAGACTTGCGAAAAAAAGAAATGTTAAGGATAAGGGAACTCCAGCAGATATTTCCAGGGTTCTCCTGCCTTGAGCAGGCCTATAATGTGTTAGAAGGTAAAGAGCCGGTGCTGGTTTCAGGTCACAATTATGAGTTTGAATACTACACAAAGGTTGAGCTAAGCAGTGTGAGGCACACCAACAGAGCCCTCTTGGCCTACCACCATCTGTTCAATCCCCCCCTCCTTGATGTACTTGGAAGATTCTTCGTATTCCAACAATCATTCCTCGGCTCAGAATATTCCTCCTCTGCACCAATAGACACTGCAATGATTAGCAGTATTAGGGCTATCCTAAGCCAGTATTACCAGAGCACAGTTGAGCTTTTGAGCTCATCTGAGCTGGATGGGCACCAACTAATAGCTGTTGCCAACGAGATGAGCAAGAACCTGAGAAACAAGATTACAGAAGCGATTAATCATGTGGAGAAGGCAAAAAGAAAGCGCTTAGTGGTGGCTAGCAGTATGCCCTATAAAACAAAAGAGAGGTTTGCTAGACTAATCTTGGAGAGCGCACTTTACCATGCAAAGCAATTGCCCAACTCGTTTGACCCAAACAAGGATATCGAGAGCATCTTAAAATCTATGGAAGCCAAAGTGTTCTCATGGTTAGACTCTCTCACTAGGGTTTACTTCACTCTTGGGGACCTGGTTGAGCAAGTGTTTGAGAACAATAGATGGGCTAGGTCTGTTGAAGAGAAGTGTGTGGAAAAGGAAGCAACTGAATTTATCGACAAAGATACAATGCAAATGGCAAAATACATTTGGATTAATAATGCAATGTCACATCTCTTAAAAGGAATAACCCACTTTGACGTACCTCCTGATTCACTAGGCAAGGTCATACGGGACTACCTAGTGGCTTATGGCTCATCAACAATGTGGGGCGAGATCTGGCCCACCACTCTTAAGCTTTTTCCGCGGGATGAGGAAATAGGTGAGATCGATCCCTATAGAAAGGGAATAAAAAAGATTCTAAAAAGAAGATTCTTAGAAATGGTGCTAAATAAGATGGGGGAGATTGGAAGCTTAAAGGCAAGGGTGCGCTTCTTTGATTTTGCACTCAAATACCAGGATTTAACTGAAAAGGGGCTGGAGCAACTGAAGGGGATAATAGAAAGTGGTGCTACATACATCCCCTTACACCGCCTTCATCCCTACTCACTTATCTCAAAGGAGGGTGAGTTAGGGGTGGAAGCGTATAAGCCCTCAGCTGCTTTCTTCTTAGAAACAGAGATTCTCAAGCAAGTGGAGGAGCAAAAGCCTGTGAGTGAGGAAATGCTAAAGGGATTGCAGAGCCAACTTCAGATACCGAGTGGTAAGGAAAGCGAGACATTGCAAAGTATACTTGAGAGACATCAACTCGTAGAGATGATTGGTGTGAATAGGACTATTGAACTCATCAACAGGATTATGAGAGAACTGAGGCAGATGGACTTTGAGAAATATCCGCCCTATGCTTTAGAGCCCCCAGAGGGATACACAACTGAGAGATTCCAAGCTATAGTGAGCAACCCAGTCGCAGAGTTCTACGAACGCAGAGTGGGTGTATACTCCACCAATCCTGTTTTCATGGTGGAGCTTGTTTTCTCTAATCAAGAAAAGCTTAGCTTTGTGTTGAAGCTCAAGAAACCAAAATCAGAGGAGGATGATACACACTTTAGGGAGATGGAGAACGCCTTTTATTTCAATATAGATATCTGGCATTTCTTAAAAAACTGCCGCCACCTTGTGCCCCTATGCGCAGGGGATGACCTAGTAGCAAGGGATGGCATAAGCTACAACTGGAACCTTTGGTCTCTAATCCCGGGTGAGTGTGCATACCACAAGATAGTAAAGATGAAGAGGCACGAAGTAGGGGGATTCGCACCAGAAGAGAAGAGGGATTACTTTGCTACAGCCATTGACCAGCTTGCACTCATACATCAGCTATCCGACGTATGGAAGGGGTTGAGTAAAGAACCATTGAAGGAAGGGTACTATATTATACGGCTCAAGAGATTGTTATTTGAACGGCTCCAAAACCTGCTTGGTTTGTCTGTTCCAAAAGAGCTTCAGGAGCAAATACTTAGCCAATATGAGAGTGTTGATAGAGTCCTAAGAGAAGCATCCAAAGAGGGGGTTTACTACAAAGATGCCTCGCCGAGGAATGATATTATAAGCCCAGATGGGCTTGTAACACCTGTGGACTTTGAGAGCGATAGGAGGGGATGCTATCTAATAGACCTCATAAGCAAATTGGAGTGTGGTTGGGATTTTGATAATGACGAACAGGCGTTCAACGAAGCCAGAGATTACCTCACGCCTGTGGAGAAAGAGAACCTGATTGATAGGTATCTGTTATCAAGAAAGTTGATAAGCTTACTAGAGATACTCAACTCTTATGATAATTGGGCGATGCGTGCATATATCCCAAAGGGGCTTGATGAGGTGCTTGAAAGATCTAAGGGAAGCAAAGCCATACCTATAGAGAAAGAGATAGCAAGGATAGCCGAGCTTTTAGAGCGGAGAGATATACAAACCCCTGGCATCTATCGAAATAGCCACAGGTTCTTACAGTTTGTAGACCCAGCAGAGTATGAAACCACACACAGATTATTCCACATAGCCAGATTACACAGACACTTGGAGTATGCAGGCTATAGTATAAGGGATATTGCAGAAGCAGCAAGGAGAGGCAATCTTGGAGATGTGGACATGCACGCAAGGTGTGTGGCTTACCACGCTAGAGAAGCGTTCATTGCTTTAGATTACATGATAAACCATATATGGTTGCTGGAGCTTACCAGACTCAAAGAGCCGCTAGTTGAGCTTCATAAAACCCTTGGAATGCTTGTGAATGATTACCTAAGCATACAAAATATAAGGGAGCATGCTTACCAAACCATCCAAAAAGGTTCTACTCCAAGCCCATTCTTGATACAACCAAATCAGCAAGAAGCTCAAGGGTCTGCTCAAAGTTAGTGATTATCAGCATTTCCTCCTTGGTGAGTAAGTTATAACCCTGTTTTATTTTGCGTAGCACATCATCCCTGTTTTTGTCAATCTCCACCACTTTGTTTGAATCAAACTTGTAAAAGAACTCGTAGTAGAGTTTTAATGAGTGTACCATTTGCTTCATTAGCTCTATAGAGTGTTTGCCCATGGGCTTGTTGTAATACAAGAAGTTGCGTGCAGTATATTTGAATATGTCAACAATCTTGTCTATGTTTGCTATTATATGGTAAACCAAAGCGTGTTGCTTATATGGAATATCCCTTCTCTTGTTTATTAGCCTCAAGCAGTAGCTAACAAACTTTGTTATGGTGTCATGCTTCTCCTCAGTTGTTCTCACCAGATCCAAGTCAAAATTCTCAATACCACTCACAAGGTCCTCTGCAGTTTGGGTCATTAGTATGAATATTCTCCTTAGGATTGTCTCAAACTCCTCAGAGGAGGGAGAAGAGATATCCTTTATTGTGCAAGAATTAGAGGTCTGGTGAATCACCTCTACACCAATAAGGTTGTTAACCTCGTAATGGACCACAGAAAGCACACTGACACTCTCAAGTGTGCGGTAATACACAGTGCTCGAGTTTTCAAATGTAAGTTCTATCACATCATACCCCATGCGATAAGCGTTCCTAATTGAGTAGAGTATAGAGCATCTATCTAGCCCAGTAATGTCTATATGAATTTTTGAGCCCTTTTTCTTGGGCTCAGAACTCACCCGCAAACAATCTTCCTCAATTTCTACTTCTATTTCATCCCCTGGTTGTATCCCCTGTTGCTCGCACCACTTCTTGGGAAGTGTTATGGTGAATGTGCCATGCCCCTGCCTTATAACCCTCCTCTTCATACCTTGTAACCAATACATAATAATATATAAATTTTACTAATGAATATATAAAAAATATGGAATATATTGAATATTCATAAATATATTTTATATGGATAATAAATATATATTGTAATTTCTTTCCTATTTCCTATAAGAATTATGGGTGTATATAATGGTAAAAATAGGGATAAATGGTGCAGGAGGCAGAATCGGCAAAAGACTCTTGGAGTTTCTTTCGCAGTTGGGACTAGAGGTTGTAATGATAAATGATTGGGAGCCAGCGTATGAGGGGCTCTCGGAACAGAGCAAAGTAGAGAGACTTTTCGAGAAGATTGCTGGTTATGACTATGTAACAAGAAACAAACCAAGGGTTAACTTGAGGTTAGACGGCCCTGTGATATGGCTGGGCAATGTGGCTTTGACCACCAAGTTTGAGAGGGAGCCAGAGGCAATCGGATGGAGTGAGAGGGGTGTAGAGATAGTAGAGGAATGCAGTGGAGCTTTCAGGAGCTATGAAAAGGCAATGAGACATATGTATGGCACAGTAAGGAAAGTGATACTTTCAGCCCCTGGGGATGATAAAATAAAGCATGCCTGTATGGGTGTAAACCACAATACCTTGTCTCCAGATGATGCCATTATCTCAAATGCTTCTTGCACATCAAAGGACATTGCAGTTCCATTAAACGTGCTAATTGAGGAGCTATCGCTAAAGATTAAGGGAGTCTACTTCAATACAGTACACTCTGCCACAAACACACAAAGGGCACCTCGCTCTATAGACAACATCCTTCTGCATACGACAGGAGCAAGTATTGCATTAAAGAGACTGTTACCCAACATAGGAACAGTTCATGGGAGGGCATACAGAGTGCCAACAGCAGACGGCTCTTGGTGTGATGTAACAGTGATAGCTGAGAGTGAGGATTACATAAGCGAGCTTGATGTTAAGAGGGCTTTTGTGAGAGCCACTGCTAACATTGAATTCACAGAATTATATGCTAATTTGCTTAAAGCAAAGAGCGGGATATCTGAAAGAGAGGTCCAGGAGAAACTGTATGTAGAGTTTCTTTCAAGACTTGATGAGCTTGAAGAGATGTACATAAAAAGACTCAATGTAATAACAGACCCACAACCAGGACTAGAGGCAATACTAAATAGCGAAGCAAGAAAGTTCTCTGCCAATATTGTCTTGCCCCAGGTTAAAGTAACAAGTGAGTTCATAGAAGAGATGGAGGGTGCAGGAGAACCTGCAACTGGGTATTACCTCACAATAATTAACTTTGTGGCTGGCTACGACAACGAAGCCGGCTCTGCATTTGACCAAGCCCTACTCACCAAATACATAGTTGGGCTTTATGAAAGGGGTGAATGGAGTTGAAAGGGGTTGACTACGAGATAATAGCACACCTTAGGAAGGACGCCAGAAAGCCAGTTCCCCTCATCTCAAAGGATGTAGGCATACCATGCTCTACCATATACGAGAAGATAAAGAGGCAGTATAGGGGGATATTCAAGAGGCACACTACTCTGCTCAATTTCCATGAGCTTGGTTACCATAGCACAGTGCATTTTGCAATAAGTTGCAAGAATGGCACAAGGGAGGAACTCAGAAGATTCCTCATGGAGCATCCCAACATCAATACGCTCCATAGAGTAAACTTTGGATGGGACTTTGTAGCAGAGGCAGTATTCCACAATCTAGGTGAAGCAGAAGATTTCAAGCAGTTGCTTGTAGAGAGGTTCAATCCAACCCATATTGAGAGCTTTAATGTGGTTGAAGAACTGAAGAGGGAGAGTTTCCTCACTCATCCAAGTCATGTTCAATAACTAATGGAGGGATAAGAATGTTTCGAGCTAGCGGTAGCTATGCAAGCCCACTGCAAGAATTGCTAAGGTTTACTGTGGTAAGTGAGCACAATGTTGACATAAAAACAAAAAAGCTAGATGCAAACGATATAGAGGATATGGATGTGAGAGTAGAGAGAGAGGCGATTGTGTTTGAAGAATTCACGAAGCTTGGTGTGAGCTACCAAGGCAAGCTGATTGCTGGGTTCCACATACCGCCCAACACTGTGCTTGACCAAAAACATGACAAGGTGAAAGCAGTTCAAGTGAAGCAAGAGCCAAAGCTAGAAGAGTTACATATGGTGGTCAAAGCAGAGCATTTGGAAGGTGGGGGTGGGGGCTTCAATGTGTCCAAGCTTCTCTCTTGGCTAGGGATTCCTGCTGTGTACATAGCCCTGCACCCCAAGGGTACGATAAAGCCAGAGTTTCCAGGGGGCTTAGAAGTCAGACTAATAGAAGTAGAGGTTGAGAATGCCACACCAATGCTCAACCTCGTTATCCCAAAGGTAAAACGCAATGAGGAGTATGTTGTGAGCGATAGGAGGATAATCAAACACCCAAGAAATGATATGGATTACAATGGTGAGATAGAGCTCGAACCAGGTTTGGTGCTAATAGACAGTGTGGGATATGAGGGGCTAGTAAAGAGTGTCTTGAGGGCATATAACAAGCTAAAGAGCTCTGGCAAACAAATAACAGGCATGGCTGCACTAACTGAGAAAATGGCAGGTGACATTGCTTATGACATCATATCCAATGGCTTTACTCTGGTCATGAATGAGCGTGAGGTTTGTACCCATGCTAACAATCTCTCTAATTCCTTAAACTTAGAGCCATTCCATAGCGACGAGGTGAACTATGCTGCACTGTTCGTTGGTGTGTATTACTTAAGAGAACTAATGAAGCTAACCTCTGGGCAGTACCAGCCAATATTTGTAACTTTGGGCAAGCAAGGAAGCATGGTAGTGGATGCTCAAGGTAATGTGTACATCGCGGGCATACTAAGACCAGAGCAAGAACCAGAGAACACACTTGGCGCAGGAGACGCTTACACCACAGGTGTAGCAGTGTGTGAATTTGCTGAAAAGTGCTATGGCAGGGGCTACGGGATGGAGGATGTTATGAGATTTGCAACAGCAATAGCAAGGGCAAAGATTGATGAGAGGCTTGAGTTAAGCTATGTGTCAGAATTGCTTAGTGAGAAGCTACAGTTTGCAATGCTACCAAAACCAATTGAGCATTATGCAAGAAAGGTGATTTTCAAGCAAGGGGCTAAGGATGTGAACAATGAAGTGGAGCTTGCACTAAAGCACAGTAGTGGCAAGCTCAACTATTACATACCAACCTCAAAGGTGATGGTCAAATGCTAGAATTAAAGATACACTCTCACAGAGAGAAGCAACCAAACGATAAGGAGTTTGAATACTGGGTTAAGATACCGCTAGAGCTGATCAATGGGGCTGTATTAAGCATCGCCAACAGAGGTGAGCTGAACCATTCCTCTGGTTTGGTCAGGCACTTAATGGACGAAAATGGCAACATGGTTGCATTCAGTGGGGTACGAATAGAGAGTGATAGGGTAATAACTGACAAAGAGGAGCTACGCAAGTATCACTGGAGCTATGATACGCATCTCAAGCATATGGGGCTAATTGACGAGACTGGTAAGCCCACAAAGACTGCAATTGTGATAGGCAACAGGGACCTGGGCAACAACTTCTGGCACATTGCGTGGGAGAGGGGTGAGCAAGAGCCTTTGTTTTATCTGTTAAAAGAGCCGATTACTAAGCGCATATATCATTGCTTTGTTGTCTGGGAACATGGCGTGCTTGGTATAGAGGAGTTTAGATTTGATTCAGAGCATAGAGTTTACAGAGCCAGGACAGGCATTGAAGTGAGTGACACTGTTGATTGGCTCGTCTCAGGAAAGCCCTTGGTAATTGAAGGCCAGCCATTAAACCTGGGTGATCCAAGAGTTGTTGAGCAGTTTTATGATATAAGGCATGTAATACACTTCAACTACAAAACCCAGCTCACTTATATCCAAGGGCTAAGCAAGATTCCAGAACTCAATAGACCAGGCCTAACCGATATGCGTATTCTTGAATACATCTACGCAAACTATCCAGAGGAGTTTGGTGAGAGGGCGATTGAGGTTTTGAACTCGCCAGAAACAAAGCCAGCAAGATATTACTTCAATGCAGTAGGGTTGAGCGATAGAGAGCTCATAATTTGTCAAAAGTTTGCTAGCCTTGAAGAGCTTGCCAATTTTATGATAGAGAAATTGGGTGTGAAAAGAGCAATAGTGCTGGATGAGGGTGGTTCTGTGGCAACTTGGGCATCCTACCATGGACCAGATGGAGGGTTTGAAAATGTTAGCTCATACTTCAGACCAAGTGCCCTCTCATTGATTGGGTTTGAATTGGTGGAATCAAGATGAAGCCCAAGCTCAAGGTGCTGGTAGTGGGGAACGCCACAATAGATGCCTACCCAAGAGCCATTCGTCACAACATAGAGGGCTCTGTGGTACACATACATGACAGTGTTGAGGGAAGAAAATTAGAGATAATATGTGAAGAAGAGTTGAGAAAGGGCGGGAAACACTTTGCTAGAGAACATCTCTTTTTCCAGCTACAGGGTGTGCTTTGCTCAGAGAAGTTTGGTGGGGGCGGGTTAAATTCGGTCAGAGAGCTGTCAAAGATAGTGGATTGGGAGCTGAGCTACCTAGATATGTCTACACCGAGTTTGGATACGAGAGAGCCAGGCAGAACCATAGCAGGGTATCTAAGCTCTATGCATATTACACCCATATTCCTCTCAACAAGACCAGTCCCGTTGAATCTTGTGTTGGGCACCAGAGATGACAAAGTAATCATCAAAAGCCCACTCCAAGAGCAGGTAGGGGTTTGGACACCAGAAAATAATGACCTCAAGAAGATTATAGGGTTTATAATAAATCATATTGGTTATGATGCCATTCTCTTCAATTCAATAAAAGATGAAGGGCTGGCTGAGTACATCATTGAATCAGAGCCACAAAAGATGGCAGTTATCACAAGGTCGCTTGAGCCAGAGTTTGTGTTAAGCAGGGTGCTACCAGAATGCTTGTGCCAGTTTAACTATGATGAGTTTGGTTATATCATTTACAATGAGGTAATAGGTGACGAGGAGGAGAGGTTTGAAGCAGCAATAGAGGGAATCCAACAACTCAGGTCAAAACACAAGCTTGAGTATCCTGTGTTTGTTACTTTGGGTAAAAACGGAACGCTTGTTGCAGACAGGCACCAAACATACCATATAAGGTTAAACACCAATAAGTATTATGAGGTGCAGGAGTTTATCAGAAAGAACTCCACAGATCTAACTGGCGCAGGTGATGTGTTCGCAGCCCATGTTTTTAAGGCATGGTTGCTTGGTTACGGCTTACTATACACCGCGGTGATGTCAAGCATGGGGGCTATAAAACACCTGGGCTACCATGACTTAAAGCCAAGTGACTTTTGGGTGGGTGTAGCCACATCACAAAAACCAAGCAAATATTGGGTTTATGGGAGTGAAAATATTTAAACTAGAGTTGCTCACAAAATACAATGCAGCTTGAGTGGGAGGTAGAGACGTTCTCAGCATACAGTTCTTACAGAAAGCCATTTGCAGGACTCAATGCAAGTATAATTAGAGATGTAATGGGTGCGTATGCCAAGCAGCCCATACTCGAAGTAGGAAGTGGGCTGGGTGAGCTACTTTCGCTTGTGCCAGAGTACAGGGGCAAGCTAATTATGTCAGATGTGAGCTTCAAGTTAATAGGAGAATTAATCCATAGCTATCCAGAAACAGAAGTGGTAGAAGCTGACTTGCTTAAACTCCCGTTTGAAGCTGGGAGCTTTGGGTGTGTGGTCGGCTTGTCTGTGCTCGACATTTTCATTGAGCTTGAGAGTGCTGTAAGAGAGATATGGCGAGTGCTACAAAGCAATGGCTATTTGATACACTTCCAAGACCTAGGAGCAAACCCCTATGTGCCCATTGAATACTACCAAGCCAAAGGCAAGGTGGCCTTGCCTGTATTGGACACACAAGGTATACATACCCAAGTGGCAATACTCTCTCGCGAACAAGCCACCCAAGCATTAAGCTATGCTATTGGGACACCCCAGAAAGAGTACATTGAGCAGGCTATTGAGAACCCTTTGGAAGCGTACAAAACTCTGGTGGAAGATACCAGTTTGGGTTCCATATGTAACTCAAGAGACATAATCGGTGCTAACACCTGTTTGGTGAGGGAGTATTTTGAAGACGCAAAGCTCTTATCTTTCAATGGGTTCTTTATGGAGCGACTGAGCACCGTGCTCAATCAATCGGGGTTTGAACTGGTTGTGTTTGGTCCCAAAAGTGCTTCGGTTGTGAAGATTAGAGCTGGAGAATTCGAGCAATTCCCACAATGCAATGAATTTTGGAACGATACAGGGATTCTTAGAAGCAACCACAACTCCAACCTCCCAAAGAACACAGTGAAGCTTGGCTCTACACTCCTGGTTAGTGTGGCAAGAAAACCCTAAGCAGAGAGCTCAGATTTGAGTTGGTTTATCCTTTGCTTTAGGTTCTCTATTGTCTTGGAGTTGTCCTGAGGCATCAGCAGCTCACCGCACTCAGGACACCTAAACCCATACTCTGCCGCCTGATCAAAATCCAACCTAATGCATGCATTCTTACACATGAAAAAACCATTTGGGTTTCTCTCCTCTCGCTCAAGCCGCTCCATAAGCTTCTGGAGTTTCTCCTTCCTCAGTTTTATTGAGAGCTCGATAAAGCC
>Ga0180300_10001470_pt1 | contig 10885 bp, 10 predicted proteins | sample GuaBasSediGuay15_FD_121798 | JGI IMG/M metagenome (GOLD analysis project Ga0180300, IMG submission 121798) | Subseafloor sediment microbial communities from Guaymas Basin, Gulf of California, Mexico - Guay15, Core 4569-2, 21-24 cm | ecosystem: Environmental > Aquatic > Marine > Hydrothermal... | reverse complement strand
TGTAGATGTGGTTATTATGGACACCCTACTAAACCTTGTCAATGCACTTATCAGGAGATTAAAAAATATAGAAGTAAACTTTCAGGACCTATAATTGATAGAATTGATATTCATTTAGAAATTCCACCTGTAGAATTTAAAGATTTAATAAAAGAAAATATTAAAAGTTCTTTAGATTCTAAAACTATTAGAGAAAAAGTAATAAATGCTCGAAAAATACAATCCAGAAGATATGGTTCTTCCTTAAAAATAAACGCAAAGCTTAAACCTAAGGAAATTAAAAGGTATTGCATTTTAGAACCAAAGGCTGAGGAATTCTTGGAAAAGGTGGCTGATAAGTTCAATTTTTCAGCTCGTTCTATTCATAAAATCCTAAAAGTTTCTCGAACTATTGCAGATTTGGAAGAATCTGAGATAATATTGAAACATCATATTGCAGAAGCTATACAATATAGAATTTTGGAAAAACCTTTATGGCAAAATTAGCTTTTAATGAAACTATAAGAAATATTTCTCAGCCTTTTCTTTTGCCTATAGTTAAAATTTTAGATTCCTGGGGTATTCATCCTAACACTGTTACAATAACATGTCTTATGGGTTTTTTAATAAGCTCTATTTTTATTGCTTATGGAAAACTTTTGCTTGGTGGAATTTTTCTTTTACTTTTTGCTCCTCTCGATGCAATAGATGGTTTACTTGCAAGATATTCTAAAAAAGTTACCTCCTTTGGTGCTTTTTTAGATTCTACTCTTGATAGATATGGAGAAATTTTTTTATTTTTAGCTTTTACTTATTATTTTTTAAATCAAAATTCAATTTATGGTGTTATTTTAAGTTTTTTAGCTATAACAGGTTCTTTAATGGTTAGTTATACAAGAGCAAGAGCAGAAGGAGTAGGATTTGATTGTAAAATCGGACTTTTAACCAGATTTGAAAGAATTTTTCTTTTAATTGTAGCTCTTATTTTTGATCTCTGTATCCCTCTTTTAGTATTCATTGCAATTTTTACCCACTTTACTGCTCTGCAAAGGATAATTTATATTTATAAAACATACAGAACCGGAGGTTAACAAAATGTGTTTGGCTTATCCTTATAAAATAATAGAAATAAAAAATGAATGGACAGCAATAGCTGAAATACAAGGAGTTAAAACAGAAATATCTCTTCATCTTTTACCTGAGCCTGTTAAAGAAGGAGATTGGGTTTTAGTTCATGTTGGCTTTGCTATACAGAAATTAAGTGAAAAAGAAGCACAAGAAAGCTTGAGGTATTGGGATGAAATCCTTAAACAGTCTTAGTGATCTATGGAATAAGTTTAAAGATCCTCAAAGAGTCAAAAAATTAGTTACTCTTATTAAAAATGAAATAGAAAAGTATGGTCAACCTATTAATATAATGGAATTCTGTGGAGGACACACTCATGTTATCCTAAGAAATGGTCTTGATGAACTCCTTAAAGATTATGTAAATTTTATTCATGGTCCAGGATGTCCTGTATGTGTAATTGCTTTAGAAAGGTTGGATTTAGCTATAGAACTTGCTAAAATGCCAGATGTAATTTTATGCACCTATGGGGATTTGATGAGAGTTCCTGGATCGAATAGAATGAGCCTTTTAAAACTAAGAGCAGAAGGTTATGAAATTAGGTCAATTTCTTCAGCTCTTGAAGCTCTTAAATTAGCTATAAAAAATCCACACAAAAAAGTGATATTCTTTGCTATAGGCTTTGAAACTACCTCTCCTCATACAGCAGTATTAATAAAGCAAGCTAAAGAGTTAAAAATTAAAAATTTGTGGGTAGTTTGTAACCATATTTTAGCTCTTGTTGTGCTGGAATATCTTCTTCAGAGTGAAGAAAAACCTGTTATTGACGCTTTTATCGGACCTGGACATGTAAGCACTATTACCGGAAGCAAAGCTTATGAACCCATAGTAAAAAAATATCAAACACCTATAGTAATTTCAGGATTTGAGCCACTTGATGTCATTCAAGCTATTTATTTAATAGCTAAACAAATAAGAGAAGGAAAATATGAGGTTGAAATTCAGTATACCCGGTCTGTTACGCCTGAAGGAAATATCAAGGCTAAAGAATTTTTAAAAGATGTATTTAATATTAGAAAAACTTTTCCTTGGAGAGGTTTAGGAGAAATTCCCAATAGTGCTTATGAAATTAAACCTGAATATGAAAATTTTGATGGAGAAAAGGTTTTTAAAGTTTCCATTAATTCTGGTAAAGAAAATCCACAATGTCTCTGTAGAAGAATAATTAAAGGATTAAATAAGCCGCCTGAGTGTAAACTTTTTGGAAAAGCTTGTACTCCTCAAAATCCAATAGGTCCCTGTATGGTCTCTTCCGAAGGAGCTTGTTTAGCTTATTTTAAATACAAAAAAATAATTAATAATACAGAGAAAATTAACTTTGCTTTAAAAAAAAATAATAAATAAAAGAGGAGAGCCTAAAAGCTCCTCCTCTTTTATTTAACCTTTATTTGGTTCTAAAATTAAATTCTATCTACTACAAGCCATAACTTTTACTCTTTTAACTTCTTTTCCTCTGGCATTTATAATGTGCACTGCACATGCAATACATGGGTCAAAAGAGTGAATTGTTCTCAAAACTTCTAATGGTTTTTCAGGATCTACAATAGGATGATTATCAACTAAAGCTGCTTCATAAGGTCCCATCTTACCTTTACCACACCTTGGGCTTACATTCCAAGTAGTAGGAACTACACACTGATAATTTTTGATTTTTCCATTTTCAATAACTACCCAGTGAGAAAGTGTTCCTCTTGGTGCTTCATGGAATCCAAATCCTTTAATTTCTTCAGAAGGAAATTTCACTTCATTCCAGATCTCAAGATCACCTTTAGCAATGTTTTTTTCAAGAAGGTCAAGGTGTTTCAAAGCAAGGTCTGCAAGAACAGCTGCTCTAATTGCTCTTGCCAAGTGTCTTCCTATAGTAGAATGGAATGCATCTACATCAATATTAACACCAAGAGATTTTGCTTTCTCTATCGCATAATTTACCCATTTCATTGTAAGTTCATGCTTGGAAGCAATACCTGCTAATACCTGAGAAACAGGTCCAACCTGCATAGGCTCACCTTTAAATCTTGGGGCTTTAGCCCAGCTATACTTACCATTGGGATTAAAATCAGTATAGTTAGGAATAGTTTCACCCTGCCATGGATGCCTCGGTCCAGTATCTTTATACCAAGAATGAGCAACATCTTCAGCTACATTATCTCTGAAGTATGGATCATTGAAGCTTTTAATTGGTGTAAAGGTTTTGAGATCTTTATTGAATATTGTCCCTCCAGGTAAATCAAATTTAGTTCCTTTTGTATCAAGAGGCATATCAGGAACAGCTAAATAATTAGGAACACCTCCTCCAATCTTAGTCCAGTCTGAATAGAGACAACCAATAGCTATAACATCATTAAGATAAACCTTCTGGAAGAATTCCTTTGCTTGCATCAATAACTCACGAATATAATCAAGTCTCTCTCTATTAAGTGCTGAATCACTATCAGGATCAATAGCTAAAGAAATTCCACCAACTATAACACTCTGAACATGAGGATTTTTCCCTCCCAATATAGCAGCTACTTTATTAGGAATAAACTGATATTCAAGAGCAGTAAGATAATGTGCTACTGCCATTAAATTAGCTTCAGGAGAAAGTTTCATTTGAGGATGTCCCCAATAACCATTGGTAAAAGGACCAATTTGCCCACTATCTACCAAAGCTTTAAGTTTTTCTTGCACAGTTTTAAAATAAGTTACACTATTTCCTTTCCAATCAGATAAGGTCTGTGCAAGTTCTGCAGTTTTCTTAGGATCTGCTTTTAAAGCAGAAATAATATCAACCCAGTCAAGAGCAGAAAGATGATAGAAATGAACTATATGGTCATGCATACCATGAGTTGCAAGTATAATATTTCTTACTAATTGAGCATTAAGAGGAACCTCCATCCCTAAAGCATTTTCCACTGCTCTAACTGAAGCTATAGCATGAACCGTGGTACAAACTCCACAAATTCTTTGAGTAATAAGACAGGCATCTCTTGGATCTCTTCCCCTTAAAATAACTTCAATCCCTCTCCACATTTGAGGAGAAGCCCATGCATTTACTATTCTTCCACCATCAGCTTCTACATCAATTCTAAGATGCCCTTCAATCCTTGTTATAGGATCAACTGTTATTCTCTTACCCATAATTAACCTCCTAATTTTTAAAAATTTTTATTCTAATTTATTCTTTAATTATCCTAAGGATTCATAAAATGGTGCCATATCATCCCAGAAATTAGGCTCTGTACAACCAATACATGGACATCCTGCAGCAACAGGCCATACTCCAACATCACAAAATCTTATAGCAGGGCAATTAGAATAGGTAACCGGACCTTTACATCCAAGTTTAAATAAGCAATATCCCTTTCTATGTCCTTCATCTCCAAATCTTTCTGCAAATCTTCCTTCATCAAAGTGCGCCCTTCTTTCACAGTGATCATGAATAAGTTTTCCATATGCAAATTTAGGTCTTCTTAATTCATCAAGTTCAGGAAGCTTACCAAAAGTTAAAATATAGCTTACTGTAGCAAGAAAGTTGTAAGGATTTGGTGGGCATCCAGATATATTTACAAGTTTATTCTCACCAATTACATCCTTTACACCTACTGCACCTGTTGGATTGGGACGCGCTGCCTGAACTCCACCAAATGCAGCACAAGTTCCATAAGCAATAACTAACATAGCATCTTTAGTAACTTCCTTTAAAATCTCAATAGCAGGTTTCCCAGCTATTTTACAATAAATCCCTCCATCCTTTGTAGAAACAGCTCCCTCTACTACACAAATATACTTTCCTCTATATTTCTCCATTGTCTGATAAAGAACTTCTTCTGCTTGTTTCCCTGCAGCTGGCATAAGAGTTTCGTGATATTCTAAATTAATAATATCAAGAAGAAGTCTACCAAGTGGAGGATGGGAGGCTCTTAAAAGTGCTTCTGTGCAACCTGTGCATTCCATAAAGTGAAGCCAAATCACTGTGGGTTTAGGACCTTTTTTCATTGCTGCTTCTACTTTCTCTACCATAGAATATGGTAATCCCATTGTAGCTGTTACAATGGTGCATATTTTAAGAAAATCACGTCTACTCAATTCTTTCAAATTAAGCATAGTTAACCTCCTTTAATTTCATTTTGTAATATTTATTATATTCAATTTTGTGAAAAAAAGCAAGAAAAAAATTTTAATAAAAATGAATGAAATTTAAAAATCTTTTAGATTTATTATAACTTTTTTAATTTTTTTTTAAATTTTTAAATTTTTTTAATTATTTAATAGAAGAAAAATCTAATCCTACATAATAAATATATGTAACAAAAAATCTATCAAACCATTCTTGATAGGCTCTTCTTTTGCTCTTAGAAAATTTAATTGCCCATCTTTGAACTCGAAGTTCTTCTGCTAAAGTATTTAAAATATCTATAGCTTTCTCTCCTTCCAAAGGTCTTGGAATAGAACCTGCTTTAAGATTATATAAAGCTATTTTTTTATAAATTTCTTTAACTCTTTCTTCAATTTCATCTATTCCAAAAAGTTCATAAAGTTTATTAAGAAAATTTTCAGCCCATCCTCTATGAAATCTACAAAAACCTGCATTAGAAATAGCAAGCTCTTTAATAGCTCTTTCATAAACTAATTTTACAAATTCTTCTGGTTCTGTAAAAATTAAACCATACTCAGTCCAATATTTTCCAGAAACAAAAATAGGCACAAAGAAACCAGGAGTCCAGTAAAAATTAGGAGTCATATATCCATCTTCTCCATAAGGTTGATAAAGAGCTATGTCTTTAAAAGATATTCCAACTTTTTCAATCCTTCTTTCAAATTTTTGATCCAAAATTTTTATTGTTTTTCTTAATCCTTTTTCTGCAATATCTTTTAAAATTTGAGTTTTTTTACTAAGTAAATTTTGAATAATTTCTACAGCTAATATTCCATTTATACGCCATTTTTCTGGATTTAGGATTAAAGGGTCAAGATTAGGAAAAGAAGAAATTCCTAATTCTTCACAGGTTATTAATCCTTTACTTACAGCTTCTAAAAGAAAAGCAACTATGTGCCCTGTGGTAATAGCATCAAGACCTGCATTATCTATTATCTCAACAATTTTAGAAACTTCTTTAAGATCAAAAATTCCTATCAAAGGACCAACTCCTTGAAAAGGCTCATAATCCACTTTTTTTCTTTTCCAAATTTTTTTACAAGCAACAGGACAAGGCTCTCCACAAGTTTTCCAACTTCTGGTTTTTATAAAAGTTTCTTCTTTAAAAGGTCCCCAGTAATTTCTTAAAATTATATCTGAAATTTTCCTTCTAATTTCTTTTTTTAAATAAATACTGTTGTAACAAAAAGTAGGAAGCCATTCTTTATAATGAGGATAATTAGAACCAAATGTTCCTCCTACCCCAATTTTAGGATCAAGTCTATATTTAGTAGTTGCCATATTGACAGCCTTAAGAAACTCTCTACCTGTAATTTTTTTAAAAAATTCATTAAAGTTTTTAATATTAAGAATTACTTCAGGAAGTTTAGGCTTTATTTTTCCTCCTGCAATTATTCCTACTACATTATGTGCCTGAGCTAAAATTGAGCCTGCACCACCTCTTCCTGCAAAATCTTCACTCCCGATAATTAAATCTTTTATATGCGGATTTACATCTATAGAAACAAGTGAACCAAATCTTGTTTGCCAAGCACCTGGACCAACTACTACAGCTCTGGCATTGTTTTTAATAAAAAAATCATAATAAATATCTAACAACCACTTAGTTAAAGCATAAGTTCCAAAATAATTTGCATAACCTTCATATATTTTCTCTAAATTTTCTCTATTAATTTTCTCAAATTTAACTTTTGGTTCTTCCTCTCCCTCTACAAAAATAAATAAAGGAATATTGCTTTTACCTAAAATAACAAATCCATTTACACCAGAACCTATAAACTTATATCCTATTCCTCCAGCTTCAGAAATATGAAGACCCAAACTTTCTGAACTTCTAAAAATAGCCACCAATCTATGGGTTCCAAAAATTTTACTTCCAGCAAAAGGACCAGTTCCAAGAAATAAAATATTTTGTGGACTGAAAACATCATATTTCCAGCTTTCTATCTCTTCTAAGTGAATCTTAACTCCTATGTCTACAGGACCTAAATAAGGAGGAATTTTATATTCTTTTATCTCCCATTTTAATTTACCTACATCTATAAAAAGAACTTTATAACTGAACAATTTTACATACCCTTTAACATGAACATTTGTTTAAATTCTTATTACTTTACCACAGTTTTGCTATTCTTTCACTAAAAAACAAAAGTAATAAATTTATAAAAATTTTTTTATTAATTACTTGATTTTTCTTAAATTTACTATTAAAATATATCAAAAAATTTTTATATTTTTTATGAGTATAAGTGATTTAGTGAAAATTTTTAAAGCTCTCTCAGATGAGACAAGATTAAAATTATTAGCACTTCTTGAAAATGGAGAACTTTGTGTGTGTAAAATTGTTTCAATTTTAAAAATGAGTCAGCCAAAAGTGTCTTTTCATCTAAATATTTTGAAAGATGCTGGATTAGTTAAAATGAGAAAGGAAGGCACCCGAATTTTTTATAGTCTCGATGACTCTGACCTTTTTAAAAGATTTTTAATCTTATCTATTATTGAAAAAATAAAAGACAAAGCTTTTTCCTCTAATTTTAATCAAGAAGGAGGTGTTATATGGAAATAAAAAAAGAACTTCTAAAATTATTGTTTGATTTTCACGGACACAAGTGCTGGGCTTCTGTTTTGGGATTAAGAGCAGGTCTTATTGCTTTAAGAGAACTTAAAACACAAAGAACAGGAACACGCTCTCTTTATTGTCTTATTGAAGTTGGACATGCCCATGGTGCTGTATGTTTTGCTGATGGTGTTCAGGTAGCAACTGGTTGTTCTATAGGAAAAGGAAATCTAATAAAAACTTTAAAAGGAAAACTTGCTTTTACTCTTATAGATATTAAAAATTGGAAAGAAATTCGTATAGCCTATAATGGAAAACTTAAAGATAAAATTGCTAATACTGCTTTTATGAAAAAAAGAGCAGCTGGTATTCCTCCTACAGAAATTCCAGATGAAGAAGCTATGGAAGTTATCAATATAGTGCTTGAAGCACCAGAAGACAAAATATTTTTCATAAATCCTGTAAAAGATACAAATTTTGAACCGCCAGAAGAAATTCTTGGTTCTACTATCTGTGACATTTGTGGAGAATGGGTTTCTATACCTTATATAAGAATTCTTGGAGAGAAAAAAGTCTGCATTGATTGTGCAGGCTATACCGAGGGATTTGAAAAATAAAAAAAGAGATTTATATGTTAATTCTTGCCACTTTTTCTGTTTTAGCTCTCTCTTTTATATTTTCTATGCTTGGATTAGGAGGAGCACTTCTTTATATACCTATATTTTATTGGTTAGGATATGATTTTAAAACTGTTGCTATTCCAACAGGATTACTTTTAAATGGAATTACTGCCCTCTCAGCTGCTATATATTACTTAAAAGCAAAGATGGTAGATATAAAAGGGGCTTTACCTCTCCTAATTTCTTCCTCTTTAAGTGCCCCAATAGGTGCTTATTTAACAGAATTCATTCCTGTAAAATTGTTAATGCTATTTTTTATAATAGCTATATGGTTTGCAGGACTAAAAATGTTATTTTCTTCGTCAAAGGAACAGAAAAAATTTTATTCCTATAAATTAAAACTGATTTTAATGATTATTGGTGGCGCTTTTATAGGACTTATAGCAGGTATGCTCGGTATTGGAGGTGGATTTTTATTTGTTCCTTTAATGATTGTTATTGGTTATGAGACCAAAATAGCAGCTGCAACAAATAGTTTTATTGTTATTTTTTCATCCTTTTCAGGCTTTCTGGGACATATAACCACAGGACACTTTAATGTACCTTTGATGATTTTTACCACTATTGCAGTAATAATAGGCTCTCAAATAGGAGCAAGAGTGATGAAAGAAAAAATGAAATCTCAGTGGATAAAACAAATGTTCGGAATCATACTTATTGGAGTAGGAATTAAACTTTTATGGAAAAATCTTCCATATTATCTGATTATTATTAAAAATTTGTTTTAAAAAGATAAAAATTGATCTTACAAAAGAAATTGACAGTTATAAATATTTCTCTTTTCTTGTGGATAATTTGGGGCATAAATTTTAGCATTTTAAAAAATGTTTCCTTTGGAGCTAATTTAAATATAGATGGAAATTATCGTCTTCGTTATGAATTTTATGATAACTATAATATTTTAAATCAAAAATATAAATCACAGCAAAGTTTTCTTTTATCAAGACTAAGAGTTAATACACATTTAAACTTTTCTAAAAATTTTTCTTTTCACTTTCAGCTTCAAGATTCAGAAATTATAGATTCTCCAATATCAGATAAACATTATAAAAATAAAAACAACCCCTATCATGATCCTTTTGATATAAATGAATTCTATTTAGAATACAAAATGAATAAAAATTTAGAAATTAGATTAGGGAGACAGTATTTACTTTTTGGAAATAAAAGAATTTTTGGTCCTGGAGAGTGGGGAAATACTGGTAGATACAGATGGGATGCTTTAAGAATTATTTATAATAACAAAATAACTAAAACCAACTTTATAATAGGACGATATATACATCACAATCCACATATCTGGCCTAATAAAACTTATAATGGAGTTGCTGCTATAGCTTTATATAATAGTTTTAAAAATACACCTTTTGAATTCTTCTGGATTTACAAAGCTGAAACTTCGGGAAAAGTAAAAGGAGAGAAAAAAATAGGCAATAGCTATACTCATTTTATTGGGATGAGACTTACAGGTAAATATAACCCCTGGAATTATGATATAATTTTAGTGAAAGAACTTGGCACATATGCTGGGGATAGAATTTCTGCTTATGGTTTAGTTTTTATTCTTGGTTATACATTTTTGGATCTACCTTTGAAACCACAACTTATTGCTCAGTATGTAGTGGGTTCTGGAGATAACAATCCTAAAGATGGTAAACACGAAACCTTTGATGCTATATTTAGCGGTGCAGATACAACTCTTTATGGATGGATGAATCTCTGTTTTTGGAGAAATTTAAGAGAACACAGAGTGGATCTGGTCTTGCACCCTTCAAAAAAACAAAGTCTAAGAATTGAATATCACTATTTTACTCTGGATAAAGATAAAGATGCATGGTATTCTCCTGGTGGAATCTGGAGAAAAGATAAAACAGGTAATGCAGGAACAGAACTGGGACATGAAATAGATTTTATATGGAAAAAAAAATTTAATAAAAGGATAAATGCATTTATAGGATACTCAATTTTTATTCCTGGAAAATTTATTAAAAAAACTGGAAAAGCCAGTAATCTTAATTATAGCTTTTTACAAATACTCTTTAAGTTCTAAGATTTTTTGATTAATCTTTCAAGCTCTTCTAAAGGCATAGGTTTAGCTAAATAAAATCCTTGTAAATAGTCCATTCCAAGAATGTATAATAAATCTGCAAGCTTTTCTTCCTCTATACACTCAGCTATAGTTTTAATTCCAAGTTCTTTAGCTATAAAATCTATCGCTTTTACCAAACTTACATGTTTCTTTGATTTTAAAATTTTTTTAACAATAGAGCCATCTATTTTTAAAAAATCAATTTCAGCATTTAATAAATAATAAAAAGAGGCATAACCTGCTCCAAAATCATCTATAGCAAGATATATTTTTTCTTCTTTTATAGCTTGAGTTAAAGGAGGCAATAAATCTATAT
>Ga0180300_10001468_pt1 | contig 10889 bp, 21 predicted proteins | sample GuaBasSediGuay15_FD_121798 | JGI IMG/M metagenome (GOLD analysis project Ga0180300, IMG submission 121798) | Subseafloor sediment microbial communities from Guaymas Basin, Gulf of California, Mexico - Guay15, Core 4569-2, 21-24 cm | ecosystem: Environmental > Aquatic > Marine > Hydrothermal... | reverse complement strand
TGCCCGAATAGAGAAGAGTGTGAGAGATTGTATGAGTAAAAGAACTTTGGAGGTGAAATTATGATGGAGAGGTTTGTACAATTTATGGTGTTAAGTGCTGTACCTCTATGGGTAGCAGTTGTGCTGGGAGAAAAGTTTGGTACTTTCGACGGTAGTTTGGTTGCACTAGCGATAATTTGTTGGATTGGGCTAGGCGTGCTATTTGCAGTTATTTCAAGTGCGTTTTCACACTCGTGCTAGAGGAGATAGAGGAGAGGTAGATGTTATGTATGAATGTTATGACTATCTAAAAACTCTAGGTGAAATAAAGTATAAAACTAATTTCTTAGGTCATTATATAATTACACTCGAAATTCGTGAGCCAATAACAATCAGCGAGTGGAATAAACTGCTGGATTCTTGGAATGATACTTGGAGAAAGATAGAAAAAAGTGGTAAAAAATTCTGCCTACATAAGTGGGGTGATCCAATAGAACCTCCACACGATATCCCACCTACTACGATATCTGCTGTTGTGGTATATCCTAATGGAACTAAAAGAAGGGAAATAGAATCGAAAGGATCATATATCGTTAAATGCGTCAAGTGTGGAAAAATTAAAGTAAAATCTTTGGATGCCCCTCCTTAGATATCAATAAAAAAATAATTTAATTTTTTTTAATTGTAGGAGTATGCACGCCATTGATAACGTAGAAGTCCCAGAAATTGATGACTATTACACAATCAAAATAGCTGTTGAGGATATTGTTGATTTTAAAGTATCATCCTTAAGGGTTATTGAGTCACATATTGTTTATATTAAATCCGTTTCGGAGTGGACGGCTGTTAGACCTGGTGAATATCCAAAGAATTTTGCCTCAATTGCTCTTGATTATGCAATTTATGAGAGTAAAGAAGGTGGGATTGTAGTCCCCGTTAGATTGTTTATTAAAACTTTTTCTCAGTCAAAAGATAGCCTTCATCATGCTGTTAGCCTTGCTAATACTTATAATATTACAAATCCTCTAATCTTATGTAAGAGTAAAGGCGATTTAACAACATTATGTGTTATGGAGATATCTGAACCACGATATTTATGTTTCAAAGCAATCCCAAAAAAGAAATGGAAAAATCTTGAACAAATTACTGTTGATTATTTTTGGGAGATCATTTCATATATTCTTGCTTCTGATGGTAGAACTGCATTTGAAGTAAAAATGAATTTGTAGGAGGTGTAAATATGGGGATCTATCTTGGTGGAAAGCATGAGGAAGATATTGACAGAGTACTTGAATTTCTACAGTACTATCTGGATAAAGTCAAATCGGTAAAGCTATCGAAGATGCACACAGTCTACTTTGCATTGAAATTTACAATGCTTGGTATTCTTGAAAAGGATGAAAAGGACTGGGAAGTAGTATTTGATGAGGTAAGACAGGAAATACAGATGGATGGTCTTGAATTCACTCGGAATGTTGATAGGTTACTTGATGAATTCAAAAAAGATATTGCGGAAAAGATAAAGAAGGGTGAATTGATATGATCGTGATAAAATTTAATGGAGAGGTTGAGGAGAAAGTAAAGACGATAGCACTATTGGAGGGTAGCGAAATAGATGAAGTGGTGGAGTACCTAAAAGAAATAGTTGTAAAAGAAGTGGAGAGGAGATATAAAGAGGTTGTAGGCGAGGCGTATGCAACGGATTGATAAACAAGTCTTTTTCTGGGAAAATCCACAGATGCTCGGTTTTACAAATCCAGCAAGAGCAACAGTAATGGTTGTAAAAGAGATAATAGATAATGCTCTCGATGCCTGTGAGGAGGCAAACACCCTTCCAGAAATTAGCGTAGAATTGGCAAGTGATGGTGATATTTTCACGATTCATGCAAGGGATAATGGTATCGGTATCCCCCCAGATAAGGTGGAAAGTGCTTTTGGTGAATTGCTGTTTGGAAGCAAATTTGATGTTTATAAACAAACTCGTGGACAGCAGGGTATAGGTGTTTCTGCTGCGTTTTTATGGTCACAGAAAACCATTGGCGAGCCAGTAAGAGTAGTGACAAAGATGAAGGATAGTGATGCATGGGAATTCATTTTAACAACGAAAGGGAGGGGGATTCTCAGGGTAAAGTCAAAAAGAAAAATATTTGCTTTATTCGATCATGGAACAATGGTTGAAATGAAGTTCAGAGGTTCATGGCAGTCTAAAAAGCATTTATTAATGTATCTTGAAGGTGTTGCCCTTGCAAATCCACATGCCAACATCTCTGTTAAACTCAACGGAGAAGAGATAGTATTCAGGAGGAGAACAGAGCAAACCCCTCACATTCCGAAGGAGGTTAGCAGACATCCACATACGGTTGACGTTGGATTGATAGAGGAAATAGCATCAAAGCTCCAATACAGAAAGTTAAGGGCACTGCTAACAGATAACTTTGCCATTGGGAAGATCACAATAAAAAAGATAGAGCAAGTGTGTGATTTTCTTGATGTAAATCCAAAAAAGGTCACAAAACAACAGTTAAGAAAGCTAACAGACGTGATAAGGTCGATGAAATTTCCTATTCCGTCTTCTGAGTGTCTGTCTCCTCTTGGTGAGGAAATTATACGTAAATCTCTACAGAGATATGATCCGCAGTTAATTTCTGCAGTGAAGCGTAGCATTAGTATTTACAATGGACATCCATTTTTGGTTGAGTGTGGAGTTGCTTATAGCGGTAAAATTGATGGGTTCAAGCTGTTCAGGGTTGCAAATCGTGTTCCGCTTGTTTATGATGAGGGGGCATGTGCAATTACTCATGCCGTAAAATCGGTTAACTGGAAGAGCTACGGGTTTAAGCAGAATAAAAATGAGTTGCCAAGTGAGAGGATGGTAGCTTTTATTCACTTCTGTTCAACACTCGTTCCTTTCGGTAATCAGGCTAAGACCTACATAGTTCCCGATGAACTGATAATTAAAGAGATAAAACTCGCACTTCAACAGGCTTTACGTGATGTTTCAAAGAAAGTATCGAGAAAAAGGAAGGCTGAACAACAGGAAAAAGAGTTTGAAGAGAAGTATAAAGTTGCTTTAGAACTTGCTCGTAAAGTTTACGATGTTATAGGAGACACAAAAGAGCCACCATACGAATCTATTGCAAAGATGTGCAAGGCTGTTTTAGTTGATGACATTAATGGATTTGTTATTAATACAACTGATCGGGTGATAAATGTGGATGGCAGGGAGATTAAGCCAAGTAAAAAAGTAAAACTTGATAAAGTCAATATTGATAAAATTCCCATAAAGGTGTATGTTTCAGAAATAAGAGAGGTTTGGGAATGATTGGTGTTTCTGATTTGTTTTTTGACTTTTGCCCAATTTGTGGCAAAATGTTTACTGCAGAGGATGCTGTATTGCTCAGGTTTTGGATGGATCGGCATACGATTTTGTGCCATGGTGTTAAAATTATTCGTCTGTAGGGTTTAGGTAGTGGTGATGAAGATGGATAGAATTGAGGTAAAGAAGTGTTGCTGGCTTTGTCAATATTACCAGGAATTTAATCCACACCATCCGATGTGTGAGTATGCTGGTAGGGTTCACGACCCAATAAATCAATTACCCTGCGAGGGTAACGATTTTGAGCTTTGGTATCCTCTTATTCCTAAAATGAGGAGGGTTGATGCTTGATGGATGAACATGACATTCTGAGACTCTTAGCTGAACCAAAAACATTGAAAGAGGAACCTGGGGACGGTGTTTTCTATGTTGGATTCTGGTATCACAGAAATTGTTTTAGTAAACTTTATGGTAGAAAATTTGGAATTGATTGAAGATGCTACTGTCACACTCCCTCCGCAAGGAAGCTTACGGCTTTAACCGTGAGAGGAATTGCGGCAAGTTTTGCTATATTTCTTGCTGCGTTTAAGTCTCTATCAAGTTGAAATCCGCATTTGGGACATTTAAACCATCTACCTTTAATTCTGCTTCTGACGTAACCACATTTTGAGCAAGTTTTTGATGTTCTCTTTGGATTAACAAACTTAACTGGAACCCCATTTAATCTGGCTTTATATTCTATCTTCTGAATCAAATCTCTATAAGCCCACTTGTGCAACCGCTTGCGATGTCTTTTTCCTACCTTTTTCCGTCTTAACCCTTTCAACCCCTCAATAGCTATTCCGCATCTTCTCTGCTTAGCCATTTCGATAAGCTCTTTTGCTATACAGTGGTTGATGTAAGACATCCTGTTCCTAATTTCTTTGGATTTTCTCTTCAAAACTCTCCAAACCCCTTTCTTGATTTTTCTGTCCTTTAACCTTTTCAAACCATCTCTTCTACAATCCATTGATTTCTTCCACGAAATGGCGTTGTTGTAGAATTTGTTAATCCTATGTTTTGTGTCAGAGACGACAACAATGTGATTTATGCCAATATCAACACCGATCCAACCCTGTGGTTCGTATGGCTCAGGTTCTTCAACTTCGAAGCTTATTAAAGCATAGTAGTCTTTTCCACGAGAGATTTGGAGTCTGCCATGCTTAAGCTTGAGGAATCGCTTTAGTTTGGATGGAACATACATCGGCAACCAGACTCTTTCATTGTTTAATAAAGGGATGTTTATGAAGTGTCTATCAATCTTAACATCCACAGCCTTGAAACTGATAATATCAGCCTTGAAAACTGGCTTTTCTCCTTTGTTTGGGTTTCTCAACCAGCTTCTGTATGTTTCGATAGCTCTATTCATCGCTTCCTGAACGACATTTGAATGTAAATCCTGAAACTTCTCTCTAACTCTCTTATAAGCAAAAGCATGAACGTTTCCTCTGACAGGATATTCTCCTAACTCTTCTATTGCTCTAAGCCATTCGTTAACGCACTCTCTGAACCTGTCAATAGTTGCATTAAGCAACTCTTTCTTCCTTTTATTTGGTTTCATCAACTTGAATTTTTGTGTGAGTTCCATATCATACACCAAGACCGTAAAGTATATAAGACTTCCTGTTAATAATCTTTTAAGCTGGGTTGGGTATATCCCTTCCGAGCTGGGGTGACTGACACACCCCTTATGCGGTTCGACCGTAACCGAAGTTCCCATGTTGGGAACCTCCCGACTTTAGTCGTGGAGAGGATGTCAGCATTTCAGGGGGCACTTCCCGTCGTCACCTAACTCTTCTTGCCCTCTGAGGTGATAACAGTAGCATCAGGTAGGAGTTGATTTTATGTTGCTCAGATTGGAGTGTGTTTGTCACGATTGTGAAAGAACAGAGTGCTATTTGACCGTAGTCATTGAAGCAGAGGATGGTGAAACATATAGACCACCGAGAAGGTGTGTTGCTGGTGATAGAAAAGCAAACTGGCAAATTGATAGGATTGGAGTAGAAAAATTGGATGATGACTAAAGGGTAGAGTTTTATGGCGTATTCAACAAAAGTGAACTTGAATAAATTAAAAGAGCTATACTTTGAGGGCAAATCAATTCGTAAGATAGCATTAGAATTAAACGTTGACAAAAGGACAGTGAAATACTGGATTGATAAATTGGGATTACCAAAGAGAGAATGTATGTCGATAAAGTATGAGGTAGATATTGAAGAATTAAAGAGACTCAATAAAGAAGGCTATAATGATGTTGAAATAGCAAGAAAACTAAATCTAACCAGAAACGTAGTTAGATACTGGAGGGGGAAGTTAGGTTTACCAGCAAATAGTAACAGAAAAAGGCTCTCACCTGAAGATGTTAAGATTATCAAGGATCTAAATGAGGCTGGCTTTAATGACAGGGAGATTGCTGATTTACTAGGTGTAAGTTCATTGACAGTAAGAAGGTGGAGAAAAAAGTTTGGTCTTAAACCAGTAGGAAAGACTTGTTGCTCTTATATAAACTTAGTTAAGTTGCCTATTAAAAAAGAGTGGGTTGAGAGATGTGCTGAGGCTACAAGGGCATTTTTGGCTGAGTATTTTAGAAGTTTTGATTGATCGTTATCATCTTATACTTGATATAATTTTGTCTGGGTTTACTCCGAGACAAAAAATAAACTCTCTTGAAAAAGCCTATATTGATAAAGGTATTTTCTTTGCAACATTGCACACTCTAATTTCATCGGGTTCAAGTCCCGAAAAACACATAATTATTTTTGTTTGTGATAATTTATTAGACAGTTTTTTTGAATTTTATAATGAGCCTTATAAAAACCGAGATTTGCGAGATTTTTACCAGCCCTATAGGTAATTATGAGTAAGTTCAGAAAAATCGATTACAGGTGGTAATATTGAATAACCATGCCAAATCTAACGTTGACTTATGCATGTTATGTTGATTTATGTGAGTTGCTAGAAGAAGTTTGGAAAAAAATTAAACCTTCAACCTTGTCAAAAATCTACAACATAAATCAACATAATTTCCAAAAACCTTTAATATTATTAAACTGAAGATTATTGTAATGGTGGATGAAAAGGTGGCTTATTTATATGCTAGAGTAAGCACAAAAAACCAACTTGACAGTCTCGATAGACAAAAGGAAGATCTTATTGAATACGCTAAGAAACATGGTTATGAGTATGAAATGTTCGATGAGATAGCTTGTGGTGCAGAACTTGATCTCTTTGAATCTGAGCATAAACGACTTTTCAGAGAAATTGAGGATGGTAAGAAACCAGATGCGGTGATTGTTACCTCACTTGATAGATTTGGTAGAGATACTTTGCATTTACTCTCTTCAATTCACAAACTCGAAGAGTATGGTATCAAGTTCATATCTATCAAGGAGAACATTGATACTTCGACGAGAGTGGGAAAGTTTATCCTTCATGTTCTTTCGGCAGTAGCGGAGATGGAAAGAGAGCTTATAAGAGAAAGATTACAGAGAGGATACGAGGAGGCAAGGAAAAAAGGAAAAGTGGGGAGACCTAAGAAAAAGATTAATGAGAAAGAGCTTGTTGAGTACTACAAGAAAGGGATTAGCTATTCCTCGCTTGCTAAGATGTTCAATTGTAGCATTGGCACAATAGTGAATAGGATAAAAGAGTTAAAGGAAGTGGGAAAGTTATAAAAACTTGGATATACCTTATTCAACGCTCATACATAGAAAAATAAATAATCAAACTGTGAAGAGCCGTTTGAAGATTTGCCATGGCTGTGGAGGAAAAGGTTGGGTAGTTGTACCTGATTGAGGTGACAAAATGATAAGAGACAGCGTTACGGTTATAGTATTAAAGAGGTTTCTTGCTGGAATAGATTGGAGAGGTCTTATAGCTGGATTTATCACGGCGTACTTGCTTGTTAAATTGTTAGGAGGGTGAAGAATGCCTGATTTGACGCCTAAGGAAGCAGCAACTCTTGCGGTATATTGCAATCTTAAGGAGAAAGGTAAGTTAAGGAAGGAAAATAAGAACCTGGAGAAAAAGGCTAAGGAGATAATAAACAAGTATAATCTGACTGATGAGCAAGTTAAGCTGATATACGATGAATTCTGCAATCCTAATGCTAAGACACAGGCTAATTTAGCTGAAGTTGTTAGGGCAATAGATCTGGTTTTTGATTTTCTTGAGAAGGGTGACTATGGCTACACACCAGAAAGGCAAGATGTTGAAGCTCATTTCTGGGATCGCTTTCTTAAATATTTTAAAATTGTACAGTTGACAGAGATGAATCGTATTTTGAATCAGTTAAGTGATATCTATGAAGGGAGAAAAAAAGATTGAAAAATGAGTATGGTGACTGTAATCAGATGGCATACTGAAAAGAGTGGACGGCGGAAAGAACACGTCAGCATCATCATCGAGAAGTATCCGAGATGTGGTAAGAAGGGTAGACTAACGTCACAAGGCTCAAGAATATATGGTAGAAGACTCATCATCAAGCATTCTGAAGGTTGGAGAATAAAGGCTGGGGATTGCTACTTCACATGGAATGATGAGGGATACGATGAACTCTACGAGATTTACAAAAAGGTAAGATTGAAGAGGAGATAACAAAAAATTAAATTACAAAAACATTTAAATAGAGTTATTTTATATGCAATTAAGGTGGTGAGCATGGCAAGATATGAGTGGGTTCTCAGCCTTATAGGAACATTGTTTGCCATAATTTTCCTTGGTATGAGCTGGATTGGAACATACAGCAACATAGTGTCTGCTTCCTGGTATGCGTACTACATCGTGGTTGCTATTGTCTCAATCATCATCACAGCGTTCTACTATGTGCCCAAAAAATCACTAAATTACATTGCATTTGCAATGTCTATTGTATTGCTTATTGCTATGGCACCAACGTATCCCTACGGTTTGCTGGTTTCAGTACCACATCTGATTTCTGGAATCTTACTAGTTGGATAATTCTAACTTTTTAGACTCTATTTTTTCTTGATCAAGTAGTTAAAAGTAGGAGGTAGTTTGCCATGCGTTGTTTGGAGTGCCCGATGTGGCATCCGATGTCTGAAGATTCTGGATATTGTTTGTATTCAAATTGTGAGACACACCCAAATCATGTTTGCAGAACTATGAAGGGTTGTACACCAAAAGTTATTAAAGGCATACCCAACATTCCAGAAGATGCTGACATACCAATCAAAAAGAAAATGATAACAATTATGTTGGAGAAGAAGATGTAGGCGATCATTATGGTGGATGCCAAAATCAAAACCAATACTAAAATCATTAAAGAAATAAAATATGCTGCATCGGTAGATAGGTGGATTAGAAAGCACTACAGCGACAGAGTAAAACTATCAGAACTATTCGAGAAATTATCGCACAACCACTTGAGATTGGCTAATTTTTTCAAGTATTTTCCCGTCAGGATTGTTATAGATGGGAAAGAACTTTTGCCAGATGGCTGTAAAGGATACCACAACGGATGTGATTGTGCTGAGTGTAGATTGAAAGAAGAAGCTCAAAAAATTGTAAAGGAGGTGTAAGTATGACTGTATTAGCAACCTGTGCTTATTGTGGTAAAGAGTTTGAGCCAAACAAGACTCAAGTACTCCACACAAAGAAGGGGAAAAACGTGTACTGTAGTAAAGAATGTAGAATTAAGAATCAAATGCTCAGCAGAGGTATCACTGAAGAAGAGATAATTAAAAAGATTGCTAAGGCAGGAGGAGAAATAAAACAGCATGAATTGTTAAGTAATTATAGTAAATCTGACAGACTTGTGGTAATGGAGTTTATCTCGTTACTCACAGAAAAAAGTATTTTAATTAAGGAGAAAGATGTAAACCAGAAATATGTGTTGAAGCTTGCTGATAGAATGGAGGTGAATGTTGTGGAAGATGCTGTTAATAATGTTGAAGATGTAAAGGATGTAAAGGCAAAAGAAGAGGTTGAAATTGTTGAGGACGTTGTTGGCGTTACTGATGTTGCTAATGAACTTACAGAATTAAAAGAAGAGGTAGAGTTAGAGAAAATTGTTGACTCAATAGATGTAAGAGAGAGAGTTTCTGCAGTTGACGATAGATTGAAGAAGGTTGAAGAGAGAGTTGAGCTTCTGGAAAAGGACGTTCAAGCCCTAAGAAGAGTGTTTAGAAAAGTTCTTACGAAACTTGCTCCTGCGGGAGAATAGAGTATGTCTTGTAAGTTTCTCACAGATGATAAAAAGAAAATGGTTGAATAGCCTGGATTCCTATCCCTACAAAGATAATAATGTCGTTTATGTTTGGATTGGTAGGGTTAAGTATCGGTTTGTTGTGGACTGGCATAAAAAAACCATTTTGGAAGAAGAAGTTATAGAAGTAAGGAGGTGATAAAGTGGTCAAATGTTATGTTTGTGGGAATAAATTCGAAACAAACGAAGAATTCTACCAACATATAAGAGATAAGCACGGATCGATTGAAGAAGCAATATATGAAATTGTTGAATTGCAATTAAACCCAAAAGAATTTACAAATTTTATAAAAGAGATAACTAAAAAAGTACCAGGATTTATAGAATGTGAATACGATGGTAAAGTTGCTAAAATTAGAAAACTAAGGGGTGTAATAGACAATAATTTTCATATAAGTGTATGGGATTGTAAGGGCACATTAATCTGTGGACATATGAATGATGCAGAAGATACAATAGAAGTGGGATATTTTAACATACCAAAACGTATCTATAAACCTGAATATGAAAAAGAACTTGAAAATTTGTGTTGGGAAGTTATTGAAGACAGAGGTGGTGCAATAAACATAAGTGGTATCTATTACCTTGACGAAGAACATATCAAAAAGTTGACTGAACTAGTTTTTGATTTGAAACAAAAACAATAAATAATAAATAGAATTAATCCCATCATTTGAAAAGAAGTGTAACCTACTTTTGGAGCGATACTATGAGTTTAAATTCATTATTAGCTGAACTTAACAATCTTTACAACGAAAACAAGCAGACAAAAGCTCATAAACTGAAAATAAAAGGAGTTACTACAAAACTTGAGAGAGAACTAAAGGAATTATTTACTGCTATAAATGCTGATCCAGATAAATTATTCACAACCATCGAAACCAACTTGATGATCTTAGCCGAATCAAACGGGCTTAACATAAAAACAGTCAAAACAATACACAAAATATTCGATAGGGTTGTAACAGAGTATGTACGTATCAGGTTTAAAACAAAATTCGAAGAACTTATAAAACTTGTAAGAAATTAGGGCTCTCTTGCCTTAATTTTCCTCTCCTCACCCAGTTTTTCCATGATTTCTTCGTATATAGCCTGACACTCCTCTAAATACTGCGACTTATCGTTGGTTATCAGCTCATCTACCACCCCTTCTTCCCCTAAAACATTGGTTTCCTTATAGATTCTGTAGTCGTTGAATGCATGTTTTGGATTTAACGAGCCAATGCAGTTGCGTTTGAAGTACCTAAGCTTTCTGTTGTAGTCCATTGCTCCTCTCCCCTTTTTAGGTCTGCCATGATACCAATTTATTCTAACTTCATCAACAAATTC
>Ga0180300_10001467_pt1 | contig 10890 bp, 9 predicted proteins | sample GuaBasSediGuay15_FD_121798 | JGI IMG/M metagenome (GOLD analysis project Ga0180300, IMG submission 121798) | Subseafloor sediment microbial communities from Guaymas Basin, Gulf of California, Mexico - Guay15, Core 4569-2, 21-24 cm | ecosystem: Environmental > Aquatic > Marine > Hydrothermal... | reverse complement strand
TTCTTGGAAGGCCATATACAGTTGAGACACTCATTCCGCTTACAATAAGTCCTGGATGAAGTTCTCCTGTATGCTTAACAACCAAATCCTCTGACATCTCAACCCACATTGCTCCATATCCCGGAACCTTCAATATCCCTCTCCCTTCAAGTTTCTTCACAACAACTGCATCATGTCCTGAAGCATCAATTATAAACCTTCCTTCAATTGCAACAGGGTCAATACATCTAATCTCTCTTGGAAGTGATTGAATCGGAGTCCAGTTTATGACAATTCCAGAAACCCTATTATTCTCTCTTAAAACAACATCCTCAAAAACAGTCATATTCACTATCTTACAACCTGCCTCACAGCAACTTGCAATAAGTTTACTGCATGCATGAGGACCATCAGCAACATACAGTCCCTCTGTATATTTTTCAAATGGAATTCCAAGTTCCTTCAGTACCTCCTCTCCTGGACTTCTAACAGTAATCTTATTCATTAGATAACCACCAGTCCAGAAACCTCCTCCAAGATAGTTGTTTCTTTCGATAATCAAAACCTTTAATCCAAAACGAGCAAGTTCCCTTCCTGCCATAAGACCAGAAGGACCTGCTCCAACAATAATACAGTCAGATTCAACAAACTCATAAAACTCCTTTGAAAATCTGTCAACAATTGCTCTTGTAATCTCTTTTTCAGTAACAAAAGAAAAAATCTTTTTCTCCATAATCCCTCCTATTCAAATTACAGGTTTATCAAGAAATCTGAACTGAATTGCTGTTGCTATATCCTCCTCATTTATAATCTCTCTTTCATCAAGGTCTGCAATTGTTCTTGCTATCCTTATAAGCCTATCATAAACTCTTAAAGAAAATGAAAATTTCTTAAAAGCAAACTCTAAAATTTTTTTTGCCTTTTCGTCAATTTTACAGTATCTTTCAATTTTATTTGTCGGTATCATTGAGTTTGTAAAAAACTTTTCTTTTTTAAACCTCTCAAGTTGAATCTGTCTTGCTTTCTTTACTCTTTCTCTCATTTTACTACTTGAATAATTCTCATCAACACTTAATTCTTCATACTTCAAAGCAGGAACCTCAACCTGAATATCAATCCTGTCAAGTAATGGACCTGAAATTTTTTTTCTGTATTTTAAAACCTGATTTGGAGTGCAGGTGCATTCCTTTTCAGGATGTCCCAAAAATCCACATGGACACGGATTCATACTTGCAACAAGCATAAAATTTGCTGGATATGTTATTGTTGAATTAACTCTTGATATTGTAACAACTCTATCTTCAAGTGGAATTCTTAACGATTCAAGAACCTTTCTTGAAAATTCAGGAAGTTCATCCAAAAATAAAACACCATTATGAGCAAGTGAAACCTCTCCTGGTTTTGGATGTGTCCCTCCACCAATAAGAGCAACATCAGATATTGTATGATGTGGAGAACGGAATGGTCTTTTTCTTAAAAGTCCTATTCCCTTTGGAAGAAGTCCACTTACAGAATATATCCTTGTTGTCTGAATTGCCTCTTCAAGAGTCATCTCAGGAAGAATTGTAGGAATTCTTCTTGCAAGAAGTGTCTTTCCAGCACCAGGTGGTCCTATAAAAATTATATTGTGTCCTCCACTTACAGCAACCTCAATTGCTTTTTTTGCTAAGATTTGACCCTTCACATCAAGAAAATCAACATCATAATTCTCATCCTCAAAAATCTCCCTTTCCTCTTCTTCATACTCAACCTTTTCTCCATTTATGATCTTACACGCATCAATCAAATTCTTAACTGGATAAACCTTTACTCCTTCCACAACCTTTGCCTCAAACAGATTTTCATATGGAATGATTAAACCCTTTATTCTCTTTTTCCTGAAATAAAGACACACAGATAAGATTCCTTTTATTGGTCTTACTTCACCATTTAAGGAAAGTTCTCCAAGAATAACCCATCCCTTAACATCCTTTTTTATAACCTTTTTGGAACTTGAAAGAATTCCTATTGCGATTGGAAGGTCAAATATTGCTCCTTCTTTTTTTATTCCAGCAGGTGCAAGATTTACAGTAATCCTTTTAACAGGAAAATCAAAACCAGAATTCCTTATTGCAGCCTCAACCCTCTCCCTTGATTCTTTTATAGCAGTATCAGGAAGACCTACAATGTTAAAGGATGGAAGTCCTCTTCCGAGATCAACCTCAACCTTCACTTCATATGCATCTATTCCTTCAAGAGTTGCAGAATTTACTACACTCAACATTTTCAAAAATTATAGCAAAATTCAAGTTTATTTCCAGTATTAAACATTTCACAATTTCATGAAATTAGGAACTATCAAATAGGATTACTGCGAGGTTTCTTCCTGTATTTTCTCCTTCTCTTCTGTAAGAAAAGAATCTTTTATCTTCAAAAGTGCAAACACCAGAATCAATGATATTCTTTACACCCTCCAACTCAAGTTTTCCCAAAATTATTCTTTTTAAATCAATCCAGTAATGTTTTCCACATATTCCAGGACCTATTAAAGAACTAATATTTTTGTACTCAACTTTCATTTCTTTTAAGAGTTTAAAAAATTTTTCAATTATTCCATTTCTTATTCCTTTATATCCACAGTGAAGAATTGCAACAAAATCCTCACCTTCAAAAAGGACAGGAAAACAGTCAGCAACAAGAACCCCAAGTGCTATTCCCCTTTTAAATGTTATCAATCCATCTGTATCATCAAAAAAAACCTCCTCTTCTTTACCTTCAACAATCCTTATATTTGCTGAATGAATTTGTCTTCCAAGATATATCCTGTCAGTATTTAATATATCCTGTATGTATCTTCTGTTCTCTTTCCTTCGCATATCACCAAAAGGAGAAAGAGTAATTCCTGAAGTATTTTTCAAATCAAATCTTAAAAAATTATCCCTTTGAGCCACTTGATGTATCAATTCCTCTTATTCTCAACATCAATTCTTCTGGATTTGAACTTGCTTTTAATGCGGTATCAAGGTCTATCTTTCCTTCCTGATACAGTTTATACAAACTCTGATTGAATGATTGCATTCCATAATATTCTCCCTTCTCTATCTGCTGGTGAATCTCTGAAAGATTATTCTCTTCAATGAGTTTTCTTATAAGAGGTGTTGCTATTAAAACTTCCACTGCTGGTATCATTCCAGAGCCATCCTTTAATGGAAGAAGTCTCTGTGAAATTACTGCTTTAAGTGTATCTGAGAGCATAAATCTTATCTGATTCTGTTCATGGGTTGGAAACATATCAAGAATCCTTGTAATTGTTTGATAAGTATTTATTGTATGAATTGTTGAAAGAACTAAATTTCCAAGCTGTGCACTTGTAAGTGCTGCTCTTATTGTTTCAATATCCCTCATCTCTCCTATTAAAATTACATCAGGATCCTGTCTTACAATATGTCTTAATGATGTTATGTAATCAGGAGTATCAACACCAATTTCTCTCTGTGATATTATTGACTTTTTATCCTCAAAATAAAACTCTATTGGGTCTTCAATCGTTATTATATGAGCATCTCTTGTTGTATTTATATACTCAACCATACTTGCAAGTGTTGTTGATTTTCCACTTCCGGCTGTCCCTGTAACAAGAACAAGTCCTCTTCTTTCCTCACATATTTTTTCAAGGACTTTTGGAAGATTTAATTCTTCAAAACTCTTTATCTTTGTCGGAATGTATCTCATAACAATATTTATCTTGCTCTTCTGATAAAAAACATTTACTCTGAACCTTGCATTCTCTATCTCATATGAAAAATCAACCTGTAAATTCTTTTTAAAACTTTCAATTTTATCCTCTGGAATAATACTTAAAGCAATATTTTTAAGAACATCCTCAGAAATTGGAGGAACCTCTTCAATATAACTTAATCTCCTGTTTACTCTTATGACAGGTTTTGAGTCTGCTCTTAAATGAAGGTCTGAACCATTTCTCTCAATAAGAACTCCCAGAAGTTCCTTTATATCATTCATTTTTTCCTCCAATCCTTCATCTTTCTTATAATTGCTGGAATGTTTATATCCTCTTCATGGACTCTCTCGTACTCTTCTTCCTCGTAAACTCTTTTTTCAATTTTTGAACTCCTCTCAAAATTTGTAGCAATAACTGTAATTCTCACACTTCCTTCAAGATTTCTATCAAATGCCTGACCGTATATAACATGTGCCTCAGGAGAAATTTCTTTGTTTATAAAATCCATTGCATCCTTTATCTCAATCATCTTCAGGTCCTCATCAGCAGTAATATTTACAAGAAGTCCTCTGGCTCCTTTAATTGATACATCCTCTAAAAGAGGAGATGTTATTGCCTGCTGTGCTGCAATTATTGAACGGTTATTTCCATTTCCAACTCCAATTCCCATAAGCGCCTTTCCAGCATCATGCATTATTGTCTTAACATCAGCAAAATCAACATTTATCATTCCATGCTGCGTTACAATATCTGAAATTGCTTGAACACCTTGTCTTAAAACATCATCAGCAACTTTATATGCATCAAGAGCAGGAGTATTCTCATCAACAATTGAGAAAAGCCTCTGATTTGGTATAACAAGAAGTGTATCAACCTTTCCTTCAAGATTTTTCAAACCTTCCTCTGCTTGCCTCATTCTTACCCTTCCTTCAAATTCAAATGGTTTTGTAACAACAGCAACAGTCAATGCACCCACATCATTTTTTGCAATATCTGCAACAACAGCTGCTGCTCCTGTTCCTGTGCCTCCTCCCATTCCAGAAGCAATAAAAACCATATCAGCACCTTCAAGTGCTTCCCTTATTGCCTCCCTGTCCTCTTCAGCAGCAAGTTTTCCTTTTTCAGGGTCTCCTCCAGCACCTAAACCCCTTGTAAGATTGACTCCAAGTTGCAATCTTGTTGGAGCAAGAGAATGCCTCAATGACTGAGCATCAGTATTTGCCGCTATAAATTCAACTCCCTGAATCTCACTTGCTATCATTCTATTTACAGCATTAACACCTGCTCCTCCAACACCAATAACCTTTATCTTAGCAGGTGAAGATGGTTCTTCATTTACGATTCTAAATACCATATCCCCCCCTTATCAAAAAAGTTTTTTTATCCAGGAAAAAAGTTTACTGAATGGTGGCTTTCTAACACTTCTTATACTTGGTTTTCCACCAAGAGATGGAACCTCATTTGATATTGCATACTTTATAAGTCCACAGCCAGTTGTATAAATTGGAGAACTTATTATCTCATCACTTCCTTTTATATCAAGTGGATAACCGATCCTTGCTGGAAGTCCCCAGAAAAATTCCTCTGCCATCTCTGTAAGACCTGTAATAAGTGCTGAACCTCCTGTAAAAACAATCCCACCCGGAATTAAATCCTTTACACCAGAGGATTCAATTACTCTTCTTATTTCTAAAAATATTTCCCTTAATCTCTCCTCTATTACCTCTGAAAGTTTCTCCTTTGAAATAATAATCTTTCTTCTTCTATCAATACCAAGTGCCTGAATCTCCTCATCCTCCTTTATAAGTGAAGTGGAAGATACCCCGAAACTTTCCTTTATTCTTTCTGCTTCCTTTATTGAGATTCTGAAAAAGTGCGCTATGTCCCTTGTTATGAAATCGCCACCAATCTGAATCTCTTTTATATCCTTTATATTCCCATCAACAAACATAACAATATCAACTGTCTGGGCTCCAAAATCAACAAGAACAACTCCAAGTTGTTTCTCCTCTTTACTCACAGCAACCTCTGAATTTGCAATACTTGAAAGTATTACCTCATTCACTTCAACTCCTGCTTTGTTTATACATCTAACAATATTTGATATTGCTGTTACAGAAGCTGTTACAATAAAAACCTTTACTCCAAGATGTCTTGCCTCCATTCCAATAGGTGGTGAATCAACTCCTCCCTGCCCATCAACAATAAATTCCTGAGGAATAACATGTATTATCTCAGAACCTGAAGGAACCCTTATTGCTTTTGCACTCTCTATGACCTGCCTGATATCCTCAACAGTAATCTCTTTATCTGATCCTGATATTGCTGTTGCTCCTTCATTCTTAAAACAGTGAATATGTGAACCCTTTATTCCAACATATGCTGTCCTTATAACCTCACCTGATTTACTTTCTGCCTCATCAATTGCTTCCTTTACTGCTCTGACTGTCTTATCAATATTCACAACTATCCCATTTCTCAAACCATCGCATGGAACTTTACTATAACCAATAACATTTATATCCCTTCCCTCAACCTTTCCAACTACGCAAACAACATTATTTGAACCAATATCAATCCCTGTTATTATTTCATTCATTCCTATCCTCCTTTACAATCACCTCTTTTTTATCACAAAATCTTAAATCAATATACTTTGGAAACTTTTTTTCCTTTCCAAGATGTCTCATCACCTTCTCAAGATAAACAAATTTTTCTTCAATTTCGTCAATTTTCGGTCTCCCCCATTTTACCAAAAAATGCCTCATTTTCAAAATAATTCCCTCATCCTCATCCCATCTAATCCCTCTTATACTCTTATACCACTTCTCCTTTTTATTTTTCAAAAAAATTATAAAATTAACAATCTCCTCTTTTGTATCCTCTTTCACTTCCTCAATATTCTCAAAATATGGAAAAAATTCCTTCCCATACTCTATAATAGATTTGTCCTCTGTAAAAACAAAAATCTTCCCATTCTTCTTAAAACCAAAACAAGGTTCTCTCTCTTTAATCCTAACTATAACTTTTGAAGGAAAATCAAAAATAACTCTCACTCTCTTAATCCATTTTAAATCCTTCAAAATATCCTTAATCCTTCCTGATGTATAAAAGAAAATTGATTTCCCCTTCTCAATTCTATTTAGAACCTCTTTCTTTGATGTGAATTTAACCCCCTCTATCTCAATAAATTTAACAGGAAAAAGTTTTGAATAGGGAATACTCTTTAAAATTCTCATGGTAAAAAATACAAAGACAAGAAAAAGAACAAACAGAATATAGAACTTAAAAAATCTTTTCTTCCTTTTTTTTCTTTTCACAGTGAATACTTAATTATCCTTTCAACAAGTTCTGGAAAATCAATTCCCACGACTTTTGCTGCTTCTGGAAGTAAACTTGTCTCTGTCATTCCGGGTATAGAATTTACTTCAAGAATATAAAAATCTCTTTTTCCTTTAATAAAATCAACTCTTGAAAATGCTTTACATCCAAGAAGTTTATGTGCCTTTAAAGCAAGTTCCTTAACCCTTTTCTCCTCTTCTTCTGAAATAGGTGCAGGACAGATATGCTCTGACATCCCTTTTACATACTTTGCTTCATAATCATAATACTCATTTTTCGGTATTATTTCCATACATGGTAGTGCCTCATCTCCAAGAATTCCAACAGTAAACTCCCTTCCTTTAATATACCTTTCAACAATAACCTTATCAGAATATTTGAGTGCCTCTTCTACCGCCTTTCTAAAATCTTTTCTCTTCTTAACAATACTTACCCCTATTGTTGAACCTTCATCAACAGGTTTTACAACACACGGAATAAATTTAATTTTTGCTTCATCACTTCTCTCAATAACATAATAATCTGGAACAGGTAATCCATTTGCTTTAAATATTTCCCTTGATTTCAGTTTATTCATTGAAAGAGCACTTGCAAGGACTCCACTTCCAGTATACTTTATTCCAAAGACGTCAAGCAATCCTTGAACCCTTCCATCCTCTCCATACTTTCCATGAAGTGCAATAAAAACAATATCAGGTTTTTCCCTTATCACCCTTTCATACCATTTCCCAACCGCATCAATACACTTTGCTCTATACCCCTTTTTTAAAAGTGCTTTATATATTGCCCTTCCTGTTTTGAGGGATATGCTCCTTTCACTTGAAACTCCACCGTATAAAACAACAACTTTTTTAATCCTCATAACCAATAAAATTAATCTCAGGTTTCAATCTAATTCCTTTCTCTTTATATACTTTATCCATTATTTTCCTCATTAATTTATAAAAATCCCTTCCCTTTGATCTTCTTCTCCATACAAAAAAATTTGGATTTCTTTCCCAAACCCTTACAGTTCCAACAGAGAAACCTCTTAAAGACATCTCATCAATCAATTTCCATGCCTTCTTATTTTTTGGATTAAGGAAAACAGAACCTTTTGAGTTCGGATGAAACAGATTTCTTTTCTTTCTTCTCATCATATACTCATGAATCCTCTTTTTCACCTCCCTCTTCGTCTTTTTTTTAAGTCTCATTTTTGTAAAAAGAAGAATTTCATCATCTTTAACTGGTCCCTGTCTATAAGAATATTTAAAAGCGGTTTTTTTATAAACTTTTCCATTTTTAAATATCTCAATCTCTTTAACATAATCAAGAATCTCCTTTCCAAAACATCCGGCATTCATCTTCATTGCTCCACCAACTGTTCCTGGGATTCCAATAAGAAACTCAATCCCTGAAAGTCCCCTCTTCATACTTTCCTTAACTAACTCCCTGAGAACAACACCAGATCCTACAACAACAGTTGAGTTTTTAAATTCAATCTTTTTAAAATCTCCTCCAAGTTTTATTATGAATCCTTTAATCAGTTTATCGTCAGCAACAGTGTTTGAACCAGCACCAATTACATAGTAGTTTTTATCCTGTGGTTTTATTTCAAAAAACTTACTAAGTTCCTCAAGATTAAATATCTCTAAAAAATACTCAATTTTCCCTCTACTTAAAATTCCAAGTTTATATAATGGGTAATTCTTCTTAATTCTTTCTCCGAATATTTCTTTTAATTTTTCAAATATCATCTCTTCTTCAATTCTTTCAAAACCATCTCTCCTATCTTATAAACATCTCCTGCTCCAATTGTAAGAAGAATATCTCCTTTCTGTATCTCTTTAAGTATCACATTTACTGCTTCTTTAAAATTAGAAACATATCTTTTTCTTAAACCCCTTGGTAAATTTTCCCATATAAGAAGAGAAGATACACCCGGAATTGGTTTCTCTCCTGCTGAATATATTGGAAGTAGAACAAGATAACTAACTCCATCAAAGGACCTTCCAAATTGAAAACTTAAAGATAATGTCCTTGAAAATCTATGTGGCTGAAACACACATATAATTCTTCTTTCAGGCCACTGCTCCTTTACTGTCTTTAAAACCATTCTTATTTCAGTTGGATGATGGCCATAATCATCAATAATAATTATGTCATCAATCTTTCCTTTTATCTCAAATCTTCTGTCCACTCCTTCAAAACTTTTCAATGCCTTTCTTATTTTACTGAAAGGAATATCAAGTTCTATTCCAACAGCACTTGCTGCAATTGAATTAAGAATATTGTGTTTTCCAGGAACAGAAAGTTTCACCTCTCCAACTCTCTTATTCTTAAAATAAAGTGTATATGATGAGGAAAAATCATGATCTCTAATATTTGTTGCAAGAAAATCTGCCTCTTTAACTGTCCCATAGGTAAAAAATTTTCTTTTTAAAAGAGGAAGAATCTCCCTTACATTTTCATCATCAATACACAAAAATGAAACTCCATAAAAAGGAGTTTTATTCAAAAATTCAACAAACGCATTTTTAAGATTATCCATATTTCCATAAAAATTAAGATGGTCATCATCAATATTTGTGATAACGCTTATTGTTGGAAGTAGTTTCAAAAAACTCGCATCACTCTCATCTGCCTCTGCAACAAGATAATCTCCAAGACCAAGCCTTGCAGAACTTTTTATATTCTTTAATCTTCCACCAATAACAACTGTTGGATCAAGTCCTCCCTCTTTTAAAACAAGTGCAATCATTGAGGTAGTTGTTGTTTTCCCATGTGTTCCTGCAATTGCAATTGAATATTTAAATCTTGTAAGTTCAGAAAGCATCTCTGCCCTTGGAATAACAGGAATCTTTCTTCTTACCGCTTCTTTTACTTCAACATTATCTGATAGAATTGCACTTGAAACCACAACAACATCAGTTCCTGAAGGTAGATTCTTTCCTGAGTGCCCTATTTTTATTTTTGCTCCAAGTTTCTTCAACCTCTTTATTATGTTTGAATTCACTATATCTGATCCAGAAACCTCATAACCAAGATTTAAAAGGAGTTCAGCAATCCCACTCATTCCAGAACCGCCAATCCCTATAAAATGAATCTTTTTAACATTCCTTAACATAAAATCTCCTCTATCTTTTTTATTCTTTCCTCAAAACTAAACTCACCCATTCTTTTTATAATTTCTTCTTTTCTCTCCTCAATTCTTCTTAATGAAGAAAAAAGTTTCACTTTTGAATAATACTTCTCCTCAATAACTTCACATCCTGTAATCTTTTTAAAATTCAATGCATTTATCAACTGATGATTCTTTGCAGCATATGGATATGGAATTAAAACCGAAGGAATTTTATAATAAATAAGTTCTGTAAGAGTAAGTGCTCCAGCTCTACAAACAGCAAAATCAACTGCTTGATAAACAATATCCATATCCCTTCTAAACCTGTATATAAATCTATTACTTAATTTTAACAAATCTTCTGGAATTTCGTAATATCCCCATATAACAATAATCTGATAATCCCTCAACTCCTTCTCAACCTCAATAAAACAGTTATTTATAAATTTTGAACCCTGACTTCCTCCATAAAAAAGAATTGTTTTCTTATTCTCTAATCCTAAAATTCTTCTTGCCTCTTTTTTTTCAAGTTTTTTTTCAGGAAAAATTATAGGATTCCCTGTTAAAACAAACTTCTTATTTTTTTTCTTCAAAGGAAAACCAAGAAAAACATATTTTGAGAAAGGAAGTAAAAATCTTACTGATTTTGATAAAAGAAAATTCTGCTCCTGAAGTATTAAAGGAATCTTGAAAATTTTTGAAAAAATAAAAGCATATATCGAGAGATGACTTCCTGTTGAAATTATGT
>Ga0180300_10001466_pt1 | contig 10892 bp, 10 predicted proteins | sample GuaBasSediGuay15_FD_121798 | JGI IMG/M metagenome (GOLD analysis project Ga0180300, IMG submission 121798) | Subseafloor sediment microbial communities from Guaymas Basin, Gulf of California, Mexico - Guay15, Core 4569-2, 21-24 cm | ecosystem: Environmental > Aquatic > Marine > Hydrothermal... | reverse complement strand
GATCCGGGAGCTTGAGTTGCAGATCAAATTGTTGAACGAATCCGCAGAATAGGGTCTGAGGAAGATTGAAGATCGAAGATGGAGGATGGAAGACATTCTGGTCTATCTGGTCTCTCTGGTTTGTCTGGTTTATCTGGTTTGTCTGGTTTGTCTGGTTTGTCTGGTTTATCTGGTTTGTTTTGAGTTATTAAGTCATTGGGCTCCTTCTCCCCTCTCACTCACCCTCAAAATACTCGAAGGTATCGACCTTGTCGAGATAGACACCATCAAATCCGGCATCAAGGATCTTCCGGAGATATGAATTATCGTTCCCGAAGATGATCTGCTGCCAGTCGGGATCCCAGTAGCGGACCCTGTAGTTACCAGGCCAGTTCGGATTCTCCTCGGCCAGCCAGGGAGGAGGGTCCTCCTCCCATTCCTCCTGCCAGTAATAACGATAATCTTCGGCCTCGCCAATGCTGAGGTAGGCAATCACCAGCCGTTTGCCACCATTCTTCTTCACCTTGAGCGATGCCACCTCATCCGAGGTCAAGCTTTTCCCTTCATAGAAGAGATCGATGATGAGTAGATCGTAGTTGGTGGCCTGAAGAGAGAGGAGAAGGGAGTCCTTGGTCGGAAAGGAGCCGGGATTGATGAGATAGAGGAAGTTCCTTGCCATACTGAGGGAGGTGATGTCATCGGAATTCACATTGAAGGGGGGATCGGGATAGGAGGGGATGTTGTCCAGCTCACGATGATCAGCAGCAAAGGAGATGTAGCCCCGCTGATAACTCTTCAGATAGGAATCATCCACCTTAGTCCGGGTGGAGCAATAGTCTACCACCAGAACCTCTACCCCTTCCTCTTCGGCGAGATCCATGAATTCGATCATCTCCTTCCGCTCCGATTCCGGAGTTGGCAGATCGACCCCATTGTAGCCATAAAAGAGATCCTCCCGACCGAGACCATCAATCCCGGAGAGATAGTCTGTTGCCCGAGGTCCATCAGGACTGCCATCGATTGTGAGCAGGCCATCACCATTCTGGGGGATGATGAGAAATCCGGGGCTGATCCCTCGGGCATAACCTTTGATCCGGCCGATAAACTCCCGCATATCCTCCCGATAGTCACGCTCTCGGGTTGGGCATCCAATAATGGCAAGGAGGAGCACCAGAACTGGAAATCTTCTCATTATACCAATGATGTTACTCGGGCCTTTTCTGTCAAGGCGATTCTTGACCGGGACACGGTTAATGTTACAATTGACCATGGAATATTTTCTTAGCGATCGTCAAAAAGAATTGAGGGAGAGAACGAGGAGGGTTGCCGAAACAGTAATCAAGCCAAGGGTCCAGGAGCTGGAGAAACATGGCGATCTTATCGCTGAGGTCCGATCCGAACTGGTTGCCGCTGGCCTCTATAAGATCTTTGTGCCACCGGAATACGGGGGTGAGGACTTCGGGATCCTTGAGCTCTCCTTAGTAGTGGAGGAACTGGCCCGGGTCTGTGCTGGTGTGGCCACCGCTTATGCCGCCACCGGCCTCGGTTCCATGCCCCTGATCGTCTCCGGCAATGAGGAGCAGAAGCAGAGATATCTCACCCGAATCGCCCGGGGTGAGATCGTCTTCGCCTTCGGTCTGACCGAACCCGAGGCCGGATCCGATGCCGCCAATGTCAAGACCAAGGCGGTGAAGGATGGGGATTACTACATCATCAACGGCCAGAAACAGTTCATCACCAACGGCGGGGTGGCCGATGTCTATACCATCTTCGCTTCCACCAATCCTGCCCGGGGTGCGCGCGGTATCTCAGCCTTCCTGGTGGAGAAGGGGACACCCGGCTTTGAGATCGGCAAGGAGGAGGAGAAGCTGGGCATCAAGGCTTCCAAGACCTGCCAGCTCCTCTTCAACGACTGTCGGGTCCCGAAGGAGAATCTGCTCGGGAAGGAAGGGCTCGGCTATATCGCTGCCCTCCGCACCTTTGATCGGACCCGTCCCGGAGTGGCGGCGGTTGCCTTAGGCATTGCCCAGGGGGCCCTGGAGGCCGCTGCCCGGAGAAGCGGAGGGCTGAAGGATGACCCCAAGGTCCAGAAGATCTTAGCCGACATCGCCACCAAGGTCGAGGCGGCCCGGGCCCTGATCTATGCCACCGCCCGCATGATCGATGCCGGGGTGAAGAGATTCACCAAGGAGTCTGCGATGAGCAAGGTCTTCGCCTCCGATGTCGCAATGGAGGCCACCATCGAAGCGATCCAGGTCCTGGGTGAGAAGGGGCTGCTTAAGGATTACGAAGTTGAGAAGATGATGCGCGATGCCAAGATCACCCAGATCTATGAAGGGACCAACGAGATCCAGCGATTGGTAATTGCGAGTGAGTTGATCAAGGAATATGCCTGATGAAAATCTTCCGTGACCTCGGTCTCAAGATCATCGCCCTCCTCATCGGCGTCCTCCTCTGGTTTCTTGCCAGTATTGAACGATCCTATGAGATCTACTTAGAACTTCCCATCTCCCTTGGCCCACCCGATTCCGGTTATGTCCTGACCAGCCTGCCTCCGGAGCGGATCAAGGTATCGTTTACCGGCAAAGGGAGCCGGTTGATCGGAATCCGGATCAACCCACCCCGGATTGCGGTGAAACTGAAGAAGAAGAGGAGCGGATCGCATACCATCTCCCTCTCCCGCAACGATCTGATCCCGGAGCCAGGCCCTGATGTCCGGGTCCGTTTCATCCCCGAGCGGATCAGGGTTCAGCTCTCCCGGGAATACCGGAGGTATGTCGATCTCTGGATCCCGATCGTCGGAACCCCGAAGGAGAACTTCCTCCTCGGGGCAGTGGAGAGCCCTAAGCGGGTCCTGGTGAGCGGAGGTAAGGAGCATATCGTCCGGATCAATGCGGTCACAACCGAGACCCTCTCGATCGAGGGGAAGCATGAGAAGTTCGATACGATGGTAAGGATCATCCCCCCTTCCCCACTCATCAAGACCTCGCCCGAGAGTGTGATGGTGGTGGTTGACATCGAGGCCTGCGCCGAGACGACCCTGAGCCTGATCCCGATCCAGATCGATCGGCGGACTGATCAGCTCGTCTCCATTGATCCGGAACGGGCGACCCTGAGGATAAGGGGTCCAAAGAGCAAGATCAGAAGACTCAAATCGGATGAGGTCAAGATCCGGATCAGTGTCCGGGCCCTGGCCCGGGGTGAGTTCGACCTCCCGGCTCAGATCACCCTGCCCGCCGGATTGAAGCTGGTCAGCTCCGATCCCAAGACCTTCCGGGTGAGGGTCCGATGATTGTTGCCGGGATTGAGACCTCCTGTGATGAGACCGGGGTCGGGATCATTGCCGATGATGAGATCCGGGCCAATATCGTCCGGAGCCAGGTGATCCATTCCCGCTTCGGTGGGGTCGTCCCGGAGCTCGCCGCCCGGGATCACATCCGGAACATCATCCCGGTCCTCAAGACCGCCCTGAGAGAGGCAGAAATCTCGATTGCCGATATCGAGCTCTTCGCCTATACCCGTGGCCCGGGTCTGCTCGGCGCCCTTCTGGTGGGTTCGACCTTCACCCGTGCCCTCGCCTTAGCCACTCACCGTCCTTCAATCGGGGTGAGCCATATTGAGGCCCACATCTACTCCCTCTATCCCGAGCTCAACTATCCCATCCTGATCCTGATCGTCTCCGGCGGCCATACCGAGTTGATCATTGTCCGGGATGAGTTTGTCTACCAGCCGATCGGCACCACCATCGATGATGCCTGCGGTGAGGCCTTTGATAAGGTGGCCCGAATCCTGGGCCGTCCCTACCCAGGAGGGCCCGAGATCGAACGGCTGGCCAGAAAAGGGGATCCGGATCGGGTGCAGTTTCCCATCCCCAAGACCGACCGGTTTGATTTCAGTTTCAGTGGTCTCAAGACCGCAGTCCTCTACTATACCCGTGACCACCCCGATGTCCCGAAGGAGGATATTGCGGCCGGTTTCCAGAAGGTTGTGGTCGAGTATCTGGTGATGAAGGCAGAGGCGGCAGCAAGAGAATTCAAGATCCCCAGGATCGGGGTCTGCGGTGGGGTCTCGGCCAACCTTGCCCTGAGGGAGGCATTCCGGAGATTGGATTATGAGATCCTCTTTCCCGATCCCCTTCTCTCGGTCGACAACGGGGTGATGGTCGCCTTCTGTGGGAAACAGCGGTTCTTCCGCTTTGGCCCCTCCCCACCTGACCTCCCCGTCTTTGCAACCAAGAAGGGTTTACTTTAGGGCCTCGGCCCGGACAAACTCCCGATCCGGCCGGAATTCCGAGAGATCGATCGGCGACTCATTGCCAACAATCAGCTCGGCCAGACAGCGTCCGATCCCGGGCCCGAACATGAAGCCATGGCCGGACATCGCCCCGGCGATATAGAAACCTTCGACCCCGGATTCGCCGACGATCGGACTGCCATCCGGGCTCATCGTATAGCTACCCGCCCACTGGCGGAGGACCCGGATCTCCCCCAGCTTGGGGAGGATCCGGACCATCCTCCTCCCCATCTCCCGGAGGAACTCCGAGGTCGATGAGACATCACGACCCGGCACCTTGGGGTCCGGGGTGTAACAGCCGATAAGCTGGCCGGTGGAGTGGAGCTGCTGGAAGTAGCAGCCATCCGGACGATAATCGACGATCATCGGCTCCATGAAGAGGGAACGACGTTCGGTGATGAGGGCCTCATGCCTTTCCGGCTGGGCCGGTATCTCAACCCCGACCATCGCCCCGATCTCGGCCACCCAGGGTCCAGCAGCATTGACCACAACCGGGGCCTCAAAATCACCCTTTCCGGTCTGAATCCGGAAGTGGCGAGCCTTATGGATTGCGGTTACCGGTGTGAAGGTGAAGATCGAGCCACCCCGCTGCTTTATCCCGCGGGCATAGCCATCAACCACAAGGAATGGGTTGGCCTGGCCATCGTGAGGGCAGTAGGCCGCACCCAGCAGTCCATCGGTATTGAGACCGGGAACGATCTCCCGGGCCTCTTCCCCGGTGATGTAGTTGACCTCAAGTCCAAATTTACGCTGGACCTCGATCGCCCGTTTATATGCCCTCTCCTTCTCCTCGGAATGGGCCAAGAAGAGGTAGCCGCCCTGATGCCATTCGATATCAAATCCAAACTCCTCACCCAAGGTCTTAAAGATCCGGACCGATTCCATTGCGATCAGGATCGAAGATCTGGTGGTGAACTGCTGACGGATACCGCCGATACAGCGACCGGTTGAGCCCGAGGTGAGAAAGCCTTTCTCCAAGACGGCCACCTTCAGCCCTTTCCGAGCAAGATAGTAGCCGGTGGCGGTCCCGATGATCCCGCCCCCGATGATTACCACATCGAAGGGGCGGGCCATCAGAGTTTGAGCACCTCCCGATAACCGGGGATGTCGAGGAAACCGTGGCCGGAGATGTTGAAGGCGATCACCTTCTTCTCACCCCGATCCCGGCACTTGAGTGCCTCATCGATGGCGCAGGCGATGGAATAGGCCGACTCCGGTGCCGGAAGATAGCCCTCGGTCTGCATGAAGAGGCGGGCCTGCTCGAAGACATATTTCTCATCCGGTGGATAGGCGACGGTTTCGATGTAACCGTGGTGGCGGAGGAGGCTGATGATCGGTGCCGCACCATGATAGCGGAGACCATCGGCCTTGATCGGATCCATCTGGAACTGGTGACCCAGGGTATACATCTTGAGGAGTGGGGTCTGTTCGGCATGGTCAGCAAAGTCGAACCGATACTCACCCTGGAGATTGGGGGCTACCCGGCTCTGGGCCGCAATGAATCGGATCTTCTTCTCGTCTCTCAGCACCTCACCGACAAATGGGAGGACGAAGCCACCGAAGTTGGAACCGCCGCCGAGACAGGAGATCATGATATCCGGATACTCACCAAACTTCTCAAACTGCTTCTGGGTCTCAAGACCGATAATCGTCTGGTGCATGAGGACATGGTTGAGGACCGAACCAAGACAGTAGATCGCCTTGTCATCACTTAAGGCATCCTCGATCCCCTCTGAGATCGCGATGGCTAAGGAACCGGGATGGTTGGGATCCTTATCATAGAGGGCCTTTCCCGCCTTGGTCTTGGGCGATGGTGAGGCATTGACCTCGGCCCCGAGCATCTCCATGAAAGTTCGCCGATCGGTCTTCCAGCTATAGACGGCCCTTACCCAGAAGATGGTGCATTTAAGACCCAAAAGACTGGCCCCATAAGCAAGGGCGGTCCCCCACTGGCCCGCACCGGTCTCGGTAGTAACCCGCTCATATCCCTCTTTCTTGGCGTAATAACACTGAGCTAAGGCGGTATTCACCTTATGGCTACCGGTCGGGGAGTAGAATTCCGCCTTGTAGTAAAGGTGGGCCGGGGTGTCAAGTGCCTTCTCAAGATTGCGGGCCCGGAAGAGCGGTCTGGGCCTTCCGGCCAGGATATAGATATCACGAAGCTCCTCCGGTATCTCGATCCACCGCTCCTGCGACATCTCCTGCTTTAAGCATTCACCAATCAGGAACTTGTTCAGTTTGGCCACGCGCGATTCGCCCTCCTCCGGATCACGAGGGGGAGGAAGGGGCTCGGGAAGATCGGGTAGGATATTATACCACCGCTCGGGTAATTCATCCGGAGTAAGATTGACATATCTCGGCTCCATCAAACCTCCTTTTCCTTCCAATCCTACCCAGAATATTATCGATGTCAACCGACAGGGGGAATCATGTTATTGTTCGAATTTCAGGGGAGAGGTCACTTCCTTCCCCAAGCCTCTAACCATCAATCCGACATTCCGGTAATTACCGGATTGACGGAATGAAATTTAAGGGCCGAGGCTCCCGGATGGGATAGCTTCAGATGATCAAAGCGATGGTTTCTAATTTTTGGGTTGACCCCAAGCTCGCTATATTTTCGAGCTACTCTTAAAGCTGGGACACAGGTCAGGATGACTTTTTTAATAACTCCCCCGAAATTGGAACAGTGACGGAATCATGTCCTGGTTGACTGATCTTATCCGGATGGGTAGAATATAAAATGGAGGTGTGATGATTGGTTGGATTATCCTGATCATAGTTGTGCTGGCGGTGATCTTCATCTATAACCGGCTCATCGTCCTCAGGACCAGGGTGAAGAACGCCTGGGCCCAGATCGATGTCCAGCTCAAACGGAGATACGATCTCATCCCCAATCTGGTCGAAACGGTTAGGGGTTATGCCAAACATGAACGGGAGGTGCTCACCAAGGTGACCGAGGCAAGGAGCCGGGCAATGGGTGCAACATCACCCAAGGACGCCGCTGAAGCGAACAACATGCTCACCCAGACCTTAAAGACACTCTTTGCCGTGGTGGAAAACTATCCCGACCTCAAGGCCAATGCCAACTTTCTTAGGCTCCAGGAGGAGCTCACCGCCACCGAGAACAAGATCTCTTTTGCCCGACAGTTCTACAACGATTCGGTGATGATCTTCAATCAGACGATACAGAAGTTTCCCCAGGTTGTAATCGCCTCCCTCTTCGGATTCACACCATTCGAATACTTTGAGATCCCGGAGGAGGCTGCTGAGGAAAGAGAGGCGCCTAAGGTAAAGTTCTGAGATGCATAAGACCCTCTACGAACTGATCGATGCCAACAAGCGCAAGACCTACCTCTTCATCCTCATCATCTCGGTGATCTTCGCAATCGTCGGTTATACCGTGGTCAACATCTTCCGCTGGGGAATCAGTGGTTACCTGGCCTTCGCCATCTTCATCATCCTCTACAACTTCATCCTCTACTACAATTCGGACCGGCTCGCATTGGCGGTCTCCGGGGCGAAGCCGGCTGATCCCCAGGTCTATATGGTGCTCCACAATGTTGTCGAGGAGGTTGCTCTCGGTGCCGGGGTGCCGAAACCAAAGGTCTACATCATCCCCACCAGCTCACCAAACGCCTTCGCCACCGGAAGGAACCCTGAACATGCCTCGATCGCAGTCACCGAAGGTCTGCTCAACATCATGAACCGGGAGGAACTCCAGGGGGTGATCGCCCATGAGATCTCCCACATCAAGAATTACGACATCCTCCTCATGACCGTTATCGCTGCGGTGATCGGTCTGCTCATCCTCCTCCGTGATTTCATCTGGCGGTTTGCCTTTCTGGGGGGGAGGCGGAGGGGTAAATCTCAGGCTGCCGCCATCCTCCTTATTGTTGGCCTGATCCTTGCTGTTGTCGCCCCATTCCTCGCCCTCCTGATTCGGGCAGCGATATCGAGGGAGCGGGAGTATCTTGCCGATGCGAGTGGCGCCTACATCACCAAATACCCGCAGGGGCTGGCCAATGCCTTGGAGAAGCTGAAGAACTTCTATCAGCCCTTCCCGAGAGCCTCCAATGCCACCGCTCATCTTTTTATTGCATCTCCATTCGGAAAGGATAGAATGGCGAAGGTGAGCGATCTCTTCGCCACCCACCCTCCGATCGAGAAACGGATCGAGCGGCTCCGTGCTTTAGTAGTATGACTGGGGGATCGTCTAATGGCAGGACACTTGGCTCTGGACCAAGCAGTCGGGGTTCGAATCCCTGTCCCCCAGCTATTGCCGTAACCGTTTCCACTTTTAGAAAACCCTCCTTGACACTTAAGGGTTATGGAGAAAATTGGAAAATAGGAGGAGCGATGAGGATTACGGCGATTTTGATCATGGCCATCCCCCTGATCGGAGGAACAATTGTCTGGGATTTTCACTTTCCAATGGAAGATCTCTCATTTACTACTCTGGGAGAATATACCCTGGTCACCATCGGAGGTGCCAATCAGCTTATCCAGCCCGGTTATCCGACCCTGCCCGCACCAAGCTATCACTTCGTTATCCCTCCCGATGCCGAGGTGGAAGCGGTTGATCTCCTTGAACATCAGACCGTTGAGCTTCCCGGCCGATATCTCCTCTATCCCGGACAGCCATCCCAGCCACCCGATCCAGTAATCTATGGTTCCGAGTATCTCTATCCTGAGGAGGACCTGAAATTCTCAAAATCCGGTCTCAAAGGCGGTTTCCGGATCTTCAGCCTCGCCCTTTATCCCCTCCACTACCAGCCGAAAAACCGCAGGCTCATCCTGAGTCGGAGGATGAGAGTCCGGATCCGATACCGGGAAGGGGTCCATCACCCCCAGACGATCACCGAACGGCAGTATCAGATCCAGCGCCGGGCGGTCCGGTCCCTGGTCATCAATCGGGATGATGTCGACCGTTTCCATCCCCTCATCCGTCCCAACTCAATCAACGATGTCAACTATGCCATTGTCACCGGTGGGAATCTGGTCGATTATTATCAGCCCTTTGCGGACTGGAAGACCAAGAAGGGTTATCTGACCAAGGTCTTCTCCACCACCTGGATCTATGCCAGCTATCCGGGTAGGGACAATCCGGAGAAGATCCGCAACTTCTTCAGGGATTACTATCAGAACAAGGGGCTGATCTGGGCCCTCCTTGGTGGAGATGTCCAGATCGTTCCGGAGCGGGATATCTATTCCACCTATTATCAACCCTACTACATCGCTTCGGACTGGTACTACTGGGATCTCGACTCCAACTGGAATCGGAATGGGAATAACAGATATGGTGAGCTCGGTGATGTCCTGCCTTCGGAGTGCTATTATGATATCTATGGTGGCAGGGATCCGATCGATGACAGTTCGGATATTATCTATTTTACCGACAAACTCTTCACCTTTGAGAAGAACCCTCCGGATACCGGGATCAACACCATCGTGCTGGTCAGTGCTGACACTACGTCTATGAGGTGCAATGAGGTCATCGCCCAGATGTTTCCACCCTGGTGGAGGATCGTCTGGGTCATCGAGGCCCAGGCACCAGCAACCCGTGAGACATTGAACACCTACCAGCCCCAGTTCTGCCACTTGGTTACCCATGGGGACCGGAATGGATTCTACGCCCCATACGGTCAGCCGATCTTCACCGAGGCCGATATCCCCTATCTTACCAATGACCTGCCGACCATTTTCAATGCCATCGCGGGCTACACTGGAGAGTTCGACAACCGATATGATGACTGCATCGGTGAGGAGCTGATCAACTTCCAAAAAGGTGGAATGGCGACGATGTTCAATTCCCGATATGCATTTGGCGGACCGCCTGCCCTGGGACCGTGTGAACAGCTTGATACCGCCTTCTACCATATGGTCTGTTACACCGATACCCTCTGGCTGGGTGTCGCCTTTGCCGCAGCTCATGAACACTTCGCCGATCTGATCTGGACTCAGGGGCTCTGGCACTACTGCGGCCTGGAGCAGAATCTGATGGGCGAGCCGGAGATGGGGCTTTATCTTAAAAGACCAGGCCCGATCCAGATCGCCTTCCCCGAGACGATCGAGGCCAAACCCCAGAGTTTTACCGTCACCGTGGCTGACAGCGCAGGACCCCTTGCCAACGCCCTGGTCTGCTGTTATAAAGATGGAGAACTGCACGAGACCGGCTGGACCGATGAGTCCGGACGGGTAACCCTGAATATCAGTCCCCAGACCGAAGGGATCATGTTTGTGACCGCAAGCTGTTTCAACCATCTCCCCGAAGAGGATACCTGTATCGTCACCAGGATCGGGATTACCGAATCCCCACCTTCCTCCCGACCCTTCTTCATCATCCCGACGGTGGTAAAGGGGAGGCTGACCATCTACTACTCCCTCCCCACCCGGACCAGGCTCAGGCTTACCCTGATCGATATCCTGGGTCGAAATGTTGCCCAGATCTATGATGGTGAGCTTGAGGGTGAAGGAGAATTGGCTGGAGGAATCGGACCTCTCCCGGCCGGCATCTATTATCTCCGGATCACCGGAGAGAGATCCCTCTTGAGAAGGATCGTCGTCATCCGCTGATCCCTTGACACCGAGCCGATCCAGACTATCCTACCCCATGGAGGTGT
>Ga0180300_10001465_pt1 | contig 10897 bp, 12 predicted proteins | sample GuaBasSediGuay15_FD_121798 | JGI IMG/M metagenome (GOLD analysis project Ga0180300, IMG submission 121798) | Subseafloor sediment microbial communities from Guaymas Basin, Gulf of California, Mexico - Guay15, Core 4569-2, 21-24 cm | ecosystem: Environmental > Aquatic > Marine > Hydrothermal... | reverse complement strand
CCACACTCATTGACTATTCGCTTACCGTTGTTAGCTATCCAGTCATTGACTATCTTTCGGTGAATGCAATTTTCCTTGAAGCATGGACACTCCAACTCACCCTTGCTATTACGGCATATTACGTATCCCTTGCGGAAAGCATAGTCGTAAACAATCCAACGTCCACGTCCAAGATAGCTATTTTCGGTATCATCACATATCTTGAAACGTGGTTGCTTTTGTGCAAACAACCGAGCTGCTATCTGATGCTTACACCAGATAGTCCGCTTACCATCAGGACAATCACATGATGGATGCCCATGATTGACGTTGACGATGTAATGCTTATTCGGTTCATACTGCGAATGAACACGGAAAATTTCATCGTCAATTTTATCTACCTTGTTGGATTGCACTAAGTCTAATGCACGTGCTATACGTCTCTGGATAAAACCATCGGTTGGTAATCCAAGACTTTTAGCAGTCGTTATAATATCCGATTGTGAAAATGCTAACTTCATATCTAAACCCCTTTAATGTTAGTTTTTTGCAATCGAAAAAGCCGTCAATTCCATGATTGCCGTCAGGGTTGACGGCTTTTTCAATTACCACAGCTTGTTAGCTGTCTTTTATCTTACACTATATATTATACAACATTCTGTGCAAAATGTCAAGGGAAAAATTAACTTTTTTCAGATAATTCGATAAAATTCTTCTCTTTTTCTAACATCCTTGTCAAATACAAGCTAATACTCATATCCGCTTTCGCAGCTTGTATCTTCAACCATTTGAAAATATCATCAGGTATTGTCAAATTTACCCGTCTTAGATTTCTACCTTTGTGTTGTTTCATTTTCTATCACCATATATATTATACAACATTCTGTGGTAAATGTCAAGGGAAAAATGCACAAAAATAAAATTTTTTCTAATGAAAATCTATAGGAGGGTATGGACGATTTGAATGGAAATAGGGAAAGGGGACGGTGCTTACCTCTCAAAAAATTCCCGCAGCAGATTTGATTTTGGCTATCAAACAGCTATCGGAATGTCTATCTTATTCCTGCGCAGATATTTCTTTCCTATCCGTCCCGATGAATTTATTCAACTTCGGAATTTGCGAAGTTGATTCTAATTCTTCCCGGTATTTCTTTACAGTGTTTTTGCTAACCCCCATATCTTCCGCAATCCAGTTATCCGCTCATTCAGGGAGAGCAACGGGCTTGCATCATCCCGCCAAGAGGGTTGTTTCTTTCCGCGAGGGTATTTTCTGCCATCTTTTGTAATAAAAGTTGAGCATTTCGGAATTTCCGAATTGCTTTCTAATTCCTGACGGTATTTTCTAACTGTTTTCTAATCCGATATGTCCCAAATCGCAGTAATCAAGAACAATGGTAACCCTATGATAGCCCCTATGCCACTAGCTGAAAGTAATGCACTTAAGATATACAGGAACAACTTCAGCGCTTTATGCTTGTCTCTCTTTAAAAATCTTCTGTCATTCCAGTTGTAAATTAAATTAATGTAATTCCGTCTCATTTTCCAATTGCCTCCTCCTTTAAATTATCTAATCCCAAAACTGATATTCTTTATACTGACGTTTCCCACAACTTGAAAGAAACAGAAGGATGATTGTAATGCATATCAAAACTCTGTATTGCTTTCTCATGATAAGTCTCCTAATTATAATTATTCTTTTGATAGAATAGCTAACGTGCAACCAATTATTGCTGAAATAATTCCAACACAAATCCAAGCTATGCCTCTGTTTGCTATTATAATATAGTTATAAGCGTCTCCTCTTACTATGTGCCCATAGGTATACATTCTACAAACCCCTACAAAAGCAAATATTACTGATACTATTAGGAAAATAATAGAGAAGAATATCAGCACACCTTTACCAGTTATTTCCTGCTCTTCCTCAGTTTTAATTTCCAAAACATCATTTAGTTCTTCTGACATAGACAGATTCTCCTATTTTTTCTTCTGTTTTAAATAAAGAACACAAAAGAAGATAAGAAGTGAAATATAAAACACTATACTTTTGCGAAAATCTGAACCACGAAGACACAAAGAACACAAAGATGGCGCGAAGAAAAATTTGAGCAATTATATTTTTCACAAGTTCGCTCGTGGCGCGGACTTGTGAAAAATCCCATTCTCTCAGATATTCGTTCTGGAATTTCTCTCTGCTCTCTGTGTTCCCTCTGAGCCCTCTGTGGTTCTAATATTGCTAAAAACGCAAAACTATAGTAAAACAAATAGTTCTTAATAGCCTCAATAATAGCATACCAACGTAAAAACTGAAGAGTAGAATCCAACTGAAGAGTAGAATCCAAAGGTAAAAAATTAATTACAAAGCTTAGTATAATACAAAGTATAATACAAACTATTACAATCATTGTAGCTGTTTTCAAGCTCATCTGATTTCTACCTTTCTATTCTTTCCTTAGCCAGTTTGAAATGGTCGATTTTGAAACACCAAGTTTATCTGCTATTTCACGGAGACTTTCCCCTTTATGTTCTGCAAGTAATTCTTCAATGCTTTCACCAAATTTTATTTCAATTTCTTCCATAAGGTCGGTCTTTGAGGATTGTCCATCTTTCTCAATCTTGATACTGTCTAGTTTCTCATTTAATTCGCCCAGTTGTCTTTGGACATCGTCCAGCCGTATCTGAACAGATTCAATTTCTGATTTTAATTCTTGAAGTTCTTTTAGAATCATGAGATGCCAGCCTGCTGCAGTTCCATCACAGTGAATTTCCGCATAGTCCCGATATTCTGTTGTTAAATCTCTAACCTTTCTTGCTATTTCATTCAGTGGGGTTGGATTTTTCAAAGTTTCAAGCTCCTTTCATCCCAATATCGGTGAAAAATTTTGAGTCATTTTTCCCGATGAGTTTATCCAACTGGGGAAATTCCCCAGTTGCTCTCTAATGAATTTATCCAACTTCCTAATTTGGGAAGCTGATTCCAATTCTTCCCGGTATTTTGCTGATGAATTTATCCAGCTGGGGAATTTCGCCACTTGGTCCCAATACGAAATAATAACATGCAAGCAGTTTATTTAGAATTCAATAAAATTTCATCATACCACAAGATGGAACAAAAAGCAATGTACTGGGGGTAAATCAACAACCATTACTACCTATATTAGATGTTACCTCCCGTGTGTATTTTAATAGCCGAAGATGGATTATACTGCCGGCACACAACCGAACAGCCCTTTCTTTCGTGCCGCCGGCGGGAGCATATCCGCTTGATAGAATATCTCATTCATCGCACCACAGTTGGCGCATCGAATATCTACCATCGTTGCAAACACAACGTCCCCATCCCATTCCCGCAGTGTGCCCCGCATCTGCTTGCCGCCGAAGTGCTCGTGTAGCAAACATCCGCATCGTGCGCAAGTGGTTTTGTCAAATTCGAGTGCGCTGAGTATGCCCATTGTCACCATCCTTGTTGAGATGCAACACCATTAGCCTTGCAAGCTCGTAATGCTTTATATGGTCGAGCACGCTTATCGCCAGTTCCCGTGCTTGCCATGCCGTAATATCAAAGTACAAGCTATGTTTATCCTCACCGCCATTGCTATTCATAATTGAGACCCGATATACGTTCTCATGTTGCTTGATACTCAACGCCCGCTGCTTGCCGTTGTGCTGCTTGTATTCTTTGAACTCATCACGCAGCTCCCCGGCAAACAAGTCATGCGCCAACACTTTCGCCGTTGGTACATCCAAGAAGTACCGCACCGTCTGCTGAGCTTTGTTGTCAGCCCCACGCAACACCAACACCAGCGCTATCTTGTCATACTGCTTGCCATCTTGCGCAGTGTATCCAAGTAAGCTCTCACAAATGAAACTGGTCCGGGCATTTGCCGTTTTGTAGAGTTCATTCGTCATGATGTGGTCTCCCGAATTTCTGACGTGCAAATTTACCACGTCAGCACCACGTCAGTTTGCACGTCAGAACCCCAAACACAGGCTGTGACTGTGTTCTATCGTATCTCAACCCACTGACTGACGTGGTGACGTGCAAAATTCCAATATATGAAAAGTTAAAAAATATAACACCCCTCACTTAGCTGATAAGGTATATATTTTTTATTTATCTATCTATCTATCTAAAAATATTATATTTGAACGTCACAGTGTCCTTTTAATCCACACTACTATTGGATTTTTATCTCTGACGTGGTAAAAATTTTTGCACGTCAGTACCACGTCACCACGTCAGAAATTTGCCAAGAACCCCTGTTAAATCTGGATTCTTCATTTTGGTTACCCCGTCACTTGCACGTCGTACCTCACAGCAACCTCTTTAACTCGCTCTATGTCAAGATGGTATAAGGCAATTCGTTTTTTGACATATTCGGTTACCCTCTCTCCATCTTTCTCTGTAATTATAGGATAATCGCTAACGACTTTGCGTATCCGGTCGGTTCCCACATCATCAATAATGCGAAGCCGTTTCAAGTGTTTTGACACAAAGCGCGTGCTAGAAACTTTAACCCAGCCCAAGAAATCAGCGATATGCCGTTCAATCTCGTACTGGCGAAAGTATGGCTTGCCATCTACATATTCTACATTGGGTTCACCGTTTAGCAAAAAATCAAGCAGCGCTTCAAGGAATTGTGCGTCAATACTCCCTGTCGATTCCTCTGCCACCTTCCGCTGCTTATTCGTCTTAGCGATGTCTAACAGTTCCTTGAACAACTTTACTCCTTCTTTATCATCATCAATCACCTTCGCAATTGCCAGAAGCCCAGCCCAAATCTCTTCTTCCCTGTCTGAAATGAACAGTTTATATTCGTCAGGTATCTCAAGATTTACATAAGCATCGTGAATCTGTTTGGCATGAGTTAAAGCCCAAACATAGAGCTTGTTCCGCAGTAGTTGGAAACTACTTCGCTCTCTCCGCATAAGCAATCTAGCAACCGGTTCATCCAATGGCTTGCGCTCTGGAAGCAGGACGATGACACGGTCTCCCAGCATCTCCTCAACGCCCTCCACATTGGCAAATGCTTTCATACTATAGGTGCTAAACTCCGTTGGTCTATGCGCTTCACCCTCGCATAATCCTGTTTGCCCCGTCCTTTTGTAGCCGTCCCGCAGATGCTCAATAATATTACTACCCCCAGCCTTCGCCTGTCTTGCTAACCTATCAGCTTCGTCCATCAGCAACGTCACTCTATCATTCTCTATTTTCCGGAAGGTGTATGCGTCACTTTGCCCGCCCAGCTTGATGGCGTTGAAAGCTACTTCCCCAAGTAGTTCCAACATCCTTGTTTTGCCAGTCCTTTTCGTGCCAACCGCCGCTAAGTATCCAATGCTATCAAATATCATGAACACGTAGGATTCCATAGTCCATAGTGATAGGATGGTTGCTAAACTTAAATCTGGATGCCAGAGAAAGTTAGTAAAAGTTCTATGTAAATCACGGTATATTGCAAAGCTCCCAACTTCACATTCTTTATTCAGGTAGTGATGCACACTGAAATCTGTTTGCGTATCTACTGACCAACGATTCATATTTGACGGCATTGCAATTTCGTTTACGTAGATGTTCCGTTCTTCCAGCACTTCTCTGGTGATTAAAACTGCCTCGCGTTCCGACGTAATCAAATGCGGCATCAACTGAGTATGCCCTTCAATATCCACTGGCAAATAAATTGTATAGTGTAGAATACCATCAACAAAATCCTGCGCCAGGGAGAAATCTAACCTTATTGGTTTGTCAGTCCAGACCAAAGTCACTTCTTTTTCTTCGCCAGGCAAATCAGACTTGCTTTCTGCTTTCTCCAGCTCCTTAGCCAATCGTGTAACTGCCTTCAATTCATCAAGTGTGAAATCGAAGCGCTCTTTGACTTTCGTTTTAACAAAAGCCTCCACATGCGCTTTGCCTTTGTGGTCAAGCAAGTTTTTCAGAATTGGTTTGATTGTATCGAGAACATCATACAACTCTGTATCTTCAGGAATGGACTTCAACTGATATTCGTATTGATCTATCGCATTCTCTTTTAATTGCTCAAATACTTCCTGTGGTTCATCAGCGCAAGATAGCAGCTCGTCAACGTCCTTCCACAAAGGGCAAAATCGCATGACGAAAATATCGTATCCGCCGAGTGTTGAAATGACCTTATTTGTATATTCGCGCCCGCTATTATCATTGTCAAAACATAAATAAGTCCGCTTGCCCTTCCGTTTCTGCTTCAAGTATTCAATTTGAGCCTCCGATAGTTGCCCAATCGTAGCAATGACATGAGGGCACTTAGCCTTATCAATTACCTTTAATCGGTCATTTTCACCTTCAACAGCGATTAAATCATCAGCATTGATAGCTGATTGCCCATAAAAGCGCCAGTGTGGATGCCGATGTTCTTTTTTGGATTGAAATTCGATAGCCTTCATCGGATCCTTTTGGCTGAAGTGGGAAATTTGCCCATAGACAAAATGCGGATAGACATAAACACCTTTTGGGAAATAGTCTTGACCTTGCTTGTTTGCCAGTCCAGCCTTGCGCAAATCTTCTATGCCATATCCCTTTGATTTAGCATGTTCCACAAATTTACCATCGGCATAGCCGACACGTTCTTTCTTTAATATGTCTAAGCTATGCTTTCTAACCCCTATCTGATATTCCAATACAGACGTTTCATGTTCCTGTTTATCTTGAAGATAGTTGATAGGTTCATCTTTGCATTTTTCGATTAGATTGTTATGATAATAACCAACCGCTAATTGTTTTATATCAAGCAATTTAGCATCTTGCTTGGCTGTATTCTCATTCGTTATCGTGTAACCTATCTTCTCAGCCACATACCTAAGCGCCTCGTAATTGCTAGTCAAGTTGTGATATTCCCTCGCAAAATTGAATACGTCTCCACTAAACCCACAACTATAACAGTGTGCGCTATTGGTGTTAGCGTGGATTGTAAAGCAATCATCGTGATTGCAAAAGGGACAAGGGTTAATCCTAAAAGTATCCGTACCAACTTTTTTAGCCTGTGCTCCTGTTTCTTGGTCGATAAACTCTCTTATATCAACTTTATCTTTTACTGAATCAAAATCATTCATTTTCACTTCTCCCCACCTCCTATTGTTAAAATCCGCCGTCGAGGAGCAATGTGGGAGTTTCCATCGCCCAATGCTGCTAGCAAGCGCGACGGCGGAAGATTTTTTCCAAAAAACTTGAACAAAGATATAATGATATGATAAAATATCCTTTGGTCTTGCCCGTTATTTTACAGCATCATCTATCTTGCTGCTTCCTGCCCTTGCCGTCGCTTGCCCAGCAGTTGCAAGGGCAAACATCATTTTAACTTGTCGAGTTCTTGCTTCCCATATAATAGCTCTTCTACTCTCTGAATTGTCTCATCTGGTTTGGGGAACCAGCGCCATCCACGAAAATCTTTCTCCGCAGGTAGGATTCCAGCATCCACCCAATTTCTAATCGTATCTGCCGAAATGATACCGCCTAAAGATTTCGCTATATCTGTGACAGTTGCTCTCTTTGTCATTCTAAGCAACTCCTTTCTCCGAAGTTTTCCAATAATTATACAGCACCCTAAGCTATTTGAGGAGTGGACATTTAAGAAAAAGGGTGGACGTTTCAATTTTTTTTATTTTTTTTTCGTTGGCGTCTTTTTGCTGCTATATCCTTGCATTGCTGACTACAATAAACTTTATCTTTTCGCATCGCAATAAAAGCTCTATCGCATACAGGACATGTCCGAGGTGGTTTATCGAGTAGATAACGAAGCAATCGGTCAATTTGATGGTATGCATGATATTTAGGTTCATTCCTTTCAGTTTTTCGAACGTATGTGATGTGAGCCAGAATATTCTTTCCACTCACTAAAATCTTGTGGGGTTCAGATAACAAATCGCTAATAAGGCCGTCAGATAACAAATTCCTAATAAGACTGACTGATAAAGTTTTTCGCCTTCTGGCAATAATTACATCACCTATTGCATCAGAATCAAATCTGAACTCGATTTTTAGCTCGCCTTTCACAATTTCTTTGAACAAGACTTGAATAATCAAAGGGAAAGCATCTCGTGGTAATTCATTGGATTCCCAACGTCGTCCTATTTCAGGGGAAATGATATGTTGAAGAGTCTTTCCAATTATTACACCGGAGAGCCAAGTTAGACATTTGAGTACATCTTCCTTGAGAAGTTCTCTTAACATAGGAGTGACATCTTCGTTGTTCTTACCGTCCATTTGTCTTTCCTTATTTTTATTATGCTCATTGTGATTAGCTTATAGACTTTTTGTAAAACAATTACATGGATTTGGCGTCAATATAATTAGCCATTGTATGATTTTCACATCAGGCAGTGGCGCCAGTTTTGAACTGCCATGTTGTACCAGCAAGTATTGCATGGCAGTTCGTGGGTCACTCGCTACCAACGCAGCAGCGTTCTTCGTTCCTGCCTATAAACGTTTGCAATTCAAAAGTGATTACTATGTCTTATCGTCCATGCGCAACTCTTTTTGGGAACGAAATAACCTTATCCTCTGAGCGTGACAAAAAAGTAGTTTTGTCACTGTCAGCGGCAAAGAAATTCTCCATCGCAACACGCATCCGCTGGCGATTCAAAGGCACATATCGCCGCGTAGTTTCAGGTGACCGATGCCCAAGAGCTTCTTGAGTGAGTAGCAAATCTCCAGTAGCCTCATAAAGCCAAGTTCCGCCAGTCTTTCTCATCGTATGAGTAGTGAGCCTGCCTGTTAGTCCAGCGGCGGCGTAAGCATCCTTCAGAATCCGATGTATCTGCATCCTGTGGAGATGTCTGCCCTGTCGGGATACAAAAAGCGGTGCATCCTTCGCCAGCGATTCGCCTTGCTCTCTTTTCCACGTTATGAAGTTCCTGAGTGCCTCGACAGTCTCAGGTGGTAGGACGGCGATGCGTGATTCCTTCTTGCCCTTCACTATTTGCTTTCTCAATACCAGCTCTGAGACGACTAAGCCGCCTTGATATACGTCGCCAACGGTCAAAGCCGCAAGCTCAGATACCCTCGTCATAGCGGACGTGCCAAGTAAGAATAGACAACGGTTCCGCTCAGCATACTTGCCCTCGAAGGATGATAGCACTTTGTCAAACTCGTCTCTTGTTAATGGTCTTGCGCCTTTCATGGTAAAAACCTCCAGTTTTTGATGATTAAATGATATCGCTTTGACAATCTCCTAAGTTTAAGCTACAATAGATTCAGGCGCTTTACGGAAACTGTTTAACTCTATAATTTAGGAGATTTACAATGAAAAACCAATTAAAATGCTTAGTATTTCTTGTATTGATAACCTTTTTTCTTGGATGTGCAACTTATAGAGCCTATTATGACATAGTTCTTAAAGAGGTAGAAAGACCAGTCGAGGCAAAAGAAAGATATGGCGAACAGAAGATAACCAAAGTCGAAGAAGAAGGAATCTTCAAATACTACTTTGAAGACCAAATGGTTGAGATAATTTGGATGCCAACATCTTCTCAGATTTCATTTATGTTGAAAAATAAGACTAATCATTCCATAAAGATAGTGTGGGATGAAGCGGCATATGTCGATGAAAACGGAGAAAGCCATAGAGTGATACATTCAGGAGTAAAATATATTGACCGCAATAATCCACAACCACCGAGTGTAGTTGTGCGAGGGGGAACTATTTCAGATATTATTATACCCTCTGATAAAATTTACTATGTAAGTGGTCAATATGGAGGGTGGCGGAAGAACCCGTTATTTCCTACTACGTCAGAAGAATTTGACTTTTTTAAGAAACTAGTTAAAAAATATGTCGGTAAGACTATCCAAGTTTTATTACCATTGCAAATTGAGGATGTTATAAATGAATATATCTTTACCTTCGAGATAAAAGATGCAGAAGTGAGAAAGCCGCCCGGTTGCATTTCGGTTATTATGTAACATTAAAACGAGAGGGGCTAACAACCCCTCCCGTATCCGCTTAGTCAACTTCAACTTTGCTAATGTCCGCGCCGACTATCTGTATCCCTTGAGTGAGCTTCATGACAACATTGCCCCCAAACGTGAATGCCACGTCTTGGATTGTCATGGGCCTCTCTGTTCCATCTGTTTCCACCAGTGTTATGTTCTTTTTTCTATCCATTATCAGCTTGCGCTTGCTTTCGTTATAGTAGAGTCTATCAAACTTTTCTGTCAGTTCTTCTTCTTTCGGCTTGCACTCCAAACACAATCCTGTCTTTACCCTGTATCGTCCCCATCGGATGATACAATCCTGTGTAACATCTTTCACTTCACACCAAAAGCATCTGTCATGCAATGGGGTCAAGCAAAAGTCATATTTCCCGAATAGTTCAAAAACTCCTTCGTGTGGTTCTTTCTCTATCTGCCAATATCCTAACTTTTTTGAGAACAATGACTTATCAAGTTCACATGCCTCTTTGAGTTTTGCAAAGTCTTCATCATCCCATTCCTTCGGATGTGCATTGGAGATAACACCTTCGTGCTGTAAATCCCTTTTGAGTGTCTCATAACGTCTGAAATTCTTTGCAGAGCCGATACATTCGGAAAGTTTCACCTTCCACTCAGGGGATGACGGGGAATTACCCCCGCCATCGTTGTTATCGTCGTCGTTACCGTCAGTCTCCGCATACTTCTTGCATTCACGGTATATCATCAGCCATTCAGTTCGGTTGTAATCTGAAGGATGCTTCTGTTCTAACTTGCCAGCTTGAACAAGGTCATAGATTGCAATATCCAGTTTGAACTTCGGTACAAGTTCTAAGCATTTCGCTTTCGCTTTTTCCCAACTAAATTCAGCTTCAAGCTGTGCTTTCTTTTCAAGCGCCTTAATTTCGGGATACGGTAGCAATTGCCTTGCGGCGCTGCGCTTAGCTAACTCCGCCGCTGTCAGAACCGAACCGCATACCT
>Ga0180300_10001464_pt1 | contig 10897 bp, 5 predicted proteins | sample GuaBasSediGuay15_FD_121798 | JGI IMG/M metagenome (GOLD analysis project Ga0180300, IMG submission 121798) | Subseafloor sediment microbial communities from Guaymas Basin, Gulf of California, Mexico - Guay15, Core 4569-2, 21-24 cm | ecosystem: Environmental > Aquatic > Marine > Hydrothermal... | reverse complement strand
CCTATAATTAAATAGGACATGATTTTCATCTAAATTTTAATGAAACAATATTAACTCCTCTCCTTTCCTTACGATGATAGAGATAGTCGAATATTAGTTGTTAGCGAATCTATAAGTTATTCACTCTCTTTTTCAAACTCGCGATACTTTTGCTCCTGCTCTTCCTTATATTTTCTGAGCTTCTCTACTTCTTTTTCAAGCTCCTTAAATGCTTGTGATGCCCTGAACCTCGTGTATAGAATTTCGTTACTTTTTACCTGATCCAGTAGTAATTCTTTTGCCGGACCAAGTGGTAGCTCTACAAGTACACATGCTCTGTAGAGTTCACCCTCTTTAAATACTTCCTGTTGGCGTACCCTTACACCTACAAGTGTTCTATCGACGACAGTTTTACTTGTCTGTGAATACAGACCCAATAGCTCTCTGTCATTTGTTGCACCAACTTCTTCGTCAAATTTCTTTATCAATCCCATAACGTGTGCTTCAAGTTGTGCAGCGAGATCAACACGTGCATCCTGTACGGCTTTATCGACTGCTAACTGCATGTCAGCAGATGTTGCAGTCTTGGCGGCAAAAAGGTAGTTTGGATCTCGTGGTGGATTGTAATACCAGTTAGGGCATATGCGATGATGAGCACAGCTTACCATTAAGCCAATTATGAGCAATAATATTAAAAACACTGTGTGTTTGCTGTGCATCATGATCCCTCCTTTATGAAGAAATTAATAAACATTCTATCGTAATGCTTCAACTGTGAAATCTTTTTCAGAACTTCTGCTAAATAATCCACAGGTAACATTAGACCTATTTCACCACTTTTATAATATTTCTTTTCCAATTTTGTAAAGTCGATTAAATTCTGCTCCTTACATGCAAACAATATTAAGACATTCATGCCAGCTGGTGGTACCGTAACAAAGCCTATGGTGTCAGATGGTATCAACTTCACATTTGTTATTGGTTTAGGTTTGGGTTCGTATATGTTTGGATACAATAAGTACATTGTATTTGTCCCTTTACAGTAATTTAAGACCGTCACGTATACGGGTTCGGATGTGGCAATCTTTAATCTATAAATCTTGTTCAACTCCACAAAATATGTTCCAGACTCTGCAGTTATTTCGTTACCATCGATGTCAATAAACGTAACATCTGTAAGATATGTAGCGGTGGGCTCCAAACTTTCTACCATAAGCAATGGATCTTGATACTTAGATAATCTCAATAGTGCTGCATCAACAAGCCGTTTTGTAACTTTTAGCTCAGGATCCCATTCGTAGACATCTTTTAATAGTATCTCGATAGTTTTATACTCAAGATACGCATCACGGTAATTCCTCTCAGCTTCCAATTGCTTAGCACGCGACATTCTAACGGATACTTCCTGTTTCAATAATTTGATGTATGTCCTGTATGCAGATTTAGCAGCCTGTATCTCTTCAGGTGATATACGTATAAGTACGTAACATTTTATACCATCAGGGTGTGGTTCATAGTGTGTTTTAACTATCGATATTTTAACAGGAATATCTGGGTATCTGGCTCGCGCCTGTGACCTATAACTAACAGATAATCCGGTTGGTGTTTCGGATTTGATGAGCAGTTCCTCGCTACGAATCATTATACCTATCTCTTCGATGTAGAATTTTTTAATTGCATCGTAAATTGCGAACTTTTTGGCATCAACTTTGTTGGAACAAACTGATTCACCCTTATATTCTCCAGGGTGGCCATAATAGGATTCTTGCCACCATACCGTCTTACGTGTTTCCAGGTGACAACTTATGAGTAATATTGTTGGTAACGTCAGAAGATGTAAGAATTTTGCATCACATAATTTCATCACACATTTTAATAAAATATGCTAAAAATTTAACACTGTCAATCATTTCGTATTGACATGTAAACCCACTAACAGATAACAGATGCCTTTGCTTTCATCCTTGTATCTCCCCAATATCTGTGTATTCATTAGTTTAACAGATGTGGACTCAACGCTCACACATTCTATGATATCGTTGTGTACCTTCTGTAACGCTTTTATTTTTGTATATAATTGGGTTGCAAGCTTTACTCTTGCGAGCTTTTCACCTTCTTGCCATGAACTACTTTCGTAGTAGTAAAGTGGTACCGCAACTACGTCGGTTATGAAGTTATCGAGTTCAATAGAATTATGCCAGAAATCACCTATCTGTAGTATGCAGTTTTGCCAGTCATCTACTCTTTTGTCACTACCAAGTACCAACACCATATCGGCTGTGATGGCTGAGTCCAAAACATAATAGTTTGTCATGCAAGCAGTATCATACTTGAGTGTGATATTTCCACCCATGTAAGCGGTTAGTGTGCCGACCCTTAAAAATGCACGTTCGCCAGCTACCTCACAGTATTTAGCGAGGCAAAGATTTTGTTTGAGGTTCTTTTTAGCCTCTGCAAATGATGCAGATGTATCGAAATATATTGGTGCATAACCTACTGCAAAAACAGTACCATGTTTATATGGCATGTTGTGGAACCATATTGGGTACAGAATCGCATACGTAGCGAGTTGCAAACCCATTAGGGTTCGTTTCACTATATTTGACATTTGGTGACGTGCTGTACCATAGTGCCTACTGGTGACGTCTCCTGAACGCTGTGCGTCCGATATTCTCATTTTGATTAGCGAATAGCTCATTCTATCGGTGGACATAATTGTGCATCCGTACCTTCTATTATAGGGATTTGTATTATACCCATTGCGGATGATAGCTCTTTTGTCTTCCGTACCAAGTAGTCTTTTATCTCATAAACTTCTATCCAGCCATCTCCGTCATCATCAAGTGCGTCACCTACCAGTAATGTTTTATAAAATGCATACGTGAAGGTTGAATACCCGATATCTTCAAGGTACGTACTTATTTGATCCTCTCTTGAAGATAGCAATATGCTGAAATCCTTCGGCCTCGTGATTTTTGCAACAAAGAGCGGTTTAGCTCCCTTGAGTGCTACGCTTTTGCCTTTACCTGAGAAGCATGCATCAACTATCACAACTATTTCGGCGTTGGTGATCTGTGTAAGTTTGTTGTATATTTCGTCAACTTTCATGCCCGTTTCGCAGAGATAGTTTACGTTGTTATCGGCATCAACTGGCAACCAGTATGGTTCACCTGTCTCATCAGTGGTACCGTGTCCTGAATAATATACGATAACTTCGGGGTGCTTTCTTGCCATGGCTTTGGTGACAAGCCACCTGATACCTGTACGCATTTCGGCTAATGATGGATTTTCGAGATATTTTAAGTTTTCATCTTTGACACCCATTAACTTCTTGACGATCTCCTTCATCAACCTTGCATCGTTTATTGAACATGGCAGTTTTGGTAGCTTATCGTAGTCACCAACACCTATGACAAGAGCAATCCTGTTTGGGTTCTGGAAAATAGGATGCTCCGGCAATCCCTTCCCTTCTGGTATTGATGCCTGTGTATAGAATGGGACCGTGATTGGTTCAGGTGAATAATTTCCAGCATCAACAAATAGGTTGATGGACTTCTTTCCTGTCTTCACCATTAATGGAACTCTAAAATGGATCTCCTTTGATACCGTCTCTCCTTTCCTGATTTTCCCTATGCTGAGACTTCTTTCAATAAAGCCTGATAGTTTCAATTTCACATTGTTTGCATCACCCTTACCTGAGTTCTCAATTTTTACTTTTACATAGGCATCCTCTCCTGCAGAGAATACCCCATCGCCATCTTCATCGATAACCTCAAAAGACTTAATCTCAAGAAATGGCGGCTCAATGGTTGATATCTCTACCACAGCTTCGGGGCTGAGGGTAAAATTACCCGTATTCAAAATGTCGTGCCTGAACTTAGGCCATGGGGAATCTGCAAGCCCTCCATTATCATCGTATATGGCATAGAGGTAACCATCCCATGATCCAAAATAGACAGTGCCATCAGGTCCTATGGTGGGTGAGGGCCATACCCAACCTCTAGTTTCGAACTTCCACTTGAGTGAACCATCAGGGTTTATGGCATAGAGGCAATCATCACCTGATCCGACATAAATAGTTCCATCCTGAGCTATAGCAGGTGAGGACCATATGTCACCTCCAGTTTTGAACTTCCACTTCAGAGAGCCATCAGGGTTTATTGCATAGAGGTAATTATCAATTGATCCGACGTAAATAGTTCCATCCTGAGCTATAGCAGGTGAGGACTGGGCTATTGCATCTCCAGTTTTGAACTTCCACTTTAGAGAACCATTAGAGTTTATGGCATAGAGGTAATAATCCCGCGATCCCACATAAATAGTTCCATCCTGAGCTATAGCAGGTGAGGATTCTATACCACCTCCAGTTTTGAACTTCCATTTCAGAGAGCCATCAGGGTTTATGACATAGAGATAACCATCCCATGATCCGACATAAATAGTTCCATCCTGAGATACAATGGGTGAGGACCATATCTCCTCTCCGGTTTTGAACTTCCACTTCAGAGAGCCGTCAGGGTTTATGGCATAAAGGTAAGGATTAAAACAATAACATGGTCCGACATAAATAGTACCATCCTGAGCTATAGCGGGTGAGGAGTATATGGGACCTCCGGTTTTGAACTTCCACTTCAGAGAGCCATCGGGGTTTATAGCATAGAGATAATGATCCTTTGAACCGACATAAATAGTTCCATCCTGAGCTATAGCAGGTGAGGACCATATGGCACCTCCAGTTTTGAACTTCCACTTCAGAGAGCCATCAGGGTTTATGGCATAGAGGTAGCAATCATTTGATCCTACATAAATAGTTCCATCCTGAGCTATAGCAGGTGAGGACTTTACGTCACCTTTAGTTTCGAACTTCCACTTGAGACGACTACGAGCATCTTCTTGGGGTTCATATGCGTTTAAAATCCCCGTAATGATAAAAATAAATATGCTAACGTTCTTTATTCTCATTTATACCTCCTGTAGTAGCGCAGTTATATTGATGAGTTAATTTTATTTCCATCCTACAAAAACTTCACCTTATTCCATAACTTGTGATAGTTTTGTGTCTGCCCCCTCTATTACTGGTATCTGAATTATACCTTTTTGTGCTGACAGTTCTTTTGTCTTTTTAGTGAGATAGCTTTTTATTTCGGAGATTTCGAGCCAACCATCTTCGTTGTTATCGAGTATATCGCCACTGGTGAGTGTTTTATACAATGCATATGTGAAAGCCGAGTATCCGATATCAAGGTATGTGCTTATTTCATTGGCACGTGATGCCAATAACAAGCTATAGTGACCTTTTGGATACTTAATTTTTGTCACCACAAGTGGCTTAGCATCTGCTAACATGACGCTTTTGCCTTTACCTGAGTAACATGCATCAACGATTATGACAATCTCAGTATCGCGTATTTCCTGCAGTTTTTTATAAACTTCTTCAACTTTCATAGCAGTTACAGGTAGGTACCTTGCGTTATTATCAGCATCTACAGGTAACCAGTAAGCTTCACCATTTATGTCAGTTGCACCATGTCCTGAATAGTAGATAAGCACCCATGGGCGGCGTTTTGTTCTTGCCTTGGTAATCAGCCAGCTGAAACCTTTGTGCATCTCGGCAAGGGTTGGATTTTCGAGATATTTTAAGTTTTCATCTTTGACACCCATTAACTTCTTGACGATCTCCTTCATCAACCTTGCATCGTTTATTGAACATGGCAGTTTTGGTAGCTTCTTGTAATCACCAACACCTATGAGAAGGGCGAGCCTGTTTGGGTTTTGGAAAATAGGATGCTCTGGTAATCCCTTCTCTTCTTCTTCTTTCCCTTCAACCGTAATCGTTGTCGTGAACTTACCACCCTCTACGATAACACCCTCTGGCTTTATTTCATACTTTCTACTCGATACTTTACCAACATCAAACTCAAGTGCTTCCGCAACTGTCCACAACCCTGTATTCTCGGTTATCTTAATTTCAACAGGAACCTTATCCTTTGGATATCCGGAAGGGATAAAGAATGCAACAACACCATCAACTTCTGCACCTGATGGAAGGTTACCAAGCTCATCCCTTGATTTAACGATTTTTATCCTTCTATCCTTTGGCAAAACTTCAACAGCAACACCGTTTGCATTTCCTTTTCCAGTATTTCTAATCTTAACATGCAACTCAATGGTCTCCCTTGGCTCAATCTTGCCATCACCATCACCAAGTGATAATCCAGTTTTATCATCGTCTACCTTTACGCTAACAGAGAATGCAGGCGGTATCGGCGCCCGGGTATAAAGTGAAATTGTAATAGGTTCAGGGGAGTAATCACCTGCGTCAACGAATAGCTTTATCGACTCCTTAGCAGTTTCAACCCCTAATGGAACTCTAAAATAGACTTCCTTTGATACGATCTCTCCCTTTCTGATTTTCCCTATGCTGAGACTTCTTTCAATAAAGCCTGATAGTTTCAATTTGACATTATTCGCATCGCCTTTACCTGAATTCTCAATCTTTACTTTTACATAGGCATCCTCTCCTGCAGAGAATACCCCATCGCCATCTTCATCGATAACCTCAAAAGACTTAATCTCAAGGAATGGCGGCTCAATGGTTGGTATCTCCACCACAGCTCCAGGGCTGAAGGTAAAATTACCCGTATTCAAAATGTCGTGCCTGAACTTAGGCCACGGGGAATCCGCAAGCCCTCCATTATTATCGTATATGGCATAGAGGTAACCATCATCCGATCCAAAATAAACAGTGCCATCAGGTCCTATAGTGGGTGAGGACTTTACCAAATCTCCAGTTTTGAACTTCCACTTGAGTGAGCCATCAGGGTTTATGGCATATAGATAATCATCATACGATCCGACATAAATAGTTCCATCCTGAGCTATAGCAGGTGAGGATACTACCATATTTCCAGTTTTAAACTTCCACTTCAGAGAGCCATCAGGGTTTATAGCATAGAGGTAATTATCATCTGATCCGACATAAATAGTTCCATCCTGAGCTATAGCAGGTGAGGACCATACCACACCTTTAGTTTTGAACTTCCACTTCAAAGAGCCATCAGGGTTTATAGCATAGAGATAACCCTCATCTGAACTAGCATATACTGTTCCATCAGAGGATATAGCCGGACCACCATAGAATTCCGGACCCACTTTCCCTATTTTTACATGAATCGTTATTTTCCTTGATTTCCTCCATAGAAGAATCTTTACCCTCTTCCCTGGTTTTGTTTCTTCCTTCATCATCCAAAAGTCTTGAATATTCTTTACTTTTTTGCCGTCGTATTCAAGGATGACATCCAATGGCTTTATTCCTGCTTTTTCTGCAGGAGATCCCTTTTCGACATCCGTTATAAGAACCCCATAATTTTCCCTCAGCCCGATTGCTTTCTTTAGATCAGGGGAGATGTTTTGGATGGTAACACCTAAATACCCTTTTATAATTGTCTCTGTGTTAAAATCCCACTTTATGGTTCCGTTGGAGCTTATGGCATAGAGATGATCGGATGATCCGACATAAATAGTTCCATCCTGAGCTATAGCAGGTGAGGACTCTACCACACCTTTAGTTTTGAACTTCCACTTCAAAGAGCCATCAGGGTTTAAGGCATATAGATAATCATCGAGTGATCCGACATAAATAGTTCCATCCTGAGCTATAGCAGGTGAGGACCATACCCAATTTCCAGTTTCAAACTTCCACTTCAGACAACCATTAGGGTTTATGGCATAGAGGTAGTGATCGAGTGATCCGACATAAATAGTTCCATCCTGAGCTATAGCAGGTGAAGAGCATACCGAAGCTCCAGTTTTAAACTTCCACTTCAGAGAGCCATCAGGGTTTATAGCATAGAGGTAATTATCATCTGATCCGACATAAATAGTTCCATCCTGAGCTATAGCAGGTGAGGACACTACATCACCTCCAGTTTTGAATTTCCACTTCAAATAGCCATCAGGATTTATAGCATAGAGATGGCTGTTCCATATTCCAGCGTTTAACCCTACAATGATAAAAATACCAATGTTTTTAATTCTCATCCTACACCTCCTTTTGGTTTTTTCTTTCATTTTATCTTTCCCAATTTTATCTCTTTCTGTGGCTTTAAAACAGGAACCTGCCTCCCATCTGTTGCTTCAATTACTTTTTCTTTTACAAAGTCGTATAACTCCATTGATGTAATCCATCCATCATGATTTTTATCGGCTTTTCCTTTCAATCCGAGAAGCAGATAATATGTGAAATATCCATGCTTTGCTTGCTTAAATTCTTTTGATGGTTGGTTCCCTTCTGCAGCTGCAAATATAATTGCGTCTGTCAATTTTATCTTCGCAACAAACAAAGGTCTTTGAGCAAGTCTAATGGTTCTTCCCTCACCACCTGAAAAGCATGCGTCGATGATGAATACCACTGTATCCCCTTCATTATAACACATATCAACAATATGCTCTATTGATATGAGAGTTGACTTCAGCTCAGGGTCTCCATCGTAAGGAAGTATATAAACATCCCCTTCTCTGGGATTCTCAGGATCCGGAACCCCGTGTCCAGCAAAATATATCACTTTAAATCCCTTCTTTCTTGAAAGCCAATCCAAAAGATTTCCCCTTATCTTTCCAGAGGTTGCAGATTCATCAAAAAGCGTTTTTATATTTTCAATTCCGAAAACTTTCCTCACATATTTTACAACTGCTTCAGCATCGTTTCTTGCATACATCGGAGAAGGAATCTCACCCAGATATTTGGAGATGCCAATAATAAGAGCATAGCCTTTTTCTCTTTTTAATTCACCCTGCGGAACATTGTGATCGACATCTTCGACTGTTTTAACAATTTCTTCTTCGATCTCAGCAGGTACAAGGGTAAATACAAACGATGGCTTCTGTGTGGGGGAGTATCCCCTTTCCTCGGTTACAAAAACTTTTATATTTGCTTCTCTCTCTTCAAAAACTGTAGGCATGAGGGCAGAAAAAGTAACCTCTTCTTCTTCCCCAGGTTTTATATCCCCTATTTTCTCAAAGTTACCCCATAGGGAAAGAAGAAACTCATCGCCCTCAAGATTTACAACTACATTATACGCAGTTCCTTCACCTTTATTTGCAACTTTTACTTTGATACCTTCTCTTTTCCCTCCAATTATTACATCGTCAAAATCCAGTGGATAAGCATCAACAACGAGTCTTGGCGGTAGAATACCCTCTGGAATTTCACCTTCCCTTTTTGTTCTAATTATAGTCAGGGTTTTGGAAATCTGTTGATTACACCAATCATACGCTATGATTTTAATTTGATTTTCTCCCAATACAAGTGGAATCGTTGCAATACCTTTAAGAACCTGGGTAGGATGAGATGGAGTGAATGTTTTGACTATATCATTGTCGGATAGGAAAACAACCTTCCTCATCCCTAAATTATCCCTGGCTTCAAAGGGAATTTGAATGGCAGAAACCGGAGTCCTTAAGAGAGTCTGGTGTTTAAACTCTCCACCCACATATAGGGAAGGCTTTTCTTTGTCTATTACATTGGTAAAGACATCCATAATGAATTCAGCCACCCCCTGAGCATTTTCCTCATCTGTCTTTGAAGCAAGTATCTCTGTCTTGTCTTTGTTTTTAACTTCAGTTACTATCTTGACTTTATTGAACTTTATAAACCATCCCGTTTCCAGAAACATAAAGGTTACTTCATTATCAGGCCCAGACCACCAATAGGCTTTTTCTGGCCACGATATCTCCTCATAATAATCCACAACCTGTTTGCCCCAGATTACCCTGCAAAAAACACCTACATGTTTTGCAGAAGTCTTCTTCCATATGATTAACCAATCTGCATCCTCTCTATTTTCTGCGAGTTTTAAAAATCCCTTTTCTTCAAGGATTTCACATCCTTTTCTTGTTATTTCTGCTCCGTGTGCATCGGATATATCGAGATATACCTTTGGTATCCCTTCCAATGGCGGTTCAATGGTTGGTATCTCCACCACAGCTCCTAGGCTGAAGGTAAAATTACCCGTATTCAAAATGTCGTGCCTGAACTTGGGCCATGGGGAATCTGCAAGCCCTCCATTATCATCGTATATGGCATAGAGGTAACCATCATGTGATCCAAAATAGACAGTGCCATCAGGTCCTATGGTAGGTGAGGACCATATCCCATTTCCAGTTTTAAACTTCCATTTCAGAGAGCCATCAGGGTTTAAAGCATAGAGGTAGCAATCGTTTGATCCGACATAAATAGTTCCATCCTGAGCTATAGCAGGCGAGGACCTTACCAAACCTCCGGTTTTAAACTTCCATTTCAGAGAGCCATCAGGGTTTATGGCATAGAGGCAATCATCATGTGATCCGACATAAATAGTTCCATCCTGAGCTATAGCGGGTGAGGACTCTACCAAAATTCCGGCCTTAAACTTCCACTTCAGAGAGCCATTAGGGTTTATGGCATATAGATAACTATCCCGTGATCCGACATAAATAGTTCCATCCTGAGCTATAGCGGGTGAGGACACTACCGAACCTCCAGTTTTGAATTTCCACTTCAATGAGCCATCAGGGTTTATGGCATATAGATAACTATCCCATGATCCGACATAAATAGTTCCATCCTGAGCTATAGCAGGTGCAGACCCTACGCAATCTCCAGTTTCGAACTTCCACTTCAGAGAGCCATAAGGATTTATGGCATAGAGGTAATGATCCCATGATCCGACATAAATAGTTCCATCCTGAGCTATAGCGGGTGAGGACACTACCTGACCTCCAGTTTCGAAGTTCCATTTCAGAGAGCCATCAGGGTTTATGGCACAGAGATAATAATCGCATGATCCGACATAAATAGTTCCATCCTGAGCTATAGCAGGCGAGGAAATTACAGGGGCTCGAGTTTTAAACCATTTGAGAGAGCCATCAGGGTTTATGG
>Ga0180300_10001462_pt1 | contig 10908 bp, 6 predicted proteins | sample GuaBasSediGuay15_FD_121798 | JGI IMG/M metagenome (GOLD analysis project Ga0180300, IMG submission 121798) | Subseafloor sediment microbial communities from Guaymas Basin, Gulf of California, Mexico - Guay15, Core 4569-2, 21-24 cm | ecosystem: Environmental > Aquatic > Marine > Hydrothermal... | reverse complement strand
GCTCTGGACGCCACTCTGCGGCTCAGCCACGGCATCGTGCTGAGCGGGCTCGAGCCTGGTACTACCTACTACTATCGGGTCATATCCCAGGATGCGAGCACCAATGAATCGGTATCGGTTGAGTACAGCTTCGTCACCACGTAGCACATATGCGGGGAGAAACCGTGGCCTACGCACCGCGTTGACAGACGGTGGGATGCGCGCTTTCGTCCCAGACAAGCAATATGCTGGAGGAACGCAGTGAATGTTGTCCGAACTGCTCTAGTGTCTTCTCTCGTCCTGGCATTGCTTCTCTGCTCTTTGACTCCTGTTCCAGCGCAGGCAGCCGCGCCGGTGGTCTCTAACGTCCAGGCGTGCAGCGTCACAGAGGACAGCACCGTCATCACCTGGATAACCGACACAAACGCCACCAGCAACGTGGAGTACGGCACCACCAGCGGCGTCTACACCGAGACCGCCCCAACCCCTGCCGACACCACGGCTGATCACACCAGCCACGCGGTAATCCTCAGCGGACTTGTCAACGGCACTACCTACTACTACCGGGTCAAGTCCTCAGACGGCACCGACGAGACCACTTCGGCTGAGTACTCATTCACAACCAAAGCCCTCACCATCTCCGGAGTAACCGCCTCCAGCATCACCCTGACCTGCGCCACCATAACCTGGAACACCAGCGCCGTGGCCACAAGCAACGTGGAGTATGGGACATCCGCTTCATACGGGAACAGTGCCCCAACACCTGCCGATACCACGGCTGACAGCACGGCGCACGTCGTTGTGCTCAGCGGGCTGACCCCGGGTACCACGTACCACTACCGGGTCAAGTCAGCGGACGCGTCCGGGAACGAAGAGTCGTCTGGCGACTTCACCTTCACTACGCTGTCAGATACCACGGCTCCGGTGATATCGAGCGTGTCCCCCTCTGCCACCACCATCGCTACAACCTCGACAGCCACCATTACCTGGGACACCGATGAGCCAGCTACGTCTCAAGTTGAATACGGCACCACCTCCACCACTCACGGCAACTACGACACCACCAGCGTGGCAGACACCACCCTGCTCAGCAGCCATAGCTATGCGTTGGGCGGGCTGTTGCCAGACACCAGGTATTACTACAGGGTGATATCTCAGGACGCTTACGAGAACGAGGCGGTGTCGGCCGAGTACTGGTTCACAACGGCCGCGGATATCACGCAGCCAGTCATCTCCGATATCACTGCGTCCGGTGTTACCTCTACCACTGCTCTCATAACCTGGACTACCAACGAAGCAGCCGATAGCCAAGTGGAGTACGGGACAACCACCTCTTACGGCTCCAGTTCGCCGGCGGACCCCAACCTGGTCACCAGCCACAACGTGTTTCTGGCTGGCCTGGCACCCAACGCACTCTACCACTATCGGGTGAAGTCGGCCGACGCTTCGGGGAACATGACGATATCGCCCGACCAGACCTTCACCACGCTTTCCGATACCACCGCGCCCGTTATTTCGGGGATCACCGTCAGTACCATCACTACCACCACGGCGACTATAAGCTGGAGCACGGATGAGCCTGCCACCAGCCGGGTCGAGTACAAGCCCAGCACTGGCTCTGAGACCAGTGTGACCGAAGACTCCGCACTGGTGTTCGATCACAGCATCTCTCTTAGCGGCCTCGAATCGAGCACCATCTATCAATATCGGGTGAAGTCCGCTGATGGTTCCGGTAACCTGGCAACGTCAGCAGACCTCACGTTCAACACAACCGACATCGCCGGTCCCTCAGCCCCAGCCAACCTGGCCAGGACTACACCGACCCGGGACAACACGCCAACCTTCACCTGGGATGCAGCCACCGACACCTGCACAGGGGTGGCCTCGTACCAGGTCAGCATAGACTCCGGCAGTTTCACCGACATCGGCGACGTGACCACCTTCACCGTAGCTGACGATGATGCCCTTGGCGACGGCAGCCATACCATCGAAGTACGGGCAGTGGACAACGCTGGCAACGAAGGCGAGGGCGCCACTCTGGACTTCACCATTGATACCACTCCACCCCCGGCACCCACCAACCTAGCCCGGACCAGTCCCACCGATGATACCACTCCCACCTTCACCTGGGACGCCGCTACCGATGCTGTCTCAGGGACCGCAGCCTACCAGGTGAGACTGGACTCAGGCGACTTCGCCAGCATCGGCAACAACACCACCTTCACCGTCGAAGATGCTGATGCGCTCTCATATGGTGACCATGTCTTCGAAGTGAGGGCTGTCGATAGCGCTGGCAACGTGGGTGAAGCCGCCAGCCTGGCCTTTAGTGTAGCCAAAGGCACTAGCTGGGCAATGATCTTATGGGTCGTCCTCGGGGTGCTGGCAGCCGTGGCTATTGCGTCTCTCTTTATCATCAGCAAGCGCAGTGGGATGCCACCCGGCCAGTTGCTGGCGGTAGCAAGAGCCAACGTGGCACGCCGGGGAGCTAATCTCGTGGGACGAACACGTGCAGCAGGACGGCCTGATACCGATTGAAGAGGCACAGCCCGCGCTCGGGCTGAAAGACAGACTGCTCCTGGCAAAGGACAGGCTCATGCAGGACGACATGGCCAGAGACGGGCTGATCATGGTCATCTTTGGCCTGTTGACTGGCCTGTTCAACTACCTTTACCAGATATCGATGGGCATAATGCTCAGCCCGGCAGATTTCGGCACGCTGTTCAGTCTCTTCTCTCTCTTTATGATCGTGTGGTGGCTGACTCAGGCCCTGCAGACCCCCATGACTAAGTTCGTCTCCACCTTCAAAGCCCAGGGCAGCATCGGCAAAGCGAGCTATCTATGGAGCGCTTCGCTGAAGGGGATGCTGCTTGTCGGGCTGGCTGCTTTCGCTGTCTCAGCAGCACTGTCACCCCTGGTCTGCAACCTTCTGAGAATAGACGACAACCTCTACGCCGTGCTGCTCTTTGCCGCTTTCATCATGGCCTTCGCCCTTCCGGTGAATAACGGCGCCCTGAGAGGGCTACAGCAGTTCATACCCTCGGGTTTCAGTAATAGCCTCCTGGCTTTCCTCAGATTCTCACTCGCCGTCCTGTTCGTCTGGCTCGGCCTGGGCGTCTATGGTGGGTTGCTGCCCATCGTGCTGGCCTACTGCGCAGCACTCCTGGTGACCACCTACTTTCTCCGGGGATTTGCCCGGGTAAGCCACCAGCCAGTCAGTGTCAGCGGTCTGAAGTCGTATACCGGGCTGTCCCTGGTAGCCCTGGTCTGCTTTGCCGTCCTGACCAACGTGGATGTCGTGCTGGCCAAGCACTACCTGGAGGCGGATAGTGCCGGCACCTACTCGGCTATCTCCGTTGCCGGCAAGGTAGCCCTGTTCGCCCCTGCCGGCATAGCAGCAGCCATGTTCCCCAAGGCCTCCGAGCTCTTCGAGACGGGCGGCGCTCACGGGCGGCTGCTGCAAAGAGCAATGCTTTACGTCACACTCATAGGCGGTGCCGTATTAGCCACCTACGTCCTGTTTCCGCACTTCGTCACCGACGTGATCCTGCAAGGCAAGTATGCCATCACTTCGACCAGTCTGGTGAAGTATGCCCTGGCCATGCTCTTGTCTGTCGTTCTGTTCCTGGTCATTCACTACTTGCTGGCGCTTAATCGCGCCAAAGAGGTAGCCGTCAGCCTTCTTGCAGCGGCTTCGCTTCAGGTGGGCCTCATACTTATGTATCACTCCGGCATCGACCAGTTGGTGAACATAGTCCTTCTGTCTGACTGCTTCTGTCTTCTCTTCACGTTGCCACTGTGTATGAATGCAGCGGTCAATGCCAGATATCGCCCATGTGCCTGAGGTGATAAAGCAATGTTGTCTATAATAGTCCCAACCTACAACGGACAGAGCACAATCGCCGCCACAGTGGAGGAGTACATCCGCCACTTCTCCCGGCAATACGGACAGGACTTCGAGATCATCATAGTGCCCAACGGCTGCACGGACCAGACCTCCCAGATAGTGAAAGAATGTCACCTCAGGTTCCCCCAGGTAAGCTCGAGAGAGTTTAAGGCTCGAATTGGCAAGGGAGGGGCAGTCATAGAGGGCTTCAGGATGGCCCGAGGCGACGTGGTCGCCTTTGTGGACGCCGATGGCGCCACCGCACCAGCAGAGCTTGAAAAGCTGGTGATCGCACTGGAAGGATGCGACGGGGTTATAGGGTCAAGATGGGTCCGTGGATCTAACGTGGTCACAAGGCAACCCCTGAGCAGGAGGATTGCGAGCAGAGGGTTCAATTTTCTGGTGAGGCTCCTGCTGCACCTGCCGTTCAAAGACACCCAGTGTGGCGCCAAGGTGTTTAGGAAGCAGGCTATCGACCGCGTCCTGCCCAGCCTGCAGGTGACCAACTTCGCTTTCGACGTGGAACTGCTCTACCGGCTCTGCAACAGCGGTCATCAGGTGAAGGAAGTGCCTATAACGTGGCAGGACAAGGTCGGCTCCACCCTGAATCTCAAGGCGGTGGTCCCAGCCATGTTCATGGCGCTATTGAAGGTGCGATGGCTTGGACGCCGCTCGGGCCGCGAAGGCCAGGAACGGCGCCTGGAACCGCATGTAGACCGCGTTGGCGACTAGATACCGGGTTAGGCCCAGATGAGGATCCTCTGTTTCAACTGGCGCGATATCACGCATCCGATGGCCGGCGGCGCTGAGCTCTACCTCCACGAGATCGCCAGAAGGCTGGCCACCGAGCACGAGGTGGTCCTGTTCTGCGGCAGCTACAAGGGCTGCCAGCCCACGGACGAGATAGACGGCATCAGAATAAGGAGGTGCGGCGGGGCGTTCTTCGTTTACGTTCGTGCCATGCTGGACTACTTACTGAGGTCAAGGAAGTCCTGCGACATAGTCATCGACAGCATAAACGGTGTGCCGTTCTTTACACCTCTGTTCTCGCGCAAACCCAAAGTGGCTATCATCCATCACCTGGCCAGGAGTGAGGTGTTCTTCAAAGAGCTGCCACTCCCGCTTGCCATCGTTGGCTGGCTCGCCGAGAGGAGTATCCCGCTGGTCTATCGCCGGATCCCGGTGGTAACCGTATCACCAAGCTCACTCCAGGAGCTTGCCCAATTCGGGGTAAACGGGCACAGAGTCCACACCGTCTACAATGCCGTAGACCACGCTGTCTTGGGCTGTGGCACCAAGTCGCCAACACCTCTCGTAGCCTATGTGGGAAGAATCAAGAAGTACAAACAGGTAGAGCACCTGATACGCGCCTTCAGGGCCGTCAAGAGAGCCGTGCCTGAAGCGGAGCTGCTCATCGCCGGGAGAGGAGACTACACCGATCTGCAAAAGGAGGTGGAAGGCTCCCCAGCCAAGTCCTCTGTGACGCTCAGGGGGGAGGTCTCCGAGAGGGAGAAGGCGGAGATACTGAAGGCAGCGTGGGTATTCGTGGTTCCCTCGGCAAAGGAGGGGTGGGGCATATCGGTGATAGAGGCCAATGCCTGCGGGACGCCGGCGATAGCCTACGACGTCCCTGGCCTGAGGGATTCGATTCAGCACGGAGAGACGGGACTGCTGGTTCCCAGCGGCGACCTGGATGCGCTGGCCAAGTCCATAGTCCTGGTCTTGACAGAGGCGCAATTAAGGGGAACAATGAGCGCTAACGCCGTGGAATGGTCTTCGAAGTTCAACTGGGACAAGAGCGCAGAGGACTTTAGGGCTGTGCTGGAGAAGGTGGCCAATGGGCGGGTCTGTCGATCTGTCTGAGCAGAGGGCCAGGTACATAAGCCTGCTGCTGCCTCTGCTGGCAAAGACTCCACGCCGCTTGCGGGTGCTGGTCGTCGGCAACTACGGGAACAGGAACATAGGCGACGAGGCTATCCTTTGCTCTTTGCTCGACATAATCGAGAAGGCCGCCAGGTCCGCCCACGGCGACGCGGAGGTGGAGTTCTACGTCCCGGTACGCAACGCAGCCAACCTGTACCAGTTCCATGACAGACGGAACCTGCACGCATTGCCCATCAGAAGGACCGGCCACCTGTTTCTCAAGCTGTTGCGCTGCCACCTGGTTGTGGTCGGAGGTGGCGGCATGTTCAGCGGCTACACCGGCCCGCTGGCCAAGCTGGTGCCCTACTGTGCGCTCGGGGCCAGGGTTTTGGGCAAGAAGGTGGCGTACGTCGGCATCGGGATCTACCCGACAGCGCCTGCCTGGCAAAGGTGGTCTGTCTGGCTGTCCATGTTGTTCTCCAACCTAGTGTGCGCCAGGGACGAAAGCTCGGCAACCACCCTGAAGAGTCTGACGCGGTTCAAGGAAGTCCACGTATGTCCCGATCTAGCGCTGTTCCTGGCTGACGAGGGTTCCCTCTCCGGCCCGGAAGCCATCCAGCCCTCCCTGGGAGCAGCGAATGACGAAATCAACATAGGCCTGTCCATCAAGCCGTTGAAGGATCGCGTTGCCACCGCCCTGCTGGTCGAGACCTTCGCCAGGATCATCAACCAGCTAGACCACGTCCTCAGGCACAGGGTGAGGTTCGTGTTCTTCCCCTTTGCCATGACGAACTCTCTCGCCGAGAACGACTCAGCCCTCGGCGAAGCACTGAAGTCCAGGATGGAGAACGGCGATTGCCTGGTCTTGCTGAGTCAATCCCGACCGCGCGAGTTCATGGGCCTGTTGGGCCAGATGGACCTGGTTATAGGAATGAGGCTTCACTCCCAGGTATTCGCCCACTTGACGCACGTGCCGCTCATCGGCATAAAGTACGAGCAAAAGAACAGGGACTTCCTGGAGAACATAGGCGCACAGTCATTCACAGTCGACGAGGTGATCCTCCAGACAGAAAAGGTGAAACGAGCCATAATTGATGCGATTCCGAGAACAGCGCTTCCTCACAACCTGGGCTGCCCCTCTGCTCCTCTTCCTGCTAGTTGATACGGTCCTTTTCAGTAAGGTCCTGTTCTCGCCAGGGGTCGTACTGTTCTGGGACTTCACGTTCCCTATCGAACCTGAGAATTTCATCAGGTATCACTATCCCCTCTGGAACGACATTACATCCCAGAACAACTTCGAAACACTATACAGGCTGGCACCGCGCCTACCGTTCATGCTTCTCGTGAGCTGCGGCGTCAGCGTGGCTTCAGTCCTCAAGATAATGCTCGTCCTGCCCATCCTGCTGGCGCAGGTGTCCTTCTACGTCTTCTCCAGGAAGATAATCAAGCTGGACCGCCCCCTCAGCCTGCTGGTGTCGCTCATCTACGGCGTAAGCATTTGCTCCCTGGACTTCCTGTACAAGTCCTCGCTCGTCTGGGGATACGCCCTGCTCCCCTTGCTCCTGACATGCTACATCAGGAGTCTCCAGACAAGGTCACTCAGGCTGATCATACTCTCCTCAGCCATACTGGTCCTGGTGAGTGTGCACCCGTTTGTGGTAGCCATCAGTCTTACGGTACTCACCCTGTATACCATGCTGCACCTCAGCAGGAGCCACCTGTGGGTCTACCTGAGGGCCGTGGGTATCTACGCCCTCTTCGGCGGCTACTTCGTCGTTCCTTTGATTATGGCCTCGCTCAGCAACGGAGCACTCTCACCCGCTGAGTCCGGCCACTACATCCTCACGGAGCAGGCTGTTGAGTACCTCAGCAGCTCCAATTTCTTCCACACGCTCCTGTTCACAAGAGACGTGCTGCCCACGGTGGACTCCTACTTCCCCGAGGCACGCCCATATTTCGTAATCTGGGTGCTCAGCGCAACGCTGCTGCTCACGCTCGGCGTCTACGGACTGCTGTGCAGCAGAATTGAGGGCAAGGACAAAGTCTTCTACGGTGCACTGCTCGTTGTCTTCCTGGGGCTGACGCAGGGGACAGGCGGGCTTCTTGGAGGCGTCTACTCCGCCCTGCTGTTTGACCTGCCAGCGGTAGGATGGATGTTCAGGTCACCGCCCAAATGGCAACTCTACGCGTTCTTCCCCTTCGCGGTACTCATCGGATACCTGTTGAAAGCGCACAAGAGAGCAGTCATTCTCGTCCTCTTCGCTGCTACCGTGGCCGTCATACCCACAGCTTCCCAGTGCCTGTTCGAGGTGTATACTCCGGTAGAGATCCCGAAGGAGCACAGCGAGATCAATCAACTCCTGGCCGACCTCGACGACGACTACCGAGTCCTGTGGTACCCCTCCTACCAGGAGAGACCTCTCACCTGGTCTGCCAGCGGACATGTGCAGCCCTTCGATGTCCTGTCGAGCACCAAGGACACAATGTCTCCTCGCTGGAGTTCGCCCTACGTGACGCCATATCTGTACAGCTACGCTTACGGCGAACTCGAGCTGGTCGACGCCATCCCGCTCTTCATGCCGCTCGGTGTCAAATACCTGGTCTTCCACAACGACGCAACGGAACCCCAGCGTTCCTTCGACGACCGCGTCCTCCCCCAGCTAAACCAGAGTGACGGTTTTACCATACTCTACAGCTCGGGCGAATGGTCTCTGTTCCAGATCGATGGAGAGGCTGCCCCACCGGTCTCTGTGGTCGATAACCTGTGTCTGACCAACACCGGCCTTGAGGGGGTACAGTGGCTCAACCAGCATGGAGCCTCGGTCTTCATCACCCAGGACTTCCTTGCCTTGCCGCCGGCCTTGCAGGACAGTAGCCTGCTCGTCGCCAAGGGTGACATCTCCACCGACCTTACGGTGCAACTGTGCCAACATAGCTCTTTCATTGCACCCTTTTCACACACGTACCAGAGAGACGCCGACAAGGCATGGTCCAGAGCCTCCGTGTGCGACTTAACGCACGGCGAGTGGCACCCAGTCCTGGAGGCCGCGGGTATTCGCAACTGGGAATTCGACTACGGTGAGGGCATCGCGTTCACCAGAGGCAGCGCCTCTCTGGAGATGCCCTTCAGCATAGATGCAGCCGGGCCTTTCTATCTCCTGTGCCGGTACCTTGGCAATATCCACGGCAGCGGGATCAGCATCCGCCTGGATGGCGAGATCGTCAAGACCATCGACACGCAAGACCAGGTTAACTCGTTCGCCTGGGATGAGACTCTCTTGCCAGAAGTGGGACAGGGAGGACATAGCCTGACCATCCAGAGCAAGGGAGGATTCAACGTTGTGAATTTCTTCGCCCTCATTCCCCAGGGGGAATACGAACGGGTGCGAGCTTCAGTGCAAGCGCTCCTGGAGGACAAGACGTTCATTTACCTCCTGGAGGCAGAGACCGACCTTAGCTGCGGAGGCTCTGACGGGCAGACACTGATGCTGGGCTCCAGTCCCGCCTGGCGAGACCTGACGTTGCCGCGTGAGGGGCTTTATGAAGTCGCCTTGAGGCTCAGCGGCAATGCCTCCGTCACAGTCGACGGGAAGACGTCAAACGTCAGCGGCAGCCAGCTTGAGTGGGTCTACCTGGAGCCGCAATACCTGGCCGCGGGAAGTCACCGGATCGAGGTGGCAGGGTGTGTCGACGCCGTCGTGGTACAGAGCTTCGAAGAAGGCCAGAGCAACTCATGGAAGAGCGCCTCGCCTGCGGCCCTCAGTGTTCACGTGGACAACACCCGAGCAGCCAGCGGGAACAGCAGTCTAAAGGCAGAGGTCTCACAGGGAGACCCGGTCGCCTGGAGGATCGCCCACTCCGATTTCATCGACATTGAGCCTGGACAGGAATACAGATGCGCCCTCCGGCTCGCGGCCCAAGACGCCAACGGGCTTCATGCCAAGATACGCTACTTCGACCAGCACGGTGAGCCCGTGGGCACCGAAGTCATGCTCATGGCAGGTCAGTCCGGGTCATTCGGTTTTACCGAATTCAGCACCCTCCTCGCTCCCCCGGCTGAGGCCCGATGCCTGCGGGTGATGTTGCTGGTCAAGAGCAACCCAGCCACCACCAGCTACTGGTGGCTCGACGACCTCAGGATCGAGCCAGCGATAGCAGTCGACAGGGTGGTGCTCTACTCCACGGACGGGCAGCATCAGACCGTGGACGATCTGTTCACGTCCGCCGCCACTCCAGCCGAGGTCATCGAATATACCGAGATAAGCCCCACCAGGCGGACCCTCAGAGTGAACGCCACGGCTCCCTTCATGCTCTCGTTCGCTGAGACATACGACCCGCTCTGGACAGCCACGATCAACGGCAGGGAGTATGAAAGCATTCCGCTGTATTCGCTAATCAACGGTTTCTGGATAGAGGACACCGGGGAACTGCAAATAACCCTAGAATACAAGGCACAGACGTGGTTTACCTGGGGAGCCATAGTATCTATCGTTTCGTTGGCCGGGGCTATCGCCTACTTCATCTACGACTGGATACGGGGAAGGCGCCGGGCGCGGCGCGGCGCGGCGCGCAAAGCAATACATCCGCTGTTCCAAATCGACGCCAGCCCAGCGAAGCCTCCCAGGACGCGACGAAGCATGTGGCCATCAGTGGCCGGGCCGGGCCAGAGTTTGAACCTGGCGTCTGCCCTCTCCCGATTCCTAAATGCAGCAGCAGAGCTGGCTATCGGCACCTGCATCGCCCTTTTGGCAGCAGCAGCGATAGCCTTGACACTGGAGAAGGCCGATCTGGCTGGTCAGGTCGCGCTTTACGCCTTCTACTTCCTGTCTGGAGCGGTACTCGCTTTGCTGATCAAGGTGATCAGTAGAACCAAGGAAGGCAATGAAGAGGGAACCGAAGGAACGTCTGACCCGCAGGCGTGACTGCTACCCGTACCTGGTCTACTCACTGCTGTCTCTCGGCATCATGGGGGTGCTCCTCCTCCCTGGTTACGTTCTCACCCTGGACATGGTCTTTGGTCCCCACACAGCCATCGAAGGCAAGCTCTATGGGTTGGACGAATGGCGGATAGCAGCCTCCACCCCCCTGTGGCTGCTTATTGACGCCGCCAGCCGCATCCTGCCAGCGTGGGTATGCCAAAAAATCATTCTGTTCCTCATTTTCTTCCTGTGTGGGCTGGGAGC
>Ga0180300_10001461_pt1 | contig 10910 bp, 6 predicted proteins | sample GuaBasSediGuay15_FD_121798 | JGI IMG/M metagenome (GOLD analysis project Ga0180300, IMG submission 121798) | Subseafloor sediment microbial communities from Guaymas Basin, Gulf of California, Mexico - Guay15, Core 4569-2, 21-24 cm | ecosystem: Environmental > Aquatic > Marine > Hydrothermal... | reverse complement strand
GACCACGGCCCTACTGCGGGCGCTGGGCATCCCCGCCCGCCCCGCCCCGCTGATGGCCCACCCGGTCACCCAGTGGTGGGGGCCACCCCCCGACGGCTCCGGCTTCTGGGCCAACATGGACACTGCCGCCGGGCGCAGTGCCTACACGGAAAGCGGCGACCTGTGGGCCCACTTCCCGGCCGCCGAGGAGCACAAAATCGGCTTCTGGAGCCCCGACGCCGACGCGCCGATTCACCTGGACTGGTGGACCGAAGAGCCGGCCCTGTGGTGGGAGCACTATGGTGCTTCGCACTGCTATACAGCCACATCCGCCGGGCTGGCCCAGGCGCAGGCCGACTTGGCGACCTTCGCCGCTACCGGTGTCGTGACCCCAGGTGGTGTATCGCCGAACCAACCCCACTACTGGCTCTACTCCCGTGGTTTCAGCGTGGACCTGACCAACGTGCCGTTGCAGGGCTCCTTCATCATCAGTTTCCCCCTGCCGGTGGAAAGCATCACCTACACCCAACTCCTCTCCGTCACCCATTGGACCAACCACCCCGAATGGGTCGTCCACACCTACACCACTACCCAGAGCAACGCCGAGACAGGGGAAAGCCTGACCTGGTACGTGATAGAGATGCAACATCCGCTTGCCTCCTGCTGGGCCTGGATGCGGGAGCAACACAGCCTGGAGTACGAAAATCACGGCTGTGACGACTACACCGGTATCCTGAACTCCGTGGAGAGTATGGGCGGGGGCGTCATCCCGGTCGGCGATGACCGGCTCTTCATCGTCTGGTTCCCCTACGGCTGGTATGAACTGCCCAACAGAAAGTTGGTGATGACGCTCCACGGTAACGGGGGGTGCGCCGAACCGCTGTTCCGCTGGTGGACCGAACTGAGCGGTGAGCGCAATTACGCCATAGTCGCGTTGCAGTACGCCGAGGAGGACCCTTCCACAGAAGACTTGATCTTCGACGACAGTTCCCAAATCTATGAGAACCTGAACACCGCGCTTGGCCAGTTGCAAACCCATTGCCCGGTTGACGATGTTCCCGTGATATTGCACGGGTTCTCCAGGGGCTCTGCCAGAACTTTTGAACTGGCTATGACGGATAGGTCCGACGAGGGAACGAAAACCTTCGCCACATTCATCTCCGACTCCGGAACCGGGTTCGCCGAGACCGGCGGAGAGATACCTCCATTCCTGGAAGACGCGCCGCCGGACGCTTACAGCGGCGCCCGCTTCTGGCTCTACTGCGGTGAGCAGGACCACGAAGGCCAGACCTGCATAGATATGGAGAGGATGGCACAGATCATCCTTGACCTCAACGGAACGATAGATGATTTCTACACAAACCCCACCGGGGGGCACGGCATATTTCTCACCGGCGAACCGGGCGATCCGGGGCCGGCGTTGACGGCCCTGTTTGACTACATAGACACCATCGAGCCGGCCGCGCCCGGTTTCCGTGTCTTCCTGCCCGCCGTGATGGTGGACTATCACTTTTAAGAGAGTAACAACCATGAAGACGAAAGAAGTTAAGTCCCTGATGATTCTGCCCCTTTTTGTGTTACTCCTGGTCGTCATAGGATGTGGGATCAGCGGCCCGCCTGCTAACGTGTCACCTACTATGACATCCAGCCCGCAGGAATCCGCACCGACCACGCCGGTGGAGACGGTAGAAGTTAACGGCTACATCGAGGAGATCAAAGGCGTGAGAGTGCTCCGCGTGTGGGGTTCCCATCAGGAAATGGGGTACGCTCAAGGCTATCTCCTGGCCGACGACCTGGCGGAACTCTTCGGCCATCACCTGTTCGATACCATGTTCGCCAACCTTCCCAGGGAATGGACGTATGAGCGAGTGCTCGGTCTGATGGAGCAATACATCCTCTGGCCGGAGGGCTACCGCGAGGAGATGGAGGCAATGGTGCGCGGGGTGGAGGCCGCGCTGGGGGAACTGCCGCAGATCACCCACGAGCGCATCGAGGCCGGCAGCGTGACGATGAACGCCGATATGATTGCCCTGCTGAACGCCCACACCGATCTGCTGGACCTGCCCCGGGATTGCTGCAGTTTCGCCGCTTGGGGAGCGGTCACCGGCGACGGATACACCAGGGTCGGGGGCAACCAGCAGGGTCAGAGAGGGCCGCTGCACGACTACGTCTTGCTGATGGTGCGCCAACCAGACTATGGCCTGAGCACCGCCTGCTCCAACACCGTGGGGTCACTGACCTGCATGCGGGGGATGAACGAGACCGGTGTGGCCGAGATGCCCCAGGGGGCCGAGACACCGTGGGTCACGGTTGACGGCCCCTGTTACGCCGGCATGCACGCCCGCCTGGTGCTGGAGGCGCAGGCCGCCGGCCCCGACTTGGCCTCGCGGGTCGCGGAGATGTTCGAGGAATATCCCCGCTGCGGCTCGTCTGTCTTCCTGTTTGCCCAGGGCACCTCCTCGTGGGATAATCCACAGCCGGACCAGGTAGCCCTCGTCATCGAGCACGACTACACGGGCGTCACCGTCCGCCTGCCCTCGCACAATCGGCTGCACGGTAACCCGCTGACCGAAGCGATTGTGGCTACTAACCACTTCTTGCAGCGGGAGATTTCGCCCTCCGCGAGGACCACGAGGGAGAGCGACAGGAGATACGATGCCATGGTCGCCGCACTTCAGGAAGGCGTCACCGACCTAGCCGATATGCAGCGAGTCCTCATCGCCTGCGACAAGGGGGGTGTGGCCCAGCAGAGCGTCTATGTGGAACCCGATGCCATGACCATTCACGTCGCCTTCCGACCGAGCGCGGACGCCCCTCACTCCCCCGCTCAAACTCCGGCCTCCTTCACCTGGAAGGAACTCTTCATGCCCCTTGAGGACTTAGTGGATAAATAGGGGGAGCACGACTATGAAGTGGTTAATCTCGCCGATTTCTACCCAATTTGCCCAAAGTCCAATTGAGAGGTGACAAATGAGTAAATCAAAACGCACACTTGGGCTGGCACTCCTGGTACTCCTATACCTGATGTCCCTGAGTTGCTCAGGTGGAGTTAGAGTGAAGGATCAGGACGCCGGTGGCGGTGATGTGATCGCGGAAACCCCAATTCCTGATCCAGGCCCGACGGTAGAACCGGTCACCAAGACCCCTGTCCCACAGAGGGAGCCGACCATATCACGGAGAGAGCCAACTATGGAGGATTGTCGCCATTGGCTCACATCGAGTGAGGAGTTGACGGTGCCCATCGCCTGCCCCGACTGGTCTTTCTTCCGCGCAGAACTCTTCAAGCGCGGGGGTGGAGTGTTTCCCGTCGGAGAGGGGCGGTACTACCTCGCCTGGTTCCCCGATAATTGGGACACCATCACCGATCGCAAAGTCATCATATCGCTCCATGGAACCGGTGGGTGTGCGGAATGGGCACTCAATCAGTGGTATCAGGCAACCTCACACACCTGGGCGTTGGTTGCCATGCAATACTACGACCCGGAGTCGGGCCACTACGACGATGACCGGGTCATCTACGAGAACCTGCAATCCGTCCTGGATGACCTGAAGGCCCACTGCCCGGTCGCCGGCAGCGACGTCTTTTACCATGGCTTCTCCAGGGGGTCGGCCCAGAGCCTGCCGGTGGCGATCCGTGATCGGGCAGACCGCCAGATCTTCTCGGCCTTCATCGCCGACTCCGGGTGCTCAGGCCCCGGCTACCCGACGCTCCAGAATCAACCCGCCGATGCCCTGGCCGGCGCACGTTTCTGGATGTGGTGTGGTGAGAACGACGTCTCCACGGTGGACCCCAGCCGGATGACGTGCGAGGTTATGGATGAGGACATGCGCACTTACATCGAGGCTCACGGAGGGCAGGTGGACGCGCTGATCCGGGAGGAGGGGGGTTGGCACGGGATGTTCAACGATTGCGACGCCGAGGGACACAACTGCGTCACCCGCAAGGCGGAGAATCTGGGGCCGTCGTTGCCTGTGCTATTTGAATACATCGAATCTTTCCCCCAATGAGGAGGCCGCTGAATATTGGACTGGGGTCTGGCGAATTTTGGAGCCCCCACGTTTACGGTATGACCGCTGCAAGATATGGGGGTCGTAGTGGCGACTTCAGTCGCTCTGACTTGGCTTTGAACGACTGAAGTCGTTACTACAAGCAAAGTCGCCAGTGTCCGGTGCGTCAGAAGTAGAGGCGGGCCGGCAGGGTCATCAATCGGCGCTGATGACCGAGGGCACCGGAACGAGAGAATCTATTTCTACAGACATCTCGTCCGTCTTCAGCCATAGCCCGGTGGAGAAACCCCCGTCCAGGTTGAGCGCCACGTCCAGGTTGAGGTCGGATCCCGCCAGGAAGCACGCCAACTCGTGGAGGCTAAGGTAGCCACGAGGGGCAACGATGAAGAGGATACGCCCCTCAAGATCCTGGGCCACGACGGTGCGGCGAGCGGGGCGGCCGTCGTCGGCGTCGGCTGGGAAGCCTATCACGCCGCCCGGTTTAACTAACACCGGGAACGATTGGAGGGCCTCCTTCAGGGGCTCGTCAGGGTTATAGGGCTGATCACGGAGCCAGCGCACGCTCACCCGCCCGTCGGGGCTGACGGCGAACATCCCCGCGAAATCCCCGTAGGAGGTGCCCCAGGCCCGCCCCCCGCTGATCAGCAGCCCTGCGGTCTCGTTTTGAGGGGTGAAGTAGCCGCCGTTGACGATCAGTAACCTTTGAAGGCGCTCGGCCCAGCCGCTCACCGGGCGGGGCGAGACGGGGTCGTAGTGAACACGGAAGTGCACGGCGGCGGGATCGAGCCGCACGATGGTCAGTCGTTCGGCGACCTCGCCGGTCTCCATACGTACCTGGCGCAACTCGACGCCCGGTTGCAGCGGTTGCCAACCGGTGTCGGGCGGCTCGGGGGTGGGCGTTGGCCGTGGGGTGGGAGAGGGCATCAGGGTCGGTGTCGGCGGTGGTGTCGGAGCAGGGGATGGCGGAAGCAAAACGCAGCCTGATGCAAGAAGCAAGATGCAGAAGGCAAGAAGCAGGAAGCAGGAGGCAGGAAACAGGAAGCAAGGGGCGGGAAACAGGGTGCGAAGAACAGGGTGAAGAGTACCACTGTTCCTCCGGCCATTCATCACAAGCAGGCTGATTCTCCGCGTCACACATAGAATTGCCGACGTTCCGCCTGGTTCGGGTCGGCGAGCCAGGGGAAGGCTACACCACCGGCCACGTCCCTGTCCCTGGGACGTCATGTGGAGGCGGGGGCTTCCTCGGCCGCGATACGCTGTGCACACTCCGCCAATTCCTGGAGCCGTTGTGCCTCTACGGAGAGGCCGCGGGCACGCCGCATGTACTCGAAGGCCTGGCCGTATAGTGCGGCGGCCTTCTCCCACTCGTGGGTGAACTCGGCGATGCGGGCCGCCTGCTCAAGCGCCATCGCTGCCAGTTCCCATTTGCCCTCATCAGCATACTGCGCGGCTGCCTGCTCCAGGTCGGCCGGGCGCTGTTTGGGCAATGGACGCTCTGGCTCGGTCAGAACGCGCTCGATGGTCGGCAGCAGCAGGTTGTACCAGTTCGACTTGGGTAAGTATTCGTAGAAGTCCAATTGCGCCGCCCGCGCCTCGGTCTCCAGCGAAGCGTAGCCGGTGAACATGATCACTCGGATGTCAGGCTGCAACTGGCGCAGTATCGCCGCCACCTGAAACCCATCCATCTCAGGCATCTTCATATCCAACACGGCCACATCGCAAGATCTCTCCCGTGCCCGCTCGACTGCTTCACGGGCGCTACTCGCCGTCACGACGGTGTAACCGGCCTGCTTCAGGTAATCCTCCAGGCTTTCGAGCGCGAGCAAATCGTCGTCCATTACCAATATTGTTGATGCCATTGCACTTAACCTCCCCAATAACTGTAGTAACGCTAGAGCCTATCCGAAAAACGTTCGTAGTACGCGCTTCAGCGCGTTGAAACGCGCATTACGAGCCTGATAGGTTCTTAGCCAGGAGAAACACGGTCGGGCTGAATCGGCAGCCAGACAGTGACGGTGGTCCCTTCACCAACGGTGCTGCTCACTTCGATGCGCCCACCGTGGTTTTCGACATTCCTGCGGGCGACGTAAAGCCCCAATCCACTCCCCTTCTGCCCGTTTCTCCAATCCGAGAACCCGATGCGAAAGATCTTATCCTGTGTTTCTGGGGGAATACCGATGCCTGTGTCCTTTACTTCAACGACGATCCATTCATCCCCTTCCCGCCGCGTGCGCAGCGTCAGGGTCCCCCCATCGGGCATAGCCCGCCCGGCGTTGGTCAGCAGGTTGTGGAAAGCCCGCTCTAACTGGGCACGGCTGCCGCTTATCGGTGGGATGTCCTCGCCCCACTCCCGCACGACGGTCACGTTGGGATGGCCATAACGGAACTCCTGTGCCAATCGTTCCAGCATGCGATGGAGGTCGAGCGTCTCCCAGCGCCAGGCTTCACGGCTATCCAGGGCCACGGCCACGTGCCCCAGGTCATCGGCCAGCCGCTTGATACGGGCCAGAATCTGCTGAATGACCTCAATGGAACGCTCACACTCCGGATCTCCAGCCACCCGCCTGGCCAGGGCCTGTACCCGCTGGGTGAGCACGAAGTAGGTGGTGCCGCCGATGTCGTGGCCCACCTCGCGCGCTAAAAGTCGCAGTTCCTCCTCGACCTGCTGCTTGCGGCGGCGCAGTTCCTGCCACTCGAAGCCCCGCTCGATGCGCACGATCCACTGATCCAGGGGCTCAGATTTGTTGATGAAATCCTTCGCCCCTCCGCGCATAGCCGCGATGACGTTCTCGTACACACCGTAGGCGCTGAGCATAATGACATAAGTCTGCTCCTGCAGATGCTTCTCGTGCATTGCGCGGAGCACCTCCATCCCATCCATCCCCGGCATATTGATGTCGAGCAGCATAACGTCATAAGGGGCCTGCTCCAGCCGGGCCAGCGCCTCCTCCCCGCTTGCCACCGCTTCCACCTTCCAGCCCCGCTCGGCAAAGGCGGGGCTATTGAGAAAGGCAACGACTTCATCGCGGAAGAACGGCTCATCGTCCACCACTAAAATTGTCTTTTGGCCTGCTTCCACATCAACCTTCCCTCAGCGGCAGTTCAAGTACAAAGCGTGCCTTTTCATCCTGGGCTTCCCATCTGAGAGAGCCGGCATATTGTGTCGCCACCGTCTCCCGCGCCAGCGCCCACTCGAAGTGGAGAGGGGATAGTTCATCGGGTGCGCCGGCCACCGGCTCGATGATAGATGCCACTTTCCCAACCAGCGGCGCCTCCGGCACACGTATCTCCGTGCACACGCGCTGCTCATCATCGGACAGGGAAGTGTGTACCTCGATGAGGCCCCCCGGCATCTCGAGAGCCTCCATCGCCAAGCGCAGGGCTGTGACAAGGACGCCGAACAGTTCGTTGGGCTCAATGAACAGCGGGGGCAGGTCCTCGTAGACGGTGTACACTTCCACCCCGCGCCGCTGCCGTTCCGCCGCCAGCCAGATAAGGGCCTCACGCACCACATCGTTCCACTGCGTGGTCGTGCGGATAAAACCGATGCGCTGCGAGAACTTGAGCAAGTCCAACAGTTTGGCGCTCACCTCGTTCAGGTTAGTCTCAATGACATCCAGGCGTTTCAAGAAACCGGATTTTTGAGTGAAACCTGGTTTCTCCTGGAGATCGCTGCGCAGGTTGGCCACCGCCAGACGGGCCACGGCCAACGGATTTGCCGCCTCGTGTCGTATCCGTTGCGCCAGGGTGCCGAAAGAAGCCACCCGCTGCATACGCATCGCGGTCACCCCCACGTCGCTCAGGGCCTTGAGGTAACGAGCCCCCTCCAGAACGCCGCAGATGGCCGTGGAGAGTAGGCGCAGGTATTCCTCGTCGTCGTCGGTGAACCAATCGCGATGGCCGGGGGAACTGGGAATCTTGTTGATCAATTCGAGAGTGCCGAGAATCTCGTCGCCCAGGCGCAGGGGAACGCCGACGAAGGAGCGGTAGACACCGGAGGGGAGATGTGAGGCGACCTCCGCGATATGGGGGTCGTTCCAAGCCCCAAATGCAGTCGTCTCACGTATTTGGACAGGTGCTCCGGTGCGAACGATGTGGCCTGTCAGCCCTTCGCCCACGCCATACATCAGTCTGCCGACCAGCGTTGCGGGGAGACCGCTGGCGGCCTGCAGCACTACCCGGTTGCCGTTTTCCTCGATCCGCAGGTAAATCTGGCAGGCCTCGGTGCGAAAGCCCTGCCTGACCCGCTCCGTCACGGCCTGTAGCATCTCGGCGATGGGACGTCGCGGGTCCAACTCGCTGCTGATGTCGAGCAGAAGTCGGAAGTAACGCGCACGGCGCTTCTCCCGCTCATAACGCTGCGAATTCTCGATAGCGATGCTCATCATGGCGGCCACGTGGCTCAACAGCGCCTCATCCTGGGCGTTGAACTGTTCCCCCTCCTCCTTCCCGGAGACACGCAGCACGCCGAGCACGGTGGCCCCGTCCCTAGAGATGATCGGCACCCCCAGGTAGGCCAGCCCCGGTTTGGCGCTGATCTCGGAGTATTTCTTGCTCCAGGTCAGGTCCTCGGCGATGCGGCGCAGTTCCCCGTTATCCTTGACGTTGGCGATGCGCAGCGGTCGGCCATGCTTGGCGATCCAGCCGGTCAGTCCCTCACCGGGCTCATATTCCACCCGCTCGGCGGGCATCCTTGCGCCTTCGAGGAGACCGGTGGTGCCGCGCAGGACATAGCGGCCGGTGATGTCGTCGCGCAGGAAGATGGAAGAGCCACCGGCACCAAGTCGGCTACGGGCATAGCCCACGACCAGATCCATCAGCCGGTCGCGATCCAACTCACCGTAGATCTCCAGCAATGCCTGATCAAACTCCACCATATAATCACCCTGTCACACTATCATCTGCTCAGTGCCAAGTCAATCCATAGGCATAGAAAAGTGGGAGAAGCGTAATAGCCAGAATGTTCTGCAACTTAATGAGAATATGCAGCGATGGCCCGGCGGTGTCCTTGAGAGGATCGCCGAAAGTGTCGCCGATGACGCCCGCCTTGTGAGGCTCCGATCCCTTGCCCCCGAAATGGCCCTCCTCGACATACTTCTTGGCATTGTCCCAGGCACCGCCGGCGTTGAACATAAAGATAGCCAGCGTCGCGCCGAAGACTTTCACGCCGATCAGGTAGAAAGCCAGCGCCCATGGCCCCATCAGGAAGCCAACAGTGATGGGGAAGACCACTCCGACCAACGTCGGCACGACCATCTCCCGCAGCGCATGGCGCGTCCCCAGGTCCACGCAAGCGCTGTATTCGGGGATGGCCCGGCCGGTCAGGAGGCCGGGAATCTCGCGGAACTGCCGCCGCACCTCGTCCACCATACGAAAGGCCGTCCGCCCCACCGCCTTCATCGCCTGGGAGGAGAACAGGAAGGGAACGGTGGCCCCGATCATCAACGCACCGATGTTCAATGGGTGGGCCAGGCTCAGATGACGTACTATGCGGAGCGTCGCCTCTTCCAGGCTCGCCCCGCCGAAGGCAACGAGACCGGTCAGACTACCGCTGCCTGCCCCGGCCAATTGAGCGGCGCTGAGGAGATAGGCAAAGAGGATGACAACGCTGGTCATCAGGGCAGTGGACATGCTGTATCCCTTAGTGATGGCCTTGGTGATATTACCGGCCGCATCCAGCACGTCCCCGGCGCGACGTACCTGCGACCCCAGGCCAGCCATCTCGGCGATGCCACTGGCGTTGTCGGCGATGGGGCCGAAAGCGTCGGCCGCCATAATGATGCCTTTCATCACCGAGATGCCCAGCGTGGCCGCCGTGATGCCGAGGATGCCGGCCAGACCGCCGCCCATGATGTAGAAAGCGATCACGTTCACCACGGCTACCAGGATGATCATAATGACCGCGCTCTCCATACCCCAGGCAAAGCCGTAGATCAGGTTGATGGCCACGCCGCTCATCCCCCCCCGGGCGATCTGTTTGACCGGTCTCTGGGTGATGCCGGTGTAAAACTGCACCAGGAGCGAGACCAGGACGGCGGTAATCAGACCGAGCGTGAGGCAGTAGAATATGCGGGTATCGTGCATCACATAGACACCCAGAAAATAGTAAGAGGCTACGGCGAACAGGGCAGTGGTCAGGAAGCCCAGGTTCATGGAAACGATGGGATTGCGTTTCTCCGTACCACGCACTACCAGCACACCCAGTATGGCACCGATAGCCCCGATGGCCTCACTGATCCAGGGGAACAACACTGCCATCCAACCATAGGTGGGGATGAAAGCCGACCCTACAATCATGGTGCCGATGATGTTGTCAACGCCGGATTCAAACAGGTCGGCCCCACGTCCGGCCACATCTCCCACGTTATCGCCGACCTGGTCGGCAATGACAGCAGCGTTGCGGGGGTCGTCCTCCGGGATGCCCTGCTCCACCTTCCCCACCAGGTCGGCGGCAATGTCCGCCCCTTTGGTGAAGATGCCGCCGCCCAACTGGGCGAACAGGGCGGAGAAACTGGCTCCGAAGCCGAAACCGACGAGGAGATGCACGCTCTCCGGATAGCCCCGCGTCACGCCAAAGAGGGCCGCGAGTCCGGCAATGCCCACCAGCGTGAGCCCTGTGATCGAGAGGCCCATCGTCCCTCCGCCACGGAAGGCGACCATCAGCGCCCGCGCAGCCGAGGAGCGGGCCGCAGCGGTAGTGCGCACGTTGGCCCGCACCGCCGCGTTCATCCCGATAAAGATGGCCAGCATAGAGAACGCCGCGCCGACGATGAAACCCAGCGCGATTTGCCATTTCCCTTCCGGCATAGCCACGAGCAACAGCAGGGCCAGAATCACCACAAAGGGAGCAATGGTGAGAAATTCACGGCGGAGAAAGGCGTTCGCTCCAATCTGGATGAAGTGTGCAATCTCCTGCATCTGCT
>Ga0180300_10001460_pt1 | contig 10915 bp, 6 predicted proteins | sample GuaBasSediGuay15_FD_121798 | JGI IMG/M metagenome (GOLD analysis project Ga0180300, IMG submission 121798) | Subseafloor sediment microbial communities from Guaymas Basin, Gulf of California, Mexico - Guay15, Core 4569-2, 21-24 cm | ecosystem: Environmental > Aquatic > Marine > Hydrothermal... | reverse complement strand
CTACGTGGACATCTATCTTCAAAATGAGAATGAGCGAGGATTTATCGAGCTGAAATACAAGACGGAAGCTCTTGAAGTGGTGGTAGGTGAAGAGAAATTTAAGCTAAAGAGTCAGGCTGCTCAAGATATTTGTAGATATGACTTCCTCAAGGACGTTTCTAGGCTTGAGGAATGCATCGAGAAATTCCGAAATTCTACAGGTTATGCCATTTTTCTCACGAACGACCAGCAATACTGGAAACCTCCAGCGAGAGATACAATCGACAGAGACTTTAGAATTCATGAGGAAAGAGTCGTCAAAGGGGAGTTAAATTGGAGAGAAGGGACATCTAAAGGAACAATGAAAGGTAGAGAGGAATCAATAATTTTAAAAAGAGAGTACATATTAAGATGGAAAGATTATTCTGATTTGAGTAAGGGTGATAAATATTTATCCTTGGAAAAAAAGAAGTACGATAAATTCAGATATTTGCTTGTGACAGTAAAATCATAAGACTTTTAAGAATTGAATACTACGTATTTACATGACCAGATACTGGGTTATTGCCCCATACGATTCTACGAAAACTCAGATATTTGAAAAAGTCTGGGAATATGATTTAAATAATGGAACCATAGCGGTAGGCTGGAGTGATTTGGGTGATGTTTCTGAAATGAGCAAACCGGAACTTGAATCTAGATACAAAGAAGTCTATGGAGAAATTAACAATAGGGATATAAATGCTATATGGAAATTCTACCATGAAATATCCATTGGGGACATCATTATTGCTCGAAGAGGTACTAAAAAAATTATTGGGATTGGAACTGTGACAGGTAAACCGTTTTATAGCGAAGAGAAAGGGAAAGAAAGAGTTGCAAATCTAACGGAGGATTTCTATCCAAATTTTATCAGTGTTAAATGGGAAGAGAAGGAGATTGAATTCGATAAACCAGTGTTCTCTTTCTATACTCTTTATGAAATACCGGAAGAGAAGTATCATTCTCTTGTTGAAGGAGAAATTGGGGAAGAAAGACCGGAAGAAACTGAACCGGAATTCGTCTTAGAAAAATACCTTGAGGACTTCATTGTCTCAAATTTTGATTCAATATTTAAAGGAAAATACACGTTGTATGTTGATTCTGAGGGAAATATAGGTCAGCAGTATCCAACAGAAGTCGGCTACATAGATATCTTGGCAAAAGAGCCAGAATCAAATTCATACGTAGTTATTGAACTAAAAAAAGGGAGAGAATCTGATAAAGTAGTAGGTCAAGTACTGAGATACATGGGCTGGGTCAAAGAGAACCTTTGTAAGGAGGGAGAAGACGTTAAAGGTTTGATTATCTGTAAAGGTAAAGATGAGAAGCTCGATTATGCCTTAAAATTTGTTCAAGATACTGTTAAATTAAAGTACTACAAAGTTGATTTTCAGCTGGTCGATCCATCTTAACTCGTAGAAAAGTAACACATTGTTTATATAAAGAAAAAATGATTAAATTGCAAAAGAGTTAGAAGTGAATGCAATTTTCGTGTTTATAGATGTATTTGCACCAATGTCGAGAGAAGAAAGAGTTGAATTAATTAAGAATTAAAAAGATTGAAGAGCTGAGAGATTCTAAAGTTCTTACATACAAGACCCAACAGCATCTTGAACTTTAGTTTGTGCAGATCTATTGAACGTTTAAAACTTGGGTGCCGCTCTTTACACGTATAGTCTAGAATTTTCCCTTCGATCTGAGTAACGCTAGCTTATCCTCTTTTAACCTCATCCTCTCATTCTGTCAATTTTTGATAAACTCTGCGATTACACTCGCTATTTCGTCGTCAAAGATCTCTAATGCTTCAGATAGAGTTGCATCCGGCATTCTATCGATGAGCTCATCAAGCTTTTTAACGAATATCTTTCCTTCAAAGAAGGAGAGTTGCAAAAGCTGTCTTTCCGACTTCCTAACTCTCTGTCTTTCGATCCTGAATGGCTTGCATAGGAAAATAGCTACTACGTTATTCAGTCTCTCAGCAAGTTTTAAAAGATACTCTCCACCTCTCCCACCCATTCCTGCTGTAAGGATTATGCTATCGTAAGCTTCGAGAGTTCTGATCGCTTTCCCAAGATCTTTGAATTCAAAGAAGTTATAAAAGTTCTTTACATCGCTCATCGCGTAAACGTCTGCAAACCTGTATTTGTTGGCAAGGGCTTTGGCTATGCTTTGCCCTGCTCCGCCAACTCCTACAACAGCTACACCCATAGTTATTAGCAAAGTTATTTCAACTTAAGGGTTTTGGAGAGCTATAAATTAAAGATCTCTGAGAAGTGATGCTTGATCTGCTGTGACGAGCGCCTCCTCATATAATTATCCGGAAAACTATTGAAGATTGAATTTGAGTAAGAAAACCATCGAATAATAATCTGGTTCAGTCGAGCCAGAATCAGGATCAATCTGTATCAGACTCAATTCTTATTTTTTTTAAGAGCTATTATATGGTTGAAGAAGCATTATTCGATTATTGCCGACTATTTTTTGGATGTAGCGCTATTAATGAAGAAAGTTTCTTTTATGTCATGATTATTACGATATTCTTCAATTGATTTATTAATAGAGAAAACCATATAAATGTTAAACTTAGATTATTTTTGCTCGAGCAAGGGGGTTGTTGGATGAGGTTTCAAGTTCTTCTACTTCTTGCGACCTTAGTAATTTTAACTGCATACACCGGAATGACAAGTGCTTTAACCCTTTTCAGTGTAAACGTTTCTGATAACGAACTGACTTATGGGGAGACGTTTACAATTAATGTGGTTTATTCAGGAAGCGGTGCATTAAAAATCATAAACAATGATACTAGAGATACTGAAAAAGTATTTGTATTGCCAAGCGATCAAGCAGATGCAAGTTTTAACGTTGATACAACAGGATTGCTATTCCCAGGAGAGTACCACCTGCAAATAGCAAACGAAACAGGATCCCCAATATATAATAGCACGGATTCAAATCTCCCACCTGATTTATTTAGTGGAACTATCGTTATAATACCTCCTTTCGCTGTTACTGAGTGTAAAGTAATAGACTATCCCGGACATTATATATTACAAAACGATATACCGAATGCTACATCCTCCTGCATAATTATTGAGACGAGCGACGTAATCCTTGACGGCAATAACCATGTAATCGATGGGCTGGATTCAGGAAGTGGTATTGTAATACAGAACTCGTCCTCAACACTTAACAATATTACGATAATGAATTTAACCTTAACTGAGTGGCTCAAAGGAGTGTATGTGCATAATTCAAGAAACGTTACGCTATTGCAATTAAATGTCTCAGACAATAGAATTGGTTTTGATCTTTCTTTAATAAACGACTCAAGAATCTCATCAAGTATAATCCAGAATAACTCAGAAGGGGGATTCCTACTCTATAATTCAAATAATTGCTCATTGGAATTTAACACCATCCGACATAACAGTATTCAGCTGTATGATACGATTCAAAATGTAATCGTAGGTAATACCTTAATAAACGGGGAAATCTCAACCAACAGGGCAACTAACATTAATATCTCCTTCAATAATCTCGATGAGGGTAGTATCAGTACAAGTGGATCTGTGATTGTCAGAATCTCTTCCAACACAATTCGATATAACAGCGGTGTTGGTATCAGCATTTTCGGTTCGAATGGTATATCCGTTTTGAATAATATCATTGAGAACAACTCAGGTGAAGGATGGAAAGGCATCGACTTACAGTATTCGAGTAATGTAACACTCTCCAACAATTCCGTGCGTGAAAGTGAGTATGGATTGATGATTTGGGATTCTCAAAATGTTACAATCTTGGACAGCATTGTAGAGAATACTGATGATGATGGAATTCATATTAGTGATTCGGATACCATAGTAGTCTCCAACAATGAGATCAGAGACACTGGTGGAATCTACATATCATCCACCCATAACACATCTATCTCTGATAATCAATTGCAAAATAACAGTATTTGGATTTATGACTCGACCCAAAATGTAATCGTCGGTAATACCTTAATAAATGGGGGAGTCTCAACCTATAGGTCAACAGACATTAATATTTCTCTCAATAATCTTGACGAGGGGAGTGTTGGTACAAGTTATTCTACAAACATCACTGTCTATTCCAACACAATTACAGGAGGAGGTATAAACGCTTACAACGGAATTGTTACCGGGAATTATGTCAATCATAGTGGAATCCAACCTTGGGATTACTATAGCCATTTTGGGAATTGTACGGTTTACAACAACACTTTCGAAAAAGGATTCATTGAGCTTACAGAAGATCGCAATGCTGTTTCAAATAATAGCTTTAACGAAACGATAGTTTCGATCCACTCTTCAAAAAACACGATCTCAAATAATAACTTTAGTGAAGGGGGAATGTATATCTACCAGAAAAGAAACAACAATGTAATCTCTAACAATGTTTTCACCAATACCCAGATAAGCATTTCCGGGGAGAGTAACAATAACACCATCACTAACAACACATTAACCGATTCTGATGTTTCTATCCGTGGAACTTCGAATACTGTCTCTGACAATTACTTCTCTAACTCAGGGATAAGCATTTATGAGGGGACAAACAACACCATCGCTCATAACACCTTCCACAACTACGATTCAAGTGCTATCTACATTCATTCCCCCAATAACACGATATCAGACAACATCCTTACGAACACTGGTGCATTTGTAAGCGTGGGTAACAATAACTTCCAAAACAACACCGTGAACGGAAAACCACTCATGTACCTTGAAAAATTGAAAGATGTCACCATCGGTGATGCTGGGCAGGTTATAGCGGTAGATTGCGAGAACATAACCACAAGAAACCTTGAAATCTCAAATACATCTGTTGCAATTGAATTTCTCAACACAACTAAAAGCCTTATCGAGAGCAACTCGATCCACAATAATGAATATGGAATCTATTTCCTATCTTCGCCGGAAAATATAATCAGAAACAACGTTATCTACGACGATGAGCTTGGAATGTTTCTCGATTCAAACAGTAACAATAACACGATCTACAACAACCTTTTCAATAACACGAGAAATGTTGCAATTTCTTCGACGAATCTCTGGAGTGTAGCCAAAACCTATGCAACGAATATTATAGGGGGGAGCTACTTGGGAGGAAATGCATGGCTCACCCCCTACAAAACGGGCTTCTCCCAACTCGCACCGGACAGCAATGGAGATGGAATATGCGATTATCCATATCAAATCGATCAAAACAACGTCGACCTCCTCCCCCTGAAAGTTCCCGGAAATCTATCGAATCCTCCAATTCAAACGATCTTAGAACTCGAATCCACCTCTTCCCCTCCAAACTCGACAGCAACTCTTGTGAGCTTAAAAATATCTTCCGATGAGATAATCGCCGGGATAAACCTGACCGTAGTTTATAACCCAAATGTTGTGGAATTAATTGAAATCAGATCCGATTCCACGATCTATTCATCAATAGATAATTCAAATGGAGTAGCAAAAATACTGCTCACAAACACAAGTGGAATAAATGCGATTCAACAGGCTACACTTCTCACTCTTAAGTTCAAAACGAAGCACTCAAACACCTTCACCTACCTCAATATAACTGATGTGGAACTGAGCAACAATTACGGAAATGTCTTCCAGCCAGACATTTTGTTAAACGGCTCGATAACGGTTACAATCAGAGGAGACTTTAACGGGAATGAGAGGGTGGACATAGGTGATGTTGTAAAAATTGCTTACATGGTAATTGGAATGAGCGATGAGGATCTTGCAGCTGACTTCAACGGAGACGGAGAAGTTGATATAGCCGATCTTGCGAAAATAGCATACTATGTGTTGGGGGAGATAAATGAGCTTTAAGAAGGCAATACTCTTCCTATCGCTGATCCTTGCTTTAACGCTAAAAGTTTCTGCCGAACCTACACTTTATGCTCCAGATATGACAGTCATCCAAAACACAACTACAACTCTCTACATATCTGTGGCAGATTTTGAGAACGCTACGGGCATCTCTTTCGAATTGGATTACGATTCCAGCATTATGAAAATCCTCAACGTTTCAGCCAACAGCTCTTTCTCCGATTCTCTTCTTTACTATAGCTTAGATGATGGAAACTTAAGTGTGGCAATGGTCACCACCAAAAAAATCACAGCCCAGAATCAAATTCCTGTAATAGATCTTAAGGTAAAAGCAGTCAAAGAGGGAAGCAGTAGTTTAATTCTCAAGAATGCCAAGTTCAGTGACTCAAATTTTAGCAGTTTCTCAGCTAATGTGGTTAATGGAGTTCTTATCGTTTCTCCAGCACCAACGCCTACTCCCACACCTACTCCCACACCAACGCCAGCTCCAGGCGGGGGTGGAGCAGCTGGCGGTGGAGGAGGAGGTGGAGGACCTCCTATCCTAACCAACCCGTTCTACTACGCCTTCGCAGTATCGAAATACTTACCAAAGCCGGAATGGTTTGATATTCCCATTCCAGAGAACTATGCAAATCTGACGAATATAATGAAGTTCAGCCTGAAGTTTGCTAAGAATACTTATGCTGACATAAGGTTCTCCAAGGTTATAAAGCCGAAGGAGGGCATACCTCTTCCGCCAATTGACGTTTATCAGCTCAACGAGATAGTTATCGTGAAGTTTGGCACTAGGGAGAAAGTTTATCCTGAGGAAGCTTACATAGAGTTTAGAGTTGAGAAAGCTTGGATAGATGGGGGAGGCTATGATGTAAAGGACATAGCGATGTTCCGCTGGAACAATGAATCGAAGGAGTGGGAGGAGCTTAAGACTGAGTTTGTCAAGGAAGAAGGAGGATTTGCATGTTATAAAGCCTACATGCAAGGTTTCAGCTTGTTTGCTATAGGTGTTAAGATTGAACAGCCTGAAGTTGTTCCAACTCCAACTGCCACGCCTACTCCTGCTGTTACTCCTACACCAAAGCTGGCTGTTACTACTACTGCAACTCCAACGTTAACTCCAACCCCAATCTCAACACCCGCTCAGCAACCAACTTTCCCAATCCCTGGATTTGAAGTGATATTTGCTCTGATTGCCTTAGCCGCCGCTTACATTTTCAGGAAATATCGACTATGAGTAATGAGTAGATAATCTAAAGATTTCAAAGATTTCAGAAAATCGATTCATTTTACTTTATTACTTTAATGTGGATTTGACTCCCGCTTAAACAAGTATTATATTATTTTTTTAATTAAACATTATCCCGAACATTTTACAATTGGAGCTTTAAAAATCCTGTTGAGTTCTTTCAGCTTTTATATGCCGAATGTTTAAGTTTATATTGTACCAAAACAAATATCGATAGGGATACTATGTCCCAAGGTAGATTTCGACTGTTTATTTTGATTCTATTGCTTGGAGCTTTGATTACAAGCGGATGCATAGAGAATCTACCAACAGAAAAGAAAGTTTCTAAGCCGAAGACAAAGTCGGAAGAGATTCATAGCACTCCAACTCCAACCCCAACCACAACTCTACAACCCCATAAGAATGCTACCAAGGCTATAAAACAAACCTTTCAAGGTGAGAAAGCTATTCAGATTAGAGGGTTGACAATTAAAGGAATTAATTTGAACAACGGTGTCGAGCTGGCTATCGATCATGAAGTTTGGTTACCTCAAAGATTTGTTAAAGAAGCTAAGAAAATGGGGGCTAATTGGGTGCAACTCGTTCTTTGGGTACTTGTTACAGACGATGGAGAGCTTATAGAATCTCTCCGCTCAATTTCCAATCCATCTGACTATTCTTCTTTGGAAGATTTACGAGAACAATCTGAAAAGACAGAGGAAGTTATGAGATCGCTTATACAATACTTCCACACGAATGGTCTTAAGGTTTATCTGATAACCTATCACGAGAGATTGGGTGCCCATCACGAGTATGGCAGAGGACTTAAAATTGATGTTGATGAATTTTTGGATAGAGCAGCTGAAATAGCCGTAAAATGGGCAAAAATAGCAGAAGAAAGTGGAGTGGAGATGTACGCTCCCAGAAAGGAGCTTCAAGCTTTTGTCGGAAATGAAAAAGCTCTTGAGTGGGATGAGAAGATACTGCCCAGAATTCGCAAGGTGTACAACGGTTCTCTTGTGAGAGGGGCGTTCACAATTTACTCTTGGGACAACACCAGAAAAGGAGTCGTTATCTCGGATATTTTACCAGATAACATGAGTGGATGGGATTATTTAGGAGTAGACTTTTACGGTAGCTACACAGAAACATTTGACGAGCTGGAGGCGATGTATGCTGCTTTTGCACTAAAAGTACTAAAGTTTAAATCAGAACACAACTTAAAGGGAGTCGTTTTTGAGGAGTTGGGTATACCGCATTCGGGCAAGGAACTTTATTGGAAAAACAGATCAATGAGTGCTGATGAGATTCTTGATCGCATCTACCAAATCTATTTTGAAGTTGGTAGGAATATCGACGGATTCTTCCCGTGGGTCTGGGTTGAGAGTGCGACCGAACTCCCGGGAGGGAGATATGAGTATGTAAATCCGGGCAAGAGTATAGCAAAATACTATAAGATGACAGAAATCCCCATACGCAAGGTTGTTCCGGCAGAAGAGTACGCTTGGAATCCTATCAACTATACCGTGGTTGAAACCCTGATCCCAATGGACTCTTGGTTCTCTTGGGAATTGAATAAGGCAGGTCCACCCAGCGTACGTGTCGTCAAGGTTATACCTCCGGGGATAGTAGAAATAAACGGAGTTGGTATCCATGCCAGTGAAGAGTTGTATGATTGGAGCTGGGATAATTACATTTTCAGAGGAAGGTTCAAGATTTTCAACGGGAGCATGTTGATTCATTTCAGATGCCATCCAGAATGGAGATATACATTTCATATCCACCCTATTTCTGAAATTGAACTGACAAAAACTGTGAACGGTAAATATTACCTCCTCAATACCAGAAACATGCTCGTGGAATACGGAAAATGGCACTCATTTGCGGTTTTGGTGAAAGATGATTTAATACAAGTGTCTGTAGATGGGCAAATTCTTGTATACCGAGATTTGGACCCTCTGCCGAGAGGTAGTGTAGTTATTGATACAGGTGGCACACAAGCACATATACTACTCGACGACCTAGTCGTTGAGAGGATAAATTAATCAAACATAGAATAAATCTGGCTAAAGTCATTCTTGGATCTCTGAAAGAATTTTTAAAACCTCACTATAATGCTCTTCTTTCACTCCAATGATCTCCACTTTAATGTCTTCGTAGGGTATTCGTAAGATGTTAAGCCTATTCCTGATGAGAAATGCCATATCCCGAGGGATTTGGATAAAGATTGCATTCTCAAGAACCATAATGCCTGTTCCATCTGAACATTAAAAAATTTTCTTTTCAGGTAAACATTATGATGAATTTCTCTAAGGTTTGCTTTGCAAATTTATCCCGAAACTTGCACAACCCCATAATCAATTTTTGGTTTCTCGAAAGTTGAAATTTCATGAGACCGGTAATTGTATTGCCACTTTGTTGCTATCTCTGCGAATACTATTTCGAAGGAGCGATGGATGAGGGATACTGCGAACTTTCGAATTCGGTGAAATTTCCCCTGGATGTTTGCAACAAGTTCAAGATAACGAGAAAATTCATTCAGGAGATTCACTACAACGAGAATTAAAATGAATTAAACAAAATACTTTCACATCACACACAACCCTCTTTTTTTTAAGGTTCAAGTTAGCCTATGCTCCACCAAGTTAAAGAGAAGAGCAAGTACCTCTGGGAAATCAATTTTACTCCAGCTGATAAGGTTAAACGTAAACGCAGGAGCTATCAGGAATCATTGAACTCTTTTTTCCGGATATAGATCCTAATCACTTTCAAACGCAATAGATATATCTAAAAAATCGAATCTCTAAACATGAGGTCTCAGCTTTTTATTCTGTTGTTTGTTGCATTGCTTCTCATAGGGTGTTCTGCGAGGGAGGAAGCTAAACCAACACCAACTCCAACTCCCGTTCCAACCCCACCATATTCAACTCCAGTCTCAACCCCTGCAACCGAAACGCCTTCTCAAACTCCCACAACCTACTCGGAAACGCCAAGTCCTACCCCTCCACAACCGTATCCGACTCCAACACCCCTCGTATTCGGGATCAAGTACAGAGTAACCGTTTTGAAAGTCGTAGATGGAGATACTATCGATGTCAGATTTGAGAACGGCGAGATTGAGAGGGTGAGAATGCTCGGAATTGATACTCCCGAAACCTCTGCCGAGAGGAATAAACCAAACGAGTACGATGGGATAACTAATTTGAGCTGTTTGGAGTACTGGGGCATTCAGGCAAAGAACTTCGCCAAAACTGAGCTTGAAGGGAAGCAAGCCTACATCGAGTTCGACAGCGAAGCTGGATTGAGAGGCTATTACGGCAGACTATTGGCTTACGTCTACGTTGATTCCAAGGATTTTACAGCTGAGCTCGTGAAGCAGGGATATGCACGAGTATATGAGGAGGGAGAATGCAGGAAGGAAGCTGAATATCTGAAATACCAGCAGCAAGCTTTTAACGAAAAAAGAGGATTGTGGAGCTGTTTAATTTCAACTTCAACCACTCCAACGGCTGTAGTCATTAAAACAGTCCATTACGATGCTTGCGGTGATAAGAGCGATAGCAAATGTTTAAACGATGAGTATGTCGTGCTTGAGAATAGAGGTGGCAGTATTAACATGCAAGGTTGGAGTCTAAGCGATGAGGCAAATCATCGCTATACCTTCCCTTACTTCATCTTGGAACAAGGAAATGCTGTGGTTATCCATACTGGTTACGGAACCGATAGCCAAACAGATCTTTACTGGGGTTCTGGCAAGCCAATCTGGAACAACGATCATGATACAGCTTACCTATTCGATTCTACAGGAAAGCTCGTT
>Ga0180300_10001459_pt1 | contig 10919 bp, 18 predicted proteins | sample GuaBasSediGuay15_FD_121798 | JGI IMG/M metagenome (GOLD analysis project Ga0180300, IMG submission 121798) | Subseafloor sediment microbial communities from Guaymas Basin, Gulf of California, Mexico - Guay15, Core 4569-2, 21-24 cm | ecosystem: Environmental > Aquatic > Marine > Hydrothermal... | reverse complement strand
TTCGAGGGAAAGGTGGTGCTTGCAAAGGACAGGAAGAACAACATAAACGCTTCGGGAAGAAAGAGGGGGAAAATATTTGAGGAGAATGTAAGAGAAATGGCGAAGGAGCTGATATGGGCGGATGGGCGGGAATTTGAGTTCGGAAAAACTCTCCTGAAAATTTCTCCCGCTGTGTGGCATGGAGATGTCGGGAGCAGAGTGGGAAAAGTTATAATGGTGGATGTGGAGTTCAAGGGGAGAAAATTCGTCTTCGGGAGCGACGCCCAGAGCCTGGCTGACCCGGCCGCGAGAGAATGGGTGCTGAAAGAGAAGCCGAATTTCCTGATAGTGGACGGTTATCCCACCATATTCGTGGGATGGAGAATGAGCAGGAGGGGGTTTGCTGAAGCGAAGGAGGGATTGAGGAATGTGCTGGAAAAGGTAAGGCCTGAGGTGGTTATATTTGATCACCACGGGGTGAGGGATATTAAATTCAGGGAGAAAATGGATAACTTCTGGGGGCTGGATGTAAAAACGGCAGCCGAGTTCCTTGGGCTTGAGAATCTCTTTCTTGAAGCATGGAGAAAGGAGATATATGAGGGAAGGGAGGTAAGGTTGAATGAATATTTTGAAAAATGGAAGGAAGCTGTAAAGGAAGCTGGAGTTGAAGTGTAAAGGCCTCGAGTCAGGGACAGATTTTTCCAAACCTTAAATATTCCTCCACCTCTTAATTATGTGGTGAGTTTCCGGATAAGGAAGGTGGGAGGGAAGAACGTTCTTGAAATGGATCTGACAAAAGCTCCGTTTCCCCCTGTGATAGAGGAAAGCGAAGCATGCATGGAACAGGTGATACTGGCCATAAGGAAGGTGAGAAAGGTTGATAGAATAGTTCTGATAGAGAGGAGAATCAGGGAATATGATGAGGAGCAGACGGCAATGCTTGTGGAAATCGCCAATCTGCTTGACAGATTCAGAATTCCCGAGGAGAGAATAAGACCGAGCGGCCTACCAATAGGCAAGGACTGGGTTGAGTTTGTAAGGGGAATTGCCCGGCTGGTTATCCGGGATCCCATAGGGGCGTATGTGGAGCTGAAAAGGGAAAGGAGATGGCAGGAAATCGAGCTGGAAAGGGAGGTTTATGCAGAATATGCAAGATACAGGAAAAACTTCATCAAAATTCTCGATGAACTGATAGGTGCCCTTGAGAGCACACGGCTCATACAGCTGGTGAAGCCGTTTATAGAGGGGCATAAGGTCGGGGACAGAACAATCTATAGAAGAGTTTTCAGGGGTGCCGTGAGGCCGAACTTCACGTATACCAAACTCCTTGCCCAGTATCCACCCGGAGAGGAGATAGACAGTTACAAGGTCGGGGAGGCGGAGGTGACCATAATAAAGAGGCCCGGACATGTGAGGCTTTTCTATCACATGCTCCCTCCGGAATTCAAGCTCAGTGAGGTTGAATATGGAATAGTCGAAAAAATAAAAAATGCTCTTGTGGCCTACAAACCAAAAACAGAAGAGCTTGTGGATCCGGAGATGATAAGACAGAGCGTTTACAACATAGCAATCGACATGATAAAGGAGGAAGAGGAGGAGAGAGGGATAAAACTCGACAGAAAGAAGCTGGCGGATATAATCACGAGAGAAACTGTGGGGTTCGGGATTCTGGAGCTTCTCCTAATGGATGACAGAATTCAAGACATCACAATAAACGCCCCTCTGATGAATCCCATCTTCGTTTATCACGCAGACGCGGAGGACTGTGAAACAAACATATATCCCACCCTTGAGGAAACGCAGGCCTGGGCTGCAAGGTTGAGACTGATGAGTGGAAGACCGCTTGATGAGAGCAACCCCGTGCTTGATACTGAAATAGAATTCGGAGATATCAGGGCCAGAGTGGCCGCAATAACAAAACCTCTAAGTCCCTTTGGCCTGAGCTTTGCTCTGCGAAGGCACAGGGCAAAGCCATGGACACTTCCCCTCTTCATAAAGTATAAAATGCTGAGTCCGCTTGCCGCAGGGCTCCTGAGTTTTCTCGTTGATGGCGCAAGGACAATACTCATAGCGGGCACGAGAGGGGCGGGCAAGACAAGCCTGCTCCAGAGTTTGATGGTTGAAATCATGAGAAGATACAGAATAATCACGGTGGAGGATACTCTCGAACTCCCTGTAAGGTATCTGATGCGTTTGGGCTACAATATCCAGTCCCTCAAGGTCAGAAGTCCCATAGTTCCCGTGGAAACGGAGCTGGATGCAGCGGCAGGTATAAGAACAAGCCTCCGTCTGGGAGACAGCGCTCTGATAGTGGGCGAGGTGAGAAGCTATGAGGCACTGGCTCTGTATGAAGCCATGAGAGTGGGTGCCCTGGCAAATGTGGTGGCCGGCACCATTCACGCCGATTCCCCGTATGGAGTGTATGATCGTGTGGTTAATGATCTAAAGGTCCCGAAGACAAGCTTCAAAGCCACAGACATAATTCTCGTCGCAAACCCCATAAAGAGCCCCGATGGTCTTCACAAATACAGGAGAGTTGTGCAGATAGCGGAGGTGAGAAAGCACTGGGAGGAAGATCCGATAAGGGAGAAAGGATTCGTTGACCTGATGAAGTATGACGCGAAGAAGGACGAACTCGTGCCAACAAGCGTGCTGCTGGACGGGGAGAGTGAGATAATAAACAGCATAGCAGGAAGGGTGAGAGAGTGGGTTGGAAACTTCGATGCTGTGTGGAAGAATATAGAGCTCAGAGCAAGAATAAAGGAGAGGCTCGTGGAGGTAGCTGAAGCCACAGGAAAATTTGAACTGCTTGAGGCTGACTTTGTTGTGAGGGCGAACGACATGTTCCACCTTCTTGAGGAGGAGGTCAGGGAGGAACTGGGAGCTGCAGAACCGGCGGAAATATTTGCAAGGTTTGACAGATGGTTGAGAGCACAGTTATAGCCAACCGATAAATAAACCCTGCTCCATTTCTTTATGTGGAGAAGAGCATGCATTATGAGAGGTTTCTGGAGGAGCAGAAGATTGAACTGAGTCTCTACGAAAAAATGGCCCTAAGGGCTTACAGGCTTTTAAAACTCGACATTGAGAGCAAAGACTACGACAGGGAGCTTGAATTTGCCGAGATTTATATAAGATTCAAACACGCTCTCTGCCTTTCTCTTCTGGTTACTCTCCTCTCCCTCCCATTCGCCATCTCTATTATCCTCATAGGGAGAAATACCGTGACAAACATGTTCGCAATAATGCTCCCCATCATTGTATTCGGGGCCGTGCTCTACTATCCGCTCTACAGGGCAAAAATACTGAAAATGAAAATGCTCGGCCAGGGACCTCTTGCAATTCTATACCTTGTCATTGCTCTGGAGGTAACGCCAAATCTGGAGTCAGCTGTGACATTCGCTGCAAAAAACCTTCCCGATCCTCTCGGAAGAGCTTTCAAACGGCTTCTCTGGGAGGTGGAAACAAGGAAAAAACCAGAGATGAGCGAGGCGCTCTACGATTATTCAACCCTTGTGAAGGAGCATCTCCCCTACTTTTCGGAGGCTCTATACCTTGTCGCCAGTTCTCCGAGGGAAATAGGAGAAAACAGAAAGAGAACCTTGGAAAAAGCTGTTACTGTAATACTGGAGGGAACAAAAAGCACCATGGAGAGGTTCGCGAGAAGCCTTGGACTGCCTGTTATGGCTCTCAACTCCTTCGGCATTCTCCTTCCTGTAATAATGCTGGTTCTCGGGCCAGTAGCCTCAATATTTATTGCAGGCGGAAATCTGGGAATTGTATTTGCAATAATATATGACTTTTTCATTCCTCTTATTCTTGCGCTTATAGGACTGTATGTGCTCGCCAGGAGACCCGGAAGCACAGTTGACATCTCCTACAGAAAACCGGATTACACAATAAAACTTGGAAATTACAGAATCAACGGGAAAAATCTCATGCTTCTCATCTTTGCTATTTTTATGGGAATCCAGCTGCTGCTGATTCAGGCAACAGGGGGTCTGATCCTGAAGCCCACCGCAGAACTTGAAACAATGTTTCCGAGCTTTTTCACATTTCCACTTGTCATAGCAATTTCCCTTCCTCTTGGCATATATCTCATGTCTTGGTCCTACGGAAACAGAGAGATAAGAGAGAGGGTAAAGGAGCTTGAAAGGCAGTTTTCAAGTGCTCTCTACCAGCTGGGAAATGTTCTTTCCACAGGCATACCTCTGGAACAGGCTTTTGAAGAGGTGGCTGATAAGTTCAGAGGAACCGAGATAGAGGTGTTTTTCAGGGAGACGGCAATGAAGGTGAAACGACTTGGATGGACTGCGGAAAAAGCCCTTTTTGACCCCCACTATGGAACTCTCACAGCTTTTCCATCCAACCTCATAAAAAATGTCATGGCGGTCCTTCTGCGAAGTGCTGAGAAAGGACCTGTCAGCGCATCTCTAACAGCCTCCGGCATCTCCAACTATCTGAGAAAAATGTGGGAGGTGAATGAAAAGATAGAGGACCTGCTCGCTGAAGAGGTTGCAGGAATGAGATTCCAGGGGATGATTCTCATCCCTCTCATCACAGGCACGGTTGTTGGTCTCGGGGAGATCATATCCAGGATAATACTTGAAATTTCGAGGCAGATGATATCCCTTGGAGGACTTGAGACAGCATACGTTTACGGAACATTCACACAGGTCATAAATGTGCGTGGAGTGATCCAGCCAAGCTTTCTTCAGATAATAGTGGGAATATACACGCTAATCGTATGCCTGATCAGTGGATGGCTTACAGGTGGTCTGGAGGAGGGATGGGATAAAGTGACAATCTTCAGTGAAATGGGAAGAATAAGCTTAATAGGGATGCTTGTCTATGTGATTATGGGAACTCTGGTTGGATTGATATTTGGAGGAGCGGCAATGGTGGTGACCTGAATGGTGGCTGAGCAGACGGTAAGGCTGGCTGCACTGGGCCTTTCGATCATTCTTGTTCTCTCTCTTGCCTCACTGGTGCTCGGGGGAGGTGCAAGATTGCTCACGGCAATAATGCTCGTGATTCAGAGTATACCGAATATAATAGGAGGGGCCTGGCTTCAGGCAATACCTGCAATTTTCAGAAGTGCAGGGTGAAAAAATGAAAGGACAGGGAGATTTCCCCTTGAAGCTCATTCTGGTTGTGATAGTTTCACTGGTCATACTTGCTATCTTCCTGAAATGGACAAAAACAGGGGCCTCGATGGCAGCGAGCGCAAGAACCGGTATAATACTCACCATAGGCAACATGCTGGGGGGAATGTGATGGATGTGGGAGATATAGTGAAAACAACAGTGGCTGTGATTGTTGCGATAGGCATCCTGGGGGTCTCGTTCACAGTAGTTTCCTCCATGCTGAAAGGAATAGACCTGAACAAAATGGTAGCATCTTCGAAAATGTGGAAGGCAGCGGTTTCAACAGCGCCGATTATCGGGTGGTTTATGGGGAGGTAGATGAGAGAGATTGGATTTGAGTATATGGCTGGTGTGATCTCGCTTATTGTATTTGCCGTAGTGCTCGTAATTTTCGGAAGGTATATTTTCGGAGCCACTGGACTCCCCCTGAATGCACTTGTCGCAATAAAGAATATTGCGGGGGTTGGCTTTGAGGCGCTGAAGGATTACAGCGAGCAAGTATTTGAGGGAATATGGGAACTCTTCTGATTCCTCAAATTTATTTATCACCTCTTTCCCCTTCTTTTATGGAGGAACGGACAATATGGATGCTTGGAGCTGTGATTCTGTTTTTACTTGCCATGCTGATAATAATGAGCTTGGGAAGAAAGGCAATTGAACTGATGCAGGTGATATAATGAAAAGTGAAATTCTCGGAGTGCTCTTGATTCTGATAGTGGGGCTTGTCATCTACTACGGGAACGTCTACGGGCTGAGAAGATTGACCCCGCAAAAAAAGCCTGCAACAAACATATATGAAATAGTGATGGAAGCAAAGGAGAGGGGGAGGAGTAGTGGTGTTGTTCAATTTCCTGAAGGTTCGTGTATTGATGATTTCATACCCACGGTGGAGGTTCCGTGCAGGGAGGAGGGGGGAATATTTGCTGAGGAACTCTACTGCTTTGGCAACGGTTATTATGAGGTGAATGCAACAAAGAATGCCGCTGGAGGTGTGTGTATAAGAGTGGAAAAGGTGATCTGATGGAAATTGAACTCAAACTTCTGGGAAGTGTTATGCTTGTGATGGTCCTTCTGGCATTTGTATTTATGCTCGCCGGTAAATTTACACGGGAGGATGTGAAGGTAACAAGTGTGATGGCAAGCGTGAATTATGGGGAGGGTGGGTATCCAAGTTCCCTCACAGTGGCTAACGGGGGGGATACAGAGGTGAAGGAGATAAAGATAAAGATTGTCCACGAGTCCGGAAGCGCTGAGAGAGTGGTGCCAGTAAAGATTACTCCGGGAAGCTTTGAAATAATTGATCTCAGGGAGCATTTTTCAGAAGAGGAGCTTGAAAAGGCAGAAATAATTGAAGTTTATGCTGATGGAAAGCTGATAATGAGAAAAATTGCGGTGAGCTGAATGGCCTTTGAGGATATAAAAGGTGTTATAATGGCTCTCATCATATTTCTCATTCTCTCTTTCATCCTTTACCTTCTTTTCAGGAATTTTTCAAAAGTGGCGACAGCAGCCATATCGATTGCAAGCCGATTGACAGGTTATGAATAAGTATTTATGTCTGAAAAGGGAATTGATATTATGGCAGAATCACGGGTAATTTTCTTGATAATTGCAGCAATTATTGCCGGTTCCCTTCTGCTTCTCTCCACCAATATTCTTGGGACTGTAAAGGGACAGATTTCCACCATACTCAGAATTGGAGAAACCCAGAAATCAAAGTTCAGTCCCGGAGGACTCTATCAGGCATGTGATTATTGGCTCAGTATAGGTTCAGAGAGGTATAATGCAAAGGTAATTCTGGAGGATGTAAAACTTCCCTCATACATGGCCCCCTACTCTGACCTGAGAAGGTGCTGTGGTGACACTCTGGAGGACCTCGCAAAAAAGTGCTACACGGGAAGTGCTGCTCATGAGTGTGTGGGTGAGGGATACATTGATTCATACTATGTGAGTGCGTGTGTGAAGGCCTGTGAAAATATACTCAGGATCTACCAGCTCTGTGAAACGAATTGCCCCGACAAGAAATACTCATGCATGGACTACCTGATTACCAATCAGGGAAGGGACATCTGCCGGGAGGATGTGAGCGTTAGCGGTACTGCTCTGGAAAGGGCATGCGGTGAGTACTGATGGCTCTCCGGACGCTGGACGTGCTTTACAGGGCTCTTGTCGCTCTCCTTCTTCTTCTCCTCCTTTTCAACATATATCAGCTTATACCCGAGCAGCTCCGCCCTATAAAGTTTTCATTCGCAAAGTTTCAGACCGCCTGGGTTGAGCCGGCAATGAAATGGTACAGCTCCTACCTCCTGAGTCCCTATTACATACCAGAGGAGGTGAAAAAAGAGTTTGCTGACTGCAATGTAAACGTGAAGAGTGTGCAGGATTATATTTTCAATCAGGAAAAAATAACTCTCTGCAGGAGAGAAGTCGCGCTTGCCCTTCTTATGTGGAAGTATATAGAGGAGGGCTCTGGAAATGTAAGCTTTGATTATCTCAGCGAATACAGGGTGCCGGAGGAGTATATAGAAGAGATGGAAAGAATGGTTGCTGAGAGTGTAACTCGTCTCTACTCTGTTCCTTTGACCATGAGGCAGACAGAGAGAATTCTGGTAGCTGAAAATGTGAAAATGCTGGCTGAGGAGGCAGGAAGAGCCTGGGTTGAAAGCTTAAGAGGTGCCTGATATGGAATCGAGAACAATGCTCCTGCTCATAGCCGTTCTCCTCACCCTCAATGCCGTTCTCTTCTCCATAAATTTTTTCATAACCCCCTCAAAAAAAGGGATTGAGGAAATCACACTTGCTGCGGATTTGGAAAGAGCGAAGGGGAATGCAGAATTTATAAGGCAGACCGGAGGAGCTACCGTGAGTGAGGAGGAATTTGAAATCGCCCTCAGCCTCCTCGAACTCTATGAAAAATGCGTTTCAGGCCCCGTGGAGTGTGCAATTTCCAATGCAGAGCTTGTAAGTCCTGAGAACATTAAAAAACTGAAAAATGTGAAAGTTTCAATGAAGGATGTTGGAATTTTCGGGCAGATAATGTGGTATGCAGAAGCGTGGAAAGCAGCAGCAGGTGAGGAAAGCTTTGAAACATGTGATGCAAGGTGCAGGGAAGCATTTTACATGCCGTTTGAAGTTGGAGATTCTGGAGGGAGTGTTAGCATCACTGCCACCCCCTTCCAGATCACGAAAGTTCTGTATACAAACAGGGACAGGATAGAGGCAACCCTGTGTCGGGGAAATCTGGAAAACTGCCCCGCTATAAAAACCTGTATGGAAGGATACGAGATATACGAGAAAGAAGGGGAAAGTGCCCTGAGGGAGTTGATCGAGAAGGGAGTTCATGATGCGTGCTTTCTGGTTGCAAAGGAATTTCTTATGGCGAGGGAAGGAAAGAAGGTTTATCCTGTATAAAAGCATAAATATCGTGGAAACATAGTGAAAATTATGCGGGGACAGGAGAGACCGATCTGGATAATGGTGGTTTTTCTTCTCGCGCTTGTTGTTGGAATTACAATGTATCAGATTCTCCAAAAGACAAGGTCTCGGCAGACATTCGAGGAAATGCTGAAGGAGATTGATGTGGGAACTGCAGACATACAGTTGAATGATATATGTGAAAGGTGGAGAGAAAACGGATATGTGGCGGGGATTACACAAGATGACCTTGATAGAGCCACTGCCTACGCGGTGGTTCTTGGATATTTCACAGAAAGTGAGTTTAATGCAGGTGAAAGGCTCTCCCCATGTGACTGCACTATCTACCTCTTCTCCAAAGGGAAGATATCAAAGCTGGATGCTCGAAAGGAGTACGACCCGGATGAGTGTCATGAAAAAGCGAATGAAATTGCAGAAGCTAGGGGGCTCTATTAGAGGTGATGCAATCCCGGCTCTCCCTTTCATCATATTTCTTGTGACGATCGCCTCGATTTTTGGTTTCTCACAGGTTTTTCGCGCCTTCACGGGGAACGATGTGAAAATTTTAACAGTAAAGACGGCGGAAGAGGTAAAAAGGGTAATTGATGGGGAGGGCGAGGTGGTACTTCCCGCCGGTTCCTATCTCTTCATTCACTCCTGCCCCAAATTTGTATCCAATTATGAGGAATATGAGGGCATGAGCATAGAGGAACTCAAATTTGATAATGAGACACTGGAGAGGATAAAGGAAAAGTGCATGGTAAAGGGGGGCGTTGTGTGTGTGGCAAGAAGGATGGGAAATGGTTTTTTCAGGGTATGCACATATACTTTGAAAGAGCCGCAGCTTGAGGAGCCCATAGCCATGAAGTTGGAGGAGGAAAGGATACTGAAAACAAGGGAAGCAGGCGGAATATTCACAAAAGTAGAGGTGGTTTGAGTGCCGGAGGAAGGAATTTACACAATGGCTCTGCTGGTGTCCATTCTCCTTGCCATAATGGTGGAAACGGTGATAATTATGAGAATTGTAAGCGGATTTATTGTGATGGCAAATCAGGTAAATCTGCTTAAAGCGCTGGGGAATGTGGCCTGTGCTCTTGCGGTTACCTCATATTCCACAAATTCTTCGTTTGAAGTTGTTCTGCCATCGGAAAAACTTGAGTTCAATTTTGCAGAGTTTCTGGACGTCAGCTACGCTCCGGGGGTGCTTTCAATTTTTTCCTACACGAGAAATATGGGTATTCCCCAATATATGCCGCTCTCTTTAAGGGAAGTGGGTAATGAAACCTACAGGAGTGATGCTGGAGTGGGTGGAATTGTGGCAAGAGTGGTAAAGAGACCCCTCATTTCCCTTCAGAATAGAGGGGGAGAGGTGGAGGTGAGCGCGGAATGAGAGGTCAGGCGATACCCTGGCATACGATTCTTCTGGCTCTTGTAGCACTCCTTCTTGTTGCTGTTGTTGCCACATTTTTCTCCAGAACTCTTCTAAAAAGTGTTGAGTTCATGTATGTGGTATATGATTTCCTCACCGCACATTCAATCGCAGGTTCCTCTCCACAGTTTGGAGTTCTCACCTCTGACTATGTAAGAGATGTGAAATTCTCGGGGAGAGAAACCACCTATCTTATTCTCTATGACATGAGAAAAAAGGAGGTAATCTATACGGAGATGAGCGAAGAAGAGGCGGTAAAAATAATCGATGATGCGCTGGAGAGGGTTCCTGGAAGACCCGGGAAAAATTTCATGAATGGGAACAAACCCAAGAAAAGCTACTATGCCCTGCCGGTAGGGATAGATAGAGAAGGGGAAATTTCACCGGGCCTTCTCATAGTTGTGAGTGATAATAAAAAGATCGCCCAGAGAAGCGAAAGTCTGGAAGAAATTGTGAAAAGTTTCGAATGGTATGGGTGATAGAAATGGCTGGGGCAGGTATCAGGGCGGCTTTGGGAGCTGCAAAGGGAGCTATCGATGTAGTTGATATTGCAATGACTACCATGGCCTTTACGATGGCTGTGATTCTGGTCACCTTCTGGCATTTCGACATGATTCTCAACACAAGGGTCGAAAGAGGACTTGAGAATTCCCATGCTCTTCTTTACACGGTTCTTGAATCAACTGTTAACGGGGAACCCATTGAAGATTATGTGAGAGAGGCTCTGATAATAAATAAAAAAGAATTCGGTGGAGTGGACTTGGAGGAGTATCTGACTGGGCTGGGTTTAAAGAATACGTGCTGGAGACTTGTAAATTCGACAGGAGGTGTAATATTCGGTAACTGCACCGGTTTTGAAAGAAGGGCTGTGGCACCCTTCGTAAACGGAACACTGGAGGTGTGGTTCAAATGAGAGGAATTGCCCCCCAGCTGGTTGCAGCCATTGTAGG
>Ga0180300_10001455_pt1 | contig 10930 bp, 8 predicted proteins | sample GuaBasSediGuay15_FD_121798 | JGI IMG/M metagenome (GOLD analysis project Ga0180300, IMG submission 121798) | Subseafloor sediment microbial communities from Guaymas Basin, Gulf of California, Mexico - Guay15, Core 4569-2, 21-24 cm | ecosystem: Environmental > Aquatic > Marine > Hydrothermal... | reverse complement strand
GCTTTCAAGCTCATCCAGATTAACAAGAGGTTTAACCTCATAAAAAGCGGTTACAAGGTACTTGATTTGGGAGCATCACCCGGCGGATGGAGCCAGGTTGCAGCAAACATTGGAGCGGAGGTTATTGCGATTGATATAAACCCGATGCCCCCAATAGAGGGGATTACATTTATAAAAGGAGATATAACCCAGCAGGAAACTGTTAAGGCGGTAAAAGATCTCCAGATTGAATTTGATGCTGTTATAAGTGATGCTTCACCAAAGCTCACTGGAAAGTGGACGATAGATCATCTTCTATCTATAGACATTGCAAAGGCCTCTTTCAATTTTGCAAAGCTATTCCTGAGGCGAGGAGGGAACTTCCTTGTTAAGGTGTTTCAGGGGGAGGAGATCCAATCATTTTACAGAGAAGTTGCTCCGAAGTTCAGGTTTAAAAAATTCCACTCCCCTCAAGCTTCGAGAAAGAGGAGTGCTGAGATCTACTTCGTCGGAAAGGGATTCCGGAGATAGTGGGAAAAACCAGTAAAGTGGGGAGGTATCAGGACTTATGATTTTTGCCGACGATAGGGAGCCGGAGAGGATAACTGAAATTCTTAGCTCCCTCGGTTTGAGGGTTGTTAGAAAAAGACTTACCATAGCGGATTACTTAGTCTATCATCAAGGTTATGCCGTAGCGATTGAGAGGAAAAGTGCCAGCGATTACATCTCTTCTATTGCCGATGGGCGTTTTTTTAATCAAATTCATGATCTTTCCAGGTCGTATCAGCTCTCTTTTCTGTGTATAGTTGGCAGACCAGACTTTTCCAGGATAAAAAGAGATGCATTTATCGGGAGTTTACTCAGCATACCTCTTAAAACCGAACAGAGGGTTATACCCATTCAAGTGGAGAGCGATGAAGAGTTCTGCCTTATTCTTAAGTCTCTAAACCGCCAGCTTGAAAGAGGGAACCTTAAAACAGCTCCAAGGCTCAGAAGAGTGGATGCAGAAGATAGCATTGCGATGCTAACAGCGATTCCCGGAATTGGAGTCGAGAAGGCGAGAAGGCTGCTAGAGAAACTCGGGAGCATTCAGAGGGTTGTTAACGCATCTATCCCTGAGCTCATGAGAGTTGAAGGAATTGGGGAGAAGCAGGCGAGGAGGATATACGATTTCGTGAGGGGTAGAAAGATTAGATGAATTGATGGCCTAATCTTTAACTTATTCTGGTTAATTCCAATCTAGTTCTACCCTACCTACTCTAATCCAACTCTTTCACCTCAGCCCTCCAGAAGGATGATATTATGGAAGCGATTCTAGGATTGTGGAAGTTTTTAATTAAATTGAGATCCTTTGGATATCCAATAAAGGGGTCGATCGTACCGCGTTCTGGATTTACAACCCATATGCGAAGGCCAGCCTTCTTTGCCTCCTCTGAATGCTCTCTGAAGAAGTTTATGAAGTTTTTAGGAGTTTTTTCCACAGGAACAACGATACAGTATCTCCCGTTAAGCCTTTCCGCAATTCTGAGATGGTAATCCAAGTCTTCAAAAACGTCATCCATTGTGGAGTAGAAAACCCATGCCGTGTGTTTATCCCCCCTATATTCCCTTATAACGCCATCTTTCGCAAGGTATCCTTTGAAAAATTTATCCGTTATCTCCTTCATTTTTGGTAGGATCTGCAGAAACTCATTTGCTTTAATATAACTCGTGTAGGCTCTCTCGATTTTCTTGCTATCAGGCTTGCAAGTGTGGAGGTGGCAGAAAATCACACCTTCGATCTCAAACTTTTCCGAAAAGTGGGGAGATGTGATGGAATGGGGAATTTCGAAAAGACTTTCTTTCACTTCCTCAAATAAGGTTAGAAAATCTGGAAAAACTGAAAAATCGAAATTAAAGTTATCAAAATTAGATTCAGCTATAATACTTCTTAAAACCGCCCGGAAAAGTTTAGCCTCAACCTCCTTTTCTGAAATTATTTCATTATCAATAAGCTTTGAGAGTTCTGAAAGAATTGATGAGATGTCACTCGGGATACTGTTTGCCATAAGGTTCAACATTTACAATTGCATAAAAACCTTTTTTGTTTTTTTAATTGATAAATTTGATTGAGATCTCGTTTTGTTTTCGATTTAAACTTCGGTAAACTTCGATAGAATTGGGTAAAATTTCATTAACCTCAATCAGACTTCGATCAGACTTCATCGAGCCAAGTTTTCAAACTTGGATCTCCGGATTTTACCCTTTTGCCGAGCATCTCTCTGATTTCCTCGGGATCGCTTGATTTCAATCCGAAGTATTTGGCGAAATACCTCGTCGTTGTTAGCACTCTGCTCCTTCCTTTCTTCTCACTTTTCACCAAACCTAACTCCTCCAAATTTTTTACATGACCATAGCATTTGTTTCCCCGGATTTTTGCAAGTTTTGAAAGCAGAATCGGCTGTTTGAGTGCGATGACGGCGAGAGTTCTTTGCGTCCCTCTGTCCATGTCTTTTTCGGCAAATTTTTCTATGTAAGGATAGTAATCCGGCTTCACCCTCATCAAATACTTCTTTCCCAACTCAAGAATTTCAATTGAACTATCTCTCGTGTTATACTCTTCAATAAGATCTTTTAAAGCCTCTTCTACAACTCCCGAATCGATCTTTGTAATCTTTGAGATTTTGGTAATCGATAGAGGATCCGGTGAAGAGAAAAGAACAGCCTCAATTATTTTCTTCGGGTTCACCGCTGTATCCATCTCGATCACCTGTACAGTCTGAGTTCGATGTCCGCCTCGAAGAGCTTCTCCTGTCTCACTTCCAAGATCTTTCTAAAGGCGAGATGCAGAATTGAGAGGTAGTACGTGAGTTTATCCTTTTCCTTACCCCTCACAACTTCGGAGAAGTAAAGCAAATCCTTCCTCCTGAAAAGCTTTAACAGCTCATTCTCAACCTTTATCAGAATGTCCTCGATGTCCTCTTCATGGGGGGTCTCGAGGGTTTGCTTTATGGCCTCCTCCCTCTCCACCTTCTTTCTGATCTTTCTCCTCTTCTCCACATTCTCAGCCATCTGAAGCTCCCTGATGAGATCTTTCAGAGTTGTAAATCTCCTTGTTGTTTTTCTCTGGACAGAAATTAGGCTGTCTATTAACTCGTCTCCAGTTTCTCTGGTTTTCTCGTCAAAATCTCCAAAGCCCAGATCAAAATCAGCTTCAAACCCGGTCTCAAACTCGGTATTGAAAAATTCTCCAAAGTCGATCTCATCGGGGATGATCTCAGGCTCCTCTTTTTTAACCCTAGAAGCTTCCTGACTTAGAATTTCAGCTTTCATTCTGATCAGAATTGCAGCATACAAAAGAACCCTGCCAGATATCCTTAGGTCAAGTTTCTGGGCTCTCTCGAGCCTCTCCAGAAATCTAGCGGCAACGTCAACTACATCGATATTCCAGGGATCTATCTCCCCCTTTTTTGCCATCTCCACGAGCATCTCGACAGGGTCTTCCAGATCTTTTAAGGTTTCATCCAAGGTTTCATCCATCCTATCTCACTACCATTTACCGCCATTAAGCTTTCATCTTTATTCCAGTAACGGTTGAAGAATTATCCTTTGCAAGAGTAACTCCAATTATTGAATCGGCCTTTTCAAGGGTTGGTTTTCTCAGAGAGACTACTATGAATTGCGCCTCCCTCGACCTCTCACTTATGAGAGTTGCAACCTTCTCAACATTTATTCCATCAAGAAACATATCTATCTCATCGAACGCGTAAAAAGGAGCTGGCTTGTACTTCTGAATTGCAAATATGAGTGATAAAGCAACAAGACTCTTTTCTCCACCGCTCATCGACTCTATTTTCTGGAAAGGCCTATCCCTAATCTTCAATTTAATGTGGAGACCGCTGTTGAAAGGATCTTCAAGACTGTCAAGATAAAGTTCTCCTTCACCATCGGTAAGCCTTGAGATGATCTCCTTGAAATTCGTGTTTATCGAGTTGAATGCTTCGAAGAAAGCATCCCTCTTCATCCCCTCGTATCTCTCGATTCTCTCCAGAATTTCCTCTCTCTCCTTCTCGAGGACGAGTTTTTTCTCCATCAGCTCATCCTTTCTCGCTTTAACCTCCTCGTAATCCTGAATTGCCTTGAGGTTAACATCACCGAATTTGGCAAGCTCAACTTCGATCTCGTCAAGCTTTCTGATTATCTCCTCATTTGGAGGGATCTTCTCACTTGCATCGAATTCTACCCTGCTCTCTTCGATCTGTTCCATCGTTGCCTCAAGAGTTTCATTTCTTGCCTTGATCTTCTCCTCTATCGATTTAACCTCGAACCTTTTCTCATCCCTTTGACTTTCAAGCTCCCTTATCTCGGTTAAAAGTTTGTTTCTCTCCTCCCTCAAACCTTTAACCGACTCACCAACCTTCTTTTCCTCTTCTCTTAGCTCTTCAAGCCTTTTACCAATCTCCTCAAAAACTCTCTCCTCTTCTCTTATTTTGCCCTCTATCTCTCTTTTCCTCTCTTCGATCTCTGAAGTCTGCATTTCCTTTTCGTGGATTGAGTTAGCAGTCTGTTGCTTTCTCAGTTCAGCGTTCTCGAGGTTCTTCTGGATTATCAGTAAAGCCTCCTTGTTTCTGGAAATCTCGTCCTTGAGCCTCTCAAGCTCCTCCGTGAGCTTCGGAATCTCACTGCCTTTCAATTTCTTCTCAAGATTCGAGATTTCATTGCTTGTCTCTCTAATTCTATCTTCGATTTCCTTAATCTCGTCCTCAACTTTTGTTATTTTAGCATAGATTTCCTGCCTCTCCTTGATTTTCTCTTCGATTCTGTTATCGATCTCTTCAAGCCTTGCTTTGTATGATTCGATCTTGGATTCAAGAAGAGATATCTTGTTCCCAATCTCCGAGTATTCTTTGTTGATCGTATCTATTTCCGATTGAACTAACCTCTTCAATTCCTCAGCACTCCTGAGATTGCCCATTATCTCCGTTTTTTTGCTTTTCAGAATCGTTATCTCCTCGTTTATCCTATTCTGCTTCTCGAAGAGCTCCTTTGTAACGAGTATTCCCTTCTTTCTATCCAAGCTTCCTCCTGTAAGTGTTCCCGACCTCTCTATAAGATCACCATCCAGCGTTACGATCCTTCGACCATCCATCAGCTTCTTTGCCACGTCTATGTTTTCAACAACGAGGGTATCGCGATAGATGAAATTAAAAACGGGTCTGAACTTCCTATCACATTTAATGAGGTTTACAGCATAATCGATTACCCCTCTCTCCTTCAAAACGGATTTGTCCAGATCAAGTTTTCCGAAGTTCTTCTTTATCTTGTTCATCGGGATGAAGGTAGCCCTTCCTCCATCGATCTTCTTCAGATACTTTATACATCTCACGGCATCGTCCTCATTCTCAACCACGATGAACTGCAAGGCATTTGCAGCGGCTATTTCCAAAGCAACAACGAATTCCTCGCTCACTTCACAGAGTTGGGAAACAGTTCCGAATACACCCGGCAACGCTTTTCTCTTTCTCGCTTCGAGGATAAGTTCTACCGCCTTAGAAAAGCTCGATTCAAGGACTGAGAGCTGAGCCTTAATCTTTGAGAGTTCAACTTCAAGGGATTTAATCTCCTCTTCGGTTTTTGAAAGTTCATTTCTGATTGAAAAGATCCTATCATCTATCTCGTTTCTCTTCTTTATTCTGCTCTCAAGCTCTCTCTCCACTTCAGAATTCTTCTTCTTTAATTTAACGAGTTCTTGGAGCGAGCTCTCTATTTCCCGATTGATTCCGTCTTTCTCCTTCTCGAGGTCTTCCAGCTCCATCCCAATCCTTCTGATTACCTCGAGCGATCTATCCCTCTCATTTACTTTTTCCGATCGTTTTTCTTTCAGCAGATCGAGTTCCTCCCTCTTGGAAAGAAGCTCATCCTTTAAGTTGGAATGCTCTACTCCCATTTCGCTCAGCTTCAGCTCGATCAGGCTCTTCTTTGCCTCAAGGTCGTCGAGCACCTCCTGAATGCTGACTTGCTGAATCGAAAACTTCTGGATCTCCTCCTCTATACCATTCAACTCCTCCTTGAGTCTGGAAATTAAGACAAGAAGCTTTGTTTTCTCGTTTTCGAGGTCGCTAATCTCCTGAGTTCTGAGGTCTTTTGATCTCTTCAAACCTTCCCTCTTCGAAGTTAATTCGATTATCTCTGCCTGTATGGCCTTATAGTTCTCATCCGCAAGCTCGTAGATCTGGGCGGATATCCCATCGGCCTTTGAATTAAGCTCGTTAATTCTCGTGTTTAGCTCAATTATTTCCTTCAAAATCCTGTCCTTCTCCCTTTCAAGTCTTGAAATCTCGTACTCAATTCTCTTCTTTTTGTTCAGGAGGTTCAGATACTTGTTTATTTTCAGATATCTTGTGAATCTCTCTTTTTCTTCCATCAAACCCTTGTATCTCAAAGCCTCCTGCCTGTCAGCTTCGAGCTGCTCGAGCTGATGATTTACCTCCACGAGAATCGTGTTTATTCGCTCGATGTTCTCTCTGACAACTTCAAGCTCCTCCAAAGCTTTCTCCTTCTTTTCATCAAACTCCGAGATCCCTGAGATGTCGTCGATTATCTTCCTTCTTTGAAAGGGTGTCATCTCAGCGATCCTCGTTACATCCCCCTGCATTACAACGTTATAGGCATCACTATGAATTCCAGCGCTTGAAAGTAACTTCTGGATCTCTGAAAGGCTAGATGCTTTGCCATTGATATAATTGTAGCTGTAGTAACCCTTCTCCGTTCTTTTTATCCTTCTGGTAATCTTTATTTCTTTTTCTCCCTTGAGAAGTCCGTCAGAGTTATCAAAGATAACGCTCACTTCTGCTTCACTAAGGTTTCCGTTTCCCGTGTGGATTAGGTCCGTTAGCCTGTCAGCCCTAAGAAGTCTCGTTGAAGGAGTTAAACCAAGACAAAAAAGAATTGCATCGACGATGTTGGATTTTCCACTGCCGTTTGGACCACTGATAACGGTAAATCCCTTGAAAAGTGGAATTTCAACCCTTTTATTGAATGATTTGAAATTTTTTACTATTATTTTCTTTATATGCATGATTTTTATTACTTATTATCTAACTTAATCACAAACTATGATGTCCTCCTCGCCTTTCTCTTCACCTACTTTCCTCTCTCTCTTCTCCTCCCTTGTTTCGCTAATTTCAAATTTGGTCTCAGGCTTCTTCAGTTCAGTCTTAAGATACAGAACCTCAGATGTAAGACTCTCTACAATCTTGTTGAGTTCTACTATCTTGGATTCCAGCTCCCTGATCTTCTCAAGCTCTGATGCGAGCTCTGATCTGACTTTTTCTGCAAGGTTCTTTTTTATCTCTTCTATCTCAGACTCTTTTGCAGATAGCATCCTTTTCAACTCCGCAATCTCTTTATCTTTTTCAATCAATTTTTTTTCAAGCCGTTCAACCAGTATGTCACTTTCCACCATCCAATAAAAAATTGAAACAACTCATTTATAAAATTTTCCCTTGAATCGGCCTTTGATTTCGCTTAAAGTTTTCTAAATCAAAGGACTGAACAATCGAAATTCGCTTAAAAAAAATTTGGAAACATTATGGTATCGTTAAATTAAATAGTTAAATATGTTGGTATCAGCTTCTTTCTTTCAGGGTGTAAGTCTTGTTCTGTCTCTTGGGAATATGACTGCTTCTCTAATATTTTTGAGTTTTAGAATTGACATGATGAGTCTATCTGCCCCTAAACCCCAGCCAGCATGGGGTGGCATTCCGTATCTGAATGCGTTAAGATAAAACTCAAAGCTTTCAGGACTCATACCTTTCTCGCTGATCTTTCTAACGAGTAAATCGTAAAGATGAACTCTCTGGGCTCCGCTTGCAAGCTCAAGGCTTCCTGCCATGAGATCGAACGTTTTACTGATCTCCGGTTCGTTTTCGTGTGGCATCGCATAGAAGGGCTTTATCTCTGTAGGCCAGTCCACGATATAGTAATGGCCTTCGATGTTTTCGGACAGTATCTTCAAAGCCGGGGTGGAGAAATCTTCTCCCCATGAAATCTCCTCACCTTTGTTCTTCACGATCTCAATCGCTTCATCGTAGGTTATCCTTGGGAATGGAAGCTCTGGTATTTGGATGTCAACTCCAATCCAGTCGAGGTATTTTGCGCATTTTTCTGAAATGTCCTCGTAAACTCTCTGCACGAGTCTTTCCAGAACTCTCATAACGCCCTCGTGATCTGTAAAGCTCTGTTCGATATCGATGGAGATCGCCTCGTTAAGATGCCTTACAGTGTTATGCTCTTCAGCCCTGAATATTGGCCCTATCTCGAAAACCTTTTCCAGTCCCGCCCCCATTAAAACCTGCTTGTAAAGCTGTGGACTCTGATTCAGGAAAGCCTCCCTTTCGAAGTAGCTTATCGGGAAGAGCTCTGTCCCACCTTCAGTTGCCGTCGAAACGATCTTTGGAGTGTTTACTTCGATGAAACCCTCCTCGCTCAAAAAGTCTCTGACACTCTGCAACATCTCATGCCTCACTCTGAAAATCGCCTGAACTCTCGGCTTCCTCAGATCGAGGAATCTTGCGTCCAACCTCGTATCCAGCTCAGCAGGAACCTTCTCTACAACATCTAAAGGTAGAGGAGCATCAGCTTCGTTCAGCACCTCATAGTAATCCGGGAGTACCTCGAACCCTCCAGGTGCTTTTGGCTCTTTTTTTACCTCTCCAATAACCTTAACAACGCTTTCTCTCCTGGTTTTCCTTAGCCCCTTAATTATATCGGGTGATCTCTTCTTCGGGCATGTAAGCTGGATTATTCCCTCTCTATCCCGAAGTAAAGCGAAAACAACTCCACCTAGATCCCTCAGCTCATGGATCCAGCCATAGAGCAGAACTTGCTTCCCCGTATCCTCTTCCCCGATTTCAGATGTGTACTTTCTAACTACCTCACTCTCACTCATCTCCCCTGTTCCTCTCACTCCTGCATCCATTCCAGTCTCTCCTCCACAGATTTTTTATGGTATGTTAAGCCTTCAGCTTCAGCGAGCTTGACTACTGCATCGCCGATCCTTCTCAACCCTTCCGCCTCGATCTTCTGGTAGGTGATATGCTTTAAAAATGTTTCAACGCTCAAGCCGGAATACATCTTTGCATAGCCGGATGTTGGAAGGATGTGGTTGGTGCCTGAGGCGTAATCTCCTGCAGCAACCGCCGAATATTCTCCTACAAAGACTGATCCGGCATTTTTTATGTCATCCAACCGATTTTCTGCCCCATCAAAAACCATAGATAGGTGCTCAGGAGCTATGGTGTTTGCCAGATTAATCGCATCATCAACTTCAGCAACGCAGATGAAGAAATTCTCATTTTCCTTGAGTAGTTCGTTTACGCATGATTCGAGCTCCTCAGCCATCCGTTCCTTTGTAACAAAAACGATTGCAATGGCTGATGGATCGTGTTCAAGCTGAGCGACAACATCAAGGCAAACGAATCTCAGATTTGCCATCTCATCGGCGATAACCAAGATTTCTGAAGGGCCTGCGGGCATATCTATCCTGACTTCGTTCTGCAAGAGAAGTTTAGCAGCAGTCACATATCTGTTTCCCGGGCCAGCGATAAACTCAACTTTTCTGATGGTTTCAGTTCCGTAAGCCATCGCAGCTATCGCTTGGGCTCCGCCAACAGCATAAACTTCATCGTAGCCAACGAGATCGCATGCAACAAGCGTTAGCTCATTCACTCTTCCAGAGCTGTTTGGGGGGGTGCATGCTACCAGTTTGCTAACTCCAGCAATCTTGGCCGGCAAACCAGCCATCAGAGCTGTTGACGGATAGCTTGCCCTACCTCCAGGGATGTATATACCAGCAGATTCAAAAGGTACGTATTTTTTGCCAAGGATCATATCATCGAAATCTATTCGGATGTCTCTTTCGACAGAGGTTATGCTGTGGAAGTTGGATATGTTTTCCTTTGCTATTTCCAAGGCATCGATTAAAGAATCGTCAACGACATCGTAAGCTCGGTCAAACTCCTCTTCGGGCACTTTGATGTACTCAGGTTTCACATCGAATTTTTCGCTGAACTCGAGTAAAGCTTTGTCACCTTCTTCTCTTACTTTTTCAATTATCTCCTTTACAACAGGAAAAACATCCTCCAAAGATCTTTTTCTTTCCAGTTTAAGAAGAAAATCGGGTTTTACAATCATTATTTTACTCCTCCTTAACTTTTTCAGCCATTTCGGTAAGGTAGTCCCTTATTCTTTCTATGGATGCAGAGAGAATCCTTTTGTTATCGTAATTTGCTAGAATCTCCCTCAGATCCTTTTCAGGATAGCTCTTCAATTCTTCTGCAAACTCAATCATGTTGGGAACTGCCCTTACGAGATTATCCACTATCGTTATGTCCGCCATTCTTGATGTACGGGACAGAGGGTTCAAATCGATGGTTATAACCTTCTTTCCGTTCATTCTCAGAATCTCACATCTGTCTCCATCCTCAAGCGGGACTAAAACTGTATCAGCAATAAAAATTCCTTTGCTGCTAACGATCCTCCTTGCACTCTTCAATCCTTCCAGTGTTGCATCCATGTCCGCTAGAATTCTACCTCCATGGGCCTCTATTTCCTCCTTAATCTTCCTCACCCTTTCCTCGCTAAAGTGAAAGATGTTAACCTCCAGAATCGCGTTGAGAGTTTCTGAGAGTTTTACAATCTCATCAGGAATTAAGGCTGCAACGTTACCATTAACGGATATAACGGGGTGTTTTGAAAGGAGTATTAAAGCTACCGCAGCCCTCTCAGCCTCCAAAGCGAAGTCGTGGCTTTTCTCTCCCAGAATGTAATCGAATGTCTCGCCCCTTCCATGGGCTGCTATGCCTTCAACAGCTGTGATTCCTTTCCTCACACCCTCAGCTATTTTCTCTCTGTACAGCAGTGAGAGGTATCTGGGATGCTCCTTGGGAACGTGACTCATGTCCGATTTTTT
>Ga0180300_10001453_pt1 | contig 10934 bp, 9 predicted proteins | sample GuaBasSediGuay15_FD_121798 | JGI IMG/M metagenome (GOLD analysis project Ga0180300, IMG submission 121798) | Subseafloor sediment microbial communities from Guaymas Basin, Gulf of California, Mexico - Guay15, Core 4569-2, 21-24 cm | ecosystem: Environmental > Aquatic > Marine > Hydrothermal... | reverse complement strand
CTATCCGAGGGGCGGGGGCCTGGTCACTTTAAAGACCGCGCCCATTGATAAGATATCAACGCTTAACATTGAGATGAGAGGACAGGTGCGAAGGATCTCTGGAATTGCACACGCTGTAAAACTGCCAAAGCACGTTGTAGAACGAATTGTTTCATCCGCAAAAGAAGCTCTCTATCAACATGGATATAGAGAGGTTGAAATAACTGAGGAGTGGTCGCCCAACGATCACATGGGACCGGGGGCTGGAATAACATTATTTGCTGATGCTAAAACAATCCTAGGAGCAGATTCTTTGGGAGAAAGGGGAAAACGGAGCGAGAGGGTTGGCAAAGAAGCTGCAGAAAGGCTAATTCATGAACTAAAGACGAAAATGGCCTTTGATGCGCACATGGGAGACATGGTGGTTCCGTACTTAGCTCTGGCTGGAGGATCGTCTCTAATAGGGGTCAGTAAATATACCCTTCACACAGAGTCTAATCTCTGGCTGACTAAGCAGATATTGGGTGCTAGCTACGAAGTAATCAAAAAAGAAGATGGCTCCGCTAAAATTTCTGTTAGAGGAGTTGGAATCTGAGGGGTTTCCTGTTGTATAGTGAGGATGTTGAGAGAGGAATAGAGCGCCTCGCCCAGAAAACTGGGCTAAGTCCAGAGGAAATTAGGTCCAGGATGATGAGGAAGATGGAAGAGATGCAAGGTCTTCTAAAGCCGGATGGCGCACTTTACATCGTTGCAGCCGAGTTAGGAGCAGAAATAGAACCCTCTTTTGTCGAAGAAGAGGGTGAAATCACGATAGAAAAGCTCGTCCCAGGCATGCGCCACGTCCACATAAGAGGAAGGATAATCAGGATGTATGGTCCAATACCCTACAAGAGGAGAGACGGAACTAGGGGTGAGAGAGCGGAGTTCAAACTTTCAGATGGAACTGGAGTTATAGATGTCGTGATCTGGAGCGAGAGCCTCATTAACCTGATAAAAGAGGGAAAGATAAGAGAGGGAGATGTTATTGAGATAGATGGAGCAAGGACAGCCCTTCGCTTAGGAAGGCTTGCCCTAAACCTAGATTCATCAAAGGGCACCATTAAAGTGATTGAAGGGACCTTTCCTGAATTTCCTGAAGTCGAATTCGAGGTTTTTGAGGTTTCAGATTTAAGTCCGGAATTTAACGAGGTTGATGTTCGGGGAGTAGTTTCCAGGCTGTTTCCTGTCAGGGAGTTCTCTAGAGAAGACGGAACAAAGGGACAGATGAGTGGTCTCATACTCAAGGACAGGAGTACAGACGACGAGATAAGGGTTGTACTGTGGGGATCCCTCTCAGATAAGGTTAATGACATCAATATAGGGGATATAGTGCTCATCAGAGCCGCACGTGTAAGGCCAAGTAGAGATGGCTGGATTGAGCTTCATTTGGACACTAGAAGCAAGATAATAGTAGAAGAAAAGGCTCCTGAAATAACACCCATTTCAGAGGAAATAGTCGGGAGGATATTGTATGCTTTCGAGCCAGTCCGCTACAAATCCAAAGATGGCTTGATAACTCTGAGAGACTGCATTATAGAAGTAGATGGAAAGCTGAAACTCTGCAGGTTGTGGGATCCAAGATCTCAAGAGATAGAGGGGGTAAAGCTGCCAGCTTTGGTGAGGCTTGAATATCCCTACATAAGAAAGGAGGGGTTTAGGGAAATAATTAACGTAGGAAAGCTTGGAAAATGCGTTATTTTGGAGGAAAATTCGGGAGAGATCCCTAAAGACATAGAGAAAATAGCAAGAAGGGTGAAGTATCCAAGAGTTTGGTTAGATGAGTCTGGGGAGGGCTTTAGAGAAGTTAGGGGAACTGTGATTCGAATAGATCCCTCAGCAACCATTTCTTGGTGGTGTAAAAAGTGTAGACAGAGGGTTTCCAAGGAATTTGGGAGGTTTCTGTGCGAAAATTGCGGGGAAGTAAGGGAAGCAGAGCCAGTTCTAGCTTTTTCAATTTACGTAGACGACAGTACTGGCGTATTAAGGGCGACTTTCTTCAGAGATGTTGCAGAGCGGATAATAGGAAAGAACGTTCAGGAGATACTGGAGGAGATAGAGGAGAAGGGCTATGAAGAAGACACCTATATGCTAGAAGAGCTTGAATCTAGGCTGCTAGGAAAGACCGTATTACTTAGAGGAAGGATTTCTTACGTCGAGGAGAGGGGCTTATGGAGGATGGTTGTGGATGAAATGGAGTTCGCTGAACCCTTAGAAGAAGCTACTTTTTTGGAAGAAGAGCTAGAATCGAAATATCTATCAGAAATCAAGAGAAAATTGGAGGATTTGCCTTCCTAAGGAATTGTCCTAGTTGGAGTCCTCGGAAAGCCAATTGCATCTTTAATATGCCTTATTCCAGCAATCCACGCAACTGTCCTTTCGACGCCCAGGCCAAATCCGGAGTGGGGCACGGTACCGTACTTACGCAAATCTAAGTACCAAGTATATCTGCTAGGATCAAGTCCAAATTCCTTTATCCTTTCAAGAAGTAGGTTGTAGTCGTGAATTCTTTGTCCTCCCCCAACTATCTCTCCCTTACCCTCTGGCGCAAGTAAATCTGCACACAACAAGACCTCAGGTCTCTTTGGATCTGGCATATGATAAAAAGCCCTGGATTGTCTAGGATACCTATGTACGAAGAAAGGAGTCTCAAATTCCAAGGATATCATTCTCTCTGAAGGTGTGTCAAGATCTTCGCCCCAGCTGAGCTTAGATCCCTTCCTTTGAGCCATCTCAAGGGCCTCGTCATATGATATTCTCGGAAATCTTCCATCAGGGGGTTCAAACCTTCTCTTTAAGTACTCTAACTCCTCAGACCTTCGCTCTACAACTTTCTCGGCCACATACTTTACCAAAGCCTCGACGACATCCATCATGTCGTTTAGGTCTGCCCATGCCATCTCGGCCTCAGCATGCCAAAACTCTGTGAGATGCCGCCATGTTCTGGATTTCTCAGCTCTAAAGCTAGGTTGTATCGTGTAGACCTTCTCAAAAGCTGTTATAAATGCCTCTAGGTACAGTTGGGAGCTTTGAGTGAGATAAACCTTCTTTCCAAAGTAGTTCAGCTCAAATAGGGTCGCTCCTCCCTCAACTACCTGTTCTATTATTGTTGGAGCTTCTGTCTCGATGAAACCGTTCTTGTAAAACCACTCATGCATGGCTTTTATTGCCTCAGCCCTTATTTTGAGGATTGCCTGAAGCCTTCTGCTCCTAAGGTAAAGGTGCCTGTGATCCAGGAGGAACTCTGGCCCCTCCTTTCCTTTGATTGGGAAATCCTCAGAGGGACCTACAACCTCCAATTCCTTAAGCACCAATTCTACCCCTCCAGGAGCCCTAGGATCTTGTCTAACGATCCCCTTAGCCCTCAAAGAGGATTCTATTCCCGCCCTCTTTGCAGCCTGGAGGGTTTCCTCATTACACTCCCCTTCCTTTGCGACCATCTGAAGGATACCTGTGGAATCTCTGAGGACTAAGAATTGCACTGACCCCAAGTCTCTTTTCCTATAAACCCATCCAGCAACAACAACTTCCCGACCCTGGAGTTCTGGGGTTATTTCCGAGATGTAGTGGGTCTTCCCGAACTTCAAGTCGATCCCTCTTTAATTCATTCATGACTTCGAACTCTAATGGACCCTAAGTAGGGATTTAATTTTTCAGTAAAAATTTACATCCTTGGTTTGGGAGGACTACAAAAATGCAGAACTTCAGAGAGGCCGTTGAAATCCTAGAGCAGAAGGGATTGCTACTGAGCATCAAAGAACCGAGATCTGTAATGTACGAAATAGCTAGAGAGCTGAAGGCAGAGGATGGAAAGAGGGCAATCCTCTTTGAAAAACCCCTGTTAAGCGACGGAAGTCCGAGCCCTATAAGAGTTGCTGGAGGTATTTGCAGCAATATTAGATTTATTTTGGAAGTTTTAGGGCTAAATACCCGCAAAGAACTGAGAGAACTGCTTAGAAAAGCTATAAACAACCCAATTCTACCAGTAGAATCGGAAAGGGCTCCAGTTAAAGAGATTGGTTTGGAAGAGTTCGATCTGAGGAGGGATCTACCGATATTGAAGCACTATTCTGGGGAGCCAGGACCCTACATCACAACTGGTATAGTTATAGTCGAAGATGAAACGGGAAAGTTCTCAGCATCCTACCATAGAATGACCCCAATATCAAGGAACAGGCTGGTTCTAAGGGCTGTAGAGGGGAGAAAGCTCCATAGACTCATAACTAAAGCAGAGCAAGAGGGGAGAGAGCTTAATGTGTCCGTAGCTATCGGTGTAGGAATGAACATACTCATAGCAGGTGCCACGCCAGCTGAGGATAGGGACAAGCTGGGCATTGCTGGAGCAATCTCAGGAAGTCCTGTTGAACTTACCGATTGCGAGACTGTGGAAGCTAAGATGCCGGGAAATGCTGAGATAGTCCTAGAGGGCAAAATCCTCCCTAGGATCAGGGAGTTGGAGGGTCCTTTCTACGAGATCCTTGGAAAGGACGTAGTACGCAAACAGCCAGTTTTAGAGGTCTCAAAGATCTGGAGGAGAAAGGATGCCATCTATCAAGCACTCCTTCCCGGTGGAAAAGAGCACGAGATACTCATGGGACTTCCTGTCGAGGCCCTGTTAGAAGAATCTGTTTCGAAAGTAGCTGAGGTCAAAAACCTCTGCATGACCCCCGCGGGAGGAATGTGGGTTGAAGTAGCCATCAGCATTAAGAAGGAAAGGGATGAACAGCCGATGCTAGTTGCATTAAATGCGATAGTTGCTCATAAAAGCCTGAAGAGGATCATAATTGTGGACGAGGATGTAGATGTGGAGAACTACGAGGAGTTAATGAAAGCGGTGGTTCAAAGGGCAGATCCTTCTAGGGATTACAAGGTGATAGCTGATATCTTGGGATCAAGCCTGGATCACAGCAACATAAGATTTTTGGCAGTGAAAGGGGAAAAAGTGCCCATCGAATACCCAAGATCGAAAATTATAATAGACGCCACCATAAAAGGACCGAAGGAATTGTTCGAGAGGCCGGAGATACCGCCCTCTGGACGAAAATCGGAGGAGTGAAAGTGGTTAAGAAAGTAGTAACTGGCATGCTTAAAACAAACGTTCACGATCACTGGCTCTACAAAGTCAGGATGCAAGAGTTGGAAAACTTGCTTTTAGCTCTTGGTTACAGCCCAGTCTATAGAGTGATCCAGACGAGGAAGTCCCCAAGTGCGGCATATCTCTTCGGGCCTGGAAAGGTTGAGGAGATAAGCAAGAAGCTTGAGATGTATGATGCAGATCTCTTCGCCGTTTACAACATCCTAACGAGCAAGCAAAAGTGGAACTTGGAAAGGGCGCTTGGCGTCGAGGTTCTGGATAGGTACGAGGTTACTCTGAAGATCTTCGAGCAGGAGGCAAAGGACATCCTTTCAAACCTTCAGATAAAGCTTGCAATCCTTCAGAAATCGTTTCCTTACATTAAGTACAGGGCATCAGTCAGGTACAAGAGGATGAGAGCGGGCTTCAGGGGAGGAGGAGAGTACGCATATCATAAGGTCCTAAGAGCAGTACAAAAGAGGATAAAGAAGACTAGAACCAAGATAGAAAGGCTGATGGAGTTAAAGGAAGAGAGAATTCTGAGGAGGAAGGAGGAGGGGAGCATAGTCGTCCTCTCTGGCTACTACAACGCAGGGAAAACGTCCTTATTCAATGCCCTAACTGGTCTGGACAAGCCAGTAAGCGACGCCCCCTTTACGACGCTCTCCAGCAAGTACTCCTCCATCATGGGCGGAAGGGTGTTTTTGGTTGATACCATCGGGTTCGTGATAGACCTCGATCCCAGGCTGTTTCACTCGTTTAAGCTGAACTTACTGGATCTGAAGTATGCGGACGCCATAGTACTTGTTCTGGATGTTTCGGAGAAGATAGAACTGGTAAAACTGAAGCTTAAGGAAGGGCTCTCGCTAATAAGGAGTCTACGCGGCGAGACGGATTCTGTCTTCCTAGCCCTCAACAAGATCGATAAGCTAAGCGAAGAGGAGTTATCCAGCAGAATTGAGAGCTTGGAAGATGATTTGGGAGATATACCATATACTAAGGTGTCGGCTCTGACAGGAGAAGGCTTAGACGACCTTCTTAAGAAACTAGATAAGTTTCTGACTGCTACAAAAAACAGAGCGCTTGTCTTTGAAGAGTTATGAAGTTGTTAGCCTAGAGCTGTATGAACTTGCCGGGTCCACGCTTCTAGGATTGAATTCCAAAATTAGATAATTTTTTAACCTTTCAATTTCGGAACAGGTCTAGCAAAAGATATAGGAGTGTATCAAAAATGAAACCCAAGGCTAGAGAAGGTGCAAGGGTAGTTCACCCAAATTTCCGTTTTATTGAGAATAAGAGCATGTTTACCGCTCAAGTAGCGGTTTTCGGAGCTATGGCAGGTATGTTGTCGCTAATTAAGGCTGAAATTCCATTCCCGCTCCTTCCCTATCTTAAGTTCGACCTTGCAGAGATACCCGACATTCTAGCCTTCATGATCATGGGACCGCTTGGAGGAATGGTCACCTCAACGATTCACTGGCTAATCCTGACCTTCAGGGCTGGCTTTATTCTTGGACCCTTTTTGAAGTACGCTGCAGTAGCCTCGACCATTCTGGGCTTTTGGGCTGGCATAGCACTAAGGCGCAGACTACCAGGAAACCCCTCGCTAAAATCATTCATGGCCTTGGGTATGCTTTTTGGGGGAATATTAAGGATAATTGCAATGTCCGTGGCAAACTTCTTAGTTCTTTACGTTTTCTTCCCCGAGTGGATGTCCTTCGCTAAGAGCTGCCTTCAGACAATAGGACTAGATGCGTCAAGCGATTTCTCTGCACTACTCTGGACTTTACTTCTGACAGCTGTATTCAACGCAATTCACATATTCGTCTCAATTATTCCATCCTACACTCTGATCAAAACGATATTGAGGCTCAAGACTACTTTAGGCAAGGCTTGGATAGACGAGATCATGAAGTGAAACTAGCAAAGCTAAATCTCCATCGACAAACCCTAGAAACCTATGGATCATTAGAGGAACACAAAAGTATCAGCAAAGTTCAAGGGAATTGCTGTGATTGCAAACTTAAGCAGGAAATCTGAGAACTCATTCAGAATCTCCTCAGCTCCATCTTGAGGTGGGGATTTTGACGCTTCTCCTTTAGGGTGGGGTGTCATATGCATTATGTCAAGGACTCCATCCATGTCGCTTACAAGCAGGAAATGCCCCTTGTATTTGAAAAGATAATAGAACCAGCCATCTCCATTTATTCTCATTTTCGGATAACCAAAGACGTGCATGAGCTTGTATAGAACCTTTGGAATGAGTGCTAAAAACTCAAAACAAACTCTGGGATCGTCCTTAACGTGTAAATCAATATTTTCCTGCCTTAATCTTTCCAAGTCTTCCTCGGTTACAACCTCGGCTTCTTCAATGAATTTTAGGAGATCTTCAGGTAGAAAGTTTCTGTACTTGTTGATGTAATTATCCTTAATCAACCACCAATTATTGCAGGCTGACTTAGGATCGTTAGCTTCTCTCATATTGTTAAGAAAAATATCGACGTAACCTCCGGTCGCCATTCTAACCACCCTTTAGTCTCAGTACAGACAATATCAGATCCTTAACTAATTCAAAGGACACGTATTCATACGCTATCTCGTCTTGTTCTTCTCAACAGATTCGCCTTTTCAACAGAACCGATAATACGAGGACAGCCAAACTTAGGGAAATTTTTGATATCCCTAGCCTCTTCATTATTGAATTTTTCTTTTTAAATTATAAAAAATTAGCCAACTTTTGTGTCTGTTTAACCGGATAAATGGTTGAATTATATCGAAGCGATTCAAAGGCAATTTAGAGGCTTAACATACTTTTACTTTCCTTTTCAGCATCTTCTTACATTCTCAAACAGCCAAAATCTCAAACTTTCTAGCTTCGCTTGTTTTGAATTTATTAGGGCAATACAAACACTAGAGCAATAATTCAATTTGCCAAATCAACTTTATTGGAAGAGAGTCAAATATCCTATTGATTTGTAGATAAGCTTAGCCAAGAGGTAAGCAGCATCCTTCCTATTTACTACTGGGCTAAACTCAACAAAATCCATCCCTATGACTTTCCTTGAAGATAATACCCTTTTGAGAAGCTTTGTAGTGGTGTACCAGTCGAAACCTCCTGGCTCGGGAGTTCCTGTGCATGGCATTATAGAAGGATCCAGAAAATCCACATCGAAGCTTAAATAAACGGAGAGCCCTTGAAATCTATCTAAGGCCTCAATTAATCTCTCTTCAGGATCGTTTCTCGCATCTGAGGCGGTTACAACAACTACATTTTTTTCTCCCTTAAGGAACTCAATCTCCTCAACCCCTAAAGACCTAACTCCAAAGACAACTGCTTTTCCTGCGATCTCATAACACCTCCTAACTGTGCATGCATGGCTGTACTTGCTTCCTTCATATTCGTCGTACAGATCAGCATGAGCGTCAAAAAAGAGACACAAAAAATCCTCATATCTCTCCTTAAACGCCGCAACGCTTCCTACCGTTATTAAGTGATCTCCGCCTAATAATATTGGAAACTTTCCTTCTGAAATGATCCAACCTATGGCATCCTTTATTCTCTCAAGCGTCTTTTCTGCAGATGCTCTAACTGGCTCGATCTCTTCCATCGTCCAAATGCCCCCAAAGGTTTGTTTCAATTCAATGTCGTAGTGCTCAAGGTATCTGGAGGCATCTATAACCTCAGAAGGACCAAATCTGGCTCCTGGAAGCCATGTTGTGGATGAATCATAAGGTACCGGGATAACCACAAATCTAGCTTCATCAAATGAGGAATTTATTCCAGCAAACAACTGTTGAGATCTCCTAGGGATCATTGCGCCCATAACTTCAATTCACCCTTAGAACGTGTATGAAAGGATCAAACCCCATATTTAAGTATCCTGAAGCTTGTGTAGAGCTGAAATAGGGCAACAGAACATCTAAGAGGTCTTTCTAAAGGACAACATGGTAAAAGTGGTAAAGTTTTAAATTACTTCCAGAGAAGGAAGTTGGGCTCCAGTACTTAGCCCATGAACGAGGTGAAACGAAATGTCAGCCGGTCGTGTAGGAGTTCCCATGACAGATAGAATCCTAGAATTTCTAGAGGAGCGAAATCCAGGCTTTAAGGCGGCCGTATGGCGCATATTCTATCCGATGAGAGAGGACGAGCCTATAGAGGTAGCAGTAAAGCCGGGTACTCTCTCAGGAGAGGTACTCGAATTAACGTTCGATGACAGAACCATCATCGTGAAAGAAGAACCAAAACCAGCTAGAAGAGGCGAGTGAGAGCAAAGCTCCTAACGCCGGAGCCCTCGCTCCTCTTCTCTTTTTGCTTTATAGAATTAGTTAAAAATATTAATCATGTCTCGGGTTGATACTTGGGTGTTTGCGCTGACAGAAGTATCGCGAGAGAAGGTTCCTATAGTTATTCCTGTTTCAAAACCCTCTGAAGGAGCTGCAGGGAAGACAGGCTTATGGAGGGTATTCAAACCCATCATAAACAAGGATAAATGCACAAAATGCTTTATGTGCTGGCTTGTTTGCCCTGAAGAAGCCATAAAAGAGGGGAGAGATGGATTTCCAGAGATAGACTACACTTACTGCAAGGGTTGTGGTGTTTGCTCAGATAATTGCCCCGTAGGAGCTATTTCAATGGTTGAAGAGGAGGAATCAGGATGATTGCAAAAAGCAAAGATGAGAGAAAGGAAGCTGGTGAATGGAAGATCCTTACAGGGAATCACGCTGTATCGTATGCAGCAAAACTGGCAAGAGTTCAGGTAGTTCCAGCATATCCTATAACTCCTCAAACAACAATAGTGGAGCTTATTTCAGAGCTAATAACTTCCGGGGAAATGAACGCTAGGATGATAAGAGTGGAAAGCGAGCACAGCGCAATGGCAGCTGCCATAGGAGCTTCAGCTGTCGGTGCAAGGGTTTTTACTGCTACTGCGAGTCAAGGACTGCTCCTAATGCATGAGATGCTCCACTGGGCTACTGGCTCAAGGACCCCTGTTGGAATGGCTGTAGTCAACAGGGCATTAGGACCCCCTTGGAACATACACGTTGACCACCAGGATGCGATCTCTCAGAGAGATACAGGGTGGATAATTTCTTTCGTCTCCTCAAATCAGGAGGCTCTAGATACTGTGATAACCCTCTATAGGGTTGCTGAGCACCCAGAGGTTCTCCTTCCCTTTATGGTCTGTCTTGATGGGTTTGTGCTGAGCCACACCTATATGCCAGTTTACCTCCCTCCACAAGAGGAGGTCGATGAGTTTCTGCCACCCTATGATCCTCCACATTGGAGGCTAGATCCGTCCAATCCAATCTCCTTCGGCCCTCTAGTGCTTCCCGATCAACCATACCAAGAAATGAGATGGTCTATACACAAATCCATGAAAAAAGCATTGAATCTATTCGAAAAATACAGTGAGGAGTATGGAGAACTCTTTGACCTCAAACATGGAGGGGCTGTTAAAAAATATGGAACCGAAGACGCCGATTACCTGATCATTACGGCAGGAACATTGGCTTCTGAGGCAGAAGCTGCAGTAGATAAAATGAGGAAGGACGGGGAGAATGTAGGACTCCTAAAAATAAGACTATACAGGCCATTTCCTTCAGAAGACATTAGGAAGGAGCTAGAAGGTAAAAGAGGCGCCATAGTTATAGATAGGAGCATTTCCTTTGGTTTTTCAGGACCTCTTTCGGGGGACATTAGGGCAACTCTTCACACATTCGGTCTAGACATCCCTATTGTCTCGTATGTGACTGGGCTAGGAGGAAGGGACATAACCATCTTGGACATTGAAAACATGGTTTCAAAGGGAATTTCCTTGATTAAAGAGGGAAAAACACCGCTGGT
>Ga0180300_10001452_pt1 | contig 10934 bp, 11 predicted proteins | sample GuaBasSediGuay15_FD_121798 | JGI IMG/M metagenome (GOLD analysis project Ga0180300, IMG submission 121798) | Subseafloor sediment microbial communities from Guaymas Basin, Gulf of California, Mexico - Guay15, Core 4569-2, 21-24 cm | ecosystem: Environmental > Aquatic > Marine > Hydrothermal... | reverse complement strand
GTAGAATGAATAATACTAATAGGTTTGTGACATATCTTATTCATAATCTCCTCTCCCCTTAAATGTAATTTCAGATAATGCTTCGGGGATATATAAAGTTCGCAGAGCGTAAGTGGAGCAAGTTTGAGCATAGCTAAAAATGAAGCCAGATATCTGGCTATTATTGGAAGACCAACATAACTTCATTTCTTAAGTCTCTCTATTAGTTCCTCGCTTTTATAAACTTTATCGTATTTTTCTTTTCTGATTTCCTTGCTTGAAAGATCTATCTTTATTCTTTTTAGGAATTCTTTAAAATCTGGATTTTCATCTGCTAGTTTATTCATGGTCTCCCAATCTAATTCCTTCTTGTGTTTCGCTGGCAGGATGATTTCTGAGGAATCCGGATCATCAATATTTAATCTAATAATTCCTATACCAAAAGCAGCAGATAGTCTTTTAAGCTCAGATAATAGTTCGTCATCTTGATATAGATTTGCAGTTACTAAGTAGCCCTCATTTGCCCATGAGGAATTAGATACAGCCTGGAAAAAAGATTCTCTAAGATTGTGAAAACCAAGCTCTTTCTTAATTTCAAAAGAATATAAAATTACGGATGGAGAACCAACCTCTTTTGCAAAATCTATAATTTCACTTTTCCATTCTTCAATCGGGAAATATACTCCTACTATATCTGGATGAAGCCATTGAGCATATCTTCTTTTATTTGATTTTTCATGATATATTGTCTTAGTATAAACATTCATATATGTGTAAGCAAAATATGTCAGGAAAGGGTGCAACTCCCTTTCAGTATATCCTAATTTCTTAGGAGGTTTTATTTTACCTTTTTCTCTTTCTTCTATCTCTTTTAATTTATCTTCTGAAACAAGAGTCTTTAGAAAAAATTTTCTGGGTTTAGAATCAATTTTTACAAAAAGTGAATCTGGGTTATTCTTTATATCCACATATATCTGTGCACCAATGGTCCTCCATGGTGTTTTCCCCTGAGTGTCGCATAATTGATCATATCCTTTTTTTATCGCTATATCCCAAATCTCCGCTACGGTAAGAGGTCTCCTTTCTTCTTCAAGAATTTTTTGTGCTAACTCTTTAAATGTAAGTTTTTTCATGTTTCATACACCCTTTTTTAGTAATTTCACTTAACTGAGGTATATCTGAATTGTTTTTATCCTTCCTAATACATTTAAGATACGCCTCCATTTTAATTTTACTGATTCTCTCTCCTCTCATTACATAGGTGAACTTTATTTATTTTATCATTTTTAAATTAAAAGAGAGAATTTAAATGTGTATAAAAGTGGTGCCGGAGGTGGGAATCGAACCCACACGGGCTATTCACCCGAGGGATTTTAAGTCCCTTGCGTCTGCCTATTCCGCCACTCCGGCCTGACTTTTATGGAGGCGGCAGCCGGATTCGAACCGGCGCATAACGGTTTTGCAGACCGTCGCCTTAGCCACTTGGCTATGCCGCCTTCCCTTAAATTTATACCAAGAAATATGGGCTTGTTCAACCCTATGTTGTTATCATTGTTTATTTTTTCTCGATCTGGTCTTTGAAGTAGGCATAGAGGGCATCGTAAAGGTAGAACTCCTTCTCCAGTGTTTCGTAATCATCCTTTGTTATCAATCTGTAACCTCTTCCAAAAACATCGAGGGCAATGGCAAGAGGTGAGGGATTTTCAACATCTGTATCTGCTTCCCTTACAATCTGCTGTATCTTTTTGAGTGCAGGGTCGTCAAGTTTGTACTTCTCCATGAAGGCATCAAAGGAGCATTTACCATCGTGATGGCCCAATTCAACACCCTTCATATCAAAGGGAATCCCATCTTTTATTGTTTTTGGATCGGTATCCCTTGGTACAAAGACAAACTCTGCATCAGGATCAATAAACCTCTTGATGAGCCATGGACATGCAACTCTATCCACATGAACCCTTTCTCTTGTTACCCACTTCATATTTGCCTCCTTTCAAACTCGAGATTTTAACAGGGTAATATTATTCCCATAAAATATTTTTGTCAATTAGGTGGTTTGCTTATTGCGTAACAAAGTTGGGAGTCTGGTGTATATATGGGCGAAGGAGGTGAAGCATGAGTAGAAAACTTTTGATAGGGCTAATAATCTTAGGACTGGTGATTTCTTTAGGAATAGGAGGTATTTACGCCTACAATGAAATGGGTAAGAATTCGTTGGATAAGGGTCTGAACCTAACAGATGAGCAGAAGGAAGAGATAAAGGGAATAATGGAGGATTTAAGAGATAAGGTAAAACCTGTTCTTGAAAAGATTAAGACAGCAAGAGATGAAGAAAGAGCTGTTCTTGACGCAGAAACTTTAGATGAATCTAAGCTTGAAAACCTCATCAACAAGAACATCGGTTACATAAATGAGATTATGGGCTTAAGAGAGGACGCCTTTGTTGAAATTGAAAAGGTGTTAACACCTGAGCAGAGGGAGAAGTATCTTTCATCTCTTGGTTTCCTTACAGGTAGATACATAAGAAAAAGAGAGAAAAACCCTGCAGAGGAGAGACTAAGGAACAGAATAAGAGATTGGTTGCTTCTTGCAAAGAAACTTAACCTGACAGAGGAGCAGAAAGAGACTCTTAACGAGCTTATAAGGGAAGAAAGGGTAAAGTTTGTAAAGTATGAGATAAGAAAGAAAACAGGATTTCTCATTAAGAAGCTTGAACTTACAGACGAACAGAAGGATAGCTTCATTGAAATGATAAAGACAGAAGCAGAGAATGAGAGAGGAATCTTAAAGGAGCTTAAGGAGAATGCAAAGAATGAAAAAGAAATTGTTTCAAAGGACCCCCTCGATGAGACTGCTCTAAGAAACTCCATTTCAACTGTAAGGGCAAAACTGAATGAAGTTCTATCTTTAAGAAAGGATATGTACCTTAACATCGTACATCTTCTCACTCCAGAGCAGAGAAAGAACCTTCCAACATCCATATTCTTCCTCTCTCCGGGTATGGTTAGGTAAGTAGTTAATATAGATTAAAGGGGCTCAAATTGAGCCCCTTTTTCTTTTTTATGATAAAATTTTATGCATGAAAAGATTTTTTGTTGATTCACATGTTCACCTTAGTATGAATGTTTTTGATGAAGATAGAGAGGATGTAATAAAAAGAGCAGGTGAGGTTAATATAAAGTATTTTCTAAACATTTCCTATGATAGAGAGTCCTCCTTATCTTCAAGTGACATATCAATGAACAACCCTTTTATTTTCTCCTCCATTGGTTTTCATCCTCACGATGCAAAAGAGTTCGTTGATGAAGACCTTTCTCTTTTTAAGAAACTTATAGAAAAAAACAAAAAGATTGTTGCCATAGGAGAGATTGGGCTTGACTATTTCAGGAATCTTTCACCAAAAGAAAAACAAAAAGAGGTTTTTGTTAGTCAAATTGAGTTTGCCATTTCCATGAACCTTCCCATAGTCATTCATGAAAGAGATGCATTCCCTGATGTTGTAAGTATTGTGAGAAGGTATAAGGGGAAGCTAAGGGGAGTTTTTCATTGTTTTAATCATGGACCAGATAGAATGACGGAAGTAATAAGGATGGGCTTTTATATTGGCATAGGCGGACCCCTAACATATCCAAAGAACGATAGGTTAAGGGAGGCAGTTAAATTTGCACCCCTAGAGAGAATTCTTATTGAAACAGATTCACCCTATCTCCCACCTCAGGGAAAGAGAGGAAAAAGAAATGAACCCTCCTTCATGATAATAACTGCTCACGAAATTAGCAGGTTAAAAAGGGTGTCCATGGAGAAGCTCATGGAGGTAACAACAAAAAATTTTGAGAATCTATTTAGTGTGAAACTTGTTTAATTTGCTATAATTCCATCTGGAGGTGAAAATGTTTGCAGTAGAGATCAAGAATCTGGTGAAGGATTATGGCAACATAAGGGCTCTAAAAGGGATTAGTTTTAATATAGAGGAAGGAGAAATCTTTGGTCTAATTGGCCCCAATGGTGCGGGGAAGACAACTACCTTGAGGATTATTGCAACACTTCTTTCACCAACTGAGGGAGAGGTAAAAGTTTTTGGATATGATGTTAGAAGAGAAGGAGACAGAGTAAGGGAAATTATAAGTTATCTTCCAGAAGAGGCCGGAGCATACAAGAACCTTACAGGACTTGATTATATAAGATTTATGGCTTCCCTCTATGCAAAAGACGAAAAAGACACTAAAGAGTTTGTTGAGAGGGCATTAGATATTGCAGACCTTGGTGGAAGGATAGGAAGTAAAATTTCCACATACAGCAAAGGTATGGTAAGAAAGCTTCTTCTTGCAAGGGCTCTTATGACTTTCCCAAAACTTGCAATCCTTGACGAGCCCACAAGCGGACTTGATGTAATAAATTCTATTGAGATAAGAAAACTTATAAGGGATTTTACAAAAAGGGGTGTAACAGTGCTTCTCTCCTCTCACAACATGCTTGAGGTGGAGTTCCTCTCAGATAGGATTGCCCTAATTGATAAAGGGGAGATTTTGGAGATAGGTAAACCAGAGGAACTTAAGGAAAAATACAATGCAAGAAATATAGAGGAAGTGTTTATGGGGGTGGTGAAATGAGAAAGTTCCTTGTACTTCTTAAGAAGGAGATTAAAAGCCTTTTAACCCCACAGATGCTTATTCCCCTTGTTATAATGGTTGTCCTTTTCTCAGTTATGGGAAAATTGATTGGAAAGGAAGCAGCAAAGGTAAAGGAGCCAAAAGAGGTTCTTGTAATAGATAATGATAATACCTCTTTATCTACTGAGGTGATTGAGCTGATGAAGGGGGTAAATTTAATCCCTCAAGTTCTAAACAATGTAGAGGTTCAAGAGGGACTTGATGAAGCTAAAGAAAAAGGTATAGATACATTAATTGTTATTCCTGAGGGATTCAAGGAAAATGTTGAAGAGTATAAAAAGACCCACATTGACATCTATACAGTAATGAGGGGTCTCAGTATGTCAACCTTCTCTAAATCTGCTTCTACAAAAGCCCTTATCTCCATTATAAGTGAGGATATATCAAAAAGGTACATAAAGGAGAAGTTCAAGGATGTGGACCCTGGGATTATACAGAGACCGATTGAGGCAAAAAATTTTGTAATTGTAAAAGATAGGATGGTGGAAGCACCCCCAGAGATGATATCAGCTGCAGTTACCTCTCAGAATGTTTTCATTCCCATAATACTTATGTTCGTAATAATGATGTCTGCCCAGATGATTGCCTCAGCGGTTGCCATGGAAAAAGAGAACAAAACCCTTGAGACACTTCTTACCCTTCCCATAAAGAGAACGCACATTGTTATATCAAAAATGCTTGGAGCAAGCCTTATTGCACTTCTCATGTCAGTTTTCTATATGTACGGAATGAAGAACTATATTGGTCAAATGTCGGGCATGGGAGGAAGTGCCTCAGTTTCATCAAATATTTTAAGAGAACTGGGTTTAACCTTTACTCCAGGAGCATACGCTCTGTTAGGAATCTCCCTCTTTTTTGCAATTCTTTCTGCCCTGTCCCTTGCCACAATTTTAGCTGTTTATGCTGAGGATGTTAAGAGTGCACAGACTCTCCTTACACCCTTGATGGTTCTTCTTCTTATACCTTATCTACTCTCTTTCTTTACAGACTTTTCATCCCTCTCTTTAATTGCAAAGGTCCTGCTCTTTTTAATTCCATTCTCGCACCCATTCCTTGCCTCAAGATTCCTTTTATTTGGAAACATAAATATGGTAATTTTCGGTATTATTTATATGGCACTTTTCTCTATTGTCTGCATAATTATTGCCGCAAAGATATTCTCTTCAGACAGAGTCCTTACTGCAAAACTAAGACTTAAGACAAAATCCCTCTTTAAAACAAGATTCAGGATTTAAGATTTGAACAAAACCCAGAGATTCTGGTCTATAATTAAAGTATGAATATAGTTGATGGAATAGTAATAATTATTCTTATATACGCCGCCTTTATTGGATGGAGAAGAGGGATACTAAAGACAGTTCTTTCCATAGCTGGTTTCTTTGTTGCAATTTATATAGCCTATAAATTTTCTCCTCAATTTACTGTCTATCTTGAGAAAAATTTTTCCATGGTCACAAGCATTAAAAACTACCTTTATACCCATTTGAACCTACCACCTGAAACAAAAATAGTTTCAGCAGATCCAAACAATCTAAAACTCTACATCTCCACCCTTCCCGTTCCTCAATTCTTTAAAAACTTCCTTAAGGAAAATATCCCACTCCTATCATCCTTTGGTCCAAACCAGACAGTCTACGATGCCTACCTCACTCTGCTCGGTATAACCATCGGAGAGGCTATTTCGTTTCTCATACTCTTCCTTGCCTCTCTGATTGTGGTCTCCATTCTTAAAGCTCTGCTTGTAGGAGGAATACACAAGGTTCCTGTTGTTGGAACATTGGACAGAACTTTAGGTTTAATATTCAGTGTGGCTCTATACCTTTCCATCCTCGTCTTTCTTGTATTTCTGTATTCCAATCTCTTTTTAAAGATACTCCTTCCCAATTCAAATGTTGTTAAAACCATAAATTCCTCCTACTTTGTAAAGTGGGCTCAGGAAAACATGGATATATTTAAATATCTTTTGTCTCTTGGTGTTTCAAAGGTTATGGAGTTTATAAAATGAAGAAAATTCTCATAGTTTTTATAATACTTTCATTCCTCTTTATTCCAGGGAGGGTATTTGCAGGTGAAAAAAAGGTGAAGGTTTTACTTTACAAAGATCCAGCCTATGTTGAAATTGATGGGAATGTAACCGTTTCTGTTTTTGGAGAAAACTTCCCCCTAAGTTCTCTCTTTATCTATCAGGAGAAGGAGGAGAAGGGAGATCTGAGATTGAGAGTTGGTGTTTTTGTGAATCTTAAAGATGCCTTAAATTATGCAGTTTCCATTAGGGGAAAGATAAACTCAAAGAAGGTTATCATACTGAAAAGGGAAGGGAAATTTAATGTGGACATCGGGAGCTTCAACTCTCTTGAAGAGCTTGAAACATTTAAATTATTATATAAAAGCATAATACCCTTCTCCATGAATAAAGAAGTTTCTGGTTTTTTTGTATCTTTAGATGATGGAAGACTTTCCTTTGAAGTAGAGAGGAAGGAGCTTGAAGGGGATTTCTCCTGTATACACGGAAATGAAGGCTTTGTAAAGATAAATGGAAGAAGATACAGAGGAGAGATTAATATTGTAAAACATACATTTTCTATCTATTTTATAAACAAAGTTTCCCTTGAGGATTATGTTAAAGGTGTTGTCCCGTCAGAGATGCCAGAGAGTTTCAACATTGAAGCACTTAAAGCTCAGGCAGTGGCGTCACGCACATATGTGCTTTACAAAATGAAGAGCGGGAGCCTCTATGATGTTACATCAACCCCCGATACTCAAGCTTATCTTGGTATGGACAAAGAAACAGAAAAGACAAATAGAGCTGTATCTGAAACTGAAGGTGAGGTTTTAATGTATGGGGGGAAGATTATTACAGCAGTTTATCATTCAACATCAGGTGGTTTTACAGAGAACAACGAGAATGTCTGGCACTCCTCTCCAGTTCCTTATCTTAGAGGAGTGGATAGTCCATACGAGGAAAGGTCTCCACATTTTAGCTGGACAAAGTATGTTACAAACTATAGAGTGCAGATGGTTATAAAAAAATACATAGAAAAGAATGATCTTCCCTACATTGGAGAGGTGCTGGGGTTTAAAGTTTTAAAGAAAGGGGTCTCACCAAGGGTAGTTCTTATAGAAATTATAGGGAGATTTGGAAGTATAACTTTAAGAGGTACCACCTTCTCCAATCTGTTTGGATTAAAAAGTACATGGTTTACATTCAAATTTAAAAGATATAAAGTTCCCTTTGTTCACTCTTTTCTCTCTATGGTTGAAAGGACCCCATTTTTTAGAGGGACAATGAACAAATTTGTTGGATTCTTTGCAGCATATGAGGAGAAAACCTATAGAACAGAGGGGGTCCCGCCAAGAAGATGGGATATAGTTGAATTTGATGGAAAAGGATGGGGGCATGGAGTGGGAATGAGCCAGTGGGGGGCAGAGGGCTTTGCTGAAAAGGGATGGAATTATAAGGAGATTTTGTCTCACTTTTATCAGGGAGCAGAATTGGTGAAACTAAATGAAAACTGAGCTTTTTGACTTTCATCTTCCAGAGGAACTTATTGCTCAGGAACCTGTAAAAGATAGAGATAAAGCAAAACTTCTTGTTTTAAAGAAAGCAGGAGAGATAGAACATAAAATTTTTTATGAGATAGTCCATTATATTAAAAAGGGAGATGTTCTTGTCTTGAACAACACAAAGGTTATAAGGGCAAAGATAACTGGAAAATTTATGGATACAGGCGGGAAATTTGATGGGCTGTTCTTAAAAGCAGGAGAGGGGTGGATGGAGGTTATTGTAAAAAAGGCAAAAAGGGCAAGAGCTGGAAGGAAAATAGTTTTTAAAGACGGAACAGTGGGGGTGGTAAAAGAAATCCTTCCTGAAGGCAAGAGGGTGGTAGAGCTTGAAGGAAATGTGGATGTAATGAATTTTATTGATAGAGTTGGAGATGTACCCCTTCCACCCTATATAAAATCTATGGGCATAAAGGAAGAGGATTATCAGACTGTTTATGCCAGAAAGAAGGGCTCCCTTGCCTCTCCCACAGCAGGACTCCACTTTACAGAAGAGCTCCTTGAGAAAATCAAGAGTATGGGGGTTGATATCCTTTACGTAACCCTTCATGTTGGATTGGGGACTTTTAGACCTATAAGAACTGAGAATATAGAGGATCACGAGATGGAAGAAGAGTGGATTGAGGTTTCACCCGAAGTGGTAGAAAAAATTATTAAGACCAAAGAGAGGGGAGGAAGAATTTTTGCTGTGGGGACTACAGTGGTAAGATCCCTTGAAACAGCGGGACTTTCAGGAAAATTTAAACCCTTTAGAGGTTACACAAATTTATTCATTAAACCCGGTTTTAAATTTAATGTTGTTGATTCTCTAATAACAAACTTTCACCTTCCAAAGACAACCCTTATTGTTCTTGTCTCTGCTTTTGCTGGAAGAGAAAAAATTATGAAAGCATACAGGGAGGCTGTTAAAAAGAAGTACCGGTTCTTTTCTTTTGGAGACGCAATGTTAATAATTTAAATGAAATTTTAACTTATGTAAAATATTTAGAATATTGTAAAATAAAATTGGTGAAAAGGATAAAAATTGTAACTGATAGTGTTTCTTGTATTCCAAAAGAGATTATAAAAAAACTTGATATTAAGGTGGTTCCTTTCTACTTTAAAATAGATAACAAGGAATATAAAGATGGTATTGACATAGATACGAGGGATGTGTATAAATTTGTGGAAGAGGGATATCCATTCAGAGCTTATCCTCCAAAAGTGGAGGATTTTTTAAATGTTTTCAATAGTTTAAAAGAGAAAGTAATTTTATGTATCACTCTTTCCTCAACATTTAGTGCCTGTATAAGAAATTGTAAAATTGCAAAAGAGATGGTCAAAGATAAAAAAATAGAAGTTATTGACTCTCTGAATGGGGCAGCAGGGGAAGGGTTATTAGCAATCTATGCATCCAGATTGTCAGAAAAAGGGAAAAAGTTAACTGAGATTGTCAGTTTGACAAAGAGATTAGCAACGAGAATAAAAACAGTGGTTATGCTTGACACAATAAAATATGTCTTTAGAACTGGAAGAATACCTAAAACTCTTTCAAACTTTGGATCCCTTTTTTCCTTAAAGCCAATTCTAATGTTGCACAACGGAAAAATTAAGCCTGTGAAACTCGTAAGAAATAAAGATAGAGGAATTCAAAAACTTTTAGAAATTTTACTTAGAGAGAAAGAGCCTCTTCATGTTGTAGTAATGCATGCAGATGACGAAATTGAAGGAAGAAAACTGGTTAAAAAAATAAAAGAAACCGTAGCAGTTAGAGAAATATTTTTAACTGAATTCACTCCGATAATGGGATTTGCTACAGGAAAAAAACTTATAGGGGTATCTTTTTATTCTGAGAGAGGTGAATTATGATATTAAAGATAGGGATAATCGTTTTAAGTTATTTAATAGGTTCACTCTCTTTTGGAATAATACTTAGTAAACTTCTTAAAAAGAAAGATGTAAGAGATAAGGATTTTCCCGGAGGGGCTGGAAGTATAAGACAATTCGGGTTTTCTTTTGGGGCTTTAGTTGGCCTTCTCGATATCCTTAAGGGGACGGTTGTAGTGTATATTGCTCTAAATTATGGAAAGAGCGACATTGTTCTATTGCTTTCTATACTTGCAGTCATTGCCGGTCATAGCTGGCCAGTATATTTTGGCTTTAAAGGTGGTCAAGGACTTGCAACGACAATAGGAGTTTTTATTACTCTTTTCCCACTTGAAGCATTGCTCTCATTTTTGATAGGTGGCGGATTTTCTCTTCTTTTCAAATTTTTAAAACTTGGTAGATATATTAAATTCGTGGGAGCAATTCCTTTTGGGGCAGTTTTTGGTTTAATTTCTCTATTCTTGATTATTTTTAAAAAATATGGTTTTTACCCATATTCCCTTATTATAATCTCTGTAGTTTTACTACTCATAATAAGGGGATTAGAGATTTCCATTTTCTCTAAAAGGAGAGTTATGTGAAAGGTGAGTTTCAGAAAAAAATAAAAAAGATTCTTTTTTCTACCCTTAATTGTTTAAGAAAGAATGAAAGCTATATAAACAATTTAAACGTTTTTCCTGTTCCAGATGGAGATACTGGTTCTAATATGTTTATGACACTTAACGAAGCAATTGAAAAGTGTAAAGACACAGCGGAAGGAGAATTCGTAAAGTGCATAATTAAAAAAATAGTTCTTTCTGCACATGGGAACTCTGGTATTTTGTTCTCACAATTTTTAAAAGGTTTCCTTGAAACTGT
>Ga0180300_10001451_pt1 | contig 10941 bp, 13 predicted proteins | sample GuaBasSediGuay15_FD_121798 | JGI IMG/M metagenome (GOLD analysis project Ga0180300, IMG submission 121798) | Subseafloor sediment microbial communities from Guaymas Basin, Gulf of California, Mexico - Guay15, Core 4569-2, 21-24 cm | ecosystem: Environmental > Aquatic > Marine > Hydrothermal... | reverse complement strand
GAAAACGCTTCGCAGAATGGGGGTGAAGGAAGTCTACACCGGACACTGCACAGGATTCAGGGCGGAATGCCTCTTCGCCAGGGAGTTCGGCGGAAACTTCAAAAAGCTTTACTGCGGCATGACTGCTGAGTTTTGATTTCCCTGCGTTTAGGCTGCGGGTAAGCCTTCCTTTTTCATTATGCCTCTAGCGGCTATGATTCCTGTGGCTGCGGCTGTGACTATCCCCCGTGATAGGCCTGCCCCGTCACCGGCTACGAAGATGTTTTCCACCGGGGTTTCCAGGTCCTTGCTGGTATATATGCGGTTGGCTGAGAATTTCACTTCAGGCGCGTACAGGAGGGTTGAGCTGCTGGCTACGCCTGGGATTACGGTGTCAAGCCTTTCAAGCCCTTCGATTACGTCGGTGACAACCCGGTGGGGGTAGGCCATGGCTATGTCGCCGGGGGTAACCGTTGAAAGCGTAGGCTTAACGTTTCCCTTCTCAATTCTGTCCCAGGTGGAACGTCTGCCGCGGACGAGGTCTCCAAGCCTCTGGATTAAAGGTTTCCCCCCGCCTAGGAGGGTAGCCTGCCTGGCTATGGTTCGCCCGTAGGCTGAAGTGTCCTCTAAAGGCTCTGTTAAAGCTATCCTCACCAAGAAGGCGAAATTCGTGTTCTGAGACTGAACAGTCTGCATGGAGTGGCCGTTCACTCCCACCACACCGTCTTCATCGTAAACCTCCATGCAGACGAAGCCTCTATGGTTCACGCAGAAGGTCCGCACGAAGTCATCGTACTTCTTCGTGTAAATGTGGAATTTCGGGTCCCGGCTTATCCTGGCTACGGGCTCCATGATTATGGCTGGAACCTCCACCCTTACGCCCAGGTCTATGGGTTCATGGCGGGTTGGTATCCCCAGCCTCCTAGCCTCCTCAGCCAGCCAGTTCTGCCCGCTTCTTCCAGGAGCCACCAGAACATATTTAGCGTGAACCTCGCCTCCACCGTTAAGCTTTAGGAAGCCCTTCTCCAGCCTTGCAACCCTCTGCTGGAGGAGAAACCTCACACCCTTACGCTCCAAGTCTTCCATGAAGTTCTGAATAACCTTAGGAGCGTTATCCGTTCCTATTTCCCTCTGCGATATGGGGATAAACTTTACACCGGCTGCCGCAGCCCTACGCTCCAGCTCCTCCACTTCAGGCCCGTTAGGATTATACAGGAAGCTGGGTGAACCGTAGCGTAGGAAAACATCGTCAACCCGCTTCACCAGCCTCCAGGCTTCCTCCTCGCCGACCAGGGGGTAAAGGTTTCCACCTATGTCAGGGCGGAGGTTAAGCCTTCCGCTTGACAGGGTTCCAGCTCCCCCAACCCCTGAAAGCACGTTGCAGGGGCTACACTTGACACAGCCCTTATAGGACTGTTCAGGGCATACCCGTTCCTGCGGAAGCTTACCCTGCTCCACCACTAGGACTTTAAGCTTACTTTTTTCAGCTAGCTCTAGGGCTGCGAAAAGTCCTGCTGGACCTGCGCCGACAATCGCCACATCAGCCTTCAAAGCCATGCTTGGGTTTCGCCCATACCCCAAAAAGGGAAACCCCAAATATATGCTTTATTTTTCAGCCTAGCGTCCACATCGAAAATGGTTAGCCATATTTTTTCAGGTCTTTAAGCTGGCCTAGGAAGGTGCCGTCGGTCAGGTAGATTTCAGCTTTATCCATTTGAACGCCTTTCGACCGGGTTATGGGGCCTATCAGCTCGGCTTGGGGGGTTGCGTTGAAGGCCAGCCCGCCTAGAAGATCGTTGAAGGCTGGAAGAATTATCAGGCTTCGACATGAAGGGTTAACGTTAAACTTTTCCCTCATGGTTTTCTCAGCGTTTCCACCGGTTTTCACCCCGCGATACTTAAGGAAGTCCTCGCAGAGCCTTCTAACGTTTACAGGAGCGTTAACCCAAACCGGCCTCATAACCCTGAAGCCTAGAAGCTTTCTGAACTGGACAGTCGGATGGTTGTGGCCTATAACCCAGTGGGAAGCCTCGAAAAGCTTTGGGGAAGGCCAAGCGTGACCGTGGAAAAGCCCTACTTTAACCCCTCTAGCCTCTAGGAGGAAGCCGCGGCTGGAGTGAACCGTCACACCTCTACCTGCGAAAACCTCGGCTCCCCCGTCATGGTTTCCGAGCACAAGCCTGACATCTGAAACCCTGGCTTTTAAAGCCTCCAGGAAGCCTGGTATATCCCGCCATTCTCCGAGGGAGACCTTCGGGATGGTGTGTTTGAGGTCTCCGAGGATTACAAGGCTTTCAGGCTTAGCCTCTTCTATAAGCTTTAAAATCTTCTCTTTAATTCTGCCGGTCTGGGATGGAAGGTTTATGCCTTTCTCTGAAAGCTCGAACTCGAAGCCGAGGTGTAGGTCTGCCACCACCAGTATGCGGCTTCCATCGCCTACTAGGAGGGCTGGCCATGGAAAGTAGGGTGTAATCATCTTTCAAGCCTTAAAAGGGGGAAGGTTAAGGTTAAAGGTTTCCCCGGGACTAACCATTCTCTTGAAGGCAGCGTTGAAAAGGGAGGACAAGCTTCTAGCCGAAGCCTGCAGGGAAGCCTCTGAGAAGGGAGCCCTCTCAAGCCGCTACATGAACCTTCTAGCCCAGAGATTCGGCAAACGCTTCGAGAACGCTTGGAAGGCTGTAACGGAGGGAGCTGTAAAAAAGTATGTTTTCCAGCCCAGCGGCCGCGTCATATGGATTGTCGTGGGCAAGGAGAGAGACTACCAAGTGCTTCCAGAGGTTGACTACTGCACCTGCGACGACTACTACTACCGGGTGCTGGACGGGGAAGCCCTCCTATGCTACCATCTCATCGCACAGCGGCTGGCCGAGGCTTTAAACCGCTACGAGCTGGTGGAGACCGAGGAAAACCTGTATGAAACCTTCATGTCGGAGTGGAGGCTCATCCGGAAGGAGCGGTTTCAGCAGTAGCCTTCCAGGCAGAAAGCAGCATGGCAGCTGTCCAAAGCTGGTTTGGGCTTCCTTTAGGCCTGCCATCCGGCGTATACCATTCGTTCAACCCTGGGAGACCCACCATTTTCATGAATTCCTCTCCAGCCTTTTCCTTCAAGCCTAATTTTGCGAGGGCTAAAACCAGGTGCCCTTGAACCATAGGCCACAGGGTTGAGTTCTGGTAGGTGTGAGGCTTCTGGCTGCAGTCCTTCTCGGGGTAGGGCGGCTGGATGTTGAGAACCCCGTAGGGGGTTGAAGCTTTCTGGAGAGCTTCAGCGGCGAGAGCTTCCTCACGTGGGGAGGCTGCACCGTAAAGAATCGCTAAGGTGTTTCCAAGGGCGTCCATTCTGCCTTCTGGCCCCGGTAAATCAGTGTAGCAGCCTTTCTCCCCGCTCCAGTAGGCTTCCCGGATTAAGGTTTTAAGCTTGGAAGCCTGACGGTTTCTGCCTGAAAGCTTTAAGGCCTTGTAGGCGAGAAGCTGGCATACCAGGGTTGGCTTCCCCACGTAGTTTGCCATGGCATCCATCCATCCGCTTCCACGGATGAAGCCTTCAGCGTCAACCTTCGAGGCGAGTTCTTCAGCGGTTCTCTCAGCTTCCTCCCTCCAGTCTTCCAGAAAGCCTACGTCCCCTGTGAGCTGGGAGTACTCGTATAGGCCTATTAGGAGGAGAGGCTGGCTGTCGCCTGTCCAAGGCTGAAGGCCGAAGCCGGAAACGTTTGGAAGCATGAATTTTATGGGGTACCCCGTTAGGAGGCTGGGCTTCCGAAGCATTCTAAAGAAGTTCACGGGATACGTCAGCCCTCCAAGCCTGCTTATCACGGCGGGAACCCTGCCTTTGCTTTTGCAGGCTTCAAGAAACATGGATAAGTGGCTTTTCAGCCTTTCCCAGTATCCCAGGCTTGCCAAGGCTGGCAGGCTGAAGACTACGTCTCTAAGCCAGTACTGGTAGGCGTAGTTTAGGGGGCTGCCGTAGAAGCCTTTACCTCTAGCGCAAAGCCGGACAGCCTCCCTGGCTTCAACCAGTTTTCTCCTAACAGTTTCATGGGAGAACAAGTTTTCCAGCCCTGGCACAACCCCGTTAGGACTTCAGAAGCCTGCTGCTTAAGCCCTCTATTCTATCCATGGTTTTACGTCTTTCAAGTTCTAGGGCTGCCCTCAGCCGGCTGGCTGCACAGGCTTCACCATATTTCTCCCTGAAAGCCCTGACATACTCAAGTTCTCCAAGGGTTTTCTCAATCATCCTGAAGAAGACTTCAAGGCTTTCAGAGCTGTCAACAAGCTTGGCTAAAGCGTCGTACATAGCCGGGTTTCCAGCCTTAAACCATTCCAGAAGGCTTTGAGGGTTAGCCTCAACCAGCCCAGCCATACTGTAAGCCAGAAGCTCGTCCAGCTCCTTGCTGTAGCCATGGCGGGCGGTTCTCCAGTTTTTAGCCGTCTGAGGCAGATGAAGCCTGACAGCCTCCATAACCCAGGCTTTCACAGCATCCCTGCAGGCTTCCCTAAGCGCCTTAACGGCTTCCAGCCTGGACTTGTAAGCTTCAACCTCGCATTCAACGCCCAGGGGAACCTGGTCGACCTCTTCAAGCTCTTTAAGGGCTTCCTCAAACCTCATGGAAGCCACCGCAGGGAAAACCTTTTCCTCCAAGACTTTTCCCAGCTTTTCGATTTTCGAGAGGTCGCCGCCAAGCCTTTCAGCTTCGCTTCTTATTTCAGTTAGAAGCCTTTCAAGCCTCTCAGCTTTAACCCTGCTCCTCCGCTTAGCCTGCCAGTATAGGAAACCCAGCAGAACTGAAAGCAGAAGCAGCAGTAAACAGGCCAGTAGAATAATGGTTAAACCTGCCGGACCGTTCAACCCTCGGATGCCCTCAAAGCCATACTAGGGAAGGAAAACCTTATAGAGGTTCACCTTACTAGCCAGATACGTGATGAAGTCGTCCCAGCCTGATCGCCCAGGGCGAAATGAAGAACACGCGACGGACTGATGTTAGGTAGACCTAACTTTTTGAGGGAATGCTCAAAAATTTAAATATTTCCGTGCTTATGCTCTAAAATGCTTAAATAAAAGTTAGGCTAGCCTAACATTGATAGTGATGGATTTGGCTAAGGAATTTAGGCTGGCAGAGGCTGAGGTGGGTAAAACCTATGAGATTGTTCGCTTAGAGGGTTTCGGAGCCGTTCGGAGGAGAATAATGGATATAGGTTTAGTGCCCAAAACCAGGGTTAAACTTATTAATGTTGCACCTTTAGGGGACCCCTTAGACCTTGAGGTGAAAGGCTTCAATTTGACTATTAGAAAGAGCGAGGCTTCCACCATAATCGTTAAGGAAGTGGGTCAATGATTCCGCTAGCCTTTGCCAATGAAGGCAGCCTAGTCCAAATAGTTGAAGTTAGGGCTGGGCAGGGGCTTACCCGTAAGCTAGCCGAACTTGGTTTAACTCAAGGTTCAACTTTGAGGATTGTTAAATCTTTGTCTCCGGGGCCGGTGGTCGTTGAGGTTGTTAATGATAATGGTTATACTGATGCTTGGAGGGTAATGTTGGGTTTCGGGATAACCATGAAGATTTTCGTGGAAAATCGGGGATGAGTGTTTGGAGAGGAGAGCTTTACAACTAGCTGTAAAAAAGTTTAAGGTTGCTATTGCTGGGAATCCAAACGTTGGGAAGTCCACTCTTTTTAATAGGCTTACGGGTGGCCGAGCTTGGGTTGGAAATTGGCCTGGGGTAACAGTTGAGAAGAAAGTTGGAAGGATTAGAGTGGACGGACGCTACCTTGAGATTGTTGACCTACCTGGAATCTACGGTCTAACAGCCTACGGCGTCGACGAGCTTATAGCTAGAAACTTCATAGTGGAGGAAAATCCAGATGTAGTAGTTAACATAGCTAATGCCGCAAACCTTGAACGCAACCTATACCTCACAGTTTCTCTTATCGAGATGGATGCAAATGTTGTCGTATGTCTAAACATGGTAGACCTGGCAACTGACCAAGGATATAAAGTAAATTCTGAAAAACTCTCCCAGATGCTCGGCGTACCGCTGATTCCAACCGTAGCTGTGGAAGGGCGTGGAATAGAGGAGCTTAAGAAGGCAGTTGTCAAGGCAGCTGAACGCAGAGAAAAACCTGCGGGTTTAGTTAACTATGGCAGTAAGGTTGAAGGCGAAATAGGTAGACTTTCAGAAGTCGTTGAGAAAGACTTGGAACTTGCAAGAAAATATAATTCGCGTTGGGTAGCTATCAAACTTCTCGAGGGAGACTCGGATGTTGAAGATAAAATTAAGCTTTCACCTCTGTCCCGTGAAATATTGGATCAGGCCGCGGAAGCTAGAGAAAAACTTGAAAGTTCTCTCGGAAGAGATTTAGAAGGCTTCATAGTTGAGAAAAGATATGAATTCGTCTCTCAGCTAGTCGAAGAGTGTGTTGGAGTTTTAGTTAGGAAGCCTATAACCCTAACTGATATGGTTGATTATGTTGTAACCCACAAGGTTTTCGGCATACCAATCATGCTTACAGCTCTCTACATGGCTTTCAAGTTCGCCTTCGACGTCGCAGCTCCACTCTGCGACCTAATAGACTGGTTTTTCGGCTGCCTCCTGTACGATTTAGCTGCAACCCTGCCTGGGCTGGCTGGCTCCCTTCTCGCCGACGGCATTATAACAGGTGTAGGCTCAATCCTAATATTTGTGCCAAATCTGGCCTTCATTTTCCTATTTCTCGCACTACTCGAGGATGTAGGCTACATGGCTAGGGCCGCCTTTGTCGTAGATAAAATAATGCATAAGCTTCATCTTACCGGTAAGTCTCTGCTTCCCCTAATTCTAGGCTTCGGATGCAACCTGCCAGGGATAATCTCGACAAGGGCTATTGAAGACGAGAACGATAGGAAAACTACGGCGCTTGCCTGCCCCCTAATATCCTGCTCGGCTAGACTTCCAGTATACCTCGTTATAGCTGGCGCCCTATTTTCAGCCTACGTGACCGGTGTGGTTTGGAGCATGTATATTTTAGGAGTTATCTTTGCTTTAATTATGGCAACCCTATTTAGAAAGTTGCTTTTCAAGGGTCCCTCAAGCGGATTTATAATGGAGCTGCCACCTTACATGAGGCCTATGCTGAAAAACATCGGTATAAAAACCTGGGAGAGACTGAAGAGGTTTCTGTTTAAGGCTGGAACCGTAATATTTATAGGTGTAGTCGCGGTTTGGCTGCTGTCGATAACAGGGCCTGGTGGCTACCTTGGGGTTGAAGCCCTTGGGGAGGCTACGCTACTCGAGCAAAGCTGGATTGGAGTGATAGGCCACGGATTAGAGAAGATCTTCACCCCAATGGGTTGGGGTTGGCAGGCTTCCGCAGCGTTATTTTTCGGATTCATAGCTAAGGAGATTGTGGTAGGGGCCATGGCGGTGCTTTTCGGGGTTAGCGAAGAAGGGCTTATAGGAGCTGTGAGTGGAGCATTTACTCCGCTAACAGCCTACGCCTACATGGCTTTCGTACTCTTATACCTTCCATGTCTCGCCACCCTAGCTATTATAAGAGGAGAATTAGGGTTGAAGTACGCTCTTTTCACCGCAGTATACGAATTTATACTTGCATATTTTGTGGCTTTCCTCATAGTTGGTATAGGAACTCTGGTAGGGCTGGGGGGATGAAGCCTGAATATCCATAAACCACTATATGCTGCAATTCTTATCATAGGAGCTTTCTACCTCATTTATTCAGCCCTAGAACTTTACAGTTGGGCTTTAAGCTTTACTATTCCTGAGTATGGTGGCGTTTGGCTCGGGCTTTTCCTATCCGGAGATGTGGGGTGGTTTGTAGCTCAATTCACGGTTGGCATTTTAATGGTTGGCTCCCTAGTTAAGGGACTTAAAGATTATAGAGGTTTTTCCTGTCTGGTTGTAGGTTCTTTAATTGGGGTAGCTCTTCTATGTTTTCAGCTTCTTGTAGTGGCTGCCAGCATTGGAGACGTAGGTGTTGTTTGCTTCCTGCTGGGTGAGGAAGCTAGCTACAATTTGGCTGAAGGATTACTTATGCCCATAGTTGTCGGAGGCATCATGCTAACCCCGCTTTTCATTTTTTCTTTAGTCTGCATACATAGAGGTCAAACAAGTCTTTAAATGAGATTAATCCTAGTTAAAATAGATTAGAGTGATGGTTAAAAGCTCGTATACGGCTTCACTTGAGGACTACCTAGAAGCTATCTACATAGTTAGCCGGGAGAAGACCTCAGTCCGGGTTACAGAACTCGCTGAGAGGCTTAAGGTAAGAAAGGCGAGCGTTTCAGAGGCCATCCTAAAACTTTCAAAGAAAAATCTCATCAAGCATGAACGATATGGAACGGTGAAGCTTACCCCTAAGGGTAGGAAAGTGGCGGAGGATGTCTACCAGCGCCACGAGGTTTTCCGCAGATTCCTCGAGGAAATACTTGGAGTCGACGGGAAAACAGCCGAGGAGGATGCCTGCATGCTGGAGCACGCCGTTAGCAGGCAAACCCTAAAGAAACTGGTAAAATTCGTTGAGGAGCAGATGAAGATTAGGAAGATTTCACCTGGCTAAGGACCTCCTTCAAAGCTTTCCTAGTTCCTGAAACCCTGACAGTGCATATTCTAGCCTTCCTCCCGCCGAGCATTCCCGTCATGGCTAAGGCTGCCCGCAGGGATGACACCGCCCTATGGCTGCACCGTAAAATTCCAAGCTCAAGGTTTTCCATGTAGCCTATCCATGCCAGCTCAGCCTGGCTTAAGCCTGCAAGCCCGAAAAGCCTCCGGTAGGCTTCATACACAGCCTTCCGCACCTCTTCGGCTTCAGGCTTAAAACCGCCTTCAACCGTAAGGTGGAACAGGAGGTACCTCCTTTTACCTCTCCCAGCCTTAACCACGGCTTTCATCTCCCAGAAGGCGTACACCCAGCTCAACGAAGCTGCTGGAGAGCTTACCTCTGTTACGCTCCAGAATCGCCATGGGAACATGGGAAACCGTGGAAACCTTAACGGGGTCAGGCAGGTCCAGCATGGTTTCCGCTACTGCCGCCAGGTCTCGGGGAGCCCTCAGCCCGTAGACGTCGGAGGCTCCGCTGGAGAAAACTAGGGGGACACCTTTTTTCAGGGCTTTTTTAACGTTTCTCCTGGCCTCAGCCAGGTAGGCTGGGAGAGCTTCTCCAAGCTTCAGAAGCATGGATAGGCTGAACTCTACGGCTACACCTGAAACTCTGGCAAGCTCAACTTCAGCCTCGTCGAGAAGCCTTACGGCTTTGGAGGGGAACATGAGGGTGTCAACCCTATGGTCTTTAGCAGCCTGCCTGGCAGCCTGCTTACCTAAGCATACCACCGAAACCACTTCAAAGCTTCTCCTGTGAGCTCTTAAAGCCTCTAAAAGCTCGGCAGAGCTCTTGGGCTTAAGGTTAAGCCTTAAAGGAGCGTCAACACCATACTTAGCGAAAACCTCTCTAACAGCTTGAAGTCCCTCCGGCTTCCTTGGAGTGGAAACTGTTAGGGCAGCAGCCTTAAAACATAGCTTTCTGAGGTGCCGGGCTAAGAGTTCAGCCTCCCCTAAGGTTTCTGGAAATCTAACTTGAAGGTCTATGAACCTCCTCATTCTTCCACCTTTTCAGGCTTCTGGGCTGCCAGTTTTTCAATCAGCCTCCTGCAGGCTTCAAGAAGTCTGCCTCTTTCCTTAGCGGGGATGGAAAGCTTTATTCTAACCCTTATGGGGTCTGAGCTTTGAAGTTTAAGCCGGCCTAGGTAGGCTGCCTGCTTGTCCAGGCGCAGGTAGAAGTTTCCCTCCCCATCTATTCTGCCTTCAAGTTCGGCTAGAAGCCTCAGCCTATCGCCAGAGGACAGCCTGCTGAAAATGTTTTCTAACGCCTTCCTGATGAGGGGTTTACTGTGGGTTTTAAAGGTTAGAAGGGTTATGGGGTTTCCGTAGTGTCCTTCAAGCTTCTGCCTGGACGGTTCAGCCTCTTCCAGCACTTCGCTTGTTACCACGTTTTCGAAGGCTCTGTAAACTTTTTCAGGGTTCTCGGTGGCGTGAGACAGGGTTCTCAGTTCTATGAAGGCTACTGGAAGCTTTTCGCTCATCCTTAAACACGCCGCTTAGGTTAAAGGCTTGAAAACTTAAAATCGTTTCCTTTAAGCCTTGGAGGGCAGCCTACGCTTTACCCTCTTCAAAACCCTGCGTAGAACAAGCTCTATCAGCTTTCCAGCTTCCTCCGGAAGCTTCAACGTTGGCACGCTTGGAAGACAGCCTTCTAAGGGTTCAGCCCATCCTACCACCGCAAGCACCGGAGGGGAAACCTGCCTGGAGAAGCCCTCAGCTTCCTTCAGATTTCTAGCCGTGATAATCTTCCAGACGTCTCTCCGCTTTCCAGCCTTAAACCGGAAGCCTTCAGCTAAAACTAGGTCGTAGCCTTCCAGCATGGAAACAAGCCTGCTCCAGCCGGGCCTATCCGGGCTTGTCTTCGTGAAGAGGGCTATCTCGCTTCGGCTGAGGGCTAGGGTTGCCTCGGCTCCTGCAGCCCTATGCCTCCAAGTGTCCTTACCTTTAAAGTCGAAGGTGAAGTCCAGCTCGTGCACGTGCTTCATGGTGGCTACACGGATTTTGCCTTTAAGCTTTGAGGCAAGAAGCTCTATGGTTCTGGTTTTACCTGAGTTGTGGGGTCCTACTACAAGGATTACTTTAGGCTTTCCAGGGATTTCCCCTCACCTTTAAACGGGGTTTTCAACTCCTGTAAACCGGTGGGCGAAGACCTCCAGAAGCTGCTTGTAATGGTTTTCCCTCAGAGGGCTGAGGCTTCCAACAGCCTTAGCCACGTAGCCAGCTATTTTCCCCTTACAATGGCTGAGGGAGCCGTAAGCCTTCAACCCTTCATCCAGAGCTTTAACGTCGCCGGAAGACAGCCTACCCGTGCCGAAAACGCTTTTTAGAATCCCTTTAAGACGCTCGTCTCCGTGGGCGTACAGGTGAAGATATGGGAGGG
>Ga0180300_10001450_pt1 | contig 10948 bp, 12 predicted proteins | sample GuaBasSediGuay15_FD_121798 | JGI IMG/M metagenome (GOLD analysis project Ga0180300, IMG submission 121798) | Subseafloor sediment microbial communities from Guaymas Basin, Gulf of California, Mexico - Guay15, Core 4569-2, 21-24 cm | ecosystem: Environmental > Aquatic > Marine > Hydrothermal... | reverse complement strand
GCTTAAACCTCTACAAAGAGTATTATGGAGATCATTTAAAACCAGAGCTTATAGATGAGTTCGTTTACGGCTTGCCAGAAATTCATAGAGAAGAAATCAAAAAAGCCGAGCTTATAGCAAATCCTGGCTGCACTGCAACAGCCGTGATTCTAGCGCTGTATCCATTTAAGGGAGAGATTAGTGAAGCGATAGTAGATTTAAAAGTTAGTTCAAGTGCTGGAGGAAGAAGGGAAAACGTAGCAAGAATTCATCCTGAAAGGAGTAACGTTGTTAGGGTTTACAAGCCATCTCACCATAGGCACGAAGCAGAAGTAAAGCAAGAAACCAAAATTAATGCCCAGTTTACAGTTCATTCCGTTAATTTGGTAAGGGGACTTCTGGCTACAATTTATTTTAAGATGGATACCAGCGAAAAAGAGCTCTACAAAAAATACCTTCCGTATCTGAAAGAGCCGTTTGTGAGGATAGTTAAAGAAAAAGGAGGAATGCAGAAGTTACCTGATCCAAAATATGTGATAGGGAGCAACTTTGTTGATATCGGTTTCGCCTATGACGAGAAAAATCAAAGAGTGATTCTCTTTTCAGCGCTGGACAATTTGATCAAAGGCGGTGCCGGACAAGCAGTGCAAAACATGAACATAGCCTTCAGATTAGAGGAAACTCTCGGCTTAAACTATTTACCAGTTTATCCAATTTAGGTGGAAAAAATGAGAATCCTTAAAATCGGAGGAAGCGTTTTAGATAAACTCGAGGAATTTGAACTCAGAACTGATTTAATTGTTCACGGGGGCTCAGATTACGTTGATGCTCTATGCGAAAGGCTCGGAATTGATGTTAAGAAACTAACGAGTCCTTCTGGAGTAGAGTTTAGATACACTCCAAAGGAGGTGCTTGAAGTCTATTTAATGGCTGTAATGAAAGCCAACAAAGATATCGTTGCTTATCTTCAAAGTAAAGGAATCAATGCTATAGGCTTGAGCGGTCTCGACTTTGGAGTTGTAAAGGCTAAGAGGAAGAAAATAATCAAAGCTGTGATAAAAGGCAAAAGAGTTGTGATTAGGGACGATTACTCTGGAAAAATAGAGAGCATCAATACTGACATTCTAATTAAGCTGATGAATTTTGGAGTTCCCGTTATAGCCCCAATAGCCATGAGTGAAGCCTTTGAGCCCTTAAACGTTGATGGGGATAAGCTTGCAAAGGAGATAGCTTTAAGCTTGAGAGCTGATGAGCTAACATTCCTATCAGATACTGCTTTTTTGGTAAATGGAGGGGTTGTGGATAAAATAAAGGCTGATGAGCTTGAAGAGTTCCTTCCTTTTGCAAGAGGTGGAATGAAGAGAAAACTGCTAATGGCAAGGAGTGCACTTGAAGGTGGCATCAAAAAGGTTATCATCCAAGGCTTAAACGGCAGGACGGTGATTGAATGAGGGAGATGAATCTTTACAAGAAAAGACTAAAACTCGTTAGAGGAAAAGGCGTTTATGTTTGGGATGAAAATGGGAACAAATACCTCGATGCCATAGCTGGAATTGGTGTGGCCATATTAGGGCACTCAAATGAAGAGTTGGCAATTGCAATAAACGAGCAGATGAAAAAGCTCGTAGTTGCCGGCCCTATGTTCCACCACGAGGAAAAAGATGAAGCCCTAGAGGAACTTTCTAAATTCCTCAGCTTTGAATATGCTTATTTTGGAAATTCCGGGACTGAGGCTGTTGAAGCAGCTTTAAAGTTTGCCCGCCTTTATACCGGTAAAAAAGAGATAATAGCGATGACAAAAGCCTTGCATGGAAGAACCTTTGGATCTCTAAGCGCAACTTGGAAGAAAAAATACAGGGGGGGTTTTGAGCCTTTAGTTCCTGGATTTAAACATATTCCATTCAATAACATTGAGGTTGCAAAAGAGGCTATAACTAAAGAAACTGCCGCTGTAATAGTTGAGCCAATTCAAGGAGAAGGTGGAATAATCCCTGCAAAAGAGGAGTTCATCAAAACTTTAAGGGATTTAACCCAAGATAACGAAGCTTTGCTAATAGTTGATGAGGTTCAAAGTGCTTTTAGAAGTGGGAAATTCCTAGCAATAGAACACTATAAAATCCAGCCTGACATAGTTACAATGGGAAAAGGGCTAGCAAATGGAATTCCAATTGGGTTAACACTAACCAACTTCGACATCCCGAGAGGAAAGCACGGTTCAACTTTTGGAGGAAATCCCCTTGCTTGCAAAGCTATGGCAACGACACTGAAGATCTTAAGAAGAGAAAAGCTCATAGAAAAAGCTAAAGAAAAGGACATAATCATAGAAGGGGACAAAGTAATAATGACAAGAGGTAAAGGCCTAATGCTTGGAGTTCTTTTGAAAGAAAACACTGGAAAATACGTAGAAAAGCTTCAAGAGAGAGAATTACTAGTAAACACAGCTGGGAATAGAGTGATTAGGCTTTTACCTCCACTGATAATTACAAAAGAGCAGATGCTTTGGATCAAGGAAACTATTGAAGGTGTCCTTAATGGTTAGCGAAGAGGAAAAAATTGAGTTTTTAAAGGAGCTAGTTAGTATTTACAGTCCAAGCGGAGAAGAAGAGAAGGTTGCCAAGTTCTTGGTGGAGAGTTTTGAGAGCTTTGGAGTCGAGGCATGTATTGACGAAGTGGGTAATGTCATAGCTGAGAAAAAGGGTAAGGGAAATAGAATTCTCTTAGCAGGTCATATGGACACGGTTAAAGGGATAATTCCAGTTAGGATTGAAAATAATTATCTATGGGGAAGGGGTAGTGTTGATGCTAAAGGGCCCTTGGCAACATTTTTCTTCGCATTCATTGAGAGCAAGGCAAATCTAATATTTGCATCCCTTGTGGATGAAGAAGGATTTTCAAAAGGTGCTAAAAATTTGAATGTTCCAAAGCCAGATTTTATAATAATTGGAGAGCCAAGCGGCTTTGATGGAGTTACAATCGGTTATAAAGGAAGCTTGACGATGAAGTTTGTGGAAAAAGTTGAGAAGTTTCATGGAAGTTTAAACTCAAAAGGCGCTGCAGAAAAGCTAATTGAGAAATGGTTAGAGTTAAGTAAAGATTTTGGCGAAGGCTTTAATACACCAAACGGAAGGATTTTAAAATTTGAAGCTTATGAGAGAGATTTTGACTTTTACGGGAAGATGGTAGTTAATATTAGAACGCCGATTGGCTATGAACCACCAATTAAAGGAGAAATCTTAGATTTTGTCCCTGCCTACGAAGTCTCCATAAAAAGTCCATTAGTTAGAACCTTTGTTAGAGCCATAAGAGAGAATGGCGTAAAGCCAAGGCTTAAAAAGAAGAGCGGAACTGCAGATATGAACATTTTGGCTCCTAAGTTTAAGGTTGACGCTGTAGCATATGGACCCGGCGATTCCAAATTAGATCATACTCCCCACGAACGTTTAAATCTGGAAGAGTATTTAAAAGCAATAGAGATTTTAAAAAGCGCCTTAAAGAATCTAAAGAATATCTAAAGGACCTCCCATGAAAAATTAGAGAATAACAGCAATAATTATCGAATTCACATTCGTCCTGGTTGCCCCTGTTAATAACAAAGCATTAGCTTCTTTCAATGCTTCGTATGCATTGTGGGCCTTAAGACACTCTTCCACATCAATACCTCTCTCCTTCAAAGTTTCTAGTGTATAAGAGTCCACTAACCCCCCTGCTGCATCTGTAGGACCATCTGTACCATCCGTGTCCATTGCTAAAACCGCAACTCCCTTAAGGCCCGCTATTTTTCTTGCTATGCTCAAAGCGAACTCTTGATTCGGCCCCCCAAGGCCCGCTTCACCCTCTATAGTCACTGTTGTCTCCCCACCGGCTATTAAAACACACGATCTCTTAAAGGGCCTTTCCCTATGATATATTTCCTCAATAATAGAACCAAAGGCTATGGCAACCTCTTTCGCTTCCCCCTCTAATGTGGTCGTTAAAATGTAAGCATTTAACCCCAATTCCTCCGCTTTTCCCTTTGCTGCTTCGCAAGCAAGAGAATTGCTTGCTATAAGAAAATTGTGCACATTGGGCAAATCTTCTTTTAGAGTTTCTTCCCTCTCTCCCTTAATGCCAAGTTTTATGTGCCTTTTAACACTCTCAGGCAACTTATCCCAAACGTTGTAGAGCGTTAGGAGCCTATAAGCGTCTTGAAAAGTTGTTGGGTCCTTTACAGTTGGTCCAGAGGCTATTGCTTCGAGGAGATCACCAACCACATCGGAAAGAATTAAGCTTATAAGAGTCCCTTTAACGAGTTTAGCCAATTTTCCTCCTTTAACTTTCGATATGTGCTTTCTAACGGTGTTTATTTCATAGATCTTAGCACCACTTTTGAGGAGGAGCTCATTTGTTTTCATCTTGTCCTCCAAGCTTATTCCATCCTCGGGGAGCATGAAGAGCGCTGAACCACCACCCGAGATCAGCACTAAAAGAATATCATCCTTTCCAATTTTTCTTGCAAGTTCAACCCCCAACTGGGCCCCTCTCATTGAGTTTTCATCCGGAATTGGATGGCCGGCTTCAATCACCTTGATCTTTTTGAGTGGCAATGAGTACCCGTACTTTGTAACCGCAATTCCCTCAGCTATTTTATCACCTAGGATCGTCTCAACTGCCTGAGCCATAGAACAAGCGGCCTTTCCAAATGCTAAAACATAGGCTTTTCCCTTTATAGGAAACTCCTTTCCTTTAATGATAAGCCTATTATCTTCCACTTTTAGGGCCCGTTTGACGGCCTTATATGGGTCGGCACTTTTTATGGCCTCTTCCATTAAAGTTATGGCAATTTCCTTAGCTTTAACATCTCCGTAAGAAAGAAGTTCATCCCGATTTATCATAATCCTCACCTAAAATGTAGTCAAACAAAGAAAATATAAAGGTTAAGAAGATGCCAAAACACTTCTGAGAAGAGGATCCTCCACCCAGTATCTTTTCCCATCTGAACGTATAAATCCCGCCTTCTCAAGAGTGTCCAAATACTTGTAGATGTGTTGAATCCTTTTGGGAGCTTCATCAATTTTCTCAAGCTCCTTGTAAACTTCTGCCCCCCTAAGTGCGCTTGGATAGGCATTAGCAAGAACCCTAAGTATTCCAACATAAACAGGACTATTATAAATATTCAAGAAAGACTTCAAATCCTTCTCCCACTCATCAAGGGCATAACTCCTGCTCTCTTCTAGTGCCTTTGGAAGGGCCTCTTCTACGACAAGACCCCCTCTCACGAGGTTTACAACAGCAAGCCCGTAATACGAAACAAAGCCAGGAATGCCTCCGAGCTCCTTTACAGCCCTTTCAAGTTCGAGTTCGTCCCCCGCTTTAATGCCATAACTCTCAAAACCCTGTTTTAAAAACTCCACACCCTCCATCACAGTCCAACGAGGAAGTGTAAATACCTCAGCCGAGCGCATAAAGTTCGGCTTAGTAGCCTCAGGATTTAGATATTCCATAAGCATCCCAGGCATCGAGCCTGTAAAAATTATGGATATGTTTGGATAGCTGTCCGTTATCTCTTGAAGCAGTCCTCGAAAGTCCAAGTTTTTCAATCTTGCGAGTACTTGGGCCTCATCAAAAATAAGGAGTCCTCTTGTTGAGTTCTGAGATAACACCCTTACAAGTGTAGAAAAGTCTGATGTAAACTCCTCAATGCTCGTTTTCCTGACCTCAACAGAAATGCCATGAAAGGAGAGACTGTAACTTTTGCTCATGGTTATAAGCTCTAAAGAAGTTCTTTTTGGCTCTATATCTGATATTGAGATAGCCCTAGCGCCAATAAAGCGGGAAAAGTTGAAGTAAAGATAGTGATGGCCTCTTCTTTTTGCAAACTTCTCAGCAACTATACTCACAACACTCGTCTTTCCTACACGCCTCGGACCCAGAAGGATTGAAACATTCCCTACAAAAGCAGTCTGAAGAATTTTCTCAACACTGCTCCGGTGGCCTTCTCCCCAGAGACAGTCTTCTTCCATAATAGGTCTAGTGCTGAAAAAGTTTTTACACACCATATAATTTACACCCCATGTAAATTACATTCAACGTAATAAAAAGCTTTCGTTAAAACTCCCACCATAAATAGATAGAAAGATCAACACCTCATGATTCACCCGCGATTATCTCAACAACAACCATTTGCTCTGGATTCTTCAGCTTTTCCACAAGCTCTCTTTTAATATCCCTTGCGGCCTTATTGGCCCTTATTGCCAGAGTTCTACCATCAACATACTCACTCTTCCTTATCACCATAGAGATCTCATTCTCAAAAGTCAATCTCTCATCACCAACGGCCTCCAATTCATCAACAATGTCATCCGCTGTTATTCTGATTTTAACCTTTTTTCCACTCTTCAAAGCCTCTTTTATCTCATCACTTAATTCCTTCAGCCCTTTGTTTGCTTTTACACATATAATACAGTCACCTCGAGGAGTTAGGTAATCCTCTTTAGTTATTTCTAGCGTCGAACGATGGGTTGCTTTGACATTCTTATGCCCATAACAGATAATGGTTTCTTTAATCATGTATAGTCCTTAAAGGGAAGCTTTATAAATTTGGTTGGGAAAAGTTTAAAACAGCCTCACTTGATTTGGGAGTGAAACAACTCAAGATTATCGGAGGGATGAGGAATGGGAAATATCAAACAAGGTTTTATTAAAAGAACCGCGAGAGAGCTATTTAATAGGTATCCAAATGAGTTTGCAAGAGACTTCGAGCACAACAAGAAGAAAGTTGAGGAACTCACGAACATTACCAGCAAAACTATGAGAAACAGGATAGCGGGATATGTTACAAGGCTCGTAAGGCTTAAAGAAGAAGGAAAAATCCTTTAAATGCAGAACTCCTTCTTTATCCTTTTTAGCTCTTCAATAAGCTCTCTTGGTAGTATTCCTTCGAATTCTTTTAAAAGCTCATCAAAGTGATCTTCGCTTTCCTTGGCAACTCTCAGCATAAGATTTCGCATATAAGTTTCAGCCAACATTCTAACTTCCTCAAGCTCACTCTTCATTCTCATGTACTCTTCTATTCTTTCCTCGATTTCATTTAAGAAGTCTGCAAGTTCCTTAACTTTAATCTCTGCGGGGTCTCTGGACTTTATGAGCTGTTTTACTTCCTCATACTCTTTAGTGATCCTTGGGACCTTTGGCTCATACATCTCCGTTCCAAATGAATGAGGAGTCAAAAGAACCTCCAGCCTAATGCCGCGCTTGATTTGATAATACTTTCTTGGCCTTCCCCTCGGGATTTTCTCCACCCTTCCCTCTATCAAACCTGCTCCTTCTAGAATTCGCAAATGTTCAAGAACTGCTTTCTGGCCCACATTAAGTTCTTTAGAAAGCTCACTAATAAAATAAGGCCTTTTCGTAAGTAATAATAATATCCTTCGTCTCGTCTCGTTTCCAAGCACATCAAGCAGTCTCCCGTGCTCTTCCATCCTCTCCCACCCCAGCAATAACCATGATATTTTATTTCCTAATCTAACTTAATGTAAATAAAATTCATACTTAAATCTTTTGGTGCATTATGGGCAAAAACCACTTTAAGAATAAAGTCCAATGCAAAAATGGTGATTTCATTATGAAAGTTATAGGAGACATCCACCTTGTGGATAATACCTTTGCAAATGTGTACTTAATAGTTAGGAAGGAGAAGATTATAGCCATAGATGCCGGCCTGCCAGAGGAATACGAAAAGGTTCTAGAGTATATAGATTCCCTTAGAAGGTTCCCAGAGGAAGTTGAGACTATAATCATTACCCACGCTCACTATGATCATGTAGGATCTTTGAAAACCTTAAAAGACGCTACCGGGGCTAATGTAGCGGCCCATGAAGAGGAAATTCCTTATTTGACCGGAGAAAAGACCTTCGGAAGAATGATAACCCCAGTAGAAGTGGAAATAAGCCTAAAAGATGATGACGAGATTCATGGGTTGAAAGTTATTCATTCTCCAGGGCATACACCTGGGAGCATTTGCTTGCTAGACTTGGAAACCAAAGCGCTCTTTGTTGGAGATTTGGTTATGGAAGAGAACGAAAAGCTGGAGGAGATTCCTCATCAGTATTCTTTAGATCCAATGAAGAACAGGGAAGCCATAAGAAGGCTTTTGGACGTTGATTTTGTGCATTTGTTGCCAAGTCACGGAAAGCCGATCTTGAACGAGGGGAAGGAGAAGTTGAGGGAGTTAGTGGAGAGGCTTTGATGATGAAGGCTAATTAAAAATACCATAGCAAATCAATAGTCTAACCACTCTAAACTAAATAAGTTTTATATTCTCTTGTTCCAATATTTTCTCTGGGAAACTATTACCTGGGTGATAACTGTGGAAAAGAAATTAACAGAATATGTTAAGGTTAAACAAGAAAAAATAGTCACAAGGGAAGAAATCGAGAGAGTTCTAAAAAAAGGAGCAGATTTAATAAGAACTCGTGTCGATTACAAATATCTCCTTTTGCTACTCTTCTTAAAAAGATTAAGCGATGAGTGGGAAAAAGAGTTTGAAAGGTATGTAGAAACTCTAATTAATGAAGGCTTAAGCAAGGAAGAAGCTAAGAAAATAGCATTGAAAGACGAAAGTGCTTACACCATAAAGTATCCTCCAGAATACCTCTGGAGAACTCTCCGTGAAAAGGACATAGAAAAGCTCCCTCAAACCCTTTCTGATGCCCTTAAAAAGCTGGCTGAGCTTAATCCAAACTTGCGTGGTGTGGTTGATAGATTTGATTTCATGGAGTTTCTCCTTCATAGAGATAATGCAGAGATTCTTAAGCAGCTCTTTGAACTTTTCAGCGGTCTTGATTTGAAGAACGCCTCTCCAGACGTTTTGGGTGATGCCTATGAGTGGATTCTAAGGTATTTTGCCCCACAGAAAGCCAAAGAGGGAGAAGTATACACTCCAAGAGAAGTTATCAAACTTCTAGTTGAAATCCTTGATCCAAGGCCAGGTGAAGAAGTTTATGATCCCGCTTTAGGTTCCGGTGGCATGCTTATTGGCAGTTATCTTCACGTTAAAGAAAAGTTTGGGGAAAGTGAGGCCAAGAAACTATTTCTTTATGGTCAAGAAGTGAATCCAACCACCTATGCTCTGGCCGAGATGAACATGATGATCCACGGAATTAAAGATGCCAAATTAGTGGTTGGAGATACTCTCCTAAGGCCGATTTTCAAAGAGGGGGAGAAGTTAAAGCGTTTTGACGTTGTTATTGCAAATCCCCCATGGAATCAGGATGGGTATGGAGAGGGAACTTTAAAGAAAGCGGAATTTAAAGAGGAGCGCTTTAAGTACGGTTATCCACCAAACAATTCTGCAGATTGGGCTTGGATCCAGCACATGCTCGCAAGTGCTAAAGATAACGGCAGAATTGGAATAGTAATTGATAATGGTGCCTTATTTAGAGGAGGAGCTGAGAAGAGAATAAGGTCAAGGATTGTTAAAGATGATTTGCTTGAGTGTGTCATTTTGTTGCCAGAGAAGCTGTTCTACAATACTGGAGCGCCGGGAGCGATAATGGTCTTTAACAAAGCAAAGCCAAAGGAGAGGAAGGGGAAGGTTCTCTTTATCAATGCTTCGCTTGAGTATGAGAAGCACCCGGAGGTTAGGAAGTTAAACCGCTTGGGAGAGAAGAACATCGAGAAGATCGTAAAAGCTTACAATGAGTTCAAGGATGGGGATGGTTTCTCTAGGGTTGTAACCTTGGAGGAGATAAAGGAGAACGACTTTAACCTGAATGTTACGCTTTATGTCTTCCCAATAGAGGAAGAGGAGGAGATTGACGTTAAAGCCGAGTGGGAGGAGCTGAAGGGGATTAACGAAGAGATTGTTAAGGTTGATGAGGAGATTGAGGGATATTTGAAGGAGCTGGGGTATTGACGATGGTATCTGAGTCTCCAATATTTTGGATGATGTTCGTTTTTCAATTGGTGGTTTGGATAGCCCTAAACTTAACCAAAATTGGTAGAATTATTTCTGTGCTCTGGGGTAGTACGACCCTATTGGGATTCATTTACCTCTACACTCTAGGCCCTTATGGATTTCAACATGCTTGGAATGTTGGCCACTCGGGAAATGTCACACTAATTACCAATTTTACTATCAAATACTTCGAAGATCTAACAAATTACGTTATCCAGCTTGTAGTTCCACCGTGGATGGGATTTTTCATGGGGTTTCCATTATCTCGCAGTGGGAGAAGTGATATGGGAGGGTTTGGAATATGATCGAAGGCATAACTGAGGGGTACATCCTTGTTCAGTTATTCCCCTCACTTGCCAATCCAGAGTTTCTCGACAAATTGGGAGCATTTGCTATGATAATCGTCGGCTTTCTTGTTGAAAAACACTTCATATCCCGCCCATCGCTCTTTGCCAATGTTATCGCATTGAATATATACTTAATAGCCCAAAGAATTTCCAGTCCATTTTTGTGCCTCTATGCCAATGTTGGCTTAGTTCTTGGATTTATTGCAATACTAGCATATTGGAGCGATACATCACTCTCAGGCTTCTTTTATACTGTTGCGTTCATGTATAACTCAGTATTTGTAGGTGGCATAATACTCCTTACTTGAGGTGAATGATAATGGAAACCAAGTTCAAGAAAACTCCAATCGGCAAGATTCCGGAGGAGTGGGAAGTTGTTAAAATTAAGGAAATTGCAAAGGTCAAATATGGTAAGTCCATCCCTAAAGAAAAAGGCGATATTCCTGCAGTAGGCTCAAGTGGCATTTATGCATACGTTAATGAAGCTTTGATAACTTTTCCCACTCTTGTAATTGGACGTAAGGGTACTGCGGGTTCCGTCTATTTGATAAAACAACCCTGTTGGCCTTCAGATACAACATTTTATCTTCAGTTCAAAGATATTTCAAAAATAAGTTTGGAATACTTATTTTACTATTTTACTTTCAGAAAACTCTCTGGTGAGCATGCTAAGACAACACTCCCTAGC
>Ga0180300_10001449_pt1 | contig 10954 bp, 7 predicted proteins | sample GuaBasSediGuay15_FD_121798 | JGI IMG/M metagenome (GOLD analysis project Ga0180300, IMG submission 121798) | Subseafloor sediment microbial communities from Guaymas Basin, Gulf of California, Mexico - Guay15, Core 4569-2, 21-24 cm | ecosystem: Environmental > Aquatic > Marine > Hydrothermal... | reverse complement strand
TGTCCCTCCGGGGCTCGACCCTGAGGACGAGCCATTCCCTCATGAGGGGGTAGCTTAAGCGATATCTCACCTCCACTCTCTCCTTCTCTCTGTCCAGAAGCCCCAACCTCACAAGTTCCTCCAGCACTATGTATGCGGAGTCCCTGCTCGTCCCGAGAAACTCTGCAACCTCATTTGCCGTCTTGCACCCCTCGGCGACAGCCTTTAACGCCTGAACCAGAGTATCGAACTCTCTCCTCGAATACTCGGCTAGAAAGCGGATCATGCTTTCGAAGAGCTCATCAAATTCTCCATCCGTCATGGCGTTTATTGCCAGTCTCAGGGGGTTCTCGCAAGTCGTGTTGTACCTCATTGCCAAAACCTCCACGATCTTGGGGATCCCTCCTGAAAGTTCGGCCACCCCCCCGATCGCATCCTCATCTGCGGATCTCATGAGGGCCCTGGCAAGTTCCATACATGCATCCCTGCTTAGGGGTTTCACGTGTAACCTGCCGAGTACGCCGAGCAGCGCACCTTTTGCCTTTTTTCTTTCCTCCAAGTACTCTCTCAGCATGACCCAGCCCACACTCGAGACGAGTATCCAGAAGGCGTTCCTAGAAGACGTTATCACACCCCTCAGTTTCCATACGATGTCCGTAAAAATCTCGTCCATCCTGAGACCGTACCTCTTCGCAATCTTCTTTGGCAACCTTTCGAGCAACACGTGAAACTCGTCTAGCACGACGGGGGAAACCCTTCCCTCCTCCGATAGCTTTTCATCTATTCTCTTAAGTGCAACTGCAATGGCCTCCGCCGGATCCCCGGGCAGGTTGTCCAAAGCGACACCGACCCTCTGTGAAACGAGTTTTGCCAGACTCTCTACCGAGTTCACCCATGAGAGATCCAGCAGGTATCCGCTGTGCTTCTCAACAAACCTTCTGACCAGCGCCGTCTTCCCCACCTTCCTGAACCCGTAAACGATCACCCCGTGAAGATGTCCCCTCCTGAACATGTCGAATGCGTCCTCGAGGGCCCTGAACTCCTCCTCTCTATTCACGAACACCATCGTCAACTACCCGCATGGATATATACCCATATGGATATATATTCATATGGGTCTTTTATATCAAGTGATTCCGGACAGAGGATGAAGGCATGAGCGCGGCCTCCCCCGGGGCATACGACGGCATCGTAGAACTTATCGTTAAAGAATATTATGGCAGGGTTGTGGAGAGAATTGGTAGGTTTTTATTCGTTGACGGGAGGCTGGTCCGTTTATTATCGTTTCATAGGCTCGTGCGCAGGGAATCGGCACAGAAGATGTACGTGCGGCGAAGGGTTTTCGACAAGATGTTATGTTACATCAAATCGCTCGGCGAATTGGCAGAGGCAATGGTGAAATTGAAATCCTTCGATCTGAACATCTCGTGTTGCGCCTACTGGGATCCCTCTCTGGCATCGGAAATAAAGAGGGCGCGATGCCACTGGGTGGAACGAGGGAAGGACTTTGAAAAGCACTGGTACTTTGATTGCCCTATTTGCGGGAACGACGCGTGTAAGCGAAACGTAATATCGAGAGAGTCTTTTGTCTTCGTGGACGTGGATTTTGAAGACATCGGGCACCTCGAAAAGTTATACCCGAAGATCGTTGAGAGGCTAAGGTCGCTCAATATATGTGTATGGTTCAAATTGTCATCCGACCGCGGTCTGCATATACTTGTACCATTAAAATCGGTGAAAAACCTGCCCGAAAGAATATCCCCGTACGAAAGGGCCCTCTTCCAAGTAGCGATAGGAAGTGAGATAAGAGATGCCCTCCACGCGGAACTGGGCGAACGCATCCGGGTCGACACTTCCCACTTCTTGGACTATAATGCGTCCTTCCGCGTACCCTTTGCCCTGCATTACAAACTCCTATTGCCATCGCTCCCTCTCGACGACGAAAACTGGACAACGGCTTTTTCCAAGATAAAGAAAATAAGAGCCCCGCCCGAAAAGATAATATCCGACCCTGAGGTGCATATCTCAAGCATCGCCGACATCGCGGATTCTTGGGAGTATCAATGGGAGATCACGGATAGTACCGAGGCCGTGGGGGATCTCCTACATAAGTACCGCGACGCCGCGAGGAGGATGCTGATACGCGAGAGCATAACCTATAGGAGACCCAAGCATCCCCCGGAGATAATAGAACTGTTACGAAGGGGGCCGACCCTGACGCAGGAGGAAATAAGCCTTCTCAGGGAATATTTTAGGAGCATTGGGTATGATCAGAAACGCATAGACAGAATTATTAAGAAAATTGCGAAAAAGTAGAAAGCCCACGCGGAACATCGACCGATAATCTACTTGACCGTCAGCCAGTCAATAAACTTCCTGTGTACCTTAATGTCGGCAAAGAGGTCAATCAGCAACCCTAACAATGCGATGAGTGCGAGGACGCGCGCCTCAAGAAGATAAAGATCGTAATGCTCATGAACGGGAACTACAGATCCGACACACATGATAACCAGCACAATCAGCGGTATTAGCATAAGCGGAGCGGCCACCACCGCCGGTTTTCTTCTCATGGCCTCATAAAGCAGTTTGATGTACGACATCGCTTTACCCAAACCGCGTGGAGACCTCGTAAGCGATTCCCGAACCTCATTGGAAAACCTCAACTCCCCCCTCAAATATATGCGTATCAACCTGACAAGCGCCCACAGAAAGCATATCACCATCCACAGTACCGAGATATCCAGTATTATCATGATCCTACGATCTAGAAACAGTTTAACTCCTCCAATCGGGGTCATCATCCAAATATCACCGCTGGCCGAAACCACCGTCCCCACGTCAATGTTAAACGTCCCGTGAAACCCCACGCTGGCGTTGCGCATTTCAACAATCCCCTTCACGTAATAGGTTGACGCATTTATGATGCTACATCCCCGCACTGCAATCGTTCCATTAAACACAAGGTCCCCGCGCATGTAAGATCTCCCGCCGACCCAGAACTCCCCACGCACCTCTAAGCTGCTAGGCTGAATAAAAGATCCTGAAACCAGCACAGCCCCGTCCGTTATAAACGTCATATCATTTAATGCGAATTGCCCGCTCATGAGGTACTCCCCGCTACTGCGAATCGTACCATTGACCATAACACATCTCGATGACATGTAGCCCTTACCCGAGTCGCCACCACCCTTCATTTCCAGCCCACCGCGACCGAGCACCAGCGAATACCCCGACCCGTTCGCGGCAACATCAATAATCAGCGTACTTCCATTGATTTTTATGCTTCCATCAACAAGCCTCATCAAGACGTTCTGACCCCTAACCTTCCCGTTCCATACGTCCATGATCTCATTTTCGATTTCAAAGTTCTTCCCCTCCGTCCGCATGCAACCCCTTATCAGAATCTCCCCGGCGGTCATCGAGAACAATCCCCCGATCGCAGATAAGTTGAGGAATGAGTTGGGCAACGCCGATACCGTCAAGTTTTCCCCGTTCACCGCCACATTCGCGTCATAAACGTCTAACGTAAGATATGTAACCTCCAAACCTCTACTCTCAATACGAGCGTCGATTATCCGCACCTCGGTGCCATCCCCCATCTCGAATGAGAGATTGAAACGCGTATCGATATCCTCGGGATTGTGCACCATCACCCGCATACGTAAATGGGACACAGATATAGCTCCCCCCGCAAAGTCAACTGCAAGCACCGTGGAGTTCTCGTTAATTGTCAAATTAGAAACTACCGGAGAACCTGTCCCCCCGTCATGGACGCTAAGATCCCTGGCAAGAACCTCGTAAAGCCTCGCATTTATCTCACCGCTCACATTAAGAAATCTGCTGATCATCGGAATGTCTACATGCACGCTCTCCGCTACATCCCTTATGTCCAACTCGCCGCTTAACCCAACCTCATGTAACCTCCTCAGCGATAGAACCGCGCTCATGTTCAGAAAGCGCATCTGAATCTCCCGAAGACCAATACGAACTCTGCCATCGCTCGATGCAACCTCCATCCTACCACTGGTATTTAAGAAAATAACATTCACTGTTCCGTTAATGCGGAAATGCCCCCGTTTGATCCAACTACCGCTCCCCGCCCACATGTCCAGCGGAATGCTCCTATTTACGAATAAAACTATGGGATCTCCCTCGATGACAACTCTGCTATGGGAATGCATTCTGACCTCCATCCATCCGCCCGCACTGACTGACGCAACCGTCATGTTAACTCCGGAACCGGTGGCAACAACGTCCACACGCCTCTCTGTCACACCCTCATACTCTATAACTCCATCCGTTACGTTCATAACAGCCGAGGGGTCTCCCTCGATCTCCATGTAATCCGTCCATATTTCCACGGCGGAATTCGGCCCTATTACCATGTAAAAGATTGTGGAATTCTCAGGAGTGTCATACATGTCATCTAAAGTATCTTCGAGTTCCTCATAACTCATACCTATAAGCTCAAGAATTGTATTAACATCAAAAATCGCTGATTCTAAATTTGAAATTTCCCAATCATCGTTATGACATATAGCAGTAATATTAAATACTCCGCTATAATTCCAGCCATGTTGGCTTCCTCCGAGTAACTCGACTTTTGCTTCTATTTGTAGCAGAAAAACTGTAGTGCTGACAACCGCCATCGTTCTATTGATAAAAATTTCAACATTAACTTCAAGAGATCTTATATCAGTACTAACAATTGCTTGTGCCAGGACGTAGATGTATCCCTTTAAAACACGTATCGAATTCAATGTTGAAGAAAGAATTACTAATTTTGACGCGCTAAGATCTCCAAAAAATGCCGAAGTATTCTTAGTAACCACTTTCATGTAGAGATTACGACTTCTGATATCCGCACCTGATATAAACATATTACCGCGTATTTTCTGGTAAAAAGGCGGAAGTTTTTTTGGCATTTCCGCCTTTACCTTCCCAGTGGGAGGTGGGGATGGTTGCATTAGTAATAGGGGAACTATCAGAGCAATCATCAGCAGTAGGAGCATGAACGCTATGAATCCCCGCCGATCACCAACCAGTCCCGAGCGCTTAACCGCACGGATAAAACGCATTGACTACCTCCTCACGTCGAAGCGTTATCCCCTAAAAGAATATTGACATAACGCCAACGCCGGTGCACGTGTTAGACCTTTTGTCAGAACATTAAATAACACTATCGGCTTAACACCATGCTACGCCCCGCAACGAAAATCCTCCGAGAATTACGCCCTTCACCGCATCTCAACCCTTCTCATGAGCGCCCTCAAAATTCTCTCACCAATGACTACGAGCAGAACGGATATTCCGGCAACTACGAAAATAAGATATGGAATGCTTATTACTAAGAAAAATAGTAGCATCTGGAGCCCCGCAAACGCCCCAGCGACTGCCATCACGAGCATCATGATGAATTGCAGAGCCGGATCCCTCTGCACCTCCTCGGTATAGTAAAGCACTGGCGAGAGGGGGCTCACCTTCACCCTTGTCCCCCATCGCACCCCTGTCCACCCCATCACCGGTATCATCAGCAGCACGTAGAAGGTCACGACCACAAACGCCGCCGCTATCACTAGAGGATCTAGCGTAAGAACCATCATTGCGGCGGTCATCAAGGGCGCTATCATTCCCACAAGTAGCAGTTTTACAAAGATTATACGTGCAATATCATTATCATTCACACCATTGCTCCTGTAAATCCAAAAACACTTCATCTCGTCAATCACGGATCCTACCATTAACGCCGCAATTGTTATAAATATTACAATTCCGAATATCGGTCCCATGAACTCCCAAAACTCGTAAAGATCGCCGGATCCACCGAAAAGACCGACAAGATCCCCTAAAAATCTGACGAGTAAAGAGACCGTTGCCACGAGCGGTACTCCATACTTGTATATGGCAAAAATCTTGTACCGCTTTAAGTCGATAAAAATCTTTGATGTGAGAATTCTATTCATATCTACCATCTCCGCAAATCTGACAATCCCCGCCTCCTCTACTTTTCCGGTCTTGTCCCTGAGGTGCGGACCCGCTCCTATGAGAGTTACTATTTCTGGGGATACCCCCCGTGAGAGCCTCCTCAAAATGAACAATACCAGCGAGACCGAAAACACAGAGGACAGCGCTATTAACCCGAAAAATGGAAAGAAACTCCTCGACATCAGGCCGACAATCAGATAAGCTACGGGTGCGCCTAGGAGTTGCGCAAATACTGGTACGGAACTGGTCAACACTCCAACTTCTACCGATAGCATCAGCCATAGCGCTCCCACGATCCTTAAAATTCTTTTCCTTCCCACAAGTTCCGCAAGATGGGTGATAACGATCCCCGTGTAATACAGCAACGTCGCATAGAGCAATAAGAGAATAAACGCCGCGTACAACAGCGGGATTCGCCAGAGGGGTAAATTCAGTAGGGCGACCGGGAGAGGAAGGTATATAAACAGAATGACAGCGCCGACAAGTGGAGCAAGCACTCCCCCAAATATTGCTCTACCCACTACATATTCGTCCACTTCTATCGGCTGTGATAGAAGAAATGAATATTCCGCCGCCGACATGATGCGTATCCTGCTCTGGCCACGTATTATCGGAATCCAGAACAGAAGCGATAGGAAGAACGATAGTAAGGCCGCGATAAGATACTTATCGACCCCGAATCTTTCAAGAACGTCAAGAATCCCCGCGCCGCCATGTCCCCCACTTAAAAACACCGAAAGAACTACCGGTATCTGTGACACGACAACAAATATCTGAAACGCGAGCAACTTCCTTTGCTCCCTAAAACTTCCAACATAGTTCTTAAATAGAATCCCCGCTACCAGAATGTCCCTCCGCACATCAACCCCCTCTCACCACTGCAAGAAACACCTCCTCTAGTGTTGCGTCCTCTCCTCCAAGGGCTCTCCTCTTAAGTTCGTCGACTTCACCTTCCGCTATGAGCACGCCCTTATTTATTATTCCAACCCTCGTACAGAACCTCTCGACCATGTCCAGCATGTGGCTCGATATGAGAGCGGTGCTCCCATTCCTGACCAGTTTGCGAACTTCCTCCTTAAACACATGTTGGGCCTCTGGATCCATATTTGACATCGGCTCGTCCATTATGAGGACACGAGGCCTCGGTAGAAACGCGGATATCACGGCAAGCTTCTGCAACATTCCGCGCGATAGGGTTTTTATGAGATCTCTCTCCTTTTCCTGTAGGTCAAATATTGAGAGGTAGCGTTCTATTCTTTCCTTAAGAATGTCCCTAGGAATTCCCCTTAACCTTCCGATGAACTCTAAAAACTCCCGCACCACCAGATTCGGAAAAATGTACGGATCCTCCGGAACGTAACCCACGTTTCTGAGAGCCTCCACTCGGTACCTATGCAAATCTATCCCCATTATTCTTACATGCCCGCGATCGGGCTTCAGAAGTGAAACTAGGATTTTAAGCGTGGTGGTCTTACCGGCGCCATTCGGACCGAGAAGCCCGTAGATTTCGCCCTCATTTATGACGAGGTTCAATCCTCTCAGGGCAACTGTTGACCCATACGACTTAACTAGGCCATACGCCTCGATTACCGGAAGTCTCATCCCGCGGCCCAACTTCATCACCGGGCAGAAAAAACAAATAACGATTCAAAGGAAGATAAAAGGTTGCCTCTTTTAGTTTAGCGGTGTGTGAAAGTAGCATTATTGTATGACAAATTTCAGTGGGGTGAGAGGGGCATGCCAGTCCTTCGTAATCATCTCCGTATGAAAACCGAAAGAAGAGAGCGGTAGAGTCCATCCAGCCGTAATGCCAGTCACAATCCCCGGCACGATACCTAGTCCCTCTAACAGGTGCACAAGGTTAAATTTTAAAACGAGTACAATTTCCTAATCCTAAAGTATTAGTCAGGTTGCGAGGGAAGAAGCATGCTCATGTTCATAGTAGGGTTGATACTTGCAACGGCAATCGCGGGCGTCGTGGGCGCAATAGGGTTCTTTTACCTTGTAAATAAATATGGAACCGGAACTGAGGAAATGCGGTCAGTGTGGGTGGGCATACGTCAGGGATCCAGCGCATACCTCAACAGGCAGTTCAAGACAATTATGGGAATTGCGCTGATAATAGCGATCTTCATAGCACTTCTCGGAATAGCACTCCCCATACAGACGGAACATGGCCCAGACTACTATTATGGCGCGAAGATCGCGGGGTCGTTCATACTCGGTAGCCTATTCTCAATAACAGCGGCGTACATAAGCATGGACGCCTCAACGAGAGCAAACGTGAGGACAACCGCAGCGGCGGTCGAGAGCACCAGAAAGGCACTAACGGTCGCAACTTATGGAGGTGCAGTGTTAGGACTGATGGTCATTAGCATGAGCCTCCTGGGACTGACAATCTTGTACATAATATTCAGAGACCCCGCAATACTCGCAGGATTCGGATTCGGAGCAAGCCTAGCAGCCCTATTCGCTCAACTCGGTGGAGGAATTTACACAAAGGCTGCCGACATCGGTGCGGACCTGGTTGGTAAGGTTGAGGTCGGAATTCCGGAAGACGACCCGAGAAACCCGGCAGTGATCGCTGACCAAGTGGGCGACAACGTAGGTGACTGCGCAGGTAGAGGAGCGGACCTGTTCGAGTCCGTCACCGCTGAGAACCTCGGAGGTATGATCATCGGAGTTATCCTCTACTTCATAACCGGAATAGAGCTGTTTATTATACTGCCATTGCTCGTCAGAGCAATCGGAATTCTGGCGACATTCATAGGGGTGGCGGTCTCCGTCAAGTATGAGAGGTTCAGCGACCCCATGACACCACTGCGAGTTGGGTTCTTCGTATCGGCCGCGGCATGCGCGATAATTCTGGGGCTTGTACTGATGTTCCTGATTCCGGAAGCGGCACCACTCTACCTGTACGTTGCGGCCCTCACGGGAATAATTGCGAGCATCTTCATAGTGCTGGAAACGGAAATCTATACCGCCAGTGAGTCCACTTACGTCAAAAGAACGGCCGAGTCCGCACAGACGGGAGCCGCGATCAACATCCTCTCGGGTCTCGCATCCGGTATGGAGTCCACCGCGCTGCCAATAATAACGATAGCGGCAGCACTGGTGATCTCCTTCTGGCTCGGCATGGAGTGGGCGCAGGTCCTAGGATTTGACAAGTTCATCGGTGGAGTCTACGGAACAACAATGGCGACCATGGGAATGCTCTCTGTCTGTGGAATGGTACTGACGATGGACGGTGTGGGACCAATAGTCGACAACGCGGGTGGAATTGCCGAGTTAAGCGGGGCGGAGAAGGAATTAAGAGATAGATTGGATCCCCTAGACGCACTCGGAAACACAACGAAGGCGCTAACTAAGGGATATGCGATGGCCTCTGCTGCGCTCGCCGCGCTCCTGCTGTTCCAAGCGTTCATCCTAGAAGTTGCGAGATACGAAGCGGGAATATGGGAGTTGACGAAGCTCGATCCGGAAACTCTCAATTTGCTACTAAACAAGATTCACGGCTTCACTGATATGCTTGCTCTTAACAAGATAGTGGTAGTGATTGGTGCGTTCATTGGCGCAATGATTCCGTTCCTGTTCTCAGCGACTGCAATTAGAGCCGTCGGAGACGCGGCACACGTGATGGTGGAGGAGGTCAGAAGGCAGTTCAGAGAAATACCCGGACTGCTGGAGGGCAAGGCAAAGCCCGACTATTCCAGGTGTGTCGATATTAGCACCAAGTATGCACTCAAGAGAATGGTCGTACCGGGAGCCGTCGCAATAGTCTCGCCAATACTGGTCGGATGGCTGTTCGGATGGGTTGCAGTCGGCGCCCTCGTGGTGGGTGCCACCATAACGGGTGTGCCACTAGCGATAACGATGATGTGGGGTGGATGTATCTGGGACAACGCAAAGAAGTACGTTGAGGCCGGACATTTCGGAGGAAAAGGATCCCCAACTCACGCGGCGGCGGTGGTCGGTGACACTGTTGGAGACCCGTTGAAGGACACCGCTGGCCCGAGCCTCCACATACTGATCAAGTTGCTCAACACGGTGTCACTGGTGTTCATACCGCTATTCCTCGCAGCGGTGCTCGCCGGAGTTTTCGTTATATGATCCACATCCCCACAACTTCAAAAATTTATTATTTTTTGAAATCTTCTAGCAGATATCTCTCATTTCCTAAAAAGCCTCTTCCGATCGCGTGGGAATTCCGTTTTATTTTCGCTACAAAATAAACACCTGCACCTTTCTAAGCCTACCAGTACTTGCATCTGGTATCATGCCTGCCGACTCCACGGTCGTGATTCCCACGACCACCGAATCGTCCACACCACTCTCCCTAAGAACTCTCTTAACGTTCTCGTTCATCTTAACGACTAATACTCTCTCGTAGTTGAGCACTTCTCCCTCTATCACAAACTCGCGAACGATCCCAATTTCGCCTTCCAGTTTGTGTCCCGTGATTCCCACAAGCCCCCTTCTCCTCCCCGTATAAATCACGCCTATAAAATCCGCTACTTTCTTGTCAATAACAGTAATGGCGGCTCCACCATCCACGAGCGCAGGATGACTACTCGAATTCCTACTCCCTTAAAGAACAACATGTGTCTTTACGAGCATTATTATCCCGTTCTGACTCTCCGCCACTTTTGTTGCAATTGACGCGTGCGTGGCGGAGAGCCTTCCCGTCTCGGGGTCCATCGACGGGCCTTCGCGGGGAGCGGTACTCCGCACATCCATCTGACCCTTCGCTCCGTCCTTTCGGGCTTCCCTCCCTCTCACCGTCCCTCCCACATCCCGGGCGGAGCCCGCTCAACACAACAGAAGTCCTTTATAAGGGTTTTGAGGTTGCAAAGGTGCGTGAAGGCAACAAATGCAACACTATACGTTTCTGCCCCGATTCTTCCATTAAGCGTTTTCCTATAAAAACTCCGAGTTTTTAACATCAGAATCAATATGTCAGAGGAATACAAATCTAAAAGAAAAAGAAGGA
>Ga0180300_10001448_pt1 | contig 10955 bp, 10 predicted proteins | sample GuaBasSediGuay15_FD_121798 | JGI IMG/M metagenome (GOLD analysis project Ga0180300, IMG submission 121798) | Subseafloor sediment microbial communities from Guaymas Basin, Gulf of California, Mexico - Guay15, Core 4569-2, 21-24 cm | ecosystem: Environmental > Aquatic > Marine > Hydrothermal... | reverse complement strand
TCTCATTTCTTTTCCAAAAGAATTTACACTGCTATCCTCAGGGCATATGAAAACTCGCCCCAGAACTTTGAGGAAGTGATGTGGAACCTTGGACCCTCTTCAATGAGAGCCCTCGCCCTGCTGGCAGAACTCATATATGATGTGAAGGTGAGCAGGAGGGACCCTGTGAAGTTTTCTTTTGCTCATGGGGGAAAGGATGGGGTTCCGTTCCCCGTGAAGAGAAGGGTGTATGATAGAAGCATTCAGATACTGGGAGAAGCTATCGAAAATGCAAAGATCGGGAAAAGGGAAAAAATAGAAGCTTTGAAGAGATTGAGCAGGTTTTCGAAGGGTGTGGTTAAGTGAAGCAAAGTTTAATTATGGCTCTCAAATTCTAATTCTATGGGTGCTGAATGTATTTTCTGCAGAATTGTGGAGGGAAAGGAGAAGTGCTGGAAAATTTATGAGGATGAAATATGCGTGGCATTTCTCGACGCATTCCCCGTAACAGAGGGGCATACAATTGTGGCCACGAAAAAGCATTATCCGGATATTTTCGAAACAGAAGATGACGTGTTTACCCATATTTTTAAAGTTACAAGAAAAATTGCAATGGCGATGAAAAAATCTCTCGGAGCGGAGTTTGTGAATGTGATAATCGCACCGGGAGTCATAAAGCATGCTTTCGTGCATGTTGTTCCGAGATACGATTATGACTTGATGGGTCCCATACCTGACATGGAGAACAAGAGAAGCCTGAGTGAGGAGGAGATGGAGATAATTGCGAGGAAACTGAGGGGTGGTCTGGGTGCTGGCAAAAAAGATGAGGGGAAAACTGGTTAAAACAATAGTCGAACCAGCGATAGCTCTCGAAAAAAGTGGAGTCGAGGGAAAAATTCTAAGCTTTGTGGCCAGCTGGCACAGAAGTGTGAATGCAGGAAAGGAAATCGTGGATATGGCTCAGTTTGATTTTCTCCTCTCAAACAACAAAAAACCTGTGCAGGTTGAGGTCTCGTACGAAAATGGAAGGTTCGAAACCAGGGTGAAGGACCTGAGTAGGGAGATGGGGAGTGTGGAGGAGGAAGAAAAACTTTTGGATATGATAAAACTGAAAACAGATACTGAAATAGTTGAGGTGCTTGAGAGGGACCCCAGAATTGAGAATCTCATGAAAAGAGCAAAACATCTCCGACTCTTTTCACTTTCCTTCCTTCTGTTTGATGAAGAATTCGAAGCTCCGGTATGGAAAGCCGTTTTGAAAAACTGGCCGCTCACAAACTACTTCAGAGAAGAACCGGTGACTGTTGAGGCTGTAATCCGGGGAGATGGAAAGCTTCTGCAGATTCGAAAAATTATTTAAAGAGCTCCGAATTAGGGTAAAGTTCTGGTGATATGGATGGAAGAGAGAATAAAGAAAAGCGGGACAACAACTCTCGGTATGCTCTACAAGGGAGGTGTGATTCTGGCCTCCGATACCCAGAGCACAGCAACCTATGTGGAGAGCAGATACGAGAGGAAGATATTTCCGATCACAAATTACATAGCAGTCACAACCGCTGGAGTTGTTGGGGATCTTCAGTACCTTGTGCGTCTCTTGAAGGTGGAGGCAAAGCTTTACAGGATGGGGAATGGTGAAATAACCACAAGAGCTCTGGTAACCCTGCTGAGCAATATACTCCATGCGAATCGACTTTCCCCCTACATCACTGCAATGATTGTCGGAGGTTATGATAGAGGGAAAGGTCCGCAGTTATTTTCAGTTGATCCCTTCGGGGGTGTGGGAACGGGGGAGAAATACTTTGTAACAGGTTCTGGTGCCCCACTCGCTCTGGGTGTTATAGAGGGCTCCTACAGGGAGGACCTGAGCGAGAAAGAGGCGGTTGAACTTGCAAAGAAAGCAATTTCAGCTGCAAGGGAGAGAGATGTGTTCTCCGGTGGAAAAAAGATACTCCTGGCAGTGATAGACGAAAAGGGATACAGAGAAATTGAGTAGGTGTTCAATTTGGGGGGAGAAGAGCTTTTAAAGCAGATAGTTGAGTCGCTGCCTGATAAGGCTGATATAAGTGAAGCCAGATTCGAAGGAGCTGGAGTTGTGGTTTTCACGCGGAACCACGAGTTTCTGCTCTCTGCTCCAAGTTACCTGAGGGAAGTGGCTAAAAATTTCAAACTCAGGGTCGAAGCAAGAGCCGATACGGGGATTCTCATGCCTGTTGAGGATGCGGAGGAAGTGATAAGGAAAATTGCAGGTAACGCGGGTATAACCAGCATATTTTTCGACGCATCCGGAAGCAGAGTGCTCATAGAGGTTGAAAAACCGAGCGTGATTCTGGGAAATGGGGCTGAAAAATTGCAGGAAATAAAAAAGAAAACAAACTGGACGCCTGTAATTTTCAGGACACCTCCTCTCAAATCAGAAATAATAAACACAATCCGGAGAATACTCACACAGAACAGCAAAGAAAGGGCAAAATTCCTCCATGAGGTTGGCCTGCGGATATATTCCGAAGGAAAAGAGCCGAAATGGGTGAGGGTAAGCTTCTTGGGAGGAGCAAAAGAAGTGGGAAGGAGCAGTATTCTGCTCCAGACACCGGAATCCAGAATACTCCTTGACTGCGGTGTAAATGTTTCAAGCACGGAAAATGCTTTCCCTGCACTTGATGCTCCTGAGTTCGATATTTCCCGGCTTGACGCTGTGATAATCACACACGCTCATCTGGACCATTCGGGTTTCCTCCCCTTCCTTTTCAAGTATGGATATGAGGGCCCTGTGTATATGACCCATCCCACCCTCCCACTTTCCGTGCTGCTCCAGCTCGATTACCTGGAGGTGGCTCAGAGGGAGGGAAATATCGTGCCCTACAGTGGGAAGGAGATTGAAAAAATGGTGCTGCACACCATCACACTTCCCTATGAGGAGGTGACCAATATCACACCAGATGTGAGACTCACATTTTACAATGCGGGTCATATCCTTGGAAGTGCAATAACACATCTCCATATTGGGGAGGGTCTCTACAATCTTGTGTATACGGGGGATATGAAGTATGCGCCAACAAGACTTCATGAGCCTGCATGGAACAAATTCCCGCGGGTTGAAACCGTAATACTTGAAAGCACTTATGGAGGAAATGATGATATACAGCCAAGCAGGAGAGAGGCTGAGGAGAAACTTATCGAGATAGTGAAAAAGACCCAGGAAAGAGGAGGAAAAGTTCTAATACCGGTGCTTGGAGCTGGAAGATCTCAGGAGATAATGATTCTGGTGCACGAGGCTGTAAAAAGCGGAAAGCTGGGGGAAATTCCCATATATGTAGATGGGATTGTGTGGGATGCCACTGCAATCTACACCACCTATCCGGAATACCTCCACAGGAACATAAGAAAGAGAGTTTTCAGCACTGAGGAAAACCCGCTTCTGGACCCCATGTTCAGAAGGGTTGGGGGCCAGAAGGAGAGAGAGGGCATAGTAAGTGCAAAGGAGAGCTGCATTATAATGGCAACGAGTGGAATGCTGACAGGAGGTCCGAGTGTTTTCTACTTCACAAATCTTGCCATGGACAGTCGAAACTCCATTATTTTTGTGAACTATCAGGCGGTGGGAACTCTGGGGAGAACGGTTCAGAGAAAGCCAGAAGAAGTGGTTATAAACGAAAGGGGTGAGAGGAAGGTCATACCTCTCAGAATGGAGGTTCACACCGTGGATGGCTTTTCTGCCCACAGTGACAGGAAGCAGCTCATCGCATATGTGAGAAATATGGAACCCAGGCCAAATCTTGTGATGACTGTGCATGGAGAGCCGGGCAAGTGCGTGGAGCTGGCGAGTGGCATAAGAAGCGTGCTTAAAATTTCAACAAGAGTTCCAAATGTGCTCGATGCTATCCGGCTAAAATAAAAAAGTAAAAATGGTAAGAAGTGTATACTATCTAATGTGAAAATCCGGGGCATGGAGACATACTCCCTTCCAATGAGACCCAGTGTGTTTTACGGATTCTCCCAATTCAGGATAAAGCATGAGGTGCTGGAAAGACCACTCATAATTTCACTTGAAATAATCGCAAAAGAATGTTCTCAAAGTGTAAAGCTGAGCAAAAAAGCAGCGGAGGTTCCAAGCTTCCTTCTTAAATACAGCAGACTCGGAGGGTTTCACGATATCGCTGTAAAAACTGTTGAGAGAATCATCAGAAACGAGCTCTTTTCGGCCCCTGTGGGGGAGAAAATCTCAGGTTGCAGGGAGTGTGTTCTTGATGTCTCGGCAATGTTCTCTGCAGTCCCTCTGATAGAGGGAGACCTGGTGGCCAGAATCCCCGTGGTGTTTGCAAGGGAAGTCCGGTTTAGAGGCTCTTTCGGGGATAGGAAGACTTCAAAAGCAATACTTCTCATGAAACCTCAGAACTTTGGATTCCTCATCACAGAAAAAGGAGAATTTGAAAAAATGTTGAAAAGTATAGAAAAAAAGATAAGTTCGGCCTTCAAAATTGTTTGATGCTCGGGCTCAGATTTTTCAACAGAGATCCCGAAGAGGTGGCGGTGGAACTTGTGGGTTGCGTGCTGGTGAGAAAGCTGGAAGGTAAAGAACTCAGAGCAAGGATAGTGGAAACGGAGGCCTACTATGGAGAGAATGACCCTGCAAGCAGGGCGAGGAAGGGAAAAAAACTTTACAACTCTCCCATGTTCGAAAGAGCAGGCCTCCTCTTTGTTTACAATGTCCACAGATACTGGATGCTGAACATAACAGCAAAGCCCGTTTCTGCTGTTCTGATAAGGGCTGCTGAACCTTTGAATTTTAAGGCCGACTTAAAAGGTCCGGGAAAGGTTACAATGGCTCTGAAAATTGACAGAAAGCTCAATGGAAAGGAGCTCGGAAAGGAAAGCGGGCTGTGGATTGAAAAGGGAAGAAAGCCAAAGAGGATAGGAGCGAGCAAGAGAATAGGAGTGAGTGCTGATCTTGATAGGCCCCTGCGGTTCTTTGACCTGGATAGCCCAGCAGTCTCTGCTCACAGGAAGTTTGAAAGAGTAATACTTCAGTAAGTTTCCGAACCGTCTGAGAGGAAATAACTCCCCCACTCCCCATATTCTCCCGGACACCCAAAAGGAGCGTCTTCCATTTCCCCTTTTCATCTCCCCTGTATATACAACCCTCCCACATTATTTCCCCTGTTTCAGAGTCCAGAATCCTTATACTCTAATCCCCATTTTCAACGATGAGTCGCTCAGAAGCAAAAATCTGTATAAAATACACAGCATCTCTGGTGATAATGTTCTCAAGAACTTTTTCACATCTTTCCCTGCCTATGCCGAGCTTTTCCGTTACCTCATCCAGCCTTATTTCCGCATAAATTTTGTGATCTCCCTTCCCGTATATTACCAGCTCCTCTCCGGAGCTCTCTATCCCTATTTCAAGCGAGCCAAGCTCCTCCACCTTCAGAATGCTCACCGCTCCTCCACACTGCTTTATTTAAAAATTTTACATCCCGAAATACATAACTATAATGTGGGGAAGAGTATTACAATGGGTATATTTAGATTGCTGGTCCCAATATTTCTAATTCTCCTCCTTTTCTTTCACCCCGAACATCCACCACCTTCCTCGGTTTATCTGATTTCTCCTCCAAATGGAACTTACACCAAAGAAAACAATGAAACCCTGGAGTTCATATATACCAGAAGTTCATCGCTTAAGGGGGTTGTGAACTGTTCCCTCTACGTGGATGGAAAGCTGGGGAATTACTCTGTGAATGTAAGCTCCAATGCAAAGGTTTCGGTTCATGTGAATTTCTCGCTGGTAGAGGGAAAACACTGGTGGTGGGTTGTGTGCACAAATGGAAGTGCAGGCGAGAGCTCCGTGGATACGGGTGGAAACTGGAGCCTATGGATCGACAGGAGTGTACCAGATGTGAACTTCCAATTCCCTACTCCACCCACTGAAGTTGCTACAAATCGAAACTATGTTGAGGTGAACATCTCCGCGAACGATTCAAGTCCTATCTCGATTTTTTTGGACTGGAATCACAGCCTGGTTGGCTACTGGAGTTTTGAGTGGTATAATGAAAGCGGAGTGTTTGATAACAGCAGTTATGGGAATTTTGCGTGGTTTGTAAATTTAAGCGCTGAGAATTTGAGCTACGGGAGGTTTGGAAGGGGATTGCGATTCGGGGAAGGATATATAAAAGTTGCCAATTCAACTTCTCTCAATCTGGTTGAGAATTTCACGATATCTCTGTGGATAAAACCAGAAATGAATTACGGACCCCAGCTTCCCGATGCCTATTACATGTTCGTTGAGGCTGTAAACGGGTGGGGGTACCTCTCCTATGAAGGATGGGTGGGGAGGATTGTAATGGTGATGCGAATCGGAGCGACGCAGGACACTCTTTATTGCAGGACAAACCTAACGGAAGGGAAATGGTATCATATTGCAGCTGTGAGGAGGGGAACTAATGGATGGATATACGTGAATGGAAATCTGTGTTCCGCAGAGACCGTGGTTGGTGGGACTCTTAAGCCCCTTCTCGGACCCTTAAAAATCGGGGAAGGTGTGAACGGGACTCTTGATGAAATTCAGATATGGAACAGAGCTCTGAGCGGAGATGAAATTAGAGCACTGTATCAAGCAAAGTCCAAGCTACTTGTTAATTCAACTGGTTTAGAGCACGGAAAATATGTGTATAGGGCATATGCAATTGATTCTGCGGGGAATATTAACATTACGGAAACCAGAAGCATTACCATAGACAGTAAACCCCCAAAAGTAAATTTCGTGGAGCCTACACCTCCAGCCGGGGTTGTCATAAACAAAAAATGGGTTGCTGTAAACGTAACTGTTGATGATTTTACCAACACCTCTGCTTTCATAGATTGGAATAATAGCCTGGTGGGCTACTGGAGCTTTGAATATTACAATGAGAGCGGGGTGTTTGATAACAGCAGCTATGGAAGCTTTGCATGGTTTACGGGTGGATTGAGTTCTGAAAATATTACATATGGGAAATTTGGGAAAGGGCTGGAATTTAATGGAAGCGGGTATCTCGAGTCTCAGGATTTTAAGAAACTGCGGCTGGAAGATACTAATCTTTCTATAGCTCTATGGATCAAAACAACAACTGACTCCTGCGCGATAATGAAGGTAGGAGCTACAGGAGGGAGAATAACAATTGAAAATGACCTCAACAAAGTGAGGGTATACGCATATAACGATTCGGGAGCAGCATTCTCTACCCCATTGAATCTCCCACCATTACCTCAAGATAAATGGGTGTTCTTTGTGGTCACAAAGAAAGGGAAGGTAATTCGATTATATGGAAATGGAAAATACTACACCTCATTCAATATTACGGGTACTGTTAACCTTACTAAGCCAGTGTTTATTGGAGCTGGGACATTCGGAACATATTTCAAAGGTATCCTTGATGAGGTCAGGATATGGAATAGAGCTTTGAGTCCTGAGGAGATAAATGCAAGCTATCATGCAGGGTTGCACAGGCTGGAGAGGAATTTTACCGGGCTGGAGGATGGGAAGTATGAGTACAGGGTTTATGTGATTGATTCTGCTGGGAATGTGAATGTGAGTGGAAGGAGCGTGTGGATCGATACCGTCGATCCTGAATACCTGGAGGGAAGTGTAAGTGGGACCAGAGCAGGTGAGAAAGTGAGTTTTGATGTGAAATGGAGAGATAATATTGGATTGAAAAAATTTGTTTTTCTGTTCGATAACTGCAGGGGAAGTTTTGAAAAAGTGGAAGGGAAGCTTCATGGAGAAAGGGAAAAAGTGGTGGAGATAAACAAGAGACTGCGAGCTGTGCCCGGATGCCTTGTAAAATGGAAAGTGCTCGTGGAGGATCTTGCGGGGAACTGGAAATCCTCGCCTCTACACATGTTCAGAACAACCTCCTCCACAAAAAGGAGAAGTTGGGACATTGCAGAACTGGAGATATCACCCGAGGAAATTTATGTGGAACTGGAACCACATTCCTCGTTAGAGTTTCCGATCCGGATTATAAACCGGGGGAGAGGAGTAAGAGTGAAACTTGAACTTGAAGGGAATATCTCCAAGATTGCTTCTTTGAATAAAAGGGAGATTTTTCTGTATCGAAATGAGATTGAAACCGTGCCTCTAAGGTTCACAGCGGATGAGGAGGGGGTCTATCATGGGTTTGTTGTGTGTAAAGCTGGAGGAGAGGAAAAGAGAGTAAGGGTAGTAACAAGGGTGGAAAAGAAAAGTGCGCCTGTTATGGAGGAAAACAGAACTGCGGAAGTAAAAATAAGAGCAGAAAAAGAAAGAAAGCTTGGGCTTGGAGAATTGCTCATAGCATTCCTGAGAAGAATTTGGACATGGATCTTTCCGTGGTAGTGCCGGGGGCCGGATTTGAACCGGCGAACCCACTCGGGACCGGATCTTGAGTCCGGCGCGTTTGGCCAGGCTCCGCCACCCCGGCTCAAAAACTATTCTCCTGCTTTTCCTTTAAATCTTTTGTAAATTTGAACAATAGTTCTAGCCCAGGAGGGCATTTCCTCCTCGCTCAAAAATTTTGCCTGAAGGAACTTCTGATCTTTTTCCCCTCCCAGCTTTATCCTTCCCCCCACAACCTTCACAACATAGTAGATTCCTATATCCTCCCCACCGCGTGGATGTCTGTATTTGGTGGCATGAAAAACGCGCAATGGCTCCACCTCAAGACCGGTTTCCTCTCTGACTTCTCTTTTCAGCGCTTCCTCCAAGCTTTCCCCTTTCTCCACAAGTCCTCCGGGAAACGAGAACTCTATTCTTCCATCAACCTCCTTTATCAGCATGAAAAATTTTCCCCCTTTTTCTATGACCGCCTTCACACTCACAGGGTATTTCGGGATCATGAAAAAACTTGAATGGCAGATTTATTACTTTTTCACAAACTTTCTACCCATTTCCATGAACTTCTTCAATCCCCTCTCAGTCTCGGCCTCAGCAGCAACCAGCACAAAATCTCTCATGGGCTTAATCCAGAGCCATCCCTCATCCATCAGTGCTTTCACACCATCTCTGAGATCCACATCATAGTCGGAGAGCTCTTTCCTGGCGGTTTCAAGAGTTCTTCTGACGTCTGCTTTCACCATCTCCGCATCCTCATAACTTTCGGGAAGCTTGTCGACCAGTGAGCGCAGGTTCTCTCCTGTATCACTCATCACCTGCAGAAGCTCAAGGGCCAGGTATATAGCGTCGGGAGCAAAACTCCACTCGCTGAATATAACACCCATTGTGCCGCCTCCAATTACATATCCCCTTGTCTCGAGAGCTTCCCCCACTTTAACCTCACTGGCCGGCACTCTCTCCACACTTCCTATGTAGTCGAGAACAAAACTTGCTCCGATGTCTGCCACTGCCCGCCTGTAACCTCTCTCCTTCATGATAATTCCCATCGCCTTGCTTGAACTGACGAGAACCCTCCCGTCGGTGAAAACTGCCCGCTTTCCAGAGCCGTCGAACCCCATCCCTATGTCCGCTCTCTTCCGCAGGGTCATGTACATCAGGTCAGTAATGCTGGAGCGAACCGGGTAATAGGGTCGCGAGGGGAAGGGGCTCATGGCGGAATTTATCTCAAACACCCTGGAACCCGCTGCCCTGAGTATTGCTGGCACTATGTTTCCACAGGGCCCATTGGCGCAGTCCACAACCACCTCGAACTTCTCAAGCTCATGCCTTGCCAGAACCTGAACCATGTAATCGGGAACGAGGTCCACATTTGCCACTCTTCCAACTCCCGCCCCATTCAGAGCTTCGGCAAGCTTTCCCTCCCAGGCTCTTCCACCCGGATTGTAGATGCTCATTCCCACATACTCCGGAGGGTAAGGGTCTGCTGAAATGTGCACTCCCCACATTCCCTCCTCTCTCGCAACTCTGGCTATTACGGGAGCAGGTACATAACCAAGATTTGCCACATTGCATCCGGAAGCTGTGAGACCGGCTATAACTGCCATGTGGAGAGGTGCAGAACCCGCCCTTGCATCCATACCGACAGCAAAGGGCTCTCTTATTGTTGACCCGAGCTTCAGTCCAAGCTGGGCCACTTCACCAACACTCACTTCAGTTCCAAATTTCCCCAGAACCAGCATGTTGTATGGGAGCAACTTTGGAATTATAAAAGTTTTGAAGGGGGTTTGAGTAATTTTATTACTTCAAAGTAACAATTGATAGAAACCTTTAAAAAGTGAAAAAGGCAAATGTTATGGTATGAGCGGTGAAGTGAAACCTACACCTCAACTCACAAAGGGTGGTGAGGAGGGAAAGCTGGATTATCTTATCAAAGCTGTAGCTGAGCACGAGTTTACTAAAGAGTCGGAGGATGCGCCAGAGGAGATTGAAAAGATGGGGGTGGATGGATACCTTGTGGTGCGGGCAGAAAGGCCTGAGGGCACAGAAGTGGGGCATGTCTCAACTTATGCAGAGCTGTACGAGAAACTGAAAGAGAAGAAGCTGGTCGAAGAGGTTATAAAAAGTGAAAGGGACCCTGTTCTGGTCACCAGGGGCAAAATGATAGTTGTGAATAGAAAAATGCTGGAATACCTGAATGATTTTGAAAAAAAGAGAGAGAAAATTGCTAAAGAGCTGGAGGAAAAAGTGAAAGAGTGGGAGGAGCTGGAGAAGCTTAGAGTTAAATATTTCACCCAGGTCGGGGAGAAAAGCATCAAGATCAACAAAAATGAGGAAGGATACATCAAGGGAGCGGTAAAGTGGAGGAAAGAAGAGATCAGGGATGAGAATGGAAATGTGATCGGGGAAAAGATAGTTACTGGTAAAAGGTGGAGGGAAGAGCTGAAGGAGATGAAGGAAAATGCAGAGGAGGTCGAAAAAATTACCAACGTTGAGAAGAATCTGCAGGAGCTGATGAACTATAGGGGAATGTTTAACATAGGAAAACTGCCCCTGCATGCAGCGCAGAAAATTGATGAGATGATCAAGAGCTACCTCCAGGGGAGCGGAAAGGTGCTCCTTGTTAAGCATGTCT
>Ga0180300_10001446_pt1 | contig 10975 bp, 13 predicted proteins | sample GuaBasSediGuay15_FD_121798 | JGI IMG/M metagenome (GOLD analysis project Ga0180300, IMG submission 121798) | Subseafloor sediment microbial communities from Guaymas Basin, Gulf of California, Mexico - Guay15, Core 4569-2, 21-24 cm | ecosystem: Environmental > Aquatic > Marine > Hydrothermal... | reverse complement strand
TGCTGAGGAGATAAATAAGACAGATACAGAGGACATAATTGGAAGGATCCACTTTAACGAGTATGGACAGAACGATGTTCCGCTTGTTACTGCTTATGTAAGTCAGGATGGACAGTGGGTGCCCTGGGATGACTCCCTTTATGCAAAGGGAGAAAGAGAGCTCCCTGGTTTTGCCTACAGAGAAGGAAGAGAGTGGGTCAATCCATATCAGGGTCCATAAGATAAATGAATTATTTAAAAGGGCTGGATTTATCCAGCCCTTTTAATATCAAATCAATAACTTTTCAAAAGGAGAACAATTATGACTTCAGCATCTATTTTTTTACAGATTATATTTAATGGAATAATGCTTGGAATTCAGTATTCGCTTGTTGCTGTTGGTTTTTCTCTCTTCTTTGGTGTACTTGATGTCATAAACTTCGCCCATGGCGATATTTTTATGCTCGGAGCATTTGTCAGCCTGATTTTAATAAATGTAACAGGAATGCTCACTGCTTCTGGTGCTACTTATGTGTTTCTCCTTATACTTGTTATTATCTTGTCTATGATTATAGTAGGTGGTTTAGGTGTGTTCTTTGAAAGGATAGTGGTAAAACCTGTTTCTAAAGGTCCAACACTTATGAGCCTTGTAGCTACACTGGGTTTAGGTATAGCAATAAGAGAGGCTGTGAGACTTTTCTATCCAAGAGGAAGTGAAACAAAGAGATTTCCAGAACTACTTGTCAAGTTATTTCCCGGGAAGGAGGCTATAGAATTTAAGGGCATTATACTGAGGTATGATAATCTCCTGATTCTTGCTGTTGGTGTTATAGTGGTTATCTTGCTTGCACTTTACATAAATAAAACAAAGATGGGTCTTACAATAAGAGCTGTTGCTCAGGATGCAGAAGCAGCTTCCATGATGGGTGTTAACAAGAATTTAATTATAGATGTTACATTCTTTATTGGCTCAGCTCTTGCGGCCCTTGCGGGTTTCATGAATGGTTTATACTACAACTCAATAATATTTGATATGGGTGCTATGGCTGGAATTGTTGGTTTCTCTGCCGCTGTAATTGGAGGACTGGGTAATATATATGGAGCTATTGTTGGAGGATTTCTCTTTGCTATGGTGGAATCTTTATCCGCTGCACTTATCCCGAAAGGTTCTGAGTATATGACAGTTATAGCCTTTGCCGTCGTGATTCTCTTCCTCATCTTCAGACCATCTGGTATTTTAGGTGAAAGAGCTTACGAGAGGGTATAGCCATGAAGAAGGAAAATAAGTTTTTAGATTGCATAAAAATAATATTGGTTGAGGTTGTTGCCTTTTTCCTGTTTCTCTTCTTCTTGAAGGTAGAGTCCATATGGACAGTTATTGTAGCTATTCTTCTTGTGGCACTTATCTACTTCCTCTCAAAGATCTATAAGGAGAAATTCCAGGCTCTTCTTGAACCATTCTCAAAGTATCAAAATTTTGCCATAGGAGTTCTATTTATCCTGCTCGTTCTCTATCCCATTATAAGCCCGCTCATGATTGTTCATAGCACATACTGGACGCTGATTCTTATTCAAACTGGAATCTATATTATGATAGCACTGGGTCTAAATTTCCAGCTTGGTTCAACAGGTATGATGAACCTTGCAACGGCAGCATTTTATGGAATTGGTGCATATACAGCAGGACTTCTTGCTTTAAAACTTGGCTGGTCAGCTCTCATCACAATTCCTCTTGCAGGTCTTGCAGCAGCTTTTGCAGGACTTCTCCTTGTTATACCTATTTACAAAACAAAAGGTCACTACCTTGCCCTTGTTACACTTGCTTTTGGTTTTATGCTTGTTCTTGCAGCTGACAACATAGAAATAATTGGTGGACCTCAGGGACTAAAGAACATACCTCCTGTGAATATTTTTGGTTATAGTTTTCTTACCAACATAGGAGGTTTACACTTTTATACAAACTATTACTATCTTGTGCTTGCCCTTCTTGGTATAACCATTCTTGTCTTTGCAAGATTATTCAACTCTTGGGTAGGTTTAACATCTGCCTATATAAGAGATGACGAACTTGCGGCAAAAGGTTGTGGAATAAATACAAACTTCAGGAAACTTATAGTGTTTGTTGTTGGAAACTTCTTTATGGGAGTGGCAGGAGCTCTCTATGCTCACATGATTGGATTCATATCTCCTCCGAACTTCCAGTTTGCCCAGTCGCTACTTATCGTTGCTATAGTAATAATTGGAGGTATGGACAACATATTGGGTGTGATAATTGCATCTATACTCCTTGTTGTATTCCCGGAAAAGTTAAGAGTTGTAACAGAGTATAGAATATTCCTTTATGGAATCCTCCTTGTGGTTACACTAATACTCAGACCAAGAGGTATTCTTCCATTTGGTCCCAGAAAGTATGATTCTTCCATTTTGAAGTTTGCTCGAAAAGGAGGAAGCTAATGGCAGAGGAGAAAAAGACAATTTTCTACACTGAAGATATAGAGATGCGATTTGGTGGTCTCTATGCACTCAAAAACATAAACATAAAGATATATGAGAATGAGATACTGGGTATGATTGGACCAAACGGAAGTGGGAAAACTACCTTCTTTAATGTCATAACAGGTTTCTATAAACCCACCAAAGGAAGATTCTACTTTATGGGTGAGGATCTCACAGGAAAGGAACCATATGATATAACAAGGAAGGGAATTTCAAGAACATACCAGACAAGTAGATTGTGTCTTGATTTAACGATTCTTGATAACATACTTATTGGCACATACCCTGTTCAAAAATCTGGATATATTGATGCAATTTTCAACAGAAAGAAGCTGATAAAAGAGGTAAAAAAACATACAGAAAGAGCAGTCCACTTACTAAATATATTTAACCCAAACCTTGTGGAGAAACTTTTTGTTCCTGTTGGATCCCTACCCCACATAGATAGAAGAAGGGTTGAGATATGTAGAGCTATGATAGCAGAACCAAAACTTATTCTACTCGACGAGCCTTCAGCAGGTATGAATGCAGATGAAACTCAAGAGTTGATGGATGATATAGAAAAGGTCAGAAAGGAGATGGAGAACGTCACAATTATGATCATAGAGCATGATATGAAGGTTATTAGCAGTGTATCAGAGAGAGTTATTGCATTAAACTTTGGTCAGGTAATAGCAGAAGGAACATACGAAGAGGTTTCCCACGACAAGGAGGTCATAGAGGCCTATTTAGGTAAGGAGGTCGCCAATGGCTGAGATGCTCAGAATGGAACATGTAACTACAGTTTACGGGGTAAACAAAATGTTGATAGATGTCTCTATCAAAGTTGATAAAGGAAAGTGTGTCTCTCTCCTCGGCTCCAACGGTGCTGGAAAGTCAACTCTTATTAAGGCAATTCTTGGACTTGTTAAGGTGGTGGAAGGAAAGATTTACTTTGAAGGAAAGGATATAACACATTACAGTACTCACAGAGTTATTTCTCTTGGAATCTCCATTGCTCCAGAGGGTAAAAGGATATTCCCGAAGCTTACCGTTTTAGAAAATTTAAGGATGGGTGCGTATCTTGTAAAAGAAAAGGAGGAGATAGAAAGGCGTCTTGAAGAACTGGTCTTCCCTTACTTCCCGAGATTAAAGGAGAGATTAAACCAGGTTGCAGGTACACTTTCAGGTGGTGAACAATCCATGTTAAACATAGGCAGAGCACTTATGGGAAATCCAAAACTTATGATATTTGACGAACCTTCTTTTGGTCTTGCGCCAATCCTTATTCAGGAGACAGCAGAGATAATAAAGAAGATAAACAGAGAAAAGGGAATAACAGTTCTTCTCGTGGAACAGAATGCTAATATGGCTCTGGAGATAACGCATTATGGTTACTTCTTGCAGAAAGGTCAGATTATAGCAGAAGGGACACCTGAAGAGCTGAAGAAACAGGAGATAATAAGGAAGGCATACTTTTAATTAGGGTAGGGAATTCCCTACCCTAATGTTTCCATTATATAGTTTGATATTGAAAGAACTCCTTTCCACAAGACACTTTCATCTATGTCAAATTTTGGATTATGGTGTGGATATGGATTTTTTCCTTTACTTGAAAGAAAGAAGTATGTTCCCCTTACCTCTTTAAGATAGTAGGAAAAATCCTCTCCAACCATTGTTGGTTTCTTTAAGAACACAACATCACTTTCTGGAAGAACTTTAAGAGTTTTCTTATAAAAATCCTCTGTTATTTCCTCATCATTTACAACTACAGGATAGCCAAAATGGTATGTGAACTTTGATTCTCCTCTAAAACTTCTGGCTATATATGTTGATACCTCCTCCATTCTCCTGGCCACAAACTTTCTTGTTTCTTCATCAAGGGTTCTAACAGTTCCTTCTATTTCCACAATATCTGGAATAACATTGTAAGCTGTACCCCCTTTTATTTTGCCAATACTTATTACAAGGGGTTTAAAGACTTCATTTTCCCTTGAGACAATACTCTGAAACCCATTTATTATGTATGAAGATATGGTTATAGGATCTATGCCTTTGTGAGGTGTTGCACCATGAGCACCTTTACCCTCTACAGTAAGGGTGAACCTATCAAGGGAAGCCATAAAAGGACCCTTAAAAAGTCCAATCTGACCATTATCAATTTCCTCTATAAAATTTCCCACATGTATTCCTAAAATTACATCAACGCGAGGCTCTTTAAGAAATCCTTCCTCAACAAGATACTTTGCACCTCCTTCTTTCTCCTCTCCAGGCTGAAAGATAAACTTTACAACTCCATTTATCCTATCTCTATGATTTTTTAAAATCTTTGCAACAGTTAGAACTATAGCCATATGAGCATCGTGACCACAGGCATGCATATTTCCATTTGTTGAAGCGAAGAGAAGCCCAGTTTTTTCTCTTATTGGAAGAGCGTCCATATCTGATCTTACGGCAAGGACCTTCCCACTCCCATTTTCAAGTATCCCCATAATACCAGATGTGGTTTTACTCTCCACTATTTTTAATCCCAACCCTTCAAGTTTCCTTTTTATGTATTCTTTGGTTTCTGGAAGATGAAGGCCTGTTTCTGGTATCCTGTGAAGATTTCTCCTGTGTTTTATCAATTCCTCCTCTAAGCTTTTTACCTCTTCAAATAAATTCATTTCTCACCTTCCTTTGGATATGTATCTTCTGGCTTTGGGTGTTTATAATCCTTTTCTGTTTTAAATATCTCCAGTACAAAGAGTAAATCCTTCTCTGTTCCCATATGGGCAAACATCTTGCCTCTCCAATTACCACTCTGTTTTGTGACTATCCCCTTTTTGTTTAGAAACTCTAAAGTCTTATCGAAATCGTCAACCTCAAAACCAATGTGGTGCAAACCTGGTCCATGTTCCTTTAAGAACTCACTGTATATACTATTATCATCTATTGGTTGAGTAAGCTCAAGTTCCACATCTCCAAGGTGGCACATTGCAACTTTGTATTCAAATTCCCTTTTCTTTCCATCTCTTTTCATATCTTTTGTGGTCTCTTTGTTTATGTAGTAGATCTCCCATGGACCTATCCCATACTCATCATTGAATATCTTCAGGTATCTGTCCAGATTATCAACCACTATTGCCACCTGAATGATTTTTTTAAACCTTCTCTTCATGTCCCACTCCTTATAAAATGATTTCTCTGTTAATTATATAATATTAGGTTTTTTATATTTTTGTGGTATTATATTTTTGTTTTATCACGAAAAATCTGATATAATTTATTGTCAGTTGGATTATAAGGAGGATAGAAGATGAGAGAGATAAGACTCATTGAGAATAGTTTCTTAAGAGATGATATTCCTGATTTTAAACCTGGCGATACCTTAAGGGTTCATATAAAGATAAAGGAAGGAAACAAGGAAAGAATTCAGGTATTTGAAGGAATATGCATTGCAAGAAGAGGAAGCGGAACCAGAGAAACCTTTACGGTGAGAAAGTACTCCTTTGGAGTTGGTGTTGAAAAAGTTTTCCCGCTGAATGCTCCAACTATTGAGAAGATTGAAGTTGTAAGATTTGGAGATGTAAAGAGAGCCAAACTCTACTATCTAAGAGGTTTGAGAGGAAAGAAGGCAAGAGTTAAGGAGAAAGTTAAAGTAAAGAAACAAAAGAAGAAAGTTGTTGAAGAAAAGGTGGAGAAACCTTCCGAGACAGAAGAAAACTTAGAAAATAAAGAAACCAAGGAGATTTCACAAAAAGAAGAGGCAGAAGCTAAGGAATAGTATGCATGAGTAAAACCTTCAAAGAGGTTGTAAGCTGGATTCTAACCTTTGCTATTGCTTTTGGGCTTGCATATCTTATAAGGAGATATGTTTATGAACCATACAAAGTCCAGATGTCTTCTATGAATCCAACCATATATGAAAACGACATAATTATAGTTAATAAATTTATCTTTAGATTCAAAGATCCAGCAAGGGGAGAGGTTGTAATATTCAAACCTCCCCATGGATCAAAAGATTATATAAAAAGAGTTATTGGTCTTCCGGGGGAAACGGTGGAAATTAAAGGAGGCTTTGTATTTATAGATGGGAAGAAACTGATTGAACCATACATAAAAAATTCCACCCCGGGAATATTTGGACCAATTGAGATACCTCAGGGAGAGGTATTCTTAATGGGTGATAATAGGGGTAATTCTCTTGATTCACGGGAATTTGGTCCCATTGAGATCAAAAAACTTGAAGGGAGGGCGGAGCTTATATTCTGGCCCCCGAAGCACTTTAAACTCCTTAGGGGATATCCAACCTTTGAAACTACCAGTAGGAGTTGATGAAGCAGGGAGAGGTTCTCTGGCAGGTCCAGTAGTTGCTGCTTCATTTCCTCTTCTTTACCTACCGCAAATCTTTATTACTGATTCTAAAAAGATAAAAGGAGATGAAAGGGAAGAGATATTCAATTATCTTCTTAAAGAAAGATTCCCTTTTGGTGTAGGCGTTGTATCCAACGAATTCATAGACAGGGAGGGGATACTTTCAGCCACTTTTGAAGCAATGAGACTATCCACACTTCCGTTTCTATATAAGAAAGAATTGGATGTTAAAACCCACAAAATGATTTCCCTGGACGAACTTTTACAGGAGGCTGTAAAAAGTTATGAAAATTACTCGGCTTTTTTTCCAGAGAGAATGTTTATATCCAATATACTTATAGTTGTGGATGGCAATTCAATATTTACAGAGAGCATTCCTCTTGTTTCTATGATAAAAGGAGACGAGAAGGTTTCACTTATATCTTTTGCTTCAGTTGTTGCCAAGGTTGTAAGGGATAGAATCATGAGAAAGCTATCAGAGGAATTTAAAGAGTATGGATGGGATAGAAACAAAGGCTATGGAACAAGAAAGCATTTCAAGGCTATTGAAAAATACGGATTATCAATGTATCATAGAAGAAGTTTTTTAGATAAGAGGTGAGGGATGAGATTAGGTCTTATACCTTTAAGTTCTGATGAAACAAGAAGACACATTGAGGTTTCCTTTATCAAAGAGGTAAAGGATTTTGTTGAGAAAAAGGGTATCAAAGTGGAAGAGCTTAAAGAGGGAGAGGATTATGATTTTGTTATCTTTCTTGTGGTTACAGGGGGAAGCGAGAGAAAGTTTCTTAATATTTACAAGAAGTTTTCTCCTCCGTATCTATTCATAACCAATAAGTTTAATAACTCTCTTCCAGCAGCACTTGAGATAAATGCATACCTTGAAGGAAATGGAAGGATATTCTTATGGGATAAGAAAAGTGAAAAAAAGGATCTTGTAAGATCACTTAAAACCCTTAAACTTACAGAGGAGATTAAAGGAAAAAAGATGGGAGTTATTGGAAAACCAAGTTTCTGGCTCATAGCGTCAACCCCCAGTGAGAAAGTGGTTGAGGAAAGATTTGGCATAGAGCTTGACTTTTACCCCATGAATAAATTTGTAGAGAGAGTTAAAGGGAGTGATGATTCTCATATAGATGAGATACTCATTGATTTGAAGAAGAAAGCTACTAAAATAACCGAGATTGATGATAGGGAGCTAAGAAAGGCACTTAAAGTGTATAAAGTTACAAAGGAGATTGCCATTGAGAGAGGGTGGGATCTACTCTCTATGGAATGTTTTAGTATCATAAAACCCCTTGACACCACCGGCTGTATTGCACTATCCCTTCTCACAAGTGAGGGAATAACTGCTGGCTGTGAAGGAGATATCCCTTCAACCTTGACCATGTATATAATAGAGAAGCTTACAGAAAGACCGGCCTTTATGGGAAACATTGCCTGGGTTGATAGAGAGGGGGAAGAAACCGCCGATCTATACTTTGCTCACTGTACTGTTCCTCTAAAGATGGTTAAAAGTTTTTCCTTGATGACTCACTTTGAAACAGGAAAAGGAGTTGGTATAAAGGGATTTTTTGACAGAAGCATAGGAACTCTAACGAGGATTGGAGGAGATAGTCTTAACAGGATATTCTTTGCAAGGGCAAAGATAGAAAAAAACCTTAGGAGTGAAATGATGTGTAGAACCCAGATAGTGTTGAAAGTTAAAGCAAAGTCAGATTACTTCTTGAGAAGACCTATAGGAAACCATCATGTTTTTTCAATAGGAGATTATACAGAAGAACTTGAACTTTTTTCTGAAATAATGAAAATAAAGAGGGTTGATTAGTATCTTCTCCAGACTCCTATAACTTTTCCTATAATCTTTACTCTTTTATCTATTTTAATTGGTTTATATTCTGGATTGTCAGGAAACAAAAATGGTTTACCCTTCTTTATCTTGAACCTTTTTACTGTAACTTCTTCACCATCTATAAGAGCGACACATATGTCGTTTTCTTTAACTTCAATATCAGGGTCAACAACGACTATGTCATTATCCAGTATCCCTGTATCTTTCATGCTATCTCCCCTAACTTTAAGTAGAAATGCATTTGGGTGAAGGTCTCTATCTATGGGAAGGTTGACATAATCTTCAATACCTTGAACGGCAAGATTTGGTTTTCCTGCCTTTACCTTCCCTACAAGAGGGAAAGAGGAGGGTAATAAATCTTTAACTATTATTGATCTTGCTCCTCTTTTCCTTTGTATATAACCCTTTTCCTCAAGTTTCCTCAAATAGAAAAAGACTGTAGCTGTGGAGGAAAGTCCAACTTTTTCTCCAATTTCCCTTACAGTAGGAGTCACTCCTTTTCTTTTAGATTCAACTATAAATTCAAGTATAGCTTTTTCTCTATCTGTTAAGGGCTTGTTTCCCACCTTTAAAAATTCTCCTTCCCTTTTCTATAGCATCCTTTACCCTTTCAGGAAGTGGATAATCTTTTACCTCTTCTAATTTGATCCACTTTAAGTCAAGAGCATCAGACCCAACCCTTATTTCTCCAGATAGATACTCTGCCACAACATCTATTATTACATAGTGAAATTTAACTCTTTCGTTCTCTTTTTCTATGAGTTCATAAACACTTGCAATACCAATGGGTTCTATCTCTATCCCTGCTTCCTCAAAAACCTCTCTTTTTGCACATTCAAATATCTTTTCTCCAAGTTTCAGGGTACCACCTGGAAGATTCCACCCTCCTCTTCCTGGATCATTTCCCCTCTTTTCAATAAGTACAGAGTCTTTATTAAGCACAATAACCCCAACACCAACCGCTGGCGAAGAGGGGAAGGTTTTCATGTGCCAATCTCCCAGCTTGAGAGATACTTCCTCTGCTCATCTGTCAACTCATCTATTTCAAAGCCCATTGTTTTTAATTTAACTCTTGCAATTTCATTGTCTATATCCTCTGGAACATTATAAACCTTCTTTTCGAGTTTCCCTCTATTTTCAACAAGAAATTTTACCGACATAAATTGATTTGAGAAGCTCATATCCATGACACTTGATGGATGACCTTCTGCTGCAGAAAGATTTAGAAGTCTTCCCTCTGCAACAAGGTAGATTCTCTTTCCATTCTTCAGTGTGTATTCAGTTAAATTCTTTCTAATTTCTTTTTTTCCTTTGCTTATCCTTTCTAAGCCTTCAACATCTATTTCAACATTGAAGTGTCCCGAATTTCCAAGGATTACTCCGTCTTTCATTTTCTCAAAATGCTCCAATCTTATTACATGGTAGTCACCTGTGGCAGTTACAAAGATGTCTCCAATTAGAGATGCCTTTTCCATTTTCATAATCTCAAAACCCTCCATTGCAGCCTCAAGTGCCTTTACAGGATCTACCTCTGTTACAATGACTCTTGCACCCATTCCCCTTGCTCTTTCTGCAATTCCTCTTCCACAAAAACCAAATCCTGCCACAACAAAAACCTTTCCTGCTAAGAGTATGTTTGTTGCCCTGAGGATTCCGTCAATAGTTGACTGTCCTGTTCCAAACCTGTTATCAAAGAAGTGCTTTGTTTTCGCGTCATTAACTGCAATTATCGGGTATGAGAGTACCTTTTCCTTCTCAAGACTTCTCAGTCTTATCACTCCTGTAGTTGTTTCCTCTGTACCACCAATTATATCTTTAAGGTAGTCTCTCATCTTTGAGTGAAGCATAGATACAAGGTCAGCTCCATCATCCATGGTAATATTTATTCCTTTTTCAATCACCCTTTTTATATTTTTGTAATATGTTTCCTTGTCCTCTCCTCTTACAGCAAAAACCGGAGTTTCAAAATCTTTAACGAGACTTGCCGCAACATCATCCTGTGTTGAGAGAGGGTTTGATGCAGTAAGATAAACTTCTGCACCTGCCTCTTTAAGAGCAATCATTAAATTTGCAGTTTCGCTTGTTACATGAAGACATGCCCCAATTTTTATTCCTTTAAAGGGTTTTTTTGAGGTAAACTTCTTTCTTATTTCGTTTAAAACCTTCATTTCATTTTTTGCCCATTCAATTTTCAGTTTCCCCTCTCCACTGAGATTGAGATCTTTCACAAAATAATCCATTCTTTACTCCTTTCTAAAGATTCTTACTAAAAGATGAAATAACTATTGAAGACATCAAGAATCTGTATATATC
>Ga0180300_10001445_pt1 | contig 10980 bp, 15 predicted proteins | sample GuaBasSediGuay15_FD_121798 | JGI IMG/M metagenome (GOLD analysis project Ga0180300, IMG submission 121798) | Subseafloor sediment microbial communities from Guaymas Basin, Gulf of California, Mexico - Guay15, Core 4569-2, 21-24 cm | ecosystem: Environmental > Aquatic > Marine > Hydrothermal... | reverse complement strand
GTTTTGTTAAGAGCCGAATGCTCTACCAGGCTAAGCTATGGGCCCCTCGAAACCCCCCAAAACCACCATTCAAATATAAATCTTTTGCTTTAGAGGAAAAGGCCCCACTTTTTCATTCGAGTGGGAATCTAAAGAAGCGGTAGCTCTTTTGTGAGTTCATCCAATACCTCCTCTTCTACAGGTCCTATGGCTAGGCATGTGACTGTGGGTCTTTTGAAGAATGTCTTGGCTTGGTCTGTTATTAAGGCTGTTGGTAGTTGCTTTGCTTTGGCCATTCGCAGATATCTCTTTAATTCTGCAAGGTTTTCTACCTTCAGCACAACCTTTTTGGCACCCTCTAAGCGCCACTCGTCCACAATCCATTGCTCTGCTTTGAGTGCTGCTTCTAATGAGGCATGAGCCACCTGAGCAGCGGTCTTACCCTTGGGCATACCCAAGTCACGCCTCACCAGGATTGCCTGTTTGTATCTCATAGAGTTCTGGATAAAGCCACACTATAAAAACCTTTTCAAAAAGTTTAAAAATTAACGACAGATGAGGGTTTAGAATGGAGTTCGTCCCAGCCACTGAGCAAGACTTGCCAGAGATTAAGCAGATGGCAAACCAATCATTGAAGAGTCAACACTCACTCCAATTCTTCTTGAATCATCTCAAGGATTTCTTCTATGTGGCAAAGGAAAAAGGCAAAATCCTTGGATTTATAATTGTGAGGGGTAAGCGGTTGGTGCTCATAGTTGTTGACAAGTCTGCAAGACGTATGGGCCTGGGTAGTAGTTTGGTTGAGTTCGCTTTGCAACACTTTCCTGAACTGGAGTTAAAGGTGAGGGCATCAAATAAGGGGGCGATAGAGTTCTATAAGCGCACTGGTTGGGAGTTGGTTGGTGAGGCAAAGGTGGGTTACAGAAATGGAGAAAAGGGCTTTGTTTTTCGTAAGAGGGCCACTAAAAAAATTTAAATATGTGTTGGGGCATAGCAGAACTCTATGAACTGGAGGTTCTATAAAGGCTTCTCTATTTACGAGAATGGGTCAGGGCCTGTCTATGCTACACCACACTCCGGACCTGCGATTGAGATTCCTACTGTGAGGGATGATAATTCTGACACAGTTGCGAGTTTATGCTGGATTAAAACAGGGGGGACGCTTGTGATTGGTACAATTACAAGAAAGAGAATATGGGGTGTTGATTACAATAGAGACCCGCCACCCATGAAGTTGGCTATCTCCATGTACCCTGAATTTGTTGCTGATAAAAACAGAGACAAACTGAGGGCTTTTAGGGACAGGTACGCATTTGTTGCAAAAAGCAGGAGCGATTATGAAGAGAGACTAAGGATATACAATAGTTTCTGGAGCACAGTGGGTAATCTTGGTTCTGTAATAATCTTAATCCACAGAAAATTCGGAAGAATAAAGAATTACCCGAGTGTGATGGACATTGTGACTTATGAGGGCAGGGGAGTGGATTCTGCCACTATATCAAGAGTGGTTCAAGAGATTAACCAGAAGTACGGCAAATCATTGAGGGGTTTGGCTCCATATTACAAACGGTTTGTGATGACAGAAACATTGAGGGTTGTGTCAAGAATCGAAAGGATTTTCGGTGGGTTTGGGCTTGAGAATCTAGAGGCAGAGTACAAGGTGTGGCTAAAGCAGGACCTCAGTGTGATAGAAAGATTGGCTGATCCAGAGGTGGTGCAGCAACTCAAACAGAAATTTAACAAGCGGAACTTTCTTGCCGCTGTTAGGAATGTATTGAGTAAGAAGATACCACCAGTGGTTACAATAGAGAATTTCTTCAAGGGGAGGAAAGCCCTTTCTATGAAATCCAAGTTCTTTAATCGCCATTTTTTAATCATGGAGGCAGAGGTAAATGCCTTTTTGGGTTGTTGGCATCCCCACCTGGCTGCAAATATTATCACAGACATTGTTAATATGCTTAGAGGGGCAAAGTTGTACAAGCATTTGGGGATAAGGCAAACCCGCATGGCAGATTTTATGACATAAAATTTATATACCTTATTATCAAAAATCCAATGGGCAAAAGGGTGATTCATATGAAGCAGATGAGGGTATTATTTGTATTGTGTGCGTTAGTAATTCTTTTGGGGTGTACCACACCCAAGCAACTGCAAGAAAAGCCTCAAGCTGAGCTCTCAACAGAAACAGAACACACAAAATTATACTGGTTCATACCAGATGGTGTAAGGGCGGAACCCTACTTGTTCAAGATTTATGAGTGGGCTGAGCAGGGCTTGTTACCAAATATAAAATGGATGATGGAGCATGGTTCATACGGGTACGCAATGCCTGTTTATCCAAGCCACACACCAGTGAATTTTGCCACCCTCTTCACGGGTGCTTATCCAAAAACCCATGGTGTTTCAGACGGACCAATGCGCACTATTGGCAAGCCACTTGACAAAGTTGCTGTGGGTGGCTTTCGCTCAGTTGCCAAGTGGGTGGACCCCATATGGGTAACACTCGAGAATAATGGCCTTAATAACATCACATTGCTAGCACTTCCTGGCTCAACACCCCCAGAGTTGAAGCATGGCATTACAATAAGAGGTAGATGGGGCGGCTGGGGTGCGGATTTCCACGCCATAAACTTTGAATCTGCAGGCAACCTTGAACAAAGGATTAAACAGGGTAGGGCTGCTAGGTTGTTCTTCTTTGGACCTCAGCTTACCCAGTACATCAACCCCGTCAATGCCACTGGCTGGATAGAGATTGGCTCATACTCTAAGCCACTGGAGATAGCAATGACAGCATGGGGTGGAACCCTCTACGGGCTTATAATAGACACCACAGACGACAATGCCACAAATTATGATAGATTAATTGTGTCATTGGATAAGTCCAAAGTACTTGCGCAACTCAACCAGGGTGAGTGGTCTGATTGGTTGCCGATAGACCTCAAATGGGGAAACCAAACTGTTTCAACCCAGGTGAGAGTAAAGGTAATTAAACTCGAGCCAGATGGGTTCTTTAGAGTGAGATTGTTCTATAACAATCTCAACGAGTACAACACTGAGCCAGGTAAAGTGGCAAAGGCAATAATCCACAGTGTGGGGCCAATGATGGACTTTGTTGACAATTTCCCACCACAGCTGATATACTACCCTGAAGACAAGCAAACCTTTTTAGAAGAGATGAACATGACCTTTGATTGGCACACAAAGACCACGGATTTCATTCTAAGTACGTATAAACCAGAGATATACATAAGTGACATCTATTCCCCAAACCAGATGCTCACCTCTAGGTGGTGGATGGGTTACATTGACCCCAATAGCCATCGCTACAATGATATAGATGACGCTGAAAGAGCTGCCTTATGGGATGAGGTGCTCAGCATGTATAAGAGGGTTGATACTATCCTTGGCAAGCTTATCGAGCACGCAGACAACAACACAGTGATTGTGTTCAGTTCTGACCATGGGGCAGTACCATTAAACAAATGGGTGCACCTAAACAACCTCTTTGCCCAGAAAGGGTGGCTCAAGTTCTCGATAGATAACACCACAGGCGAGCCCATAATAGATTGGGAAAATTCTAAGGTGATTTACCTTAAGTTCGACAATATCTACATAAACCCCAATGGTTTGGCAGGCAATTATGAGAGAGCGTCTGGACCAGAGTACGAGCAATTGAGAGAGGAAGTGAAGCAAGCAATAGAAGAACTGGTCGACCCAGAAACAGGGTATCATCCTGCTGTGGCTGTGGTTAAGTGGGAAGAGGTGGCTGAGAGATTAAAACTACCACCTGAGAGAATAGGCGATCTTGTCGTGGCGAATATGGCTGGTTATGGTTGGAACGAGGAGATGACATCTGACCTGGAGATATTTACAGTGCCTCTAAAGAGCGGGTATAAACAAGCGATAATCTCCAATAAAGCGCTAGGCATGTGGGCCCCGTTTATGATTGTTGGGCCAGGTGTAAAACGGGGTCATTTCATCCAAGAGCCAATAGAGATGGTGGATGAATACCCAACCATAATGACAGCCTTAGGTATGCCTCTGCCGGAGTTTGTTGAAGGCAAGGTTGTTGAAGAGGTTTTCACATGAAGAAAACCCTTTTTCTAATTTTTCTAATTCTCCCTTTACTCCATGCTTGCTCCACTCAAAGAACCACCACTTTGTACGGGCTAAGCGTGCCTGGTTTGGAACAGTTTCAGGTTGTAACTGGTGTTGATACAAGTGTTTTATCCCTCAACAACATAACTATAGAGATAGGGTATATTGGAGCTATGACACGAGAGGAAGCAGAATTGCAACTTCAAAAAAAATCAGAGTTAATACACGGCTTGTATACCAATATGCCCAACCCCTATCCTGGCTTGATATCAGACGAGATTGTGTGTGGGGAGGAGTTCAAGCCAGAGCTCGTGCTCAATGGCACAGAGTTATACATAGAGGGATATGTCACTCCTAGGAGAACCTTTGGTGCCTGCTCGTTTGATTTAATAGCATACAGGGCTTTTGTGAGATACCTCTACTGTAATGGAAACCTGGTTTACATAAAGGGGTTTGTCCCACTAAACGATACCCATTCAAGTGAGATTGCTAAGCAAATAGTGGGGGCTACCTCTTGCCCTTAGAAAATCTCAACCAGTTCTCTGTTGAGTTGTACCTTGTTGGTGTTGCCTACTGAGCTTTTCTCAACAATGCCCTTGTTTATTAATCTGTTTAGCACTCTGTGGGTTTTTACCCTTGACCAACCCATCTCCTTTGCCAAACTGGCTTGGTTTAGAGTGCCATTATGCTTAATTAATTGCCTAACCAAGTCCCTTTCATCAGGGGGTAGAAAATTGAGTGTGGCAGCTACCCTTTTGGAATAATCAGCCTTCTCTTTTGTGAATCTTGTTGCCAAAATGTAATAGACCAAACCCCCCACAAAGAACCCTAGTGAGGATAGGAGCACAATGATTACTGGGATTGGCACCACACACCCGCAAGCCCTCCCCTTGTTTATTGCATCAGAGACATAATAAACACTGAAAGCCACTAAAAATATGAAGAGGGCGAGGATCGAGAAGACCAGTACAATATTACGGTATATCCTATTTATTTCATTCAATGGTTTCATTTTTTGTAACATACCTTTATAAACTGTTTCACTTATTGTTATCCTATCGTTTATAAAACATTCGGTGATGTCAATGGTATCAAAGGGTTTAACACTAAGTATTATGGTTTTGTTGTTAGCCGCTGTGCTAACCCCTATCACCTTTGCACTTGACCAAGAGCAGCCAGAGGTGGTTTTGAGGTTATTCTGGGGAAAGGGATGCCCACACTGTGCCAAGGAAAAGGAGTTTCTCAAACACTTAGAAGAGAGCGACAAATACCCCGGGCTTAGGATTATCGAGCATGAGGTCTATCACAATGAGTCCAACCAAGAGTTGTTTAAACTCCTGGCAGATGCATATGGTAAAAGGGTTGAGGGCGTGCCAACAACCTTTATCGGTGATAGTGTTATAGTTGGCTATGGGGATTATATGAATACAGGGAAGAAGATTGAGAGTAAGATAGAGGAATGCATACACCAAGGGGGCTGCAAAGACCCATTAGAAAGAATCCAACAGGGTGAGACACCCCAAACAAACCAGAGTTCAAACAATGGCGGTGTGGTTACTCTACCAATTATTGGCACTCTTGATACCACCAAGGTTTCATTGCCTGCGTTCACAATAATAATCGCTGCACTGGACAGCTTTAATCCATGCGCATTCTTTGTTTTGTTGTTCCTATTGAGCATGCTAATCCATGCAAGGTCAAGGGGGAGGATGCTGATTATTGGTGGCACCTATGTGTTCTTCTCTGGCTTGATTTACTTTGTTTTCATGGCTGCATGGCTGAACATATTCATTCTTGCCGGCAATCTCAAGATAATAACACTGTTGGCTGGGGCAATCGCTGTGTTTATTGCACTCATAAACATCAAGGAGTTCTTCTTTTTCAAAAAGGGCATTTCCCTTACAATACCCGAGAGTGCCAAGCCCAAGTTGTTTAAGAGAATGAGGGAGATGCTCAAGGCAAGTTCTCTTGCTTCAATGTTGGTTGCAACTGTGGTGCTTGCTGTCTCAGCCAATGTGTACGAGCTCTTGTGCACTGCTGGGTTTCCAATGGTATTTACGAGGATTCTTACACTACATCAACTATCTAAATTGGGTTATTACCTCTACTTGGTGCTATACAATGTGATTTATGTCATTCCTTTGTTTATAATTGTACTACTCTTCACTCTTACACTGGGCGCAAAGAAACTCACAAAGGAGCAGGGCGAGGCATTGAAACTCGTTTCAGGTTTGATGATGCTTGGTTTGGGTGCCCTCCTATTGTTAAAGCCAGAGGCACTCAACAATGTGTTCGTGGCAATAATACTGCTTGGCTCTGCTGTGTTGGTGTCTGCATTGCTGATATTAGCCAAAAGGATAATTTCAAGGAAGGTGAAGAAAAATGGATGAAGAATTGCCTAAGGGGCTGCTATACAATGATAACCATTCATGGGTAAAAGTCAATGGTGATGTGGTAGAGGTTGGTATAACAAAGCCATTTGCTAACTCAGTCAAAGAGTTTGTTTACATTGAGTTGCCTGAGCAGGGCAAAGAGATAAAAAAGGGAGAGACCTATGTTAGTATGGAATCAGTGAAGTGGTCGGGGCATCTCGAGTCGCCTGTGAGTGGTGAGATTGTTGAGGTTAACAATGCCCTCTTTGATGAGCCATCCCTGCTCAACCAGGACCCCTACAAACACTGGATAATGAGGGTTAAGTTGCTCGATAAGGATGAGCTTAATGGACTGATGGATGCAGACCAAGCATTGGCAAACCTTAGTTGCAAATTGGGGTGATACACAATGGGAGAGTACAAGGAGTTACTCAAACAGATACACAATTCATTGAAGAAATTCTCACAAGAGACACCTGCCCAAACAGAGGGTTTTATGGACCTTATGAAGGGTGTTGAGAAGCGTGGGGAGCTAAGTGAAAAGCAAAAGGAATTAATAGCGGTTGCATGTGCAGTCATAAGCCAGTGCAAATGGTGCATAGCTTTCCATGTGGATGCAGCACTCAAGGCAGGAGCAACTCGGGGTGAGGTGTTGGAGTCTGCTTGGATGGCTGTGCTTATGGGTGGGGGTCCAGCCCTAATGTATGCCCAGTGCGTGCTGGAGGCGCTTGATGAATTCGGTGCCTGAGTGGATAAGGATAAGGGAATTTGACAGATTGGCATACAGGCAAGTTCTTGCATTGCTTCAGAGCCACAGAGTCAACACTGTTTGTATAGAAGCCAATTGCCCCAACCGCTATGAGTGTTTCTCTGAGGGCACTGCAACCTTTATGATACTCGGGAATATATGCACAAGAGCTTGTCGCTATTGCAATGTTGCTCATGGCAAACCTGCCCCTGTTGACCCAGGCGAATGCGAGAGGATTGCTCAGGTTGTGGAGGGGTTAAAGCTGGGGTATGTGGTGATTACCTGTGTGTCTCGAGACGATTTGGAGGATGGTGGCGCAAGGCATTTCGTCGCAACAGTTGAGGCAATACGCAGGAGAAACCCCGAATGCAGGGTTGAGTTGCTAATCTCTGATTTCAATGGTAACACAGAGGCTTTGAGGAGGGTGGTTGCTTTGAAGCCAGATGTGATAAATCACAACATTGAGGTTACAAAGCTGCTCTTCAAAACGCTTAGACCTAAGGCGAGTTATGAGCTATCTCTAAGCATACTAAAACAAATAAAGGAGTGGAACAGTGGCATAGTAACAAAAAGCGGATTGATGCTGGGGTTGGGTGAAACTTGGGATGAAGTCTTGGTAACATTGAAGCACCTAAGAGGCGTTGGGGTTGATATCCTCACCTTGGGACAGTATCTCCAACCCTCGCCCAACCATGCCCCTGTGATAAAGTACTACACCCCTCAAGAGTTTGAGCTTTTAAAAGAGCTTGCTCTGGGCATGGGTTTTGAGAGCGTTATTGCCGGACCCATGGTTAGGAGCTCGTACCATGCTAAGATGGCCCTAAAAAAATGAAATGGCGTTTACTACCCATGATGGAACTCAACGGTGCAATGCAGATGGCAATAGATGAGGCAATACTTACAGCGAGAGCAAGGCACAAGGTGCCAAACACAATACGCTTCTACACATGGAAACCAAGTTGTGTTACAATTGGCTATTTTCAATCAGCCCAGCAAGAGGTTGACCTGGAGAAAGCAAAGCAAGCAGGTGTGGATGTGGTTAGGCGCTACACTGGTGGTGGGGCTGTGCTGCATGATAATGAGGTGACATATTCTATTGTGCTTACTGAGTCAGATGTGCCCAGCAACATAATAGATTCATACAAAAAGCTCTGTCTGCCAATAGTGTATGCCCTAAGGTTATTGGGTCTAAAAGCAGAGTTCGCACCGATAAACGACATACTTGTTTCTGGCAGGAAGATATCTGGCAATGCCCAGACAAGGAAGCAAGGAGTGGTGTTGCAGCACGGTACACTCTTGCTTAAAGTGGACATTGCAAAGATGTTCTCACTGTTGAAAGTGCCGAATGAGAAACTCAGGGACAAGGTGATTGAGCGTGCAAGTGCGAGGGTTACATCCTTGGAACAAGAATTAGGGAGAAGCGTGGCTGTGGATGAGGTTATAGCAGCTCTGGAAAAGGGCTTTACTGCTGTGTTGGGAATATCCCTTGAGAGAGGCAAACTCACAAGATTTGAATCAGAATTGGCAAAAAGGCTTGCCAGAGAGAAGTACGCAACAAAGGAATGGAGCTTTATGAGATGAAACTAATCAACTATAAGGTGGAGCACGGTAAACTGCTTAGGATAAGTGTGGAGTTTCAAGGCGATAGGATTACTCAGATAAGAATAACAGGCGACTTCTTTGTTCACCCAGAAGAGAGCTTGTTTGAGATTGAGAGACTTCTCATAGGTAAGCGTGTGAATGAGATTAAGCCAGTGCTTAGATATTTTGTAAGAACAAAGGGCGTTCAACTTGTGGGTTTCTCTGTGGAGGACCTGGTTGAGGCATTAAACCTAGCGATGGTTGATAAAGAAACCCAAGCTTAGGGATACATCTCTCTTGCTTTTCTTAAGACTTCTTTTATTTCATCCCTCTCTTCTGTAGCCCTATATCTGAGCTCTTCTCTTTCATAGCCAAGTGAGAGAAGATTTGTGGCTATTGCAGTGAACACGAGCTCATTGGGTATTAAAGGTGCAAACCTGTAGCCACAGGCAAGGAGGAAGAGGGTTGAGGTTATGCCACCTGCTATCCTAAATCTCTTATTTGGGTCATAGTAATTCTCTTTGAAATACCTAATGCTAGTGGGTAAAGCAAAGACACCATAGCTTAACCCCTTTAGAAACTCTGACACTCTCCACACGAGTGTCTCCTGTGGTGGCTCCCTATCCTGCTGCATTAGAATGAGCAGCTTTAACCCCAGGTCCATGCTTGTTGGGTGTGAAAAATCATTTATATAGGTTTTGGGGTTTTTGTGCACCAACAATTGTTTTAGAAAGCTTTATATTATATCATTGTGCTTTTTTCCATTGATGGGGTTTTGCTATAAGCCAATCGGGGTAATCCATTCCAATTATAAGCAGAGGGTAGGGGTGCCGATACAAGGAGCGTTGTCAAAGGACTCGAGAGGGTGGGTGGAAGTAAAACCAGAATACAAAGCAGGGCTGAAAGACATTGAGGGTTTTTCTCATATCATCCTTGTATACCACTTTCACCTATCTAAGGGGTATTCATTGCTTACAAAACCATTTCTAGAGAATAAAGAGCACGGTGTGTTTGCAACAAGGGCTCCAAAGAGGCCAAATCCGATTGGTGTTTCTGTTGTTAGATTGGATAGTGTTAAAGGTAACATTCTCTACGTCAGTGAGGTAGACATAGTGGATGGCACCCCTCTCTTAGACATTAAACCATATATTGAGAGGTTTGACTTACGGGAGAACACAAGGAAGGGTTGGATTGGGAACAGGCTAAAGAACATCACTGAGCACCATGCAGACCACAGGTTTGATTGATATTATGTTTAGGAGGAGTTGGGGATCCAGGCTAAGAAATATTAATAAGCAGGAAATCCTTATTTTAATCCAATGGAGATAGAAAAACTCAAAGGGTTGAGTGTAGGGTCTAAACTTAAGATTAATGGGGCTGAGTATGAGGTTGTGGATATAGATAGGGGCATAGAACCCTGTGAAGAGGTGAAGGAGTGGACATTGAAAGACAAAGAGGGGAATGAGTATCTGCTTCAGATGGTTCTTGGTAGTATCCCTGATTTGTGGAGAATTGAAATTGACCCTATATCAAAGAGACCCATATTTAGTGATAAAAATCTGATTGAAGTGCGTTCTATCGAGTTTTAAGCCCTGCCTAAAGCACGCTGAATCTACTCTAAATTATTGAGTAAATCTTGAGCTTTAGACCTCACTTCTTCATATGCATCCCCAGAGAATACAGGCAAATTAGCAATTATTGTTAAAATTTCTTTGTTTTGTTGGACACTTGGGTTCTCTAATAAAGAGTTGGCAAGTAAAGGTTGAATATCTGAGGAAAGAGCTTCTGCAATTTTTAGGAGAGTTTCGTTCGGAGTATCAGGGTCTTTTGCCAATAGAGGTAAAAATGCGTATTGGTAAACCCAACTATCTCTGGATTTTAGTTTGTTAAAAAATTCATCAGTAAAGAGGTAGCTATCGCTTGAATCGAAATCATACATTTGCAGGTTGCTTACATCAAAATCATCATAGTTGTTAATAGAAATCCATGCGATTTTGTTGTTATTTTTTATACCTGTGGCTCTACTAAAAAAACAACCAGAGGGACAATCCTGTGGTTCCCCATAACTAATTTGGAACACTTTTATGTTTTCTTCGGGGATATCAATCAAGATGTTTACCCCTTGCATTTTTGGGAAATCGAAACTATTTACAAAAGTTTCTATAGGAGAAGATGTTGGGCTTGTTGGAGGTTGCTCTGGTG
>Ga0180300_10001444_pt1 | contig 10981 bp, 8 predicted proteins | sample GuaBasSediGuay15_FD_121798 | JGI IMG/M metagenome (GOLD analysis project Ga0180300, IMG submission 121798) | Subseafloor sediment microbial communities from Guaymas Basin, Gulf of California, Mexico - Guay15, Core 4569-2, 21-24 cm | ecosystem: Environmental > Aquatic > Marine > Hydrothermal... | reverse complement strand
GCTTTCAAGATCTTTCTTGAGTTTGGTCACCAGTTATCACCCTCCTTCTGAATATTTCTCAAATTTTATCAGATTCGTTGAACGGTACTGAACGAGTTTCTTTCGTTTCTGGTACAATATATTTGAAAGAAGAGTCTCATTCTGGGAGCCAAGAATTGTGAGTACGATACCTCCTCTCTTTGGGGTCCACAGCGAGTATGATCTCTTCCGTTCGGTTTGCAAGCTTGAAGAAGTCCTTCCCATATGTAAGAAACTGGGATATGAAAAGGTCTTCCTTTTGGATCCCACTCCTGTTGCATGGGTAAAATTCGTTCGAATGGCGCGTGAATATGGTTTGAAACCCATAATCGCGCTTCAGGATGATGAAACGTTTCTGATACCCCGGAACTCCAGAGGTGTGTTCGAGCTTTTCAAATATCATAATGGCATATCTCATTCTCTGACAGAAAACTTGATCAAGATTGGTGAGAAGGACGTTCCTGTCATCCATGTCAGGTATCTTCACAAATCTCACAGGCGATGTCTGGATATATTGAGTAAGATGGGGGAATCCGGAGAGCCTTTCGTTGCACATCATCTCCCTTCACCTGAGGAATATCTCAAACTCTTCAATGGTCGACTTTTCACCAGACTCATCGAAATTGCGGAATCCGTTGAAGACTACGAGCTGAAAGTTTCACATATTTTTCCATGTTCGATGGACGTTGAAGGAATCCGATCGAAGTGTCTGGAAAGACTCGAAAAGGTGCACAAGACAGAAAAGCGGTATCTCGAGCGCCTGGAGATGGAGATAGGACAACTCTCCAGCTTGGGCATGCTCGATTATATAGCCACGATATATGAGGTGGTCAGAACGTGCAGGGAAGTTGGGGCACGTACGGGACCAGGCAGGGGTTCAGCTGTGGGTTCCCTGGTGTGTTTCGCTCTGGGTATAACCGACGTCGATCCTCTAGAATATGGGCTCCTCTTCGAGAGATTCGTGAATCCTGCGCGTAACGAACCACCTGATATAGACATAGATGTCGAGGACAGGAAGAGGCAGGATGTTATAGAAGCGCTCAGAGCGAAATTCGGTAAATACAGCGTTGCGAATATTGTTACTTTTGGTACAATGAAGGAAAGACTGTTGAGAAACCAGATACAGCGGTTGGGATTGAGTACACTTTCCCAGGAATGTGCACGTGTACTCCTGGATCTTCCGCATCATCGTTCAACACATGCAGCCGGTGTGGTGCTGTACGGCGGTGATTTGAGGGAGGTACTTCCACTGGATGAGGATGGTACGGTTCTTCTGGACATGGAAGATCTTCAGGAAATGGGAATGGTGAAGGTGGACATACTGGGTTTGAGAACGCTGTCTTTTCTTGAGGATGTGGCGAGCAGATCGGGGGTGAAACTGGACACCATTCCTCTGGATGATTCTAAAGCTTTCAGAATTCTTCATGATGGATTGACGTGTGGTATCTTCCAGATGGAATCGAATACGGCGACGAGAATGGCAAGGGAACTGAAACCCACCACCTTGATGGAATTGTCGGATTTGATCGCTTTGAACAGACCTGGTCCCTTGCAATCGGGTATTTTCGAGAGTTACCTCAACCATAAACGTTCTGGGAAAATAGAATATATTCATCCAAAACTTGAGGAAATTCTATCGGAAACTTGGGGGACCCTTGTGTATCAGGAACAGGTCATGCGTATAGCTTCCACTCTGGGCGGGTTGTCACCTGAAGAATCTGATGTCTTCAGGAGGGCCATTTCCAAGAAGGATAGAGCGTTACTGGCAAGAATGGAAGATCGGTTCGTCAAAGGATGTGTCAAGAACGGTATGTCCGATGAAACAGCCAGAATACTGTTCGATTCGTTGTTCAATTTCGCGGGATATGCTTTCAACAAATCTCACAGTGTTGCCTATGCCAAGATAACCTACTGGTCGTGCTATTTGAAGGCCCATCATCCTGAAATGTTCTATGAAGAATTCATGAAGTATCATACAGGTATGCCAAACAAGATATGGCGTGCGATAAACGAAATGCGTTTCATGGGTATAAAAGTGGGCATGCCGCATGAAGAGAACGTGGTATCAATACCTCCGGGATGTGTCAAAGGTGTTGGTCCGCAGCTGGCTCGCAAAATAGCGGAGTTGATGGAGGAAAGTGATGATTTTGAGACTCTGATCATGCGTTTGAAAGACCATGGTGTCAGCATCAAAGTGCTGGAAAATCTCATAAAGAGTGGTCTGCTCGACGGATTCATAACATGTCGCAAGGTGGCATTGAGTAGATTGAACAGATTGTTCTCGGGGGTATCCAGCAGTTTGTTGTTCATTCAGGAGAAGTTGTTCGGCGTTGTGGAAAACACCGAAGAGGAAAGGGAATTCGAGGTGGAAAACACACTTGAGAGAGCGTTCATGGAATGTGAAACCATGGGTTTCCCATTGTCTCTTCCTTCTCCACCCGGGGAACTTGAAAAATTCAGGGACATCGATCTGTGTACTTTGAGCGTCAGGATGTGCAAGGGTGTTATTCCTTTCCGCGCTTTCAAAGTGGGAGATGTGGTTATCATCAGCGATGGAAAATGTGCTATTGCCATCAGAGTTGAAGGGGAATTTCCCGATACAGGCGTGGCTTTCATGGATTTTTCTGATAGACGGAAGTTGGTGAAGGTAAAGGAAGCTCCAAACGAAGTGTTAAGATATTACTCGCGCATCCCGAAACCCGAGGAGTTGCTGGAAGCACCTGAAGGTAACACGGTGGTGGTGAGAAGAAGGGGATTGAAGATGATCATCAGCCAAGCCAGGAGTACTCTTCCACCAGAAGATGTGGAGTTGAGGTGATAACGATGCGTGAAAATCTTGAATTTATCGATAGAGTGGTATTGCGTGTAGAAGCAGGGCGCGGGGGTGATGGTGCTGTCAGTTTTAGAAGGGAAAAGTACGTTCCAAAAGGCGGTCCCGACGGAGGAGATGGTGGGCGTGGTGGGCATGTGTTCGTGCGTGCCACACGTCATGTGAATACCCTCTCTCATCTGTACAGGTTGAAGAAAGTGAAGGCAGGGAATGGCGAGCATGGAATGGGTAAGAAAAGACATGGTGCAGATGGTAAAGACGTGTACATAGATGTACCTGTAGGTACGCTGGTAAGGGATGCGGAAACGGGTGAAACGATCGCCGATCTGGCAGAGGATGGGCAGATAGTATGTGTGGCGGTGGGAGGAGCCGGTGGGAAAGGAAACGCCAGCTTCGCCACTCCTACTCTTCGAGCTCCAAGGATAGCGGAAAAAGGTGAGTTTGGAGAAAAGAAGATCATAGAGCTGGAACTCAAGCTTTTGGCAGATATTGGTCTGGTGGGATTTCCGAACGTTGGGAAGTCCACAATAATCTCGGTGATAAGTAATGCCAGACCGAAAATAGCTGACTATCCCTTCACCACTTTGGTGCCAAATCTTGGGGTCGTGAAAGGAATCAGAAGGAGCATTGTGGTTGCCGATGTACCTGGATTGATAGAAGGTGCACACGAAGGTCGGGGATTGGGTGACGTTTTTCTGCGTCACGTTGAAAGATGTCACGCTCTGTTCCATGTTCTGGACGCATCACGCCCAGATCCATTGGCAGATTGGCGAATTCTGCGGGACGAGCTATCCAAATTCGATGAGCATTTGGTGACGAAACCTGAGGTGGTGGTTTTGAACAAGATCGATTTGCTTGATGAAGCCACCATCCGATCACTTGTTGAAAGACTGAAGACACGCACCGGTCGGCGAATCATAGCTATATCGGCCATAACTCGCATGAATCTGGATAAACTGGTTTCCACCATGTTCGAACTCGTTCCTGAAACTTCTGAAGTTCCTCGAAAGAAGGAAATGCATTTCCATGTTCCAAAGCCAATGCGTAGATCGCTTCCGAATAGAAGCACCCTCATGGTTCGCAGGATATCGGAGAACGAATTCCTTGTAGAAGGAGAAATCGTGGAGTATCTTGTATCTAAATATCGACTGGAATTCCAAGACTCTTTGAGAAGGGTGATGGATATCTTGGAAAAGTGTGGAATTTCTGACAAACTCAAAGATGCAGGGGCGCATGATGGTGACACGGTGTATCTACTGAACAGGGAAGGATACGCATTCGAATATAGAGAATAAAAGGGGAGGAAGAAACCTCCCCTTTTCAATTGGTCGGGGCGACTGGACTTGAACCAGCGACCTCTTGCGCCCCATGCAAGCGCGCTCCCATCTGCGCTACGCCCCGACAAGCCGAATATATTATATCATGTTCCGCGCCTCTTGAAGTTGAAGGAGTAGATGTGCTTTTTTCAGATAAACATTTGAGTTTTGAAGAGTGGTAGAATTTTTCATGCAAGGGGTTTTGGAGGGATGTTGTATGTCAGAAAAAGATAGAAAAAATGTGGTGGAGTTGAAAATGGTTAAAGAGGGTCTGGTTCTTGTTGTGAAGGAATATGAGGATTTTGAGGATGTGGAGACGGAAATCTCGAGATTGATTTCGAGTATGTCGGGTTTTTTCTCCGAAGGTGACAGAGTGATGCTTTCGATCCCGGAAGGAGAGAAATATAGCAACGATCTTCCAGGCATAGTGGGTCTTCTTCAAAGGTTCGGTATTCAGGTTGACGAAGTCAGTTTGAGCAAATCCAGGAAGGGTATCGGTGTCGCAACCGGGAGAAAATTCACCGGTGTGATTTCCAGGCGACAGGAAGGTACGAAGGTTCTGAAGAGAAACCTGCGTTCGGGCCAGTTACTTGTTCATAACGGCAGTGTAATGGTTTTCGGCAACGTACATCCGGGAGCGGAGGTGATGGCAGGAGGTAGCATTGTAGTATTCGGTAGTTTAAAAGGTTCGGTGAAGGCAGGTTTGCGTGAAGGGGAAACGGCTTTGATAGCTGCTTTGGATTTTTCACCTTCTTTCGTGCAGATAGCAGGCTATACGATGAACGAACCTCCATCTTCAAACGATCCTTCTGTTGCACATGTAAGAACGGGAAGGATAGTGGTGGAGCCGTTCGATAATCTCAGATTCGAGAACAGGGGTGAAGAATGATGGAAACCAAGGAGATTTTGAAACGTCTCTCGGCTTCTTTTGGACCAGCGGGGTTCGAAGAGAAGGTGGCCAAGGAGATCGAACAATTGGTGCCAGATGAGGTCGATGAGGTAAGGAGGGATGCATTGGGTAACGTTGTGGCCACGATAAACCCCGATGGTTCCCCCCACTGGGCGCTTTTCGCTCATATGGACGAAATAGGAGGGGTAGTTTCGAAGCTCGAGGAAGGTGGCTTCGTTCGTATAACTCCTGTGGGTGGTGTTGATCCCAAGATACTCGTATCTCAAAGAGTGCGTATACATACACGTTCTGGGGTTGTCGATGGAATAGTCGGTGCTGTTGCGCCACATTTGCTCGATAAAGACAAAAGAGACAAAGTTCCCATGTACGAAGAGCTCTTTGTGGACGTGCTGGATGGTGTGGAGAGAATCAGGGTGGGAGATCCCGTGATCGTCGATGCGGAACCATGTGAATTGAAAAGCGGGTATGTATCGGGTAAAGCACTCGACAACAGGGCAAGCTGTGCTGTTCTGGTTAAGGTGTGTGAGTATCTAAAAGAAAGGCGGTTTGGTTTCAGGGTATCCGTGGTTTTCAACACGACCGAGGAAACGGGAGGGGCAGGTGCCAAAGGGGCAGCGTATGCACTCGAGCCTGATTATGCCATCGTCGTGGATGTGACGCATGCCAACGAGGACACCGGCATGAACAGGATAGAGCTGGGCAAGGGACCTGCCATAGCTGTCGGTGCACCGGTGGATAGAACGTTGTTCCAAAGAGCGTGTGATGTGGCAGAAAAGCTCTCCATACCCTACCAAGTTGAACCTGTACCCGGTAGATCGGGTACTGACACAGATCAAGTCCAACTGGTTGGAAGAGGCATCAAAACTCTTCTGATTTCTGTACCACTGCTCTACATGCACACTCCTGTGGAGGTGGTAGATCCCGGGGATGTGGAAATGGCTGCAAGATTGATAGTAGAACTCTTCATGGATTTCGAAAGGGGTGGCGGGCAGTGTATCTGAAAGAATTGTCGGAATTATCAGGTATCTCGGGCGATGAAGGGGAAGTGAGAGACTTTATAAAGTCCCACATGGCATCATATGCTGATGAAATGTGGGTGGACAACGTGGGCAATCTTTTGATTCTGAAGAAAGGTCGTGAGTCAGATAAAAAAGTTCTGATAGCCGCACATATGGATGAAGTGGGTATGATGGTCGTACGTATCAACGAAGATGGGACACTTGGGGTTGCACCCGTTGGAGGTCTGGATATGAGGGTGTGCTTGGGAAAGAGAGTCAGGATAGGGGATGTGCATGGAGTGATAGGTTACAAAGCCATACATCTGCAGAAGAAAATGGAAGATAAATTTCCAGCAAGGCGTGATGTTAAGGTCTTCTGTGGATTCAAAAATAAGGACGAAGCTGCCGAAAACGTTAAACTTGGAGATTACGTGTACTTCACGACCACCTTCGAGGAGAAGGGAGAATACTTCTCCGGCAAAGCTTTCGACGACAGGGGAGGATGTTCGATATTGATGGATCTTTTGAGTTCAGGTGAACCGGCATATGATACGATCTTCGCTTTTCTGGTGCAGGAAGAAACAGGGCTGAGAGGGAGCTCGGTGGTCGTTGAGCAGGTTAAACCAGATGTGGCGATAGTGGTCGAGACCACCACAGCTGGTGATGTGCCGGAACTGGAAGAGTACAGGTGGGCAACTCACCTGGGTGATGGTCCCGCTGTGACGTTCGCACACAGGGGATACGTTGTTGATCCCAGAGTTTTTCAAACTATAGTGGAGACGGCTGAAAAGGCTGGTATACGCTACCAGTACAAGAGGAGAACGGCGGGAGGGACCGACGCTTTCAGGTTTGCAAGGAGTGCGTACGGTGTGCCTGCCGGTGTGGTTTCCATACCATGTAGATACATTCACTCACCTGTTTCGTTGATGAGAAAGGATGATTACCATGAGACGTTGAAGCTCATGCAACTACTTGTAATGAAAGGAGAGGTGAAGAAAGCATGGAGAAACTGAGAGATCTGGTGAAAAAATTCACCGAGGTGGCAGGTCCCAGCGGCAGAGAGGAAGAAATAAGGGAGGCGATCCTTCGATCGCTCGATGGTTATGTAGATGGGTACAGGGTAGACAAAGTGGGTAATCTCATTGTCTGGAAAAATGGAAGAGAAAATAAAAAGATCCTTTTCGATGCTCACATGGACGAGATAGGTGTCGTGGTAACACATGTAGATGAAGTTTTTCTCAGAGTGGAACCTATCGGTGGTATGAGTCCACGGTATCTGCTGGGTACCGGGATAAGGTTTCTGGTTGACCCTCCTGTTTACGGTGTCGTTGGAGTTGAGGGGGAAAGCATCGAGGAATACAACAAAAATTTGAAAGAACTGAGTTTCGATAAAATATACGTTGATGTGTGCGCTTCTTCGAAGGAAGAGTTGAAGGAACGTATCAAGATAGGCACGTTCGGTGTTTACGATTCCCGGTTCCGTGAGAGTGCTGGTAGGTATGTTTCAAAGGCTATGGATGATAGGATAGGATGTGCGGTGCTGGTCCAATTCATGAGAGAACTCGTCGATCCCAGATACACGGTATACTGTGTATTTTCAATGCAGGAAGAGACAGGATTGGTGGGTGCGAGTGTAGCGGCGTACGATCTGCAACCCGATGTAGCCATAGCGGTGGACGTTACGGCATCAGTGGATACACCCAAGGCTAACAAACGAATGGCCATGAAGCTGGATGCCGGCCCTGCCATAAAAGTCATGGATCGAGCATCCATAAGCGACAGAGGGGTGGTTGACAAGCTCATCGAGGTGGCAGAAAGACATGGTATACCTCACCAAATGGAGGTGTTGATACTCGGTGGAACCAACGCAGCAGCTTATCAGAGGACGAGATCTGGCATCCCCAGCGCCACGGTATCCATACCCACCAGATACGTTCACTCACCTCATGAAGTGGTGAGTGAAAACGATGTTCTGAATACTGTGAAGTTGCTGAAACACTATGTGGAGGAGGCGTTCGATTGAGGGAAAGGACTCTTTCCTACAGCTGGGAGAGGGAGATGAAGAGCATAATAAAGCTAGAACCTGGAGTACTGCTGGAACGCAGAAAAGAGTTGTTTCACGGTAAATTCATCTTCGTTGATACCAAAATAAAGCTCTACTGGGACAAGCTCATCAGAAATTTTCCACACCATCCGGTGTACGGAGGAGAGATATCTAAATCTGTGGGAACGGCAGTGGAACTCTATCCCATCATCGACGAACATGCTACAAAGGTTGAGGAATTTGTGGTGATAGGTGGAGGTGCTGTCATAGACACGGTGGGTTACGCTGTAACCACCACGCAGTCGAACAAACTCCTCATGGTGATACCTTCAACACTTTCTTCGATGATGATGGGATTCTTCCAGAACAAGTTCTTTTTGAATTTCGATTGGAAAAAAGACAGGGTTTATGTGGAAGGGGTGCCAACTTCGATACTGATAGACCCGACTTTGAGTTCTACGGAAGATAAGCGTAACGTGTACGGTGCCATGACCATAGCGATTTGCAATGCAGCCAGTTACGATTCGGCATTGTTTGATTACATGAAGAAGAACCTCTTCTCCATGCCTCTTGAGGATATGGTGTGGTCTGTTTTCAAACTCAGAGCTGCAGCTCATGCGTGCAATGCTCCGTTACCCTTGGGAGAGAATCTGGTGGGTTACGTGCAAGAATCTACGGGTTTAAGAATGGACTATCCCATTGCATACACCATAGCGGCTGTGGTGGAGCTTGAGATGGCTTACAAAGGTGGATATCTCTCTTTGAAAGATTACACCAGAATCAGGGAAATCCTCGCGAGGTTGAGGGTCGATAAACGTATCCCGCTGGATTACAGCCATCTCATAGAAGTTTTCGAACGAAGATCCAAGGGTGTGAAAATATCTGTCCTCACAGGTATTGGAAGTATGACATCTTTGAAGATGGAGCCTCATACGTTCAGAGAGCTTCTCATAGATGCAATGGAAAGGGGGATAACCTTGATGGGATGAAAAAAGTAACTCTTACACAACTTCAGGCGAGAATATTGGTCATCATAATAGTGATACTGAGTATAATCGTCATGGGATTGAGTGCCTACACGGTGATCCTGAAATTGACAATAAAGGAATACGAGTTGAAGATAGAGGAGATAAAGACTGGTGGAAGATCCGCTGTGGTAAAACGTTCTGAAGGTTCTCGTGTGACCACACCGACCACCGAGGAGAAGGTTTTCCTTCCTCCGGTGCCGTCAGCTGGAATAACACTGGAGGGAGCTACAGTCGATCTTTCCAGGTATGTGGAAGTAGAAAGCCCCGATTTTTCCTTTCTGGTGGAACACATGAAGATGTCCGTGAGCAGCTCGGACACATTCCTTCTTTCCGTTGAAGCGAGTCCCGACGTAGTGTACCTTGCTCTCGAGGCCTCTCCACAATATCTTATAGACAGATATTCCACGAATACGTATGTTTTCATAAGATTTGTGGAACCCAGCGATTTGAGTACCGGTGCCATAACACACTTCTACTCCATACAGTTGCTGGCCTATCTGGATTTCGAGCATGCTTACAACAAGGTGAAACTGCTGCGGATGAACGATCTACCTGCATTTGTCTATTCCTACACTGCCCCATCTGGCAAAAGATATTATGCCGTCGAACTCGGTGTGTTCGCCGATCTACTCACCGCGTTGAAGGCTTCTAAAGAGCTGGGGATGGAAGACGTTGGAAAGATTCTTAATCACGATATATCCGATAGGTTTGTTCGGCGTATAGAGGCGATGCGGGAAAAAACGGAAGAAAGCCAGCCGGCTTCACCGACTGGCTGAGCACGTCACTTTCTATTCTCAGTATTCGATCCCTGCGAGTTTCAGATATCCCTGATTCTCATCGGATGCTTCGAAGAAGATCTCTATAGTGTGTGTTGCTGCTGGCGAGTCACTTTCGAACGCGACGATCCAGGAGGATGTTATTGCTTCAGTTATACCAAGCGCTGTGAGATCAAAGTCTTCACCAGGATTGAAGTAGATGACATATCCTCCTGTTTGAATCGCTATTTCTCGCGGATCATTTGGGTTGGAGAAATCGGTGTCACTCTCGGAATAGCACCATCCTACAGAGGCAACTATATGAAGGATGGCATGTGTACTCAGAGCATCTATAACTTCTTCTTTGGTGTATTGGGGTTCGAAAGGTTGATACGCTCCGTCACCCCTGTAATGTGAAACTGCATCTGTTATCAATATAAAGATCTTTCTCGCGTCATCTCTCCATGACATTTCCTCCCAGGCTTTCATTATGGCACCGTACGCGTTTTCGGGACCGTCTCCACCATATCCAAGGGCCAGCTGATTGGCATACGAGGCGGCGGTGGTGAGATCGGATAGATCGAGAAATGGGGGATCGAATCCTATTTCATCATCCGTTGTGGGACTCGCCGGTGCGTAGTCTCCATATGGCATTATCCCCACCCTTACATCTACACCCATGCTCGTGAGATCATTTATAAAATTGGATATACTGCTTTTAACTCCCGCTATCTCGTCATCCATGCTTCCTGTAACATCGACTATCAGTCCTATATCCACCTTATCGAAGGATCGGACACTGCTTTCTTTGAATAACAGGAATCCCTGCGCTTTATCGTCTTCGAAAACCAGGAAGTTGCCCTCCGAGAGCTCTTCTTTAGCGTAGCTAGGTATATTGAGTCTTATCTTCACTACATCCGGTATGGCCAGAGGGGTTAAAAAGGGTTCTTTGTCCACTGCACCGTAGATTCGAACCGTGTTACCCCAGCTCGACGGTTTCATGACCCCAAACGGATCTGGTGGAACAACGCCGGGTATCGTGGGGATCTGTGTGCACGCAACTATCACCACCAGTAAAAGGG
>Ga0180300_10001443_pt1 | contig 10990 bp, 7 predicted proteins | sample GuaBasSediGuay15_FD_121798 | JGI IMG/M metagenome (GOLD analysis project Ga0180300, IMG submission 121798) | Subseafloor sediment microbial communities from Guaymas Basin, Gulf of California, Mexico - Guay15, Core 4569-2, 21-24 cm | ecosystem: Environmental > Aquatic > Marine > Hydrothermal... | reverse complement strand
TAGACAAGTATTTGGAGGCAATCAAGCTTTTCTTGGAATGTATGAATTCAAATGCTGCTGTTTTTTGCGCCAGTTATAGGATTCAAGAAGATATTCTTCCCGGCTTATCCGATATTTGCAGAGAGCTTGATAGAGAAATTTTTGTGGAGAAGCAGGGTATGAGTGGCGACGAAGCTAGGAAAGTCCTTGACGATTTTAAAAGCGCTGGGAGAACGGGTAATGCAGCTGTTCTTTGCGCAACCATGACCGGTAGGTTTGCCGAGGGTGCAGATTTTCCTGGCAAAGAATTAGAAGGCGTTTTTCTCGTTGGCATTCCTTTTGATAGAGTAACTATGAGAACAAAACTTTACGTAGATTACTATTCTAAGCTTTATGGAGAAGAGAAAGGCAGATATTACGCCTATGTCGTTCCCGCTTTTAGAAGAGCTTCCCAAGCCCTTGGAAGAGTTATAAGATCGAAAGATGACAGAGGGGTTTTTATTTGCGGCGATAACCGCTACGGTGACCCTAAATATTTGCATTTGCTTCCAGACTATATTCAAAAAACTATGGTAAAAATTAAGATCCCAGAAATACCAAAGAAGCTTCAAGAGAAAATAAGTTAAGATAAGAGTTATGTTATTTTGTTAACTTTATTCGTAAACGTTATTCAAAAACTTCTTAAGAAAACGAGATGTTGTAGTGCTAAGATTCAACCGGGGTGGAGTTTATGAAGCCAGCGATTCTTACCGTTTCTTCTACTCCTCAGGAAAGAGGGGCAAATAAAATTCACATCGAATATGTTGATCGTCTTAAAGGCTTATATTCTGATGTTTTCCCCGTTTTGACGTCAACTAAATCCATTAGGAGCATGGCGCGAAAACTTGAAGAATATCCGTTAGTTTATGTTGTTGTAGCTACGGGTGGAACCTCTGATTTAATACTTGAAATCGCTAGACATACCAGTACAGTTTTGTTGACACATGGGAAACAAAATTCGTTGGCTTCTGCTCTTAACGCTGCATTCCACTTGAAAAGGGAAGGAAAATACGTAAAAATCATTCACGGATTATCTTCATTTTCTTTGGGGGAAATTAAGTATATGTCTTTGATATCTGAGGTAATTTCTCAGCTTAGAGGAAAGAAGGTTGTATTGTTTTGTGCATCAAAGGAATGGGCAAAAAACGTGTATGGCGTGAATTTCCTGGAGGCCAAGCTTAAAATGAAAATTGTTGCTGTGAGTCTTGAGGAATTTGTAGAAAAATTTGAGAAATCTAAGGAAAACAGGGAACTTATTCGAAAATATGGTGGTTTTCCGCAAACAGAAATAGTTGAAGAAGATCTTATTAGGGCTTCGCGAGTATTAACGGTTATGCAAGATAAGCTTAGGAAGATTGGTACGAATCTATGCGTATTTCGGTGTTTTCCGTTTTTAATGAGGGAGAAGATAACTCCGTGTCTTGCTCTTTCACATCTTTTAGACCTTGGTATTACTGCTGCATGCGAGGGAGACCTATCTTCAATGCTCATGCTTAGAATTCTACACCTACTATCCGGGAAACCTGCATTTATGGGAAATGTTGAAGATTTTCGAGACGATTTGCTTATGTTGGCGCATTGCACTGTTGCCTCTACAATAGTTTCGAACTGTACTATTAGGAGCCATTTTGAAACGGGGTTTGGTGTAAGTATTGCTGGCGTATTTAGAGAAAATGAAGAAGTCACTGTTACGAATTTTTCACCTGATTTCAGTAAAATTTTTATTACAACGGGAAGAATAGAACAGGGACATCCGGTGTCTGAGGAGTTTTGCAGAACTCAAGCTGTTATTCGAATTAAGTCTTCTCCTGGGAAAATTGTTGAAAGTGCTGTGAATAGACATATGTGCATGGCTTCTGGAAACTTTGAGGAAGAATTAAGGAGATTAGCGGAATTCCTAAATATCAAAATAATGTAGTTTTAATCAGTATCTTTACGCTTTCTTTGAGGAATGTTTGCTTGTTCGGAAGGTTTCTTTTCTAAGTAGTCTAGTATGTATTGGCAGACAAAACCTTTGATGAAAGCTTTTCCTTCGCAGTCCCATGGTCTTCTACTGGTTGGATCTAAAAGACATTTTGAGGGTACATCTTTTGAATAGTATGGACATTCCCACTTATTTGATGTATAGTCTGTTAGAAGAGCTAGAATTCTATTCTCTTTGTTCAACGGATCAAGTCTTCCGGCTTCTAAATCTACTTTTTGGAGTGTTCTATCAATTGGCGTGAAAGGTGAAAATATTTGCGTGATATCTTTTTTAAAATCAAGAAATTGATCTATCTTGCCATTCCAATTTGGTAAGAATTCATGATATCGTTCCCAGAAGAGGCGCGTAGCTTTTTGTAAAATTTCTCTGAGGTACCGTGTTTCGATGTTAACAACTAACATTCCTATTATGTTTTCATGTGTATTTATGAGAATTTTCCTTTTTCCTTGATCGATAACCCCCATTTTTTTACCGCTGTTTATTAGCTCTTTCGCGGCACTATAAAGGTTAGGGATGTCTGTTTTTAGGGTTTCTAATGTGTTTTCTGATGCTCGGAACTCTTGTATGAAGTATGGGGTACCAACCGAGTTTAGTAAAGCAAATAACATCGGATAAGCTCTACTTAATATAAAAACCAACGGTTTTTTAGAAACCGTGTAAAATAGAAGGAGTAGACCAATAGAATAAGCGATAGCCCATCCAGGCTCAAAAACTTGACGTGGCGCATGGTAATATTTTACGGCGATGTCACCCAATATTGGCATTAAACTTGCACTTAGAATAATGGTAAACCCTAGAGCATACAGTTTTAGGTATTTTTTATCTGTTGGATTTAAAATCTCTTTATACGTAACGCTAAGATAACTGAAGGTTTCTAATGCGATAATCGCTATTCCGATAGCTTCAAGCACAGCATTAATCAAGAAAGTTATCGATTTTTCAAACAGTTCTCCCGTAATAACCATTCCCGCTATAAAAACTACCACATAACTTCTTCTTGGCGGTGTAGAACAGTGACTTAGAGTTACAGCGAAGTACCATGAAACCATTGCTGCAACTATTGCTAAAGTCATTATGTAATCTATAGGTTCTATTTCTAATGGTCCTACAATAAATTCAATTTCATATATAAGATCTAATGTTAACATTAGGGTTGCTATCGCCATAGAAAATATTGCAAAAACATAAGATAGCAGCACTTTAAAGCGGTTTTCAAAATATGTTTTTAAAATCTTCAGAAGAAGGACTAACGTGACAAGAAACGCTATACTATAGAGTATTAAGTCTAGAGTCATTTATGGGCACCAGTCTGCGAAAACTTTTAATATTACAGCTGATAGAATATGTTTGTCTCAATTTTGACAATAGTTTTTAGAAACTTCTTAATTATATTTTAGGTTTTTATAGTTATGAAGATATAAGCGTTATGGAATCTTGTTGTTTCTGCATAAGTTTGAGGTAACTACAGTTGGTTATATCAAGTTCCAAAATAGTCATTGACGCTTCTTCTATTACAAAGTTCCTTTTACTAGGTTTATAAAGCATTAATTTAAAGCCTTTAACATTAGTCTTCGTAGACAAGCTTACTAATCAATACAATACATAAAAATACTAAAATTAAGTTGATCAGCAAGGGAACTAGCATTCCTCCAAAAAGATCGTATAATATGCCTCCTATTGTCGGCGCTGGAAAAGATATTAAACCTCTAAATGCTGAATATTTTCCTATGGCTTCTGCTCTTCTAATATCCTCTACATGATCTGAAATATATGCTAATACCGCTGGAACCCATGTTGCTGCACATAAACCCATCAAGACCTGCAATATGATGAATATAGTGAAATTTGTAGTAAGGATGAATCCTGAAATTACTATTATTCCTATTAGTTCCGAAATAATTAGGTAGGGTTTTCTTCCATGTCTGTCCACAAGTTTCCCTATGGGTACTTGTGATAATCCCATGGATGCTGAGAAAGCTGCTGAAAGCACCGCTAACTGTTTTATTGTAAATCCATATTGAGCGTAGAGCATGCCGTATAAAATTTCCATTCCAAGACCCCAAGCGAAAGCATCAAGCGTAACGGCGAAATAAAATCCCCTTAGACCTTTCTCTGGTTTTAAAAGCTCTTTAAATATCTTCCTAACATCTAATTGTCTATGTTTCTCGATTTGAATCGACACATCTAAAGTTTCTTCGAGAAATAACGTGATTAAAATTAGATTGGTTATGGTTGCTGCAAAATATGTCCAAAAAATTATTCTTAGGCCTTTCCATCCTACTAGTAGCCATGTTAATGCAGGAGCAATAATTCCCATAAGTACTGATGGAGCTGTAAGAACCCCAAATGTTGTTCCTCTCACCTCTCTCTCAACTGATTCAGCTGTCAGAGCTGTCCATGCTGGATTTGAAAACGCCATTGATAGTCCCATTAAAATTACTCCTGGGATCAGGAAAACCCATGAGGTTGCCATAGCATATAGCAGAAGCGCAAAGGACAGTAATATACTTGCAAGTATTAAATATCTTTTTCTCCCAGAAACGTCCGCCATTTTTCCAGCTACGGGTTGCATGAGGTTCATTGATAAGGATGAAATGCTAGAAATCCCGCCCAAAAATGCCATAGAGGGATTTAATGTTAACACGAAAGGTTGCCACACTATTTGGAACATGTTGTTTCCTAAACCATCTATTGCGGACTGAACAAACAATACACTGACATTCCTTTTCTTAAATCTTAGTTCAGTGGCGCTGCCTGTTTCTTTCAACCCTGCAACCTCATAGAAACATTTATTGGGGGTAAAATTGCTTTTCCCCAACTTACTCACATCTCATAAATTACGTTGTGAAATGGGGGAAGAAATTCTAAATTAAATAGTCTTTAAACTTTTTGCAAATTTATTGCTAGTCTTATTTTGTTTAAAATTAATTAAAAAGTAACAGGTTTATTTGATCTATAATTTGAAAATAAATATAATAAAAATGTTTTTTAGAGTAGGGCTTTCTCTATTCTTTTTGTTAGTTCATTTATAGCGTCCTCTCGTGCTTTTACCAATATTAGTTTTCTAATTAGGTTGGGGAAAGTGTAGATTAGTTTTCCTTTCTCTTTCTTTATTAATCCTAGTTGTTTTAAGTTTCGGATACTTTTATCAAATTCTTCGACTGGATACTTGTCTATTAAAGCTGCTACACTTACCCTACCAAATTGTTTTACAATTCTCAGTATTTCTCTTTCCAGGGGTGTTAGTCTGCTTATTAGGTTTATTGCATGTCTAACTATTATTTCTGCCCCTGGGATCTCTATTCCTTCTAGTTCTATTTTTACTTCAGGTAGCGGTTTTATCTCTGGTTTTGGTTTAGGTGCATGTACTTCATGCTTTGCGTGTTTAGGGCAAAAGATACCTCCACATTCATCGCATCTGAAAGCGTGTTTGTCGCAAAGCGTCGCATTGCAGTAGTCGCAGTTTTTAACATGTTCTGGGCAAAGTATTGTGTGACATACTTTGCACTGTTTTAAGTCTTCTTCACATAGAAGTGTAAGACAATAGTGACAAACGTATCCCGTGCTTAGTGTTTTTCCGCATATATTGCATTTTCCTATCTCTCCAGCCATGTCGAAGGTTCTTATTTTGATTCTCAGTTTTTTACTTGTGTTTTTGTTTTTGATGGTTGCTATTGCGTATACGTGGGGTACCCAGAGGACTATGGAGTCAATTAAGGTTATTTCTTTGGGTTTGGGGAGAATCCATTCATCGGTTATTTGCATTTCTTTGGCTGAGAGGATTTCATTTCTGATTTTCTCTGTTTCTTCTTGTTTTTCGCTTTGTAGTTCGTTTAGTTCTTTTTGAAGTTGTTCTAGCTTTAGTTTTACTTTTTCTATTTTTCCTCTTATTCTCGCCAAGCTCGCCTCTACACTTTTAGCTTTCAGTTGTAGTTTTTGGTCACCGGTTCTTTCGAATTCTTCAAGTAGCTGTGTTCTTTTCTCTTCTTCTACTCCTTCCTGTATTTCTAGCGATTTAAGTTCCGCTTCGGCTTGTTTAATTGATACTCCGAGTTTTGAGATTTTCTTGTTATATTTCTCCTCAATTTTTTCGATTTTTTCCGTCAATACGTTATTGTAAAAGTCTTCTAGGGCTGTTAAAACTTCATCTTTATATAGAGATGTATTTTTGCGTAGATAAACGTTTAAGAAGTGGTCTAAGAGTTTTGAGGGACCCTTGTGGACGGGAATGGCGTATTCAGCCTTAAATGGCTTCGATGTAAAGTCGCTGTGTTTCAAGTTTTTAAGGGAAAGTCCCATGAAGTCTTCCGCGTCCCAATTTATGTTTTTCTGAGTTAGAGGAATGGTTCTTTCGAATACTAGATCTCCTACATGTATACTTCCTCTTATTGCTGGAACACGCTTCTCCATTGAGACTTTAGCTTTTAACATCAATAGAGGAACGTAGAAAAAGTGTTGTTCCTCGATTTTTAGATCATAGTTCCCCTTTACAAGTTCTTTAACAAGTTTTTTAATGTCCTTAGGTGAGATTTTCGATTTTAAAAACTGTTCTTTGAGTTGCACGATTTCAGGTTTTGCAGGGGAAATTTCGTATTCGAGTTCTTCAATTTCCTTTACTTCAACTTCCTCTTTTGGTGGTGTAATAGCTATTTTACTTGTAATTTCTTTAATTTCTTCTTCAACTAGCGGTCCACGGTGAAACGTCATTAACCATCTAGTTTTCATAAGTTTCGGTGGCCCTAAATTAGGATTGTAAAATAGGAATTCTCCTGTTTGCAATCTACTTAGGGAAGACATCAAATATTTGTAGTGTTCTGCTGTTCCTCCTTGGGCGTCAAGGAAGCTTCTTAGTCCTTCTCCTATTTTGTCTCTGTCTCTTTTTGTAAGCAGTCTTCCTATTATCCATGTGCTTACGTTTGTGAGGATTTTGTAGTCTACGTCGCCGGGGTTTTGTGTGGCGAGAATGCATCCGACGCCGAAGGCTCTAGCCTGTTTTATGAGAAGCATGATGTAGCGTTTGCTTAATGGGTTTCTTGGATATGGGGGCAGAAATCCGTAGACTTCGTCGAAGTAGAATAGTAGGCGAAGGTCGCTTGTTCCTCCTTTTTTGAGCATCCATTGATAGATGTGGTTGGTTACTTTTGCTATGAGAGCTTCTTTCTCGGATTGATCCATTGTCCATCTTAAGTCGAAAATTATTACGGGTACTTTGTTTTGTTCTTTTGCTTTATCGATTAACATGTCTAGGTCGAAGGGTATGCCTCCCATAGCTGACAATGCAACTGTGTTAAGTTTTTCTGCTAATTTCTTCCTTTCTTTTTTGCTTATAAACTCGTCAACAGGGATAACACCGATCTTAATGATAGGTGGGTTGTATGTCGCGTTAATCAAATATTTTAAATCTACCTTTTTCCCTTTTGACCACGCATCTTTCACTATTTCCGCAAGAAAAACGTATTCTTTGCTTGTTGATTCAATGTTTTTGTATCCCGCCATTTTTAACAGTGGAAGCAATTCGAACTGTATCATAGACTCGATGGCTTCAGGGTCTTCTTTTAGAAGCTTATTGTAGTCCTTTGGTGGATCCAGTTCCGGTTCGATTTTTAAACGTAGTCCTATTCCGCTACCAGGTGTAAATATGAAAACCATAATTTTATCATGATATTTTTTGAGTCTTCCTCCGTCAATACCGTATTCTTCGAATTTACGTTTATATAGTTCAGCGTATCCCTTTGCTAGTTCTTCTGCTGGTTTCCCTGTTACTTTTTCCTCCGGCTTACACCACTTAACAAATTCATCTGGCTTAGGTTCCTTGACGGCAAATGCCACTCCACCGATGTCACCTTTGGGATCGATGGCTACAACCGGTATATCGTTGAGAACTGCCTCTTCTAAAATTGCTTTACATGTAACAGTTTTCCCACTACCACTAGCTCCACAGACAAAAGCATGTGTCATTAGGTCTTTTGATTTAATTAGCATTTTTTCTTTTCCGTTTTCCATCAGAATTCCGATATAAAACTTTTTAGCCATTGTTCAATCACTTTCCAAAGTGAATGAAGCATTAAAAGGAACGTATGAACATTCTTATGCTATATTTACCTCCTAATTTTAGCTTAAACGTTAACTGTAGTTAACTTATTCTATTATAGTGGATTTGGGCTACTTGAATAAAGCATTATTCCCATATTGTTTGAGTTATTGTTAGGGGATAAAAATGGTGGAATGTTATTAGACTCGTGCTATGCTTAGAAGCGCTGAGAATTCTTCATTTAACACTCTTTCTTGGATGCGAGTAAAGTACCACACCAAAATTCCCACTATCACTATTGCCACAGTTTCTATTATCCCAGCCCAGAGAAACGTTTGCCCTGAAATTGTTGCGGCTGCTATTCCTCCGGCAATGGCAGACGTACCTGTTGCTATCGCTGCTATCAGAATTGACTGAGCTAGAACATTTGAACCTCTAGATAAGCTTGCATATTTCTGCGTTGACATTATAAGCGTGTCAATAAGCCTAAGATTTCTTAATCTTAGTTCCATAATTTTATCTTTGATTTCAGATGGAACCTTAGGCGATTCCAATATTTCTTTGAAAAGTTCTTCTTGAGATTTAATAGCTTCATCAATTTGTTCTCGGCGACGTAGAACTCTAAATAAACCATATCCTAGGAAGCTGAGAACGAACGCCGTTGCAACTATCGCTGAGGACAGTGCAAGCATATATGGCCATACTGGGCTTTGAGAAATGTATAATCTATAGGAGTATATGAGAATTGCAGAGTTCAATACGAATGTGAAGTAGACGGCACGTAGAACTGTTGGTTCCATGAAACGGGAACTGTACATGCTTACAAATCTTACAAAAGCCCATATTGCTACGGCTCCGAGCATTATAATATTCATGTAGCCTCTGAACTGTTCTGGTTGCGCGGTTACCTGTATTATGTTTGCTGTTGCAAGTCCTGCTATTGCAACTATTGCTGTTACTATTCCAGCTAGCATATCCTCTATTTTTGCTATTGCAACTGTAGCTCTTTCTGTGAATTTTTTAATTTCTTGAAGAGGGGATTCAGAAACTTTCATCATAGTTATCACTCCACTATTGTAATGATTTATTTCAAACGTGGAAAATTGCTAGTCTCGAGATTATCTTATTAATAGATTGTAAGGTTATTTATTAAGCTTTCTAGAAATTGTGATATTTTTAATTCCCTCGGCTCTTCGTAGCATTTAGGATAAGATGTAAGAAAATAACGTTGGCTTACTTTTTAAAATAGGATATTGCAGACAATAATTCGCTATTGGGGACATCTCATGTTTAAGTATCGACGAAAAAAATATAACATGTGTTTACTAGAAAAATTATGCTACAAAGGTGGGTGATTATCATATGAAAAAGGTTGCAGTAGCTCTAATCGTGCTTATACTAGTTTTTGGGAGCGGCCTACTTTATTTAAAAGGTCAAAAAGTTACGGTTGCTATTGTAAGTGGTTCAACAATGGTGTCTTCTCCCGTTGCAGTAAAGGTAGAGGCACTATCCATACAGGTAGATGCGTCATTGAAGAATGTTTCTCGACTTGACTACTTGTTGATGAGAAAAGGTAAGCCGCGAGTAACGTCATCTGAACCTACCGAAATGGTAAATGTTGTTGATCTTAAGATAGAGTTTAAATTAAAGACACCAACTGGCACCGAGTTATCACTTGGAATATTGGAGATTGGCAAGGGAGGTAGACACGATTTTGAATTAATAGTGGGCCCAAATGAGGGTCTTAAGGGAAGTGGGAATTTCACGTTGATTATAGAGTTTCATCTAAAAGTGACAACTCCTGCTGGAATAACAGTGGTTGAGCTAACGAGAACGATAACCGTTACTTTCACCATTCCATCGGGTGAAGTACATATTTCATCCATTTAATTCTTTTATTTTACTGTGGGACATGTGTTTTTGAATTCTATTCGAATCACATTTAGTATGTCTCGCAGAGACAAATGGTAGTGTTTATGTAAAGCTAATTGAAACTAGCATTTAGTGTAGCTATACGATGAAAATATATACGTGTTAGTGTATTTTGTACCAAAATCTGGTGTAGAGATGAGTCGATATGAAAACTGAGAAACTTTATCTTGACGATTCTTATTTGAGGGTTTTGAAGCAAAAGTGATTGATAGAAGAGAAAACGGTGTTGTTCTTGACCGTACGGCTTTTTATCCTCGTGGCGGCGGTTTACCTTCAGACGTTGGAGTTATTGTCTATGGAGGCAAAGAGTTTTCAGTGAATTTTGTTTATTCAGAAGGAGATGTTGTTGTTCATGAAGTTCAAGGGGATATCCCGGTAGGTGCAACCGTAACGGGTAAAATTGATTGGGAAAGACGATATAGGATTATGAAGTTGCATACTGCAGCTCATGTAATTGTTGGTGTTGCTTACAGTAATTTTGGTGTTCTAATAACAGGTGGAGATATTACCTTGGAGAAAGGACACCTAGATTTTAGTTTTGAGAGAATGGACAGAGAACTTTTTAAGCAGATAGTTGCTGAAGCCGATAAACTGGCTAAAGAAGGACACAACGTCAAAATATATTATATGAAGAGAGAAGGAGTTTTGAAGACTCCTGGTCTGGTTAAATTGGCTGAGAAACTGCCACCAAAGATAGATGTTCTAAGGATTGTTGAAATTGAGGGTATAGACGTTCAGGCGGATGGAGGACCTCATGTAGCGAACACTAAGGAAATAGGTACAATAAAGTTCCTTAAAGCTAAAAACGTTGGAAAAGGCAGAAAAAGAATATATTATACTGTGGAATAACCATTAAATCTATCTTGGTAACCTAAAATGCAACGTTAATAGGTTTGGAGACCGTCTTTATGTTAAATGACCTGGGGGATTTGTTTGAAGCTTTTAATGTTTCATGCGAAGGAGTTCTGGTATAAAACGTCTCGGAAAAATATTCCCATGGCTGAAGACGTAGAGAAAGAAGAAAG
>Ga0180300_10001442_pt1 | contig 10993 bp, 11 predicted proteins | sample GuaBasSediGuay15_FD_121798 | JGI IMG/M metagenome (GOLD analysis project Ga0180300, IMG submission 121798) | Subseafloor sediment microbial communities from Guaymas Basin, Gulf of California, Mexico - Guay15, Core 4569-2, 21-24 cm | ecosystem: Environmental > Aquatic > Marine > Hydrothermal... | reverse complement strand
CTCTTTCAACACCAGACTCTTTGACTAACTTTGATATTTCATCTGTGATGTCTATTGCCTCTACTCTTTTATGTGTTTTCAAAGAGATACTCTTTAACATTCTTCTCCTCCTCTTTAAGAATGTTAACAGCTATCATTGCAATATCCTCTCTCCAGTGTTTTCCAGAAAACTTTTCAATCTCTTCTATTATTTCTTCTCTCTTTTTTCTCTCTGAATATGGTCTCCCGGCTATCATAGATTCTATAGTATCAGAGATTGCAATTATTTGGGATTCAATTGGAATTTCATTACCTTTTATTCCAAAGGGGTATCCAGAACCATCTATTTTCTCGTGATGAAACCTTGTCCATTTAGCAATTTCTTCAAAAGATTCAACTTTTGACAGGATTCTATAACTCCATTCAGGATGTTTTTTAATCTCTTCATAGTCTACTGGAGAAAGCTGGGAGGCTTTGTTAAGAATTCTGTCGCTTATGGCTATCTTTCCAATATCGTGAAACAAAGCGGCAATTCTTATCTTTTCTATCTTGTCCTTACTAAACCCCATCCTTTCTGCTATTTTTGTTGCGTAAAAGGCAACTCCATTACTATGACCCTTTGTAAAGGGATCCTTTGCTTCAAGGGATTCTATGAGAATTTTTATTATGTCGTCACTCAGTCTTTTGAGTTTCTTTTCAGACAGAAATTCTTTTATATTCGAATGTATTACATGCGTTAGGAAACTTAGAGGGGATATAATACCTTCCCCTTCTTCGAGATTCTCATTTTTTTCAAAATATAGATTTATCTTCGTAAATCTCCCTGTTTCTTCTTCGATATGAGACAAGGATAAGATATTGTCACTTTCTGATGCGAAATCTTCGTCTCCAAAGGAACCTGTGAAATCATCTTCTCCAGATTTAAATTGTATTTTAACAAGCTTTATTCCATCTGTTATGTTTGAAAAATGTTTGGCTGTAACATTCAAAAGAGTCTCTATCCCAATGTCAAGAGAAAAAAGTTCCAATATTTTTTCTCCAGCATCTCTAATTCTTTCTATGGAATTCCAGACCTCCATTTCCTTTCCTGCCAAAATGAGATGTTTTATAAAGGAAATACAATTATTTATTGTTAATCTTTGGTTAGGCGTAATCTTGGTTTTTTTTGAAATCACAAGTTTTCCAATGGGTTTATTTTTATTTCTTATATGAAATTCCTCTAAGTCCAGCTCATCGTTTTTTAAACCTATTTTATATATCTTACCCCGTATATCCAGAGAGATATAATCAAGTTTCAGGTTGTTCTTTAATACGTATAAAAGTCTATTTAAATAGAAATCAAGTTCAGGATTCATTTAGCACTTCCTCAAAGGGGGTAACCAGGATTTTTACCTGTTCCTTTTTGTTTGTCTCGAGTTCTACAAAGCCTTCTTCCTCAATATCCTTAAGAAGTATCTTTTTGGTGATAAGGGGTTCAACCACTATCTTTTCCGATTCTATTAAATCTATCGCTCTTTCAAAATCGAGAGGAGTATATTCGTAGGATGTATCAATGTCAAGCTCTCTGGAGAGTATATCAAGAAAGTTAAGACTCACCGGGAGTGTGTGTATTCCAACCACTACCAGCTTTCCACCTCTATCTACATGAGAGAGAGAAAAAGAGAGTGGATCTTTTCCCATGCCGATCTCTGGTCCAGAGTCTACCACATCAAACACTGTGTCAAATTTTTCGTCCTCATTTTCCTCATCAAATAGTTTAAATCCAAACTTTTCTATGATGTCTCTGCCTCCTCTTTCAAGCATAGAAATGTGTACATCTCCCCCCATGTCTTTTAAGATCTGGGAGAGAATCAAACTAGTGGAGTTGTTTCCCACTACTAGGAATTTTTCTCCAATGCCCTTTAGGGAGGCATGAACACTCACAGCAACCTCTTGAGCAAATGGCAGGATATGTGGTTTTATATCAGGGTCTGCACGGTATAGATTTCTTTCCTTCAGTATTATCTCTTCTCTGAATCCTCCATCTTCAGTAAATCCGAGATACCCACCGTTATAACAGATATTTTCTCTACCTCTATTGCAATTTTTGCACTCTCCACAATAAATTAGAGGGGACATATAAACTTTATCCCCCTCTTCCACTTTCTCTACTTTTTCTCCCTTCTCAATCACCACACCCCCACATTCATGTCCTGGTATGATAGGCTTATCCTTCTTATAAAGGGTTGGACCACTTATAAACTCTAAAACATCAGAATCACATATTCCGCACCAGAGAATTTTTACTCTTACCTCATCCTCCGTTAAGTCTCTCTTTTCTTCTTCCTCTATTCGTATGTCTCTGCTACCGTAGAATCTTACAACTTTCATATCTTTCTCTCTCTTAACCATTTTACAATATTTTTGAAATGTCTAATGCCCTGAACCATGAGAAGAAATATTAAGAATAAATATGTATATAGGTTTTCTCTAAATATCATAAGCACAACAAATGCTAAAAAGTAAGAAACGACACCTGCTCCTACGAGAGGAGTGAGACCTTTCAGTATCCCCCTTTTTCTTATTTTTCCAAAGAAAAATAGAGTGAGGAATATAACTGCAACAATTATACTCTGCAAAGGAAGAATAGCGAAAGCTGCTCCAAGGCTTGTGGACAGCCCACCTCCTCCTTTTAATCCAAGAAACATTGACCAGTTATGACCAGCTACTGAGAATATGCCGGAGAGTATTATTATAATAGGGAGAAAACCAAAAAAAGAAGCAAGAAAGGGAGGGAGAAAACCTTTTGAAAAATCCAGAATAAATGTTGTTATTCCCCAGAATGGTGAAACTTCACGAAACACATTTGCTGCTCCTGGATTCATGCTCCCAACTTCCCTTATATCTATGCCTTTTACAAACCTTGCTATGATGTATGCAAAGGGGATAGAACCTAAAATATATGAAAAAATAATTAGAATAAAGTAGTTCATAAGCATATTATATTATATTATTCTCTTGACAAAAATACAATCGTTTGTATAATTTAATTTGAAATTAGCACTCACAACCTTTAAGTGCTAAAAAAGGAGGTGAAAGTATGAATCTCAAACCAATTGGTGACAAGATTGTTGTTGAGCCTGAGAAGGAAGAAGAAGTTACAAAATCTGGCATTGTTTTGCCTGATACTGCCAAGGAAAAACCCCAAAAAGGAAAAGTTGTAGCAGTAGGACCAGGTAAGATTCTTGATAATGGTGAAAGAAGCCCCATGGAAGTTAAAGAGGGGGATACAGTTATCTATTCAAAATATGCTGGAACTGAGGTAAAGATTGATGATAAAGAGTATTTAATTCTCTCTCAGAGGGATATTTTAGCCATTCTGGAGTAATTTTAAGGAGGTGAAGAAATGGCAGCAAAAAATATTATTTATAATGAAGACGCAAGAAAGAAACTCCTTGACGGTGTGGATAAAGTTGCAGATACAGTCAAGGTGACACTTGGGCCTACAGCAAGACATGTTGTTCTTGAGAGAAAATTTGGTTCTCCTATAGTTTCAGATGATGGAGTTTCCATTGCTAAAGAAATTGAGCTTAAGGATCCATTTGAAAATCTTGGTGCGCAGCTCTTGAAGGAAGTTGCCTCAAAGACCAACGATGTTGCTGGAGATGGAACCACTACTGCAACAGTGCTTGCTCAGTCCATGGTTCATCAGGGACTTAAACTTGTATCTGCTGGTGCAAATCCTGTAATGCTTAAGAAGGGAATGGATGAGGCAGTAACTAAAGTTGTAGAGTATATAAAGAAAACAGCAAAGAAGGTTGATGATAAGAAAACCATTGCAGAAGTAGCAACAGTTTCTTCAAAGGATGAAAAGATTGGAGAAGCAATAGCCAATGCAATGGATAAGGTTGGTAAAGACGGAGTTATCACAGTTGAAGAGTGGCAGGGACTTGATATAAAGGTGGAAGTTGTTGAGGGAATGCAGTTTGATAGAGGCTACATCTCTCCATACTTTATAACAGATGCTGAGAAGATGGAAGTGGAACTTAAAGAGCCATACATAGTTATTACTGACAAGAAAATTTCATCTGTTCAGGAATTCCTTCCATTGCTTGAAAAGATTGTTCAGACAGGAAAACCATTCCTCGTAATTGCAGAGGATGTTGAAGGTGAAGCACTTGCAACCCTTGTGGTAAACAAAGTAAGGGGAACATTCCAGTGTTGTGCAGTTAAGGCACCAGGTTTTGGTGACAGAAGAAAAGAGATGCTCAGAGACATTGCTATATTGACCGGTGGTCAGGTCATTTCTCAGGATCTTGGTATAAAATTTGAAAATGTTACCCTTGATATGCTTGGAAGAGCAGACAAGGTTAAAGTTGATAAAGAGAACACAACCATTGTTGGTGGGAAAGGAGATAAGAAGGATATTGAGGCAAGAATTGCTCAGATAAAGAAGCAAATTGAAGAGACAAAATCTGATTATGATAGAGAGAAACTTCAGGAGAGACTTGCAAAACTCTCCGGTGGTGTTGCCATAATAAAGGTTGGAGCAGCAACAGAAACAGAGATGAAAGAGAGAAAGCACAGAGTTGAAGATGCTGTTTCTGCTACAAAAGCAGCAGTGGAGGAAGGAGTTGTCCCTGGCGGAGGAGTAGTCTATGTAAATGCTCAAAAGGCTCTTGATTCTATAAAGAATGATGACACTGACTATATGGCAGGAGTAAATATAGTAAAGAAGGCCCTTGAGGAACCAATGAAGCTCATTGCAGATAACGCAGGAGAAAAGGGTGTAATGATAGTTGAAAAAGTCAAAGAGACAGAAGATGGAGTAGGTTTTAATGCCATAACTCACAAAATAGAGAATCTTATAAAAGCAGGAATTATTGATCCTGCAAAGGTTACAAGGTCTGCTCTCCAGAATGCAGAGTCCATTGCATCTTTACTTCTAACCACTGAGGCAGCTGTTGCTGAGATTCCAGAGAAGGAGAAACCTCAGACTCCACCTATGCCACCAGAATACTAATTTAAGCCTGATTTTAAGGACATTTAAAGCCCCTGAGAGATCAGGGGCTTTTTTATTTTTATAAAAAGCATATAATAGTTACATGGAGAATATTTACCTTATCCTTGGTATTTTTATAATAGGGGGTTATTTTTCCGGAATTTTAGCTGAAAAATTAGGTCTCCCTAAAATAACAGGTTATATTCTGTTAGGTGTTCTCTTCAGTCCTTCACTTTTTGGTTTTACGCTTCCTGAAAGGATTAAAGGAATGGGAATAGTTACAGAAATAGCACTCTCTGTTATAGGTTTTATAGCAGGGGGAGATCTCCGCATAGAGACTGTAAAGAGATTAGGGAAATCTGTTTTCTGGATAACCATAGCTCAAGCTCTTGGAGCATGGCTTCTCGTAGGTAGTCTTGTATATTTTTTATTTCCATTAATAGTCCCGGTAGGTAAAAAAGAATTATTTATAATGGCTCTCACTCTGGGTGCAGTGTCTCTTCCAACTGCACCTGCTGCAATAGTTGCAATAATCCATGAATTTAGAGCAAAAGGCCCCTTAACTTCTACTCTTCTCTCTGTGGTTATACTTGATGATGCTGTAGCCATCATAGCGACATCTATTTCTATCGCTATTGCGAAAAGCATGGTGAGCTCAGAAGCTGTATCTCTCTGGACTGAGGTGAGTGGAAGTCTTGTTGATATAGGAGCTGCCGTTTTAATAGGTGTTTTTGTTGGATTCTTAAGTGAGAAAATTATTAAATACTTTAGAACAGATGCCACTCTTCTTCTTTTTGTTATTGGATCCATATTTTTCTGTACAGGTTTGTCCAATGTTCTTGGAACATCATATCTCCTTTCCAACATGATATTCGGTTTCTTTGTGGCAAACACATTTAAGCTCTCGGATAAATATTTTAAGACAATTGAGGAGATTGAAGAGTTATTATTTGTACTTTTCTTCACACTGGCAGGAGCACATTTCGAAGTGCAGACTCTGGAATCTGCAGGCATACTCTCATTAATAATAGTTGTTTCAAGGTTCTCTGGAAAATATATAGGTTCTTATCTTGGAGCTTTATTTTCTGGTGCAAGTTCTACAATAAGAAGGTATATTGGACTTGGATTACTTCCAAAGGCAGGTGTAACCATTGGTTTAATACTTCTTGTCCTTGAGCTTCCAGAGATTAAAGATGTTGGAATAATAATGATAAATGGTGTTCTTGCTTCAGTTATAATAAATGAGTTAATCGCTCCTCCCCTTGTTAAAACCGCCTTAATAAGAGCAAAAGAGACCAACGTTTAAAATTTGTTATATAATTTCACTGAAAGGAGGTAATATGTATCTACTTGTTGTAGTTTTAAACCATGAAAGCCATGTTAAAGAGATTCTTGAAAGATTTATAGAGGTAGATGTGAGAGGCGCAACTGTAATTGAAACTCAGGGTATGGGTAGACTCTTAAGTCAGGAGATTCCAATTTTCACAACTTTTAGAAAAGTCCTTTCAGGAGCTCAGCAAAGAGTAAATAACTTTACAATCTTTTCAGTTATAAGAACAGAAAAAACCCTTAGAGACGCCATTGATGTAGTTTTTGATGTTGTTGGAGATATTGATAGACCTGGGACAGGTATAATGTTTGTCTTACCTGTACTTCATATGTATGGTCTCGCCAATCCCATAACCAAGAACCAGATGGGAGAAAAGTAGTATGGATGTAGTGCTTGACTCAGGTATCATAATCCTTGCAGGAGTTCTTGCTGCATGGCTTCTTGGTAAATTCAAACTTCCAAAGGTTTTAAGCTATATAGTTGTTGGTGCTTTTCTCGGTAGGAGTATGGCAAATATTGTTTCCCCTTCCATAGTGAGATGGGAGGAGATAATTAGTGTTGTTGCTTTGGGATTTATAGCTTTTCTGATTGGTGATACTTTCAGATGGAAGAACATAGTTGAAATAGGAAGCAAAGGAATACTTGTATCCCTTCTCGAATCAACATTGACGGCGGTAATAGTTGGTGGAGGCTTCCTGATACTTACCACCACAGGGATCTTATATGTGAAACACCCGGTTCCAATTTCCCTTCTTCTTGGTGCATGTGCAGCAGCAACAGCACCTGCAGCTACATTTATGGTGGTAAGAGAGTACAGAGCAAGAGGAACTTTAACAAACTATCTTCTCATGGCTGTTACCTTTGATGATGCTGTTGGAATTATTCTCTTTGATGTAGCGGTTGTTATCGTAAGGGTTCTTCTTAAGGGTGGAGGGTTAAGCATTGGGGAGGCTATCCTTGCTCCTGTTAAAGAGATTACTCTTTCCCTTGTAATAGGTGCAGTTATGGGATTTCTACTTACATATATAGAAAGATTTATGAGAACCAAAGAGAATTCTCTTATTCTTGCAATTTCCTTTATACTTATAACTGGTGGACTTTCAAGACAATTCCATTTCTCTCCCCTCCTATCAAACATGGCTCTCGGTGCTGTCTTTGCAAACTTTAGTATAAATGCAGGAAGGGTATTTAGTGGAGCAGAGGATTGGGTTTCTCCAATTCTCCTTTTCTTCTTTGTACTTTCTGGTTCAGATTTGGACGTGGCGCTGCTCCCGAAGTTGGGTCTCATGGGAATTGGTTATGTCGTTCTTAGAGGTCTTGGTAAAATATTTGGCTCAAGAATAGGAGCATTTTTTGCAGGTGCACCAAAGAAGGTCCAGAAATATCTTGGTTTTGCAATGCTCCCTCAGGCAGGAGTTGCTATTGGTTTTGCTGTGTTTATAAAAAATCTCTTTCCAGAGCTTTCCTATATAACAACAATTGTACTTTCGACTGTAGTCTTGTTCGAAATAATTGGTCCTCTTGGTGCAAAGTATGCTATATTTGGTGCAGGAGAAGCTAAAAAACATCCACAACTTGCAAAGGAGCATCCATAATGGATATACTATTCCTCTTTATTAATCCGAAAAAATTCTTTGAGGAGAGAAAAGAAAAAAATTATCTTTGGTTTATAATTCCTATTTATGTTGTTCTTTTTATTTTACTCTATTTCTCTGGAAGAAATCTCTTTGGATCCTCTCGAGAGGTAAGCATTGGCATTGTCATACAGATACTATTTAATCTTGTATTTTTTGTGTTTCTTTCCCTTTTTATTAAGGTCTTTGCGAAAATCTTTGGTGTTGAAAGGAAGTTGTTTGAATCCATAGAGGATGGATTATTAATCTCTCTTCCCTCATTTACTCTCTTTGTTATCCTGTTTTATTTTCTCCAGTATAAATTTCTCTCCCTCTCTTATCCTTTAATCTACTTCTTTACATTTCAAAAATATGCAACCACTCTATCAAGGGTACTTTTTTTCTTTTACTTTCCCCCAAGAGCTCTTCTTTTTATATATACGCTCATTGGAATTAAGTATATGTACAATCTAAACTGGAAGAAAACCCTCCTTTTCAGTGTCCTGATATATTTTATATTCTTTTTAACCTATATTTTGTGAGGTTGACGATGGAGTATATAAAGGAAAGAGAAGAATTTATGAAAATTGTGGGTAAAATTTTAGAATACAAATTAACAGTTGGGACCTGGGGGAATTTGAGTATGAAAGTGGAGAATGATAAGTTTCTGATAACACCTTCTGCAATGGAGTATGAGGATATGAAAGGAGAAGATCTTGTTGTTATGGATCTTAAGGGGAATATAATTTCTGGTAAAAAACCTTCCACTGAGAAGTTTTTACATATGGAGATATACAAGAGTAGGAAGGATGTAGGTGGTATTCTTCATATCCATGCTGTATATTCAGGTGTATTCTCTGTAGTGGGAATCCCAATTCCTCCTTTAACAGAGGACATGGCACAGGGAATAGGTGGCGATGTGGAAGTTACAGACTATGTCCCACCTGGAACTAAGGGGCTTGCTCTTGAGGTTGTAAGGCGTCTTAAAGACAAACAGGCTGCCATAATAAGAAATCATGGACTTGTAACCGTTGGAGATACGCTAAAAGAAGCTTTTAAGGTTGCAACACTTGTTGAGAGGGGAGCAGAAATTTTTATTCTCTCTCACTTAATTGGAGAACCAAAGATTTTATCCCATGAAGAGGTTAAAAAATTAAGAGAATTCTATAAGAATAGATATATTAAAAGAAGATGAGGATTCTTTTTAAGAATGGAAATATTTATGGAGAGGATTTCAAACTTTACAAATTCATGTCTGTAAAAGACGGAGTTTTTGAATATGTTGGTAACCATGAACCCATTGGAATTAATTTTAATAAAGAAGTAGACCTTAAAGGAAATTTTGTTTTTCCCGGATTTTTTGATTCCCACATACACCTTCTCTCCTATTCAAAAACGCTTTTTGAACTAAATCTATCAGGTATCCAGTCAATGGAAGAGGTTAAAAAGGTTTTAAAAAGCTTTAAGCCCAAGGGAGGGGTTGTCTATGGTTTTGGATGGGATGATGAGAAGTGGAAGGTAAAACCAGACAAAAGGATACTTGATGAGATTTTTCCTGATAGATTTGTAATTCTAAAGAGAAGGGATGGTCACTCTCTCTGGGTAAATTCCCTTGTTTTAAAGAAATTTAACATAGATAAAGATACTCCTGATCCTCAGGGTGGAAAGATAGAGAGAGATGAAGAAGGAAACCCTAATGGAGTTTTAAGAGATAGAGCAATGGAACTTGTGAAGTTACAGGATTCCTTGTATTCTGAAAAAGAGATTATAAACGAAGGTATAAAGAAACTCCACTCTCTTGGTATAACCTCTGTTTGTAATATGGATGGAGATATACTCCCTGTTCTTATTGAAGGTAAGTTTAAATTAAGGATTTTTTCTGCCATACCCCTTGAAAAACTTGATTCTTTAATTTCTCTTGGTTTAAGAAGTTTCTTTGGTGATGAGTTTTTAAAAATAGGTGGTGTTAAAGTCTTTCTTGATGGTTCTCTTGGCTCAAAAACCTGCTTTATGAAGGAAGGATTTGAAGATGAAAAAAAGAATAGAGGCCTTATCTATTTTGATGATGGTGAGCTTGAGGAGATATTTAAGAGGATAGAGGATAACAACCTTGTTCTGTGGATTCACTCTATAGGGGATATGGCAAACGAGATTATACTATCTGTCTTCGAGAAATTATGGAAGAAAAGAAATCTTCACCACAGAATTGAACATGCTCAGATCCTCTCAGAATCCCTTATAGAGAGGATAAGAAGCATAAAGCCATACCTTTCTATCCAGCCTTCTCACATCTATCTTGATGTGGAGAAGATTGAAAAGTATCTTGGTAAAAGAGGTAGATGGACGTACCCTATAAAAAGTTTAATGAATTCTGGCTCTGTTGTTTCCTTTGGTTCTGATGCCCCCATTGAAGACCCTGAACCATTAAAAGGAATAAAGGTAAGTATTGAGAGAAAAGCAGGTGGAAAGTTCTTTTATCCCGAAGAGGCCATTACTGTGAAAGAGGCATTCAGGGCATACACAATTAATGGTGCAATAAGCGTAGGGGAAGAGACAAGGCTTGGAAGTATAAAGGAAGGAAAAGCAGCTGATTTTATCATCTTTGATGCTGATCCGCTTTCTCTCAATGCAAAAGTTATCGCTACTTACATAAATGGCATTAGTGTTTTTGAGATTCTATGACTTTCCTTAAAACATCAGGAATATCTGTGAATATACCATCCACTCCCATTTTTATAAACCTCTTCATAATGAAAGGATTGTTCACTGTGTATGGCTTTACAGTTAATTTCCTGGAGTGCATCCTGTCTACCATTCTTTTATTGACGAATACAAAGTATGGGTTAACTCCTGATAGAAATGAAGGAAATGATTTACCATAAGGAGAAAAACACAGACCTTCAACTACCGCTCCTTCTCTCTTTTTCTTTAGCTCTCTCAGAATATTAAAATCAAAAGAGGAAAAAATGAATCTTTCTATTGGATACTTTTCTATAACTTTGAGTAGCTTATCTACAATTCCTGGATATATTCTTTCATTTCCTTTTATCTCTATGTTTACCTTTAAGTTTGTTTCTTTTAGAACCTCTT
>Ga0180300_10001441_pt1 | contig 10995 bp, 10 predicted proteins | sample GuaBasSediGuay15_FD_121798 | JGI IMG/M metagenome (GOLD analysis project Ga0180300, IMG submission 121798) | Subseafloor sediment microbial communities from Guaymas Basin, Gulf of California, Mexico - Guay15, Core 4569-2, 21-24 cm | ecosystem: Environmental > Aquatic > Marine > Hydrothermal... | reverse complement strand
GCCTAAAACTTTTTGCGGATGCAGGGGGGGAAGTCGAAGGTTTCCATGGAGGGCGAGGAATTATCGGGGCCATTGCAGCCATAGGTGAAACCTTAGAAGCAGACCACACCTACGAGCTTCTAGCCTACAGGAAGCCTGAAAACTGGGGTAAACCACGCAGTTTAAATCCAGCTTCTGTGAAGAAGATGGCTGAAGCCACTAAGCATGAAACCTTCGGAAACCTCGACCCTGAAACCGGAAGAGTACTGGTGACGCCTAGAGGCCCCGACCCAGTATACTTCGGAGTGCGAGGGGAAACTCCAGCCGCAGTTTTGAAGGCTGCCAAAATGCTCGAGCTAGGCGAACCCGTGGAGCGGTGGGCTGTCTTCCGCAGCAACCAGGGGACAGACGCCCACCTGAAAACCGTGAAAGCCGTCAGTCAGGTTCCAGCATACTCCTGTGTGACGGTGGAAGGACATGTTTCCCATGCTCCGAGAAGATTTCCAGGAGGCCACGTAATCTTCAAGGTTGAAGATGGAACAGGTACACTTGCCTGTGCAACATACGAGCCTACCGGGGATCTGACTAAAATAGCTGCTGAACTCGTAGTTGGCGACAGGGTTCGCATTTACGGCGGACTTAGGAAGGCTGAGCCTGTTCTAGAGGCAACCTTAAACCTTGAAAAGCTCGAGGTTCTCGAAGCCGTCAGAACCTTCAGAAAGGTTAATCCCTTATGTCCAAAATGCGGGAGAAGAATGAAGTCGATGGGTGCTGGGAAAGGCTTCCGCTGTCCCAAATGCCGCCATAGAAGCGTGAAAGCTGAGAAAGCTTCTGTGGAGACCGAGCGAAAGCTTAAGCCTGACCTATACTTGGCAGCTCCACGGGCTCACAGACACCTTACCAAGCCTGAAGAAAGATACGGGTTGGAGAAAACGGTCATGCCAGGCGTCTACTTAAAGCTTAGGCCTAAAGTTTTCTGGGGATACGGCTGGCCTCCCCCATAAGCCTGCCAGCTGCCTCATAGGCTAAGTCGAAGGCAAGAATGGCAGGTATTGCTGCTGGTGAAAGCAGGCTTGCCACCGCCAGCATGGCTACTCCTGTCTTCAAAAGCGGTCTGGACGCTGAGAGCTTCCTCAGGGCGCCCGTCAGCTTCCTGCCATACTCGTGAAGGTATTCATCAGCTGCCGTTAAGGCTACCAGGGGAATCAAAGCAGGAATGGAAGGTGGAATCCAGCCTAGGATAACAGCTAAAACGGCTGTTATGGCTAAACCGAACCAAAGGTTTAACCTGTCAACTTTGAGAGCTGCTAGCGAGCCTAGAATTATGGCAAGTCCCAGCGTTGAACCTGCCGTCGAAGACTTAAGGAGAAGCCAGAAGCCTGCTGCTGCTCCGCCTGCAACCGTAAAACTTTCCAAACTGTTTCCTTTCTCGCCTAGGCTGTCCGCTAGTTTAAGCATTAACCCTGTAGGCGTGCTGACAGCCAAGAGGAGTAAGGCTTCATTCAGAGGGTTCAAGCTTAAAGCTTAAACCTCAGGGTTAAACTTTAACTTTTCAGTTGAAACGGTGGGCCAGCAACGGAAGGTTTACGTACTATCTGAATTGTCAGCCAGATTTTTAGCAGCCCATTTTATAAAACTTGTATCCATCTCCACGAACTCCCTCAAAAAACATGTGGTTGACCTGTAAAAGCTGATTTCGCTGTGATTCTCCACACATTTTTGGAGGACTGGAACCCAGGGGGATAAGTGGTTTAGGGTGAAGTCGGCTTCAGCCCTTAAAAACTGGAGGGCTTTAGGTTTGTCATTATCCCTCCAGGCTTCAGCCTCCTTGAAGGTTAAAAAGTGCATGAACTCTAGTTCGGTGGCTATATGGTCTGGAGGCTCTTTAAACGTGTCTGAAAGGCTTAAGCCGAACTTCCTGTAGAAGTCTAACACGTTTAGGGTGGAGTTCCGCATTAGAAGCCTGTCTTCGCTTTCATAGACAGACTCGTATGGCGGACATGGGGCTTTCGGATGGGCTGTAACAAAAAGTCTTGTATACTCCACCATAAGCTTCAGTTTATCCTCTTTTTCCTCCTTTAAAAGGAAGCCTAAACATTCGGTAGGTCTGAAAAAAGGCAGCTCTGAAAGCTCGTTCATCGCGTTGGAAATGGTTTCAATCGGTTTTTCCAGCTCTGCTATGTTAGCGGGGTTGGCCATTAATATGGCCAGTGAAGTGTAAATATGGCTTCTCAGACCTGAAACTTTAAGCATTTCAAGAGTCATGGGTTTAAGCCTTGTAAACCTTCACGCAAACATCGCTCATACAGCAGGCTCCAGTCGGATCGCCGCGTGTAATTATTTCGTCTACTGTTTGGTCCGGTATCAGATCTCCATCGTTGGCTCCCCGTCCATAACCGTAAATAAGCCCTTTAGACCAGTGTCCAAAACCGTGGGAAACACAGATACAGTCCTTCCTTATCCCTTCGAAAAGTTTGGCTTTAATCTTTATTCTTCCTGTCCTTGACTCAACCCAAACTTCTTCAAGGTCTCTAATGCCGAACTTTTCCGCTGTTTCAGGATGGATTACTGCTACGTTCTCAGGGTAGAGTTCAAGAAGATGAGGGTTATCAGTTGTTTTAGTATGCCTGTGAACAGGAGGCCGCGTTATAATCAGGTATAAGGGATATTCAGCGGTAGGTTTCTCCTTTCTAGGCTGCCATGAGGGTAAGGGGTCATAGCCGTACTTCTTAAAGGTTTCACCGTAGATCTGAATTCTCTTCCCAGCCTTAGCCCTGGATTCAAGCGTCATCAAAGGTTCAAACTTTCCAGGCTTGCTCCATAAGCCCCTCTGGGCTAAATCTTCAAATGACAAGCCGATACCGTTTCTCAATGCTGCTTCCAGGTACTCAGTTGGGGTGAAGAAGGTTCCATCCTGCTTCTTAAAGTAGTCTGGAACAAGTCTTCTTCCAAGCTCGCAGAATATCCAGTCTGCACTTCTGCAATCGAACATCGGCTTTATAACGGGTTGAATAACTGAAACCTGCGGATACCAGCCATTAAAGATCCTAACGGAGTATCCTGCCCTCTCTAGGTAGGTGCAGTCTGGGAGAACAATATCTGCCATCTGCACGGCCTCGCTTGGAAGAATATCTATGCTGACTATGAAGTCCAGCTTCTTTAGGGCTTCAACAAGCTTCTTGGGGTTTGGAAACGAGAGAATATTATACTTGTAAATGATCGCAGCCTTAACCTCGTATGGGTTCTTGCTTAATATGTTGTTGGCCAAGGTGGAAAAGATTCCGAGCTTAACCTTGTTGAGAAGTGGAAGTTTGCTTCTCCCGCAAATGTCTTCGGATGTAGGAGGTTCTGGGTAGGATGGCGGGGGGAAGACCTTGTCAAGTGAGGGTATTTTAACACCTTTAGTGAAGAGCCAGCCTCCAACATTGTCTATGCTTCCAACCAGGGCATTTAAGATGATTATCGCATGGCAGAGCTTCCAGCTGTTAGCGTAATTTGGACCCGGGGGGTCTCTCTTATGGATGGGGATCACTGAAGGCTTACTGGTTGCAAATTCTCTGGCTATCCGGCGGATGGTTTCAGCTGGAACTCCAGTTATAGATGAAGCCCACTCCGGAGTATAGTCTTTAACCCAATTTCTTATCTCATCCTCATAATCTTTGAAGTTAGTATATTTCTCAACGTAATCCTTATCGTAGAGGTTTTCATCCAGTATCACGTTTATCATTGCCAGGGCGAAGGCAAGGTCTGTACCTGGAACTATGCTTATCCACTCATCTGCCTGGGAAGACATCAGCGTTACCAGCGGATTAACCACCACGATTTTGGCGCCTCTTCTTTTAGCTTCGGAGAAACGCCTGGTTAAGACAACCTTCCCCTTTGAAGGCTGATCCCAGCCAAAACACAAAATATACTTGGAGTTTGGAAAGTCGTAAATCCAAAGTTTTGCGCCTATTGTGAATTTCTCCACGACCACATGCGTTATGATGCACGTATCGTGGTGGGTAATCCTGTTAGGTGAACCCAGCGCCTTTCTAAGCCTCTCCACAAAGGATGTTGGCTGCGAAATGAATATGATTGATTGAGGTCCATACTTCTCCTTAATTTCATTAAGCTTCCCGGCAGCCGTGTCAAGTGCTTCATCCCATGAAATCGTTACCCATTTAGGATCTACGTCTATCCCCTTCTCGGGATTGGTTCTTTTCAGGGGATATTTTAGCCTATCAGGAGCGTAGGGCAAATAGCCTCCTGCGATTCCTTTAGCGCAAATTTTCCCTCCGCTATGGAGGTCTCCAGGGTTTCCCTCCAAGAATTTTATTATCCCGTTCCTAACGTAAACTCTAATCCCACACTGGGAATGGCAAACCCCACAGCTTGTGTAGTAGCTTTCTAGGGGAGGGAAAACCTCTGGCTTCCCTCCAGCTGGAGGGATCAGCTTTAAAGCGTTTAAAACGGCTTTTTCACCCAGTAAGCCTATTACGCCAGCTGAAGCCGTTGTTCTCAGAAATTCACGCCTTGTCTCGGCAGCCATTTTTATCAACCATGTAAAGATTGTCCTGCTTTAAAGAAATGAAGTATTAAAGATTTTCCATTAATGCTTCCTGTCAAAAGCCAAAAATCTTATATTCCCTTCATCAGACTTCTAATTAAAATTATCAATTATCATTTAAATCTTTGAAGCAGAACCGCTAAGGTTTCAGAGATGATGGAAGTGGGCGAAAAGCTTACGAGAAGAAGCTTTCTGAAGGCCACAAGTCTAGGCTTTCTCCTAATTCCACCTCTCAAAAAGAAGGTTGAAAGGGTTTCACCATCCGTCCAAGGTAAGCCCAAGGCCATTCTCGTAGATGTGAGAAGATGTGTCGGCTGTAAAGCCTGCCAGGTTGCATGTAAATCTTGGAATAACCTTCCAGCCGAAGAAACGGAAATCATGGAAACCGAATATACTAACCCTACAAGCCTGTCGGCTACCACTTGGAATTATATACGTTTTGAGGAGGTGGAGAATGGGGGAAGCGTTAAGTGGACGATGGTGTCGATGAGGTGTATGCACTGCTTAGAGCCTACCTGCGTTTCTGTATGTCCGACTATGGCGTTATGGAAGCGTGAAGACGGTCCAGTACTCTATAACGTGGAAAGATGTATTGGTTGCAGGTACTGCGTAAACGCATGTCCTTGGGGTGTACCCAGCTTTGACGATGAGGCGAAAGCCATAAGAAAATGCACCATGTGTTTTGATAGGATTGATGTAGGCCTTAAGCCTGCCTGCGTAACAGTATGCCAAACTGAGGCTCTCCAGTTTGGAGACCGAGATGAAATACTTGAAAAAGCCCGAAACTCTGGGGCGCCCTACATTTACGGTGAAAAGGAGGCTGGCGGCACCTCTGTAATCTACGTTTCAGATGTACCCCTTAAAGAAATAGGCTTACCAAAGGTGGATTATAGAACCCCGTCGGCTTTCAACCTAGAACTGCTTAAGCAGTTTTTCGGGATAGGAATAGTCAGCCTTATCATCGTGCCGGTTGCCTATTATCTCCTTAAGAGGGGGAGAAAAACGGAATGATCGACCTGTTCGGATTACTGAGAGGAGAAGAAGTTACCTGGGGTATACTCATTGCAGTTTACCTTTACCTTGGAGGGCTGGCTGGCGGAGCCTTTCTAAGCGGCTCCATGGCTCACTTTCTAGCCCGGGAAAACGAGTCTTACAGGGTTTTCGCCAGGTCTGGAATTTACATCGGCACTGTGGCTATTATTCTAGGCCTAGTGCCTTTAGTTTTAGACCTTAAACGTTTCATTGTGGCTCCTGTTAACATGATTTATGCTTTCAGTCATCTGCCGGAGTCAATGATGACTGTTGGAACATGGGTTATCTCTATTTTCACTGTTTTGGGTGTAATAACCTCTATTTTATGGGTTTTCCGCGAGAGGGAAAGAACGGTTAAGCTTGAAAATGTCGGGGAGAGAATCTACTTTGAAAGTGTTGAAGAGAAGGTGATATTGTTCTTTGAGGCTGTAGGCTGCGTTTTCGCCGTTGCCACCATGGTTTACACAGGGCTTCTCCTATCCTTCGCCCGCGGCGTAACCTTCTGGGCTTCCCCCCTGCTCCCCTGGCTTTTCACCGCTTCAGGAGTCTCCACAGGACTCGTAGCAGCAGGCCTCTTCACCCCAATAATCGGAATACTTGTGCCAAGACTGTGCCCAGAGTTCAGAGAGCTCTTAAGCAGAAGCATAGAGCTTATGAAGGTTGAGAAGAGAGTGGAAGGCTTTGACGTTCCTTTAATGCTCGGCGAGCTTATCCTCGTTTTCGCTTACCTATTAAGTGTTGTTCAAACGAGGGGTTTCCTAAACGTGGTTTACGGTGTGCTGAGTCCTGCCTTCTGGATAGGCTTTATTACTGTTGGAATTCTCATCCCCATCATCTTATGGCTTCTCCTTAAGCTTAGAGAGAAACCTAAACTCCACCAGCCTGAAAATCTCGCCTTAATATATCTAGGGTTCGTCCTTGTCCTTATAGGAGGCTTCATCTTAAGGTACGTAGTACTGTTCGGAGGTCAGCTTTAAACCTAAACACCAGCTGCGCCTCCCAGATTTCCCCATGATATTCCTTGATGCCCAAGCGTTGAATACGAACAGCCCGTTGGGCTTCCTCCTTCCATGTGGAGAAATTGAAGGGCTGCAACGGCATAGCCAAGGCTGAAAGCTTAAACCTTTTCAATGTGAAAATTCATTCTTATTTTTACATCAGAGGAGAGGTTAAAATGACTGTTCGAGCTCATGTTTACGTGGCTGGCAGGGTTCAGGGCGTTTTCTTCCGCTGGTACACTAGGGATGAAGCTGAAAAGCTTGGGGTTAAAGGATGGGTTCGCAACCTTCCAGACGGAAGGGTTGAAGCAGTGTTCGAAGGTGAAAAGGAAGCCGTAGAACGCATGATAGAATTCTGCAGGCGTGGGCCTCCCGCCGCAGAGGTTGAAAACGTAGAAGTCCGCTGGGAAACACCTACAGGAGAACATAAAGGCTTCAAGATCAGGTACTGATTTTCTCTGAAGGCAAACCCTTGTAGGCTTACGTTTCAAGCTCTCTAGGTTTTTATGTTGCAGCGTCCTCCCGTTTTATGGTGGATGTTGTTGGGTGAAGTTTTCAGGCCTGACAGTCTGGCTGGCAGGAGGCTTCCCTCCTCTAAGCTTCCAGGAGACGTTCGCCCCAGCGTTCCAGCTTCTCCTTTAAGCCTTCAAGCCCTGTACGAGCAGGTTAGAGAGTTAAGGGAGGAACTGGAGAAGGTTAAGACTGCTCTGAAGAAGCATGGTATAGCCCTGGAGGGATAAGGTCGCGGGCTACCAGGTCGTCTAGGGTTTCACCACGCTGAACCATCTCAGCCCCACGGCTGCTGAGCATAACCGTGGGAGGCTTAGGCTGGGCGTTATGCACCATGCAGGAGGATTTACAGTAGGCTCCAACGCTTAAGACTGCAGCCAGGTCTCCAGGCTCAACCTTCGGGGCTCTCCTGTTCAAAGCTATGACATCAGCCGTAAAGCATAGGGAGCCCGCGAAGCTCACAGTCTCCTCAGCTGCCCTGTCCGCCTTGTTCGCCAGGACGATTTCAAAGTACTGGTCAACCAGCAGCACGGGGGTTAAATGGTTGGTTGAGGCATCTAAGAAAACATATTTGCCGCTTGGGGTTTCCTTGACGTTTCTAACCTTGGCTAGAAGCAGCTCTGCGTCGCCTACCAGGCTTCTCCCAGGCTCGAAAATAAGCTTCGGAAGCCTCAGTCCATTCTTTTTGAATCCTTCAATGATGGCCTCTGAAATTTTTTCTGCCAGCAGGTTGAGGTTTAGGGCTTCACTGTATTCCTCAGGCTTGTAGGGTATGCCGAAGCCTCCGCCTAAATCTAGGTATTCAGGTTTAAACCCTAAACGGCTGTTAAGCTCTCCTGCAAAGTCGACGATGCAGCTGGCAGCCTCGATGAAAGGTTCAACCCTCATAATCCTAGAGCCGATATGGGTGTGGACGCCTAGAACCCTGACTCCATCCAAGCCTAAAGCCTCCTCGAAGGCTTTGAAGGCGTCTCCGCTTGGAACGTCAACTCCAAACTTTGTCCCCCTAACACCTGTGGCAATGCTTGGGTGGGTTGGAACCTCTAGGGCTGGGTTAACCCTTATCAGCACCTTCGCTTCAGCTCCTAGCTCCACTGCGGCTCTGCTAATCCTGTAAAGCTCTGGAAGCGAGTCGGCAACTATGAGGCCTACCCTCACCTCAAGGGCCTCCCTAAAATCGTTTTCAAGCCTGCTGGCACCCGTTAGGAGTATCCTTTCAGGCTTAACCCCAGCCATCAAGGCCATGTGAAGCTCCGGGCCTGTGAAGGTTTCAGCCCAAGCGCCTTCCAAGGCGAAAACCCGGATTATGGCAAGCGTGAAGTTAGCCTTAACCGCGTAGGCTATAATGGTTTCGCCTGGGTAGTGGGCTTTGAAGGCGTCAGCCAGCCTCCTATAGTTCTCCCTCAGCCTCCCCTCAGAAACCACGTAGAGGGGAGTGCCGAATTTCTCAGCCAGCTCAACTAGGTCGTACCCGTCTAAAACCAGGTGGCCCAGCCTGTTAACGGAGAACCCCTCATGGGGAAGCTTCACTCCAGCGTGAGCCAAAGATTTCACCAGCCTTAAACCTATTTACCCTCCGCTTCAAGTAAACTTTTCATTTGCTTCTCCTCGGAAAACTTTAAACAGCGGGGGAGTGCTTCACTAGGGTTGGGGATGATGAGTTCAGCCTTAGCAGAGCTTGGAGGGGCTCTGAAGAGTAAACGACGGGCGAACTGAACCCACCTACCCTTAAAACTTATAAACCGCCCTTTGAATCTTATGACTTGAACCAGACAGGTTCTGAAAGGCTACTTAGTGACGCGGGGTGGGGTAGCCAGGTTAACCCGCGGGGCTCATAACCCCGAGAGCCGTGGTTCAAATCCACGCCCCGCTACCATTTTCCAGCTATCCCTGGCTCAGCAGTTTTTTCACGGTTTCCGGCAGGTCGCTTAAGCTTTCCAGCACGGTGGCTCCGGCCTCCTTGAGCGCCTCCATTTTGCTTTCCGCGGTTCCTACTCCGCGTTCGATGATGGCTCCGGCGTGTCCGTACCGCATTCCGGGTTTGGCTGCTTTCCCGGCTACGTAGGCGATTAGCGGCTTGGTGAAGCCTCCCCGCTTTAGTAGGTCTGCTACCTCCTCCTCTTGGAGGGTTCCGATTTCGCCGAAGATTACCACTGCCCTGGTTTCAGGGTCTTTCTCGAAGAGGGGTAGGAGGTCTACGAACCTTGAGCCTACAAAGGGGTCTCCCCCTATCCCCACAACGGTTGTCTGCCCTATCCCTGCGTTGGTGAGCATGTAGGCTACGGTTGTCGACTGGCCTCCGCTCCTTGAAATCACGCCTACAGGGCCAGGCTTGAAGGTTTCGTAAAGCCATTCAACCCCTGCTCCCACAGCGTATATGCCGAGCATAGCTTTGTGGGGGGTTACCATCCCGGGGCTGTTAGGACCTATAACCATGGCCTTCCTCCTTCTGCTGTACTCTATGATTTCCAGCATGTCCTGGTGGGGGACACGTTCAGGGTTAAGCACCACAAGCCTTACCCCTGCGTCCATAGCCTCCAAGGCTGCCTCCTTGGCGAGAAGGGCTGGAACAATCACGGTTGAAGCCAAGATTTCAGGGTGGTTTTCACGGGCTTCCTCAACCGTGTTGTATACTGGTATGCCGTCAGCCTTCAACCCGCCTCTTCCAGGTGCAACCCCGGCGACCACTCTCGTGCCGTATTTAACCATTATCCGGGTGGCAGCCAGCCCTACCCTGCCAGTTATACCTTGAACGACGCATGAAGTGTTCTCGTCTATCAGAATGGCCATCAGCCTCTCCTCCACACCGCCCTAACTCCTTTCTCTTCAAGTTTACGCAGGTGTTCCTCCAGCTGCGGCATCCTATAGAATATTCTGAGAGCTCCTCTGCCCTGCAGGCTGCACTCCAGCTCGCAGGCTAAGCAGTCCATGCATAAGCGTTTCACCTGGCCTGCAGGCTTGGAGAAGACTGGAAGTTCCCCCTCGATTCTAATAAGGTTTACAGGGCAGCTTCCGGCGCACGCTTTGGTTGGGCAGTTTTTACACTGGTCTAGGTCGATTATGATGGTTCCTTTACCCTGGGTTTCTGCTTGAAGCTTACGCGGCATTCTGCTTCCACTTCCTGTAGAGTTTGTGGAAGGCTTCAGCTGTCTCAGCTTCGGTTGCCCGCCATAGGACTTCCACTAGGGGGCTTTCCGCGATTCCATGCTTCTTGAAGAGTTCTACCGCCTCCCTGTCCCAGCCTCCTCGGAAGCAGAAAACCATGGGAATATTGGGTTTCCCTCCGGTTTCAGGGTAAAGCTCTTTTAAAGCCTTAACCATCCCGCGGGCGTACAGGAGAAGCTGCTGGCTTGAATGCGGGCTTACAAACACGAAGCCTCGGATGTGAGGCTGCGAAAGGATAACCTTCGTAAGCTTGTATATTTTGGAGGCTGGAACCAGCGAGGTATCCGTCGTGTTAACCGGCATGTATCCTCTTCTAACCAGCTCGTCCATAGCTGTCAAGGTTGAACCAGTCCCGGTACTGTAGAATCCCACAGGAACCAGGTTCAGCTTTTCCGAGTAGCTTCCATCCGGGTCCGCCTGGACGAAGTGCAGTATGCCCCTGGGGTCTTCCATGTCGATGGTTCTGGCTATGGCTTCAAGCTCCGTCTCAGGCCTGCCCGCCTCCTCAGTAACTCTTAGCCCAAGCTTAGGATGCCTGGGCACGGCGTCATCGTCTATTTCCACCCTCGCATCTAGGGCAACAGCTTTCCCATCGTCGCTTATGGCCAGCGGGTTCACCTCGACGAGTTTGCAGTCGTACCTCCGGTAAACCTTGTAGAGGCGTTCCAGTGCTTCGCCAACCAAAAATATTTCCCTGCTTGACACTTCCGGCAGCCTTCTAACCAGGTTCCGAGCCTCATAACCTTTCAGTCCCTCCAAGAT
>Ga0180300_10001439_pt1 | contig 11010 bp, 9 predicted proteins | sample GuaBasSediGuay15_FD_121798 | JGI IMG/M metagenome (GOLD analysis project Ga0180300, IMG submission 121798) | Subseafloor sediment microbial communities from Guaymas Basin, Gulf of California, Mexico - Guay15, Core 4569-2, 21-24 cm | ecosystem: Environmental > Aquatic > Marine > Hydrothermal... | reverse complement strand
GCCGTATCCCCCTGACCCCCGTCCCGCACATAGGCTCACACGCCACGACGGGACGCGAGAGGCGCGCCTGATGAACCCCGAGGGCGAGGACGGCCGTATCCCGGTTCAGCCTCATGCGGGGATTGTAGAAGACCGGCGCCCTGGAGAGGGCGCGGTCGAGGGGCTCCCCCTCAGCCGGCCTGATCTCCGGGACTTGGATGACGGCGGCGCCCTCCTCGACGCGCCTCGTGGGGAAGCTGAGGCTCATACGCTACAATCATCGGCCCGGGGTGATATATGCTTAGCCGAGGGCCGTCGCAAAAGGGATACTTATAATAATGGGAATAAAATTAGGGTGGATAAAAGCCCAGAGGGAGAGACGCGCCCTAGTTGAGCAGGAAAAGGAAGCAGCGCGAGAGAAATCTCCACGATCTATTCGGAGACCGCCGGGTCCAGCTTCTCCTCGGGAAGTTCCTGAGCGGAGAGCTGACCCAAATCACCCCGGTCCTCGACCCCCAGCTCGGCTACCGCTACCCTGAGGTGGAGGAGTTCATCCCCAACCCCGAGGACGCCGAAGCCTTCCTCCTGAAAATGGAGGAACACGGGTTGCTCAACCGAGAGCTGTGCGCGATACTCCTATGCTGCCCGAAGTGCGGCTCATGCAACCTCGACGGCGCCCAAAACCCAGGCGATCGGAACCTGGCCTCCCTCGCCTCCGTCAAAGTGGCGGAAACTGCGGGGGAGAACCAGGCCGATGAGGATGAGTGGAGGTGCGGGAGCTGCGGCGACGTGATCAAGGGGCAGGGCATCGCCTATCGGCGCGTCTACTGCTACCACTTCAGCAAGGAGGGCGTCGACCGCATCTCGGATCGGCTGGTTGTCGCCCCCGTGAGGGAGTTCCTCCAGAAGCGCGGCTACGCGACCGAGAGCCCTGGAAAGCTCATCGGCGAGTCTGAGGTGCAGCACAGCTTCGACATCATCGCCTACGGCGGAGAGCCCGAGGAGGGGGTTCTCGCCATCGACTTCGTCGTCTCGGACAGGCCTGTGGGGGAGGAGAAGGTCATCGCGATGTTCGCGAAGGTCTTCGACACCGCCCCCCTCAAGGCGATCCTCATCATCTTCCCGAAGCTGACGGAGAAGGCCAGGAGGCTCGCGGAGCAGTACAAGCTCGTCGTCATCGAGTCGGGCGACGTCAAATCCCTCTACAAGAGGCTGCTGAAAGCCGTTCCACCCGTGGAGGAGATAAAGCCCGAGACGCTGGACGTCATGACCCTCCTCTCTCTCCCCGACCACCTGAGGAAGACGGCGATGGTCGTCTGCCGGCTCGGCAAGGCGACGGCGGAAGAGATCGCCGAGGGCACCGGCAGGGCGAGGGCGGTGGAGAGCGGCTACCTGAACCAGCTCGTACGGATGGGCTACCTGAAGAAGGAGCGGAGAGGCCGCCAGGTGCTCTTCTCCGTAGTATCATAGGTGTGAGAACGATGGTTAAGATGATCTCGATCCACTCAAGCCGGGGAGGCACGGGAAAGAGCCTCATCTCCAGCAACATCGCCACGATATACGCCTCCCAGGGACGGAACGTCGCGCTGCTGGACTTCGACTTCAGGGCGCCCAGCCTCCTCACCATCTTCCAGGCCAGACCCCTCGTCAAGGGGTGGGTGAACGACTACCTCGACGGACAGGCCAGGCTTGAGAACGTCATGGTCGACCTGACGGGCCGCCTCAAGACCCCGGGGAGGCTCCTCGTCGGCTTCGCCAACCCGAACATGGAGGCGATGAGGGAGATCGCCCGGAAGGACAGGCGCTGGCAGATGCGGGCCCTCAGGCGGGTCATTGCCATGAAGCAGGAGCTCGCCGCCAAGTTCGGCGTGGAGATCATCATAATAGACACCAGCCCCGGGATCCAGTACTCGTCGGTGAACGCGGTCGTGGCCGCCGATGTCGCCGTCGTCATATCCACCATGGACATCCTGGACCAGGAGGGGGTGCAGAGGATCGTGAGCGAGCTCTACGAGCCCTTCGAGAAGCAGACGGTGATAATCGTGAACAAGGCCATACCCCATGAGTTCGTCTCCGAGGAGAGGAAGGAGTCCCTGCTCTCCCGCGTCAAGGGCAAGTTCACCCAGCCCCTCATCGCCATCATCCCCTGCTACTGCGACCTCCTACTGGCCAGCAGGATCTCCCTCTTCGTCCTGGACAGGCCCGATCACCCGTTCTCGCGGGCGCTCAAGGAGATCGCGAGGCGACTAGAATCCCTCTAGATCGAATCCCTCAGCAGCTCTGAGAGGACGCTTTCGAAGCATTCCACCAGCTCCAGCCCCCTCTGGGTCGCCCGATAGACCCTCCGCCGCCTCCGCCCCTCGTGGACCTCCTCGCTCTCCACCAGCCCATCTGCCTCCATGGAGCCGAGCAGGGGGTAGATGACCGGGGGGCCGACGCGTATGCCGTAGCGGGTCCTCAGCAGCGACATCATCCTGTAGCCCCAGAGGGCCTCGCGCCTGAGCATCCTTAGGATCAGCAGGTCCATGAAGCTGCGGGCGAACCGCCTCCTCAAGGCGTTGCACCCACCCTCATCGGCCACAACGCATCAATACCTGGATATATACCCACTTAGATATATGGGTTATCCCGTCGGGGATGGATCCCTTCATCCAGATCTTTGTTCTGGACTTTATGGATCGCTGACACGGTTGTCTGCGATATATTTATATAATTGATCTATGGGGAATACTCCACATATATCGGAAAACCGATATATTGTAGACGCGTGCAACACAGCTACAGATCGAGAGAGGATGAAAAGGGTGTCGTTGGCGGTGATCGCGGGCCAGGCTTTCTCCTACGCGGCCCTAGCCTTCGGCATCTTCTTCTTCATCTTCGCCACCAAATACTACGTAGCCGTGCTCCTCGCACTTTTCGGCGGCAGCAGCGGCAACGGAAACGGGAGGAACGGCAACCACAACGGCGGCAGATGGTTCGGCGGGTTCCTCAGCCTAAGGCAAAACAAGAACGGGGGCGCGAACGGGAAGGGGCCCAACGGCGTCAGGTATCAGCGCAGCCGGGGTGGGGAGGAGCCCTTCGTCTCCATCCAGCTCCCCTTCTACAACGAGAAGAACGTCGCCCGGCGCATCATCCAGGCCTGCATCGACATCGACTACACCAACTACGAGATCCTCGTCCTCGACGACTCCAGGGACGAGACCATCGAGATCCTGAAGGAGCTGGGCATCCGGAAGGGCCCGCCCACCATCAAGTTCGTGCACAGGAAGGACCGCCGAGGCTTCAAGGGCGGCGCACTCGCCGAGGCCCTGAAGCACATGGACCCGAGGACGGAGTATATCGCGGTCTTCGACGCCGACTTCATCCCGCCGCCCGACATCCTCAAGCGGTTCATCTGGTACTTCGGGAACCAGAACGGGAACCACGAGAACGGGAACGGAAACGGCAACGGCCACAGGTTCGCCGACAAGGTCCTCGGCTACTTCAACAACAGGAAGAACAACGGGCAGAACGGCGCGAGCGTCCTCGATAAAGTCGAGGAGTGGTACGAACGGCGCAGGGTCGCGGCCGTCCAGGGGTATCAGCTCCACCACCTCAACAAGAACGAGAACTGGATCACCAAGGGCGTCCGAGCAGAGTTCAGCGGCAGCTACATGATCGAGAGGGTCGCCGAGGAGTTCTTCGGCGCCATGAAGATGATCAGCGGCAGCGTCTTCATGCTCAAGGCGGACGTCGTGAAGAAGCTCGGGTGGACGACGAGCATCACCGAGGACTGGGACCTGACGATCAGGCTCTACCTCGCCGGCTACAAGGTGGTCTACACGCCCCTGATCCAGGCGCCGGCCGAGATCCCGACGACCATCCGGCGGCTCGTCCGGCAGCGGATGCGCTGGGCGGAGGGGCACACCTTCGCCGTGAAGAAGTACTTCTGGCAGGTCGTCAGGTCGCCGATGCTCACCTTCAGGGAGAAGCTGGAGTTCCTCTACTTCGCCCCCTACTACCTCCAATCCCTCTTCTTCCTGGCGGGCACCTTCTGCTGGATGATCGCCGAACTCCTGAATCAGCACCCCTGGTTCTGGACGGCGACCTTCGGCTGGTGCCTCATCCTCAGCAACCTCTTCGCCCTCCCCCTGATGAGCCTCGCCGGCCTCTTCCTGGAGCGGGAGGCCCTCGAGGACTTCACGGGTATCTTCTCCTTCATCGTCCTCAGCTACGTGGTGACCCCATTCCAGGCCTACGCCGCCCTCAAGGGGCTGCTGGAGAAGGAGGAGGGGACGTGGATCAGGACGCTGAAGACGGGGAGCATCACCGACAGGGTGCTTCAGGTCAGGGTCAGGAAGCTGTTCAGCTGGATACTGCCGGAGAGGCGGAGGCGAACACCTAGGAAGGGCGGCAGACGGGACCGCAAGCCCTCGGCTATGGCCCTCCTGTTCCTCGTCCTCATGTCCTCCATCATCGTCTGGGTAACCGTCGCGGCGATGTCGGCGCCGACCGCTGAGGTCATGGAGTCAACGGCCCTCAGCTTCGAGTACGTGGTTCCGGCGGTCACGGTCAACGGCGTCGAGACGAACCGCATCCTCACCCACCCCGACTACACAGACCTGGGAACGACCCATACCGACGACTTCACGACCTCAAACAAGAAGTGGAACCTGGCCTGGAGCTTCTACCTCTACGGCCCTCTGGAGGAGGACTACGAGATGAAGGGGAGGCTGGCGTGCAAACTCTATCTCTACGCGAGCAGGGAGTGCGAGGTCGACGTCAAGTTGAGGATACTAGACCTCGATGAGAAGGGGAAGGCCCACACTAAGGTAAGCAAGCGGTTCAAGGAGGTGGAGCTCGGCGACTCCTCCCCCGACGAGCCGGTATCGCTGGAGATCAACGTCAACAAGAAGAAGAAATTCAAGGAGGGCCACACGATCCTCGTCGAGATCTGGCTGAGGAGAGACTCGAATACGGAGACGACCTACTACCTCGACTACGACTCTGATGAGACGCCGTCTCAGATAGAGTTCCCTGGCATCGTCATGCCCGAGCAGCTTCTGCCCCTGTTCCTGGTGGCGCCGCTGATCCCCGTGGCTGTGTTGAAGGTTAGAAATAGGAGAGAGGAGAGATGTTAGAGAAGATTAGAGAGCGGCTGGAGGGCTACGGCTCCTCGGCTCAGTGGGTATTGTGGATGCTGATCGTCGGGTTCTCCATCCTGCCCCTCATAAGGACCGTGAACGAGTTCATGACCCTCATCGCCCTCAGGACCGGCGCCTACGTGCTGGTTGAGCGGTTCGTCGCTCCGGTGATGGCGAGGATGATCGGCTCTATCCTCCGATACGTCTTCGGCGTGGAGACCATCGTCAACGGCGGGTCCGTTTACTTCGTCACCCGCGGCCTCCCCTACGAGCTGTACATCAGCTGGAACTGCGTCGGCTGGCAGAGCCTGGTCCTCCTTCTCTTCAGCCTCGCGACGGGGCTGCAGGGGCGCCACTCCCTGTGGAGCAAGCTGAAATGCGTCGCCCTCGGCCTCGAGGGGGTGGTGGTGGTCAACCTCCTCCGCATCGTCTCGTCCGCCCTGCTGCTGAGGTGGGGGTACGGCCCCGCCATCGCCTTCCACGACCACCTAAGCCTCATCATCACCTTCGGGTGGCTCGCCGCGTTCTGGTACCTCTCAAACGAGTTCATACTGGAGCCCGAGGTCGACGCCGAGAAGAGGGACCTCGTCGAGCGGATCAGGGAGTCGATGAGGGGGCTACGGCTCCGGAGCCTACTCCCCGACTTCATCTACGGGAGACGGGCGATGGGGCTGGCGACCATGGCCATCATCTTGGTCGTGACCGCGCTGGGCGGCGTCGCGGTGCTCTCCGCCAAGGTGCCGAGCGACCCGGACCCGACGACCCTCAGCTTCGAGTACGTGGTTCCGGCGGTCACGGTCAACGGCGTCGAGACGAACCGCATCCTCACCCACCCCGACTACACACACTTGGACCCGCTCGCCCACCCTGACCCCTACACAGGGAGCCTCATCCCCCAGTGGGTCGAGATGTGGAGCTTCTACCTCTACGGACCCCTGGAGGAGAGCTACACCCTGACGGGGGAGGTAAAGTACGTCGTCTGGCTGCACCTTCAACTCAACCCTGGGGGCAAAACGTCCTATTGGACCTACATCCGGTTCAACATATCCGACGTGGACGCGCTCGGCAACTCCGTGCCGGTCCATTCCGACACGTTCAGGATCAAGCTGAGCAACAAGCCGAAGCAGCACAGCTTCATCGGAGGGGCGATACCTCCTCACACCTTCGCGGCCGGCCACACCATCCGGCTGAGCATCGAGATCTTCGACGGGTTCAAGCTCACGTACGTCCTGGAGTACGACTCTGAGAGCCGGCACTCGTACATCGATCTCCCCGGCATCGTGGTCTCGGAGAACCTGACGCCTTTTCTGTACCTGGCGCTCGCAGTGCCCCCACTCGTCACCGCCCGAAGAGAGGAGAAGACATGAGGCTGATCCGCGCCGAGCGGGGCGTCCCGCCGTTCAAACGTCCTCCATCGCTTTCTCTCGTAGAGGTGGTCATGCCATGAGCGAGGAGATAAGGGACCCTGTGGAGGGTGAGACCTACAGGAGGCTCATCGTGGTTGCCGCCTTCGCCTTCATGGTCCTCCCCTTCATCACGACCTTTAACGAGCTCCTCACCAAGCTGGTGGAGCGCCTCCAGTTCGTGGCCTTTATTCAGGGCTTGATGGCGCCCTTCCTCGTCAGGGTTGTCGCGGTCATCCTGAACGCGCTGGGGACCCCCGCGGTCGGCAGCGGCTCCTACCTGTACCTCACGGGCGGGTGGATGCCGCTGAAGGTGTACATCAGCTGGAACTGCATCGGGTGGCAGAGCTTCGTCCTCCTCGCCTTCACCTTCGCGACGGGGCTGCAGGGGCCGTACACGCTGCGCAGCAAGCTCCTCACCGTCCTCTTCAGCGTCGAGGGGACGTTCCTCGTCAACGTGCTTAGGATACTCATACCCACCATGCTCGCGTACCACTTCGGATACCTCCCGGCCATCATCTTCCACGACTACCTCGGCACGGTCCTGACCCTGATATGGCTGGGCGCCTTGTGGCACCTCTCCTTCGGGCGCCTCCTGGTCAAGACCGATCCGGCGAGCGGCGGCCTCTCCGGCTCGCTGGGGGCGTCCCCGGAGGGAGGGGGCGGGGCCGACAGGCGGCCGCGATACGACGGGTTCAAGAAGGGGTGAATGTAGCTGGGGCGGTACTACTCTAGGCAGAACGGGAACCTCTACATCTACGTCACCGGGGACGATATGCTGCTAGACCTCAATCTCTTCCCCCCGGAGTTAAACCTCTTCGGCCCCGAGTCCGCGTGGAGGATCAACGAGAGGATGGCGATAGTCAACGACGCCGAGGAGAACTCGCTCGACCAGGCCGAGGTCATACTCAGCCTGAACGGGTTCAGGAGGAGGGACCTCGACGAGGGCATCCTGGAGAACTATTTCATCTTGGGCGACGAGCTGATGCTGGAGGAGGCCCTCCCTGAGGTCGTTGCTCCTCCTGCTCCGCCTCCCCCTGCTCCGAAGGCGGCCGAACGGGTGCTGGTCGAGGAGGAGGTCATCATGCCCGAGGTCGCCCGGCCCGAGGGTACGGTGCCGACGCTATTTCCCTCCGGCATTAAACAGCTTGAGGGGGAGCCTCCCATCGTGGCGCCGCCCGTTGTCGAGGCGCGGGCGGCTACAAGAGCGACCGACGAGGGCGAGCTGATCGAGCACATACTAGCATACATCCGGAGCAGAGGTTTCTCCTACCCCGATCGGCTGGTGAAGGACTACTACGTCTGCCTCAAGACCAAGCCCTTCGTCATCCTCGCCGGCTACAGCGGCATGGGGAAGACGGCCCTGACCCGGCTGATGGCGGAGGCGGTCGCCGAGGACATCGAGGAGCAGTACCTGCGGGTCTCCGTGCAGCCCGACTGGCTCGACGACAAGGGCCTCCTCGGGTTCTACAACCCCCTCACGGGGCAGTACGTCTCGACGCCGTTCCTCGACTTCCTGCTGAGGGCCGCCGAAAACCCTGATAAGCCCTACTTCCTCTGCCTCGACGAGATGAACCTCTCCCGGGTGGAGTACTACTTCTCCCGGTTCCTCAGCGCCATGGAGTCCCTCGACAGGACGATACACCTCCACGGCGTCAAAGACGGCGCCGGGACCGCCTACGGGAGGCTGGTGCCGCCGAAGCTGAAGATGCCCTCGAACCTATTCATCTCGGGGACCATCAACATAGACGAGTCCACATACCCGCTGAGCCCCAAGCTGCTGGACCGCGCCAACACCATCGAGTTCTTCGAGGTCGACCTCCGAGGACATCTCAAGGCGGGGGAGTATCGCCGGAGGCTCACGTTGGACATGGAGACGCTGAACCGGTTCAGGGGGGCGCTGCAGCCGTCGGAGGAGGAGCGTGTCATCGAGACCCTGGCGGAGGTGAACGAGAAGACCCTGAGGCGCGGCTTCCTCATCTCCTACAGGGTGCGGCGCGAGGTGCTGGACTACGTCGGCAACAGCAGGGGCATCTACAGCGGCGACAGCGAGGAGAACCTCAGGACCGCCCTCGACCTGCAGGTCAAGCAGAGGGTGCTGACGAAGATAACGGGAACCGAGTCGGTGCGCCCCCTCCTAGAGGACCTTGAAGAGCACTTCACGGGGCGGCTGCCGCTCTCCGCCGAGAAGGTGGGGCGGATGCTGAAGAGGCTGGACGAGAATGGATTCACCAACTTCTACATCTAGCTTCGGCGAGCGCTACAAGCTCACGGTGAACGGCCAGCCCGTCACCCCCGCCCACCCTAGCCGCGTCAAGCTGAGGAAGGAGAACACCGCCACGCTCAAGCTGGTGGACGCCGGTCCGGTCAGCGCCGAGCTCTACGTAAACGGGAGGCTCGCGGAGAGGAGGCCCAGCGGGGCGCCTGGAACCGTATCATGGCGGTGGATGTCGGACGGGGCTGAGCGATATACCCTCCGGCTTCGGCTAGGCGATGGGGAGTACCTCTTCGAGGTCTCTGGAGACGGGTCCCCGGAGGAGGACTACCTGACGGCGATGCTCGGGGAGATCGAAGAGTTCTCCCTGGATCTCGTCTTCTCAAAGCACGGCGACGAGATCAAGCGGAGGCAGCGCGCCTGGTTCGACCACCTCTCAGGGCACTGGGAGCAGCTGGAGCCCGTCATCGAGATGATCGCCCGCGCCCCCCATCACAGGCTCTCGAAGAGGCGGGTGAAGAAGCTGATCCAGGAGGTGGACCGGGTGGACGTCAACACCATCACCTCCATCCTCACCGGCGAGGGGGAGAGGGTCAACATCAAAGGAGGCGCGCCCGCCCTGAGGAAGCTGCTGGAGAGCGTGCCCCTCAGGGTCGAGGTGGAGGAGAACTACCGCGACTACGACGTGGCGGAGAACCGGCTCCTGAAGGGCCACCTGGACGCGCTGCTCGCCCACATCGACGACCTCGCGCGGGTGTCCGCGCAGAGGGATCGTTTCCTCCGTAGGATGCTGAAGCTGAGGGAGGGGGAGAAGACGGTGGAGACCGCGAGAGAGTTCCTCGCAAACCACGACCTGGCGACCTCGGCTGAAGCGCTGAGGAAGAGGATCAGCGCGCGATGTCACGACCCGAGGCTAGCCTTCCTGGAGGAGGTCAAGCTCCCGAGCCCCGCACAGGGAGAGACCCCCCTCCTGGAGGCGTACCCGCACTACAGCAGGTTCCAGCAGCTCCACGCCTCCTACAACGAGGAGGCTCCGCCGCCCCTCCCCCGCCTCGCCCTAGACCGCGACGCGGGGCGGGACGAGCTGTACCTCAGGTGGTGTACGTTCAAAATCCTCGAGGCGGCGGTCGAGCTGGGCTACAGCCTCCGCGAGGAGAGGCTGACCCGCATGGAGGATCAGAGGGTCGCCGTCGAGGTGCCCCGGGGGCTGGTCTCAACCCTGGCGAAGGAGGGTTCAAGGCTGGAGCTGCTCCACGACCGGGTGTATCCGAACGAGCCGCCGTATGGCTCATACTCAGCGCCGAAGCGGGTTCCCCTCGCCCTCGAGGTCTTCGGGGAGGATGAGGTGCCCCGCATCGTGGTGTTCACGCCGAGATACGACCCTGATTACACCGAGGAGAAGTTTGAGGCCGGGGACCTCGACCGGCTCCACGCGCTGAGGGACGCCATCGTCGACCTGAGGACGGGGGGCCGGGAGAAGCTGGTCGTCGGCGGCTGCGTGCTCCACCCGGCGAACCTGAGATCGGTGCAGTACGACGTTCTCTACGCCGTTCCCCTGAGGCCGGGGGCGAGGAAGGACCGGCTGGTTGAGGTCCTCGGAGAGCTGCTGGGGTAGGGCTACTCTGCCGGCTTCTTCCTGAAGCCGAGCACGAGGTCGACGAGCCGCTTCTGGTCGATCTCGGCCCTGCTCCGCCAGTCGAGGTAGAGGACGCCCCCGTCGTCCTCGCCGAGGTACCCCTGCTCGATGTACCTGTCGATGTTCATCTTCGCCCGCCAGCCGGGGAGCTTCTCCGAGAGCATCTTCTCGACATCGCGGCGGGGTGCCCTCCCCTGCTTCGAGATGAGGTAGGCGACGGAGACGGCGAGGCCGGCGATGTCGTCGATCCTCCAGCCGATGGTCTTCGCCGTCCTCTGCTCCACCGTCCCCCTGAGGGTGATGTAGTACCTGGCGTCGGCGAGCTGCGCCCTCGTCGGCTCCCCGTAAAGGTCGGGGTCGTCGAAGACGCGGGTCACCTGGAGGTCGAGGGGCTTCAGCTGGCCGTCGAGGACCTCCAGGACCTCGAGCCACTCGGGGCCGAGCTCCTGCCTCAGCTCCCAGCCCCTGACGCCCGGCAGCCTGTGGTGCTTGAAGAACAGCAGGTGGACGGCCTGCCTCACCTTCCGCGCGTAGGCCCCCCCGGCCCGCTTCACCCTTCTCGCCATCTCCTCCACTCCTCATAGTCGACCATCACGGGCAGGGAGACCTTCGCCGCGCCGGAGTCGGGCCTCGGCTCGTCGAGGGGGATCAGGG